>ERZ1292633.6138-Hain-H41-02um-R1-6138-length-10594-cov-8_pt1 | contig 10594 bp, 9 predicted proteins | sample MGYA00564406_ERZ1292633 | MGnify/ENA primary metagenome ERZ1292633 (study PRJEB36523, sample SAMEA6512639) | groundwater metagenome | collected 2019-01-08 | study: AquaDiva: Metagenomics assemblies of 32 groundwater samples
TAGCTCAGTGGTAGAGCGCGTCACTGATAATGACGAGGTCGAAGGTTCGATCCCTTCGTCGCCCACCAAAGAGATTTTGAATAGAGTAACCCCATCAAGCCGAAAAGGCGACCGCGTCACTGATAATGACGAGGTCGAAGGTTCGATCCCTTCGTCGCCCACCAATACAAAAACAACTTGAAATTTTCAAGTTGTTTTTTATTATTTTTGCGTGTGGCAGATATAACTGGGTACAATTTTCCCGTCGCTTTTCGCCTCCTCGGCGAAACACTGGGAAATTTTTTACGAGAGCTAAAGCTCTCTAAATTTCCCGTTAAAGCTTCCCCGAAGCTTTAACCTCGGAAGCGTATACTACTGTATCCGCTTCCCGATCTTCGCTAGGTAAACAAAGATTGTTCCCGTCGCTTGCTCGGAAATGAATACGCGTACGCATTCATTTCCCGATCTTCGCTAGGTAAACAAAGATTGTTCCCGTCGCTTGCTCGGAAATGAATACGCGTACGCATTCATTTCCCGATCTTCGCTAGGTAATAAACATTCGGTTATATTGTTGATTAGGCGCACTCTACTATATGCGACGATCGTCGCATATAGTAGAGCAACAAAGAGTTATATGTTATATTTTTACACATGAAAGCCGTTATTCTTGCGGCGGGAGAAGGGCTTCGCATGCGCCCGCTTACGCTAAAAAAACCAAAACCAATGCTTGAGGTTGCTGGAAAACCACTTCTTCATCATATTTGGGAATTTTTGCCTCATGAGATTGATGAAGTGATTTTGGTTGTCGGATATAAAGCAGAGATGATCAAAAAATATTTTGGCAAAAACTTTCTTGGGAAAAAAATTAGATATGTGCATCAAAAAACAAAGAAGGGTACTGCCGACGCGCTTTTTCTTGCAAAACGATATTTGAATCAAAATGAAAAATTTTTACTTCTCTACGCCGATGATCTTCACGATAAAAAAAGTATTGAGATGTGCGTGAAGACGGAGCAGGGGCTTTTGGTTTGTCCAACAAAAAATCCAAGGGAATTTGGCGTTGTAGTCGCGGACGCACAGGGGAGTATTATTGAAATCGCTGAAAAACCCAAAAAACCAAAATCAAATATCGCCGCGGTTGGCGTATATGTTTTGGATAATAGAGTTTTTAAGTATAAACCAACACGAAACCAAAACGGTGAATACCATCTTACTTCAATGATTGAGCAGATGATCAAAGATCATCCAATGCGGGCAATCAAAACTAACTTTTGGCATCCCATTGGCCATCCTAAAGATTTAAAGACCGCTGAAAAAATTTTAAAAAAGAAAAAATAAACATACATATAGTCACTCGGCTAATTCGTGCGAATAGGCGAATAGTTTAAAAAAGAAAAAGCCAAGTTCCAAACCGCATACAAAGTTTTTAAAAATAATACCGGCTGGAACAAGTAGCCGGTATAACGATCGCTTTCGTTGTCATTTTTTTGTTCTGGCTTAAAGTCTTTTTTTGATATACTCGATAGCACTTCCAACGGTCAGAAGTTTTGTGGCGTCCACATCTAGGATTTCAATATTAAATTCTTCTTCAAGCGCCATCACCAATTCCACTGTATCGAGAGAGTCGGCTCCAAGATTCTCGACAAAAGCTGCTTCCAAAACGACGCTATTTTCCTCGACTCCCAATTGTTCCATAATTACCTTTTTAACCCTGCTTTCTACGGATTCACTCATCGCGCTCCTCCTTTTTTGAATTGAATTGAATTGTAAATGTTCAAAACATAAATCCGTGCTAAATTAGTATAGCAAACATATAAAAAAGTCAATGGTACAAGCTCGTCATAAAAAATCGCAAAAAGTTATTGTCGCAATGTCCGGTGGTGTAGATAGTTCCGTCACCGCAGCGCTTTTACAAGAGCGCGGGTTCGATGTGCGCGGTGTATATATGAAAAACTGGGTTGATCCGGAATGGCCTTGTCCGTGGCAAGAAGAACGCAGAGATGCGATGGCGGTTTGTGCTAAACTGGGCATTCCATTTGAAACATGGGATTTTTCAAAAGAATATTACGATTCCGTCACCACATACATGATTCGCGAATATACGGCGGGACGCACGCCAAATCCCGATGTGATGTGTAACCGCGAGATAAAGTTTAAGATATTTTTAAATCGTGCGCTTAAAGAAGGGGCGGATTATATTGCGACGGGACACTATGCGAAAGTTAAAAGTGAAAAGTTAAAAGTAAAGAACAAAGAAGAAGATCGTTATAGACTTTTTGCGGGGAAAGATACCAACAAAGATCAGAGTTATTTTTTGTGGACATTGACACAAAACGAACTGAAGTATTGTTTGTTTCCCGTTGGCGAATATACAAAGCCAGAAGTCAGAGAATTTGCCAGAAAATTTGACCTGTCTACAGCAGAGAAAAAAGACAGTCAAGGCATCTGCTTTGTTGGCGAGCTTGATGTAAAGGCATTTTTAAAAACCAAAATTCCCGCGCATGAGGGAAAAATTATTACCACAAGCGGAGAGATAGTCGGAACGCATGAGGGCGTAGAGTTTTTTACTATCGGTCAGCGACATGGTATTGGCTTTGGCGGAGGCAGAGGGCCCTTGTATGTCGTGAGTAAAGATATAAAAAATAACACGTTACTTGTTGGTTTGGAAAATTCTCCGGAACTTTATCGCAAAGAATTTTTAATTTCCGAAACTTTCTGGGTTTCTGGTGCAATTCCAAATGTGCCGTTTACGGCGTGGGCTCGTGCGCGCTATCGCGCGCCATTAAAAAAATGTACCGTTGCTCCGGTAAAAGAGAGTGGCGATTTTATGGTAACGCTTGAAGAAGCTGAGCGCGCTATTACGCCAGGTCAGTCGCTTGTTTTATATCAAAAAAACACCTCCGAAATTGAACTTTTAGGCGGGGGGATTATATTTGACTAATATAATAAAAAGTAGTATAATGGTGGCATCTTTGAAAACATAACAATATAATCAAGGAGGCGCTTTGTGGAAATAAGATTATTTGACATTATCACCAAGTCCGTAATCTTCATTTTCTTTATGGTCTTGGTTGGTTTTTTGATAATGATGTAAAATATAAAAAATCATAAAATAAGGAGGGTATTATGCTTACGCTTAGACCTGAAGAGCTTTTGTTCGCGATGTTTTTGTTTTTCAGTATTGTATGCGCAATTCCCGTTGCGTACGCGCTTAACAAAAAAAACAAGAGGTAAGAGGATTCTCTGGAGTGGGACGATTAAGTCGTCCCACTCCATTTTCATATCTATCTAGCCATAAAACTTGCTATTTTTTGAAAATATCAGTACGGTAAAATAAATCAATGGTTCATTTACAAGGGGGGGGTTCAATGCCAAAAAATCTTTTTGTGGTTTCCGCAAAGCTAAAAAAAACAGTATTGATTGGCGATTCTTCTAAAGATAACTTCGATCCGCATTTAACGGCGTATTTTAAGAAAATTATGGCATTAGGTCGTGGTCGTTCACCAGAATGGGAAATCGGCGTTGCAAAACAAATAGATGAGGGTAGAAAAATAATTATCCACGCTCTTCGCGAGCTTTCTGCGTTGTTGGTATTGATTGCAAAAAAAGATCCTTGCGCACAGGTTATTCTCGCTATGCTGAAGAGCAACGTTTTAAGATGGAAAACCATCGGATCAGAGAGGTTTATTTTTGTTGAAAACGCGTTTTCAGAAATTGAGACGATCGTTCATACACACAATAACGCTCTAGAACGAGCTTCTTTTATAGAGGCGCGAAAACAGTTTGGTGTTGGGCGAGAGATTTTTGAAAGATCTCGTAATGAGCTTGTAGAAAAAAATCTTTGTTTTGCGGTTTCTATCGCAAAAAAATATTTTTATCATCGTATTGGATTGAGTCCTTCTGATGTCATAAATGAGGCAAACATTGGATTGATAAAAGCGGCAGAACGATATCGTTATGCAATGGGATTCCGTTTTACCACATACGCTCATTGGTGGATTCGTCAGGCGATTCTGCGCGCGTATGACAATAAAAGTCGTGGTATCCGCGTACCAGTACACAGGCGCGAGCTATGGAGTAAAATCTCTCGAGTGCAGAAAAATCTTTCCCAACGCTTTACCAGAGAATCAAAACCAGAGGAGGTCGCGAAACAGCTTGGCGTATCGCCTGATGATGTTTTAGAAAGTGGCACAATTTTTACGGTTCCACATTCGATTGATGCGCGCATACCATATACAGAAGATGTGTGCTTGAAAGATGTTATCCCCGATAATAAAGAAAAAACTCCTGAAGCATTATATGCCGCAACAGAGCATGTTGCGTTTATAAAAAAGATTATGGAGCAAGTCCTTGATCCGCGGGAACAGTATATTATTCAAAGGCGTTTTGGTTTTAATGACGAGTCGCCCGATCAAACCTTTAGAAAGATTGGTCGCGTTTTGAACTTGAGCTATGAGCGCGTTCGTCAAATTCAGAATGAAGCAATTGAAAAGCTTCGCTCCCCGGAAATTTTAAAAGAGTTAAGATTGGCAGTGTAGCCTCATCCGTGAGGCTTTTTTCTTTTAAAAATGCTTAATTTTTGATATACATAATTGATATGGACGCAATGGAAATTCGTAAAAAATTTCTTACATTCTTTCAAGAGCGGGGACACGCGATTGTTTCGTCTTCTTCGCTTATACCCGATGATCCGTCGGTGCTTTTAACGACGGCGGGTATGCAACAATTTAAGCCGTATTATACTGGCGATGCCGATCCTGTGCGTGATTTTGGCTCAAAAAATACCGCTTCAATACAAAAATCATTTCGCACCTCCGATATTGATGAAGTGGGAGACGAATCGCACCTAACATTTTTTGAAATGCTCGGAAATTTTTCATTTGGAGGATATGTAAAAAAGGACGCAATTTCCTATGCGCACGATTTCATCACGAAAGAGATGGGGCTTTCAATTTCGTTCGTTTCTATTTTTGAAGGTTCTGAGAATGTGCCAAAAGACGACGAATCAAAAGCAATATGGCAATCACTTGGCGTAAAAGATATTCGGGAAATGGGAATGCATGAGGTTTTCTGGGGTCCAACGGGAACGGCGGGGCCCTGTGGTCCAACTACGGAAATTTACTGTAAAAACGGGAACGGAAAAGATATTGAAATTTGGAATATTGTGTTTAATGAGTTTTTTTGTGATGGATCGCGTGAACAGCTTCTTGCGGGCACAACGAAGCTCTTACCGCTTGCGATTAAGGGTGTTGATACCGGCATGGGACTGGAACGACTTGCCATGATTTCACAAAAAACAAAAACTATTTTTGAAACTGACCTTTTGATTCCACTTATTTCGCTTTTACCGTCAGAGCTTGATCGGCGCAAAAAACGAATTATCGTTGATCATGTCCGTGGTACGGTATTTCTTCTCGCCGATGGAGTCCGCCCGTCAAACAAAGAAGCGGGATATATTCTTCGGCGTCTTATCCGTCGAGTAACGGGATACGAAAAAATAGATTCCGTTCCATCGCATGCGATTGATGCAATGGTGCACGAGGTTATTCATGAGTATGGTGATTTTTATCTAGAGCTCTTAAAAAATGCCGAGCATATTCAAAAAGAAGTTCGTGATGAAAGAGGGCGTTTTGAGAAAACTCTAAAAGAAGGACTAAGGGAATTGGAAAAAAGATATCCAACTCCAGAAGCACAAATAAACGCTCCTGATAATTGGGGACGCTATAAAACGTTTCCGGTAGGTCGGTATGTTGGCAAAGAGGTCGCAGATCTTTATCAAACATATGGTTTGCCAATTGAGATTATTCGGGAACACTTGGAGAAAAATTTTTATACATTCGATGAAAAGGAATTTAAAAATGCGCTTGAAGAGGCATTTCACAAACACCAAGAGATTTCCCGTGCAGGAGTTGAGAAAAAATTTGGCGGTCATGGGCTTGTTTTAGATACAGGTGAATTAAAAGCGGGTAGTGAAGAGGAGTTAAAAATTGTTACGCGCTTGCATACGGCAACGCATCTTATGAATGCCGTTTTGCGCACAGTATTGGGAGCTGAAGTAGAGCAAAAAGGTTCTGATATCACAGCGGAACGAACGCGTTTTGACTTTTCATTTAGCAGAAAGCTGACCCCAGAAGAAACGCAAGAAGTAGAGCGATTAGTGAACGAAGCTATTAAAAATGATTACCCCGTAACGGCGCGCAAACTTCCTCTTGATGAGGCAAAGGGTATGGGTGCGTTATTTATGAAAAAAGGGAAGTATCCAGAACGCGTAACAGTATATACGGTTGGAAATGAAAAAGAAATTTTTTCGCAAGAACTTTGTGGAGGTCCGCATGTTGTGCGCACGGGCGAAATCGGTAAGTTCAAAATCATCAAAGAAGAGGCTTCTTCTGCTGGAGTTCGTCGTATTCGCGCGATAATTGAGTAAATCCTTAAAATCGCCAGTTGCGTGCCATTCTCGTAATACGTGTTTTGTTGTATACTAAATATATGGCATTTTTTTCACGCAAAAAAGCTGAACATGTTGAAATTAATACTGCGACGACCGAAAGCTCAAATCCCGTGCTTTCGGATGTTATTGATCTTCGCAAAATGCGTGCGGAAATGAATGGACGGAGCCATAAAAACTCCAATAGAGAAAGCGTAGAGATAGATGAAGCTCGCGTGCAAAAATCAAAAATAACGCACGAAAATCAAAAAAAGGATTCAATCAAAAGTTTTTTTTCAAAAAAAACGAGCCAACCAAAAATTATTAGCTATACGCCATCTTTTCCCACCATTGAAATCAAATCAAAAAAGTTTTGGTATGTTTTTGCGTTTATTTCAATTTTTATTATTGGAGGCTTTTTACTTACAACAACATTCTCTTGGGCGGTTATTATTATTCAACCAAAAAACGAAGAGATCCGTATTCTAAAAAAATCTATAACCGTAGATCCATCCTTGTCTCTTTCCGAGATTGATTCTGGGAGAATTCCGGGCGAAGAGGTTCAGTATACAGAAGATATTTCCGTTTCTTTTAATGCAACTGGACAAAAATATGCAGAAACGCGATCGCGTGGAATTATAATAATTAAAAATGAGTATAGTTCTGCTTCGCAAACTCTTGTAGCGCAAACGCGTTTTCAGGATGAAAAAACAAAAAAGGTATTTCGTATCACAAAAGCGGTTACCGTGCCTGGAGCCAAAATTGAAAACAGCAAAGTTATTCCATCGTCAATTAATGCGGAAGTTTTAGCTGACGGCGTCGGAGAAGGATATAACCTTGCGGAGGGATCATTTGTCATTCCGGGCTTTCAGGGAACGCCAAAATTTAATGGTTTCACCGCGACTATAAAGGAGCCGTTTATAGGTGGATTTCGCGGTAATTCAAAAGTGATAACGCGCGATGATTTGCAAAAGGCAAACATTGATTTTGTAAATCAAGCTCGTCGTGCGCTTGAGCAAAAACGAACAAATGATCTTCCTGCAGATTTTAAAGTAATTCCATCGGCGGAAAATTTTGAGATTATTTCAAAATCAGAACCGCGAATTGGAGATGCTGGAGAAGTCTTTGTGATTCGCGGAAAAGCCCGTTGGGCAAATATCGCTTTTCAGGAAAAAACACTTTTTGAATTTTTTAATGAGGCGTCTAATAAAGAATTAGCAGGATCAAAAACTTCTATTCCACAAAAATCAAATATCATATATGATTCCGCAACGCTTACGAAAAATAAAAAATTAAATATTGTTGTTTCTGGAAGCGTTGCGACCGTATCAATTATTAATCGCGCCCACATCCTTACCGTCATAGCAAACAAATCTTTAGAAGAGGCAAAAACTATTCTTCGGGATATTGAGGGCGTTGATACCTTTGGCATTAAACTCTTTCCGTTTTGGAAGTCAACACTTCCAAGAGATTTTAGAAAGATTGAAATTCGCATTGTTGAAAGCTAAGAGAGTGCTTTGATGTAGATTTTTTGCTAAGCCTGGGGCTTTGGCGCGTACGGACGCGCTATTGCAAAAAAAGCCGTGTTTTGCTATGATTTTTTCTTACAAATTAATTTAGCTGGCGTAAAGAACTATGACGACACAAGACATTCTTGAAGATCAAAATAAAACTCACGAAACCGTTATAACCGTTGTGAACGAACACATCACCGCTATGATAAAGGCGGGAGTTCATATTGGACGCATTCCGTCAAAAACCAGTCCTAAAATGGCTCCTTTTATGTATGGTCCACGAGGCGTTACTGCGATTTTTGATCTTCAAAAAACAAAAGAAAAACTTGATGAAGCGGAAGCGTTTATTAAAAAACTAGTTAGCGAAAATAAAACTATTCTTTTCGCGGGAACAAAACCTGCCGCGCGGAAATTTATTCAAAAGATTGGCGATGAGTTTGGTTATCCAACAGTGAAAGATCGTTGGATTGGAGGAACGCTTACGAATTCAAAAAATATATCGGGGCGTGTTCAGCGATTAGAACAACTCTTGCGTGAAAAAGCGGAGGGCGGATTTCAAAAGTATACAAAAAAAGAGATTATGAAAAAAGAGGAGGAAATAAAACATCTTGAAGATACTTTTGGCGGACTTCGCTCGTTGAAACGGCTTCCCAATGCCCTCGTACTTGCAGATATTGACGAAAATAATCTCGCGGTTCGTGAAGCGCGACGCATGAAAATTCCCATTATTGCAATCACAAACTCAAATACAGATCCGAATACTATCACTTACCCGATTCCCGCAAATGATAACTCAACGCCATCTCTTCGTTATATTTTTGGTCGCATTGAAAACGCAATTCAAGAAGGAAAAAAGATGGCAAGTGTCGCCGAACGGCAAGTTGCTAAACAGCAAGTCACCGAACAGACTGAACAACCTGAAAAATAAAGTTTCTCTAAAAAAATAGTTTTTGGATATTAGAAATCAGTAATTTTTTGTTTGTATGCTTGATCTTATTAAAAAACTTCGTCAAGAAACAGGGTGCTCAATCGGAGAGTGTAAAAAGGCCATTGAAGAGGCGTTTGGCGATTACGAAAAAGCAAGCCGCGTTTTGACTCTCTCTGCGTCAAAAACTGCCGCAAAAAAGGCACATCGCGAAACCAAAGAGGGAATTATAGCGACATACCTTCATACCAATAATAAAATCGGTGTTTTGGTTGAGCTCCTTTCGGAAACCGATTTTGTTGCAAAAAACGCTCTTTTTTCTGAACTTGCGCATAGTATCGCACTTCATATTGCGGCGATGAACCCGCTCTATATTCGCACAGAGGACATTCCAAAAGACGCCATTGAATTGATTACGCGCGAAGCAACGGCAGAGGCTCAAAAACTTGAAAAACCAGCGCACATTCTTCAGCAAATCGTTGAAGGGAAGGTGAGTGCGTATTTTTCTCAGCAATGTCTTTTGACCCAACCCTATATCAAAGATCAGGATAAGACCGTCAACGATCTGATCCAGGAGACTATCGCAAAATTTGGCGAAAATATAAAAGTGAGCCGATTTACGCGTTTTGAACTTTAGACTCGCTGATTAAAGATATATCCTGTTAAAACTCAATAATTTCGGCTACGACTTTATGAAAATTTCTCACCAGATACGCTGTATATGCATCAAAATTTCCACCTCGTCTCGCTCGAAATTATTGAGTTTTACCGACGGAAAATCTTTAATCAGCGAGTCTATTGACTTTTCGCGTTTTTTAGATTAGGAATTAAACAAGGCTGAATATATGGCGATTTGGTTTTCATTGATAATTTTTATCGCGTCAATTACTGGAATAGTGATTCTAATTATTCGCGCTTTTCCGCGTCTTATATATGTGACGGTCGTTCAGCATAAAAAATTCTCGCTTTTTGGAATTGAAAATATCCACATTCTTGAATATAGGGCTCCATCGGAAGTTTTACGAAAAAAAATCTTTATCTCTCTTGAAAAAATACTGCGCCGAATGCGAGGACTTGTCTTAAGACTTGACACGATTCTTTCTCGCGCAATCGAAGCCGTTCAACAGAAGAATCAAGCTTCAACGCTTTCCGAGGTTCGTGAGGAGTACCCTCTTCCGGTCATTGCGCCCGATAATGCGCGCACTGTTTTAGAGACTCATAATCTTATTGTTATTAAAGAAAAACCGAAAATTGTACCGCGTAGAAGAAGGATAATGCAGGATATTAGTGGTAAGCCAAATAAAGCAGAATTGACGAAGAATGATAATAACGACACAAAAGATGTTTCGTTTTAAATTTTAATATGCGCAGGTGGGCGCAAGCGTTTCAATAGCTTGCGCGGGCACAACGAGGTCAAAGCTCCAGTGGAGCTTTGACGGGAAATGCAGTGAGCTTTAGCTCGCGAAAAGCATTTCCCCGTGTTTCGCTGAGGGAGCGAAACGAGCGAAAAATGAGAACGGAGCACTGTGCCCAGGGAGAGCAGTGCAACTGATACCACCTTCGCATGCGTACAATTAAAATTAAGTAGTTTAAAAAATAAAAATGTATGCGCAGGTGGTAGAGCGGTCAATTACACCACGCTGTAAACGTGGCGCCTTACGGCTACGAAGGTTCGAATCCTTCCCTGCGCACCAGTGATCTGTACCCCAAAAAGTGGACACGGGGACGCAGAATCCATTGCTTTCTTTT
>ERZ1292633.5593-Hain-H41-02um-R1-5593-length-11281-cov-17_pt1 | contig 10585 bp, 9 predicted proteins | sample MGYA00564406_ERZ1292633 | MGnify/ENA primary metagenome ERZ1292633 (study PRJEB36523, sample SAMEA6512639) | groundwater metagenome | collected 2019-01-08 | study: AquaDiva: Metagenomics assemblies of 32 groundwater samples
CCCATACGCTGAAAGCGCCGGTGAGTCCCAGATGGTCTTGTCTCCAGGAGACAGATCGGCTGCTTCCAGAAAATGCTGCCTGGCGACTGCTGAATCGCCCAGTGCATTCAAGGCCAACGCATAGTTGTAATGGGCTGGCCCGGATTGCGGAGCCGCTGCGACGGCTTGCTCGAAATACCGTTTGGCCTCCTCGTACTGTTGTGCCTGATAGGCTTGCGTTCCTTGTTCGGTCAGCGCCGTGGCCTGGGCCTTCACCTCGCTATCAAGGACAAGCGGTACGAGCGGTTTACGTTTCTGCGAACACGCCGTTGTCCCAACCAGCAGCAACACGATACCCCAAATTGCCAATCGTGGTAGAGTTTTTCTCATGGTAAGACAACCTCAGCCTTCAGACCTTCGTCTGTTTGCGCGTCTCTTCTTCGAACGTCTTTCGATACAAGACATCCCACTCCGCGCTTCCTTCAACAATCCCCCGAGAATACGATGCCAACTTGGCTTTCACCCTTCGATCAATCTCCTGTTCCTGCATCAACTCAGCGGCCACCACCTGCTTAATCGCTTTTAATACCCGTTCATCATTGCCCGTAACTTTCACTCCGGTATAGCTCTTGACGGCTGTGAGGATGACATGAGCCAGATGATTCGCCTTGTCTTCGCTCAACATGCCACACGCGCCGTAGGTCGTTCGTCTCTCGTCGTTCGCAAACGCATCATCAAGTACGGTTTACCGTTCACGTGTTATAAAATGATGCCTCGCTCACGGACCAACTTCTGTTTCACCATCTGGAACATCTTTTGATAATCGACCTGCCCTTGCGCAATTTGCTGGTCATAGGCCTTCAGCAACTGTCGCACTTCCGCATTCACACGATCTTCAACGGATAACTCCTGGGTGATGGCCTGATCCAATACCTCGACGAACCCCCTGCGCTCTCCAATGAATTCGATGTGTCCTTCCTCTTGGAGACGACCGGTGAGGTTTTCGGCCATATGCCGTACACGCTCTTTGGACAGCCGCATGGCATTCACCCGGGCTCAAGTTGAATTGTCGGAACGTCCATGACCTGCCGAAGTCTGGTCGCATCCCCTATGATCGTCCCAATGATATTCACGCGATCAGCCGGGACCGGATCGGCCCCGAAACTCATGGGAGTTCGCCCAAAAAAGATCGCCAGAACCTTCCCGGCTCCCCAGAAGGCAATGTCTCCGACCTTCACCTGGGTTGTCGCGGTTTCCCGATAGTCGCGAACGCCTGAAATCGGGAAGTAGAACTCCTCTCCCCATGTACTGATCGCAGCCGTGACCGGAAGCGCCGCATACACTTCGTCTGCCGTCTTCGTCTTTCTGAGTTCCGCCTCCAGCTGAACTCCGCCTATGATAATACGAATTCGTTTCGCCGGAGCGGTCATGCGATCGATGGCCCACCCGTTTCTTCACTGCATTCTTCGCGATGCTGCGAACTGTAGCTTGTCTCCTATACGAAATCAAGGCTACAATCCACGAGATGCTGACCTCCAGCTTCATCTTCCTCCCAGGCATCGGACCAGTCACGGAACGGCGCTGGTGGCAAGAGGGCTTGCTCGATTGGCAACGCTTCCTGGATCGACCGTCCGTCGCCGGCCTCTCCCAACACCGCAAGAACTGGTATGATGAAGAGCTTCGAGAGGCGCAATCGCTGGTAGCGAAGGAACAGCTTCATATGTTTGGCTCCCGCCTTCCACGTCGAGAACATTGGCGACTATACAAAACCTACCGCTCTCGGACAGGGTATCTTGACATCGAAACGACCGGCGCATCACCCGAATCTGGAGAGGTGACAGTCGTTGGACTTCATCGCGGAGGGAAAACGACAAGCCTGGTTCGTGGTGAGAATCTGACGACAGATCGGTTGCAGGCGGAGCTCGACCAGTGTGACCTCCTCGTGACGTTTTTCGGATCGGTCTTCGATGTCCCCTACCTCTGTGCCAAGTTTCCGAATCTCCGATTTCCCATATTCCACGTCGACCTTTGCTTTGCCGCCCGTCGGCTTTCGTTACGTGGGGGGCTGAAGCACATCGAACAGGAAATGGGGATCGACCGCAACGCAACCATCAGTGGCCTCGACGGATTAGATGCGGTCCGCCTGTGGTTCCAGTGGCGCCGAGGTGACACAATCGCCCGTGAGACCCTCTTGAGCTACAACCGGGCGGATACCGACAACCTCGTGCTCCTTGCCGACCGTTTCTATGAGGACATGGTGTCACGCTTCGGGCCGTCCTCATTGTCGACCACCCTTCAAGCGGCCTATTCACAATGAGCACCTGGATCGGCGCCGGTCGGAGCGAGATTGGACACGTTCGCACCGTAAACCAAGATGCGTTCGCGATCCTCGATGAGGTGGGTGTCTGGGCCGTGGCAGATGGAATGGGCGGTCATGTCGGTGGCGAAGTCGCCGCTCAAACGGCTATCGCAACCGTACAAGCCGAAGCAGGAACAGCGAGCAATTTGCTTTCTAGCGGTCAGGCGTCCCCTGTGGATGTGTTAACAGACCTGATCAGCCGAGCACATGACGCGATCCTCAATCGGGCTCAATCAAAATCAAAGCTGAAAGGGATGGGCACGACCATCGTGCTCCTAGCGATCGTCGCCGGTCCCGCCCCGATCGCCTACCTCGCCCATGTCGGCGACAGTCGTGCCTATCGATTTCGATCCGGCACGTTGACCCCGCTGACCAAAGACCATACGTTGATCGAAAAATACCTGGAGCGTGGCATCCTCACGGCAGAAACGGCCAAAACTCATCCGGAACGGCATGTGTTGACACGCGCCTTAGGAGTGGGATTGACGGTGAAACCCACCATCACGGCCTATCCCATCCTGCCAGAGGACCTGATCCTGCTCTGCTCGGATGGGCTGACCAAGATGTTGGAGGACGAGGAGATCCGCACCCTGCTCGCTGCAGTCGAGCTCGACCCGACTCAGATCTGCCACCGCCTCATCACCGCGGCGCTCGATCGCGGAGGCGAAGATAACGTCACCGTGGTAGTGGTGGCTCCGAGTTCATCTTGACTCTACTTCGTTGTTGACATGGACCGTCAGGCCGTGTAGCTTTTCTGATCATTTTAACCTTTTGAACCTTAGTCATGCGCATGGAGACTCTTATGCCCCGTCGGGGATCATTCGTCTGTGGAAGCCTATTCCTCCTGATCGGTTTTGCTGCAGTTGCGAGCGCCAGCGATCCTTCCGACCCCGAAACAGCCATTCGTCAAATGGTCCGGGCCAATGCGGAAAAAGATCTCCCGACGCTTTCTCGCCTCATGGCCCACGATGCCGATATCGTCAGTTACACAGTTGGCGGTCGCAAATACGTCGGCTGGCCTGAGTTTGAACGAGAAATGCGTGAAGAATTTGTCAACACCCAGAAGATCGAGATTCCGATTACGGAGCTCAAAGTCTGGGCGAAAGGCGACCTGGCCTGGTTTACGATGGAACTTGACTACACTCGCTATGTCGGCGAAGGATCCGCCGTGAAGCGGACGGTCCTGCCCCTGAGAGAAACCGGCGTCCTCGAACGGCGTACCGGACGTTGGCAACTATTGTCGTGGCACGAATCGTTCCGATCGGCTCAGCCTGGGGGACCTCTTGCGTCGCCGTCCCTGGCCGCGGGGTCGCAAAAGCTCGTCAGTGGTGCGGCTGTCGCACTGCCAGATGTGAGCGGGGAATGGGATATTCTCGAAGTCGAAGACGAAAAACGCTACAAGGCAACGCTCGATAAGAGCGGGAACGGCCCCTACACGCAACAGGGCGGACGGTTTATCACAACAAAAATCGAGAACCGACTGTGGCAAGGCACCTGGCACCAGCCTGGCAACGATCGCGAAGGCGGGTTCGAGGTACTCCTCTCGGAAGACGGCACACAGGCGAAGGGAATTTGGTGGTACACACGGGTCGATACGAGAAAAAATATTCCACCGAAGGAACATGGCGGCACCTATCACTGGAAGAAGGTGACCCCGTCACCAGCCAGTGCCCAATGAGTTAGCTTGTTGCTTCCCAGTCATACCAAGACATCGGAGTCCGGTTTAAACATCACCGCTTCACTTCCTCTGGAGGTCTTATGCGCAGATCCCTCATTCTGTTTTTCTCTCTCTTCTTCATGATCTCATCAGCCTACGCCGACGGGGGGCATGAGCATCACGCCATTCCCACCCTGAAAAAGCAGGTCGGCTCAAAGATCACCTATGGAGAGAATACTGCAGTTTTAACCTTTGGCCCCATCGACCTTCCAACCGGCCATGGTGAAGGCGATATGGGCGATTCCATGCCGCGATTCAATTTCCAGTTGCCGGAAGACAAATATTTGATCGGCTTCAAATCCGCCCTTTCCACAGTCGACGGGAAGGAATTGCCGAGGAATTACCTCCATCATATCTTGATGATTAACAACAGCAAGCCCAGCGTGTCCTGCCCCGGTGAGCCGCTCTTCTTCGGTGGGGCTGGACTCGAAATGTCGGAGACACAATTCCCCGATGGATACGGCGTCCAACTTTCGGCAACCGATAAGTTAATGACGGTGGTCGCGTTCTATCACGGTGCTCCTCCCACTAAAGACGTCATCGCAACCTTTACAATGTATTTTGCGCCGAAGGCCAAACCGGTCAAAGCGATGGATATCTATCAGGTCGGCGTCAACATCGTCTGCTTCACCAAATTCGGTGATCGGCCGGCGGATCAGACGGACGAAGGGATCGAAATCAGGCAAGGAGTCCAAGTCCATACGGCGCCATTGAAGTTTCGGATGGACGGCTGTGTCAAATACGCATATCCACATGGCCACGATGAATTGCTCATGGTCGCGCTGGAAAATAAAACTAAGAAACAGACTCTGCTCAGGACGGTACCGGACGTCGAGCGGGATGGAACGCTCCGCGAATTCTTACCCCATCAAGTCTATAAAGACGGCATAGGGTTCCCTATCACCAAGGAAGATGACTATGAAATGGTGATGGTACACCACCATCCCCTCCAGAAAACTGAACTCCAACATGGCATGGGCAATTACCTGCTGTATATGACGCCCGGTGCCTGCACGGAGCAGGGCAAGACTGCCGCCGCCCATTGATCTCCCCTTGCAGGCCTGCCGACAAGAACCATCAGGCAGGCCTGCAAGCGGTCCACAGTTTTCCTAGCGTCCAAAATTGTTCATTCAACCAGTTTCGTAACCACCGCTCCCCTACGAAAGAACCGGCCACCAGTCTGGGTTTCTCGCCGCCACTTGTGGTATCACAATCACACTGTCTGTACTGACGCATCAAGCAGTGTTTTATGGCTGAGTTGATTCGTTGATTCATTGACACGCGGCGGCGATATGCAGCAGCCCCGCTAAATGACCTCCCTAAGTGCAGGCTTGCCCAGAAACACGGGAATCGTGCCATGCCGCAGAGTGAGCCTGTTACCATCCTCCTCGTCAATGCGATCGCCGAGGAAATCAAACTAGCCACGCTCAGCTTCCGAAGATCCTTTCCAAACTGCCGCGTCGAAGCGGTCTACACCCTGGAGGAAGCGCTTCAGTGGGGACATCGGGCATTATGGCAGCTCATCGTCATTGATGAGGGTGTGATCGCCCAGCGCGCTGCGCCTATTTTCCAGGAACTGAAGCGACTTGTCCCCTATACCACGCTCGTGCTGCAAACGGATCATGGCGACTCCACCACCGCCTCGAATGCACTTCAGTCGGGTGCAGACTTTGTCCTCTACAAGAAGTCACCCGGTTTTCTCGCCGAACTCGTGGTGTGTGCAAAAGGCGCGATCGAAACACGCGCCATCCGTATGACACTCAAACAGACGCAGGAACGCCACGACCGTCTCATCGAAATACTCAGCGATGGATTCTACGAACTCGATGGGGAAGGACGATTCGTGTATCTAAGCCCGCTCGCCGCTGACATGCTGGGCTACAGGCAGGACGAGTTGCTCGGCACTCCCTACTCCGCCGTCGTGCCTTCAGATCAACAGGATCTCGCTCGTCATCGCTTCAACGACCGCAGAACAGGGCCGCGAGCCGTCCAGCGTATAGAGATCGACCTCATCCGCAAAACCTTTTCCGACAAACCTGCCCACACTCGAGTCAAAGCCGAGATCAGCGCAAGAGGGCTGTATGATGTGAATCGCCGGTATCTGGGAACGCTGGGTCTGTTGCGCGATATCTCACAATACCGCCGGCAGGCCAAGGCTATTCACCAGCTTGAGCATCAACTTCGTGAATCCGATCGACTGCTCGCCATCGCACGGCGCGTGTCGACCTTATCAAAAACTCTGCATGCCCCCCACCGTGCGATTCAAGCCCAATCTCAACTCCTACTCAAAACCATCCGCGATGCGCACCTGATCGAACAAGTCGATTCGCTCGCGACGTACGCTGCTGAAGCCGTCCATCTCGGAAGCGAACTCGCCCAGACCACGACGGATATCATCATACGCCGAGACACCATCAATGACATCATCGAGGCCGTCCTGGCCTCCGCTCAACCATCCCTTGTGAACACCGATTGGATTGAACGGGCATATGGACAGGATCTTCCGCCCTTTACCGGAAGCGTCGACTCCATGGTGGATCTCGTGCGCATGCTCCTCTCATATGCCCACCGCTATATGGCCGCTATAGGAAACCCTCATCGATTACGAGTCAGTACCAGGACCATCAGCCCAAACGACCCATCCGTAGACCAAGGGACAGCCCCGCTTCCACAAGCAACGGTCACCGAATTCGAAATTCATATCCAAGAAACGGGCATCATCGCCACGGCTGAAGAAGCGCCCCTGCAAACAACAACCGGCGATCTCTTTGAGGCCTATGCGATAATCAAGCGACTCGGAGGCCGCTGGGATTTTCGGGCTCCGCTCAGCGGCTTCCTGTCGATCACGGTGCGGATTCCAGTGGAACAACCTCCTTTTCTGGACAGTCCCACTGTGCCTGTACCCTCCGTCGTTTCTTCAGCAGGCGGGACAGTCGAACGGACTGCCGAGGCGATTCTTCAGGCTCAGACGCACACCTTGCCAATCGCCCCCCTCCGCTCGATCCGACCATCGGAGCCTTTGCCTGAGCGCCGCACATACACTCGGACGGCCGTCGACCTCCCGGCGCACGTTACTATCGGCAACACGCTACACGAAGGCATCATGGTCGACTTGAGCCCAAGCGGAGCCTTGTTGGAGATCGAGGGTGTAGTCCCATCAGTTGAACAACAGCCCGTCTACCTGATCCTCAAGACCGTCGGCAGTATCGTGGAACTGGATGCCACCGCGTATGACCGAGGAGAAACTCTCCGCCTGACCGGCATCGAGCGGCGCACCTCCCGTCTCGCACTCGAATTCAGCGCACTCAATGAGAGCCAAGGGAAGATCCTCACGTCGTTTATTGAGGAAGCACGCGCGCCTGCCATAACGGTCGAAGCTCAGTTTCCACCGATGGATAAGCCAAGCGATCTTGCAGAGGCCTGTACCGAAGCGAGCCTGCTAGGCACAGACCATCGTGAGACCATGAGAGTTCGAGTCGCGCTGCCGGTCCGTATAGAAACTTCTACCGCTGCGGCCGGACGTCTGTTGGGCCTCGTCATCAACTTCAGCAGAGGGGGTGTCTGCCTGCTCACAGAACCGTCCTTGAAAATGACCGACGAGGTAATTGCGCTTCATTTCTCTTCGATCGGCACTCACAATCAACCGATGGCACAGAAGCCAGACGCACCAGACGCAATCCTGACCGGCCGCATGGTCCATCTAGCGCCCGATCCCACCGTTCCATCCGAGCTCACACCGGGTCCATCACAGCCGAGACAGCGCATCGGCATCCGTTTTTTCCAACTGGCGCCGCTCGCGGAACGAGAAGTCAACCGCGTGCTTGCACAACACATCAGCTCTTCCCTAAACATTGCGGCCCCAGACAGCCATCCATTAATCGTCAGCGACAGATGGGAGTGCCGGAATACGCGTAGCCAAGCTATTGCAGTGACGGCCGACCATGCTCGCCATCACGTTTCACCCGATACCCCGATCGTCATCGTGATCCCCGGATTCGGCTCGACCCAGACCGACTACGTCCCACTCTCGTTTCACCTCGCCGTCAACCATCTGCGCGTGATTCGCTATGACCACTCAAACCATGTCGGCCAAAGCGAAGGCAGTGTCCTGCACCTCACGTTAAGCAGTATGCAGGCTGATCTCCAGAGCGTTCTGGACCTTGTCCATACCACATGGCCCACCGCTCCGGTGACTCTCCTCGCCGAGGACATTGCTGCGCGAGTGACGGTGAAAGTCATGGCCCAGAGCAGAGCGGCTGATCGGCTTTTCTTGTTGAACCCTGTCCTCGACTTAGAAACTGCTCTTTTCACTATCACTCGCTCCAATGTCATTGAAACATACCGGCAAGGCCATCGGTGGGGCGTCGTCAATCTCTGGGGCCTCAATGTCAACTTCGACAAGTTTGTCGGCGATGCGATCACTGAAAAGTATGTCGACGTCACCTCGTTACCGGCTGATCTTGCTCAACTGGTCACTCCGCCAATTATTCTCACCTCTCCCAGAAAGAACCGTCCCATTGAAGACATCTTCGGCCCTCAACGTGCGCCTGTTCGTGCCATGGGAACCGCCCCATCCGTCGTACCGCTGCCGGACGACCTGTCCGGAGAATCCCGCGGCGGCGAGCGCCGCGCTGAAGCCTTCGAGACGATCATGAAGTTGATCTCAACTCCCATGATCGACGGTCATCCCTCAGCTCAGAGGCAGGAACCGAATATCCACGATGTGTATCAGCAACGGCAGTTGGAGCATGAACGGATCCGCATTCGATACCACGTCTCGCAGGCCACACGCAGCGCCTTGTGGGGAGCTCACTTGGCCCATCTGCCTCAACTCGAACACTTGCCGGACTATTCGGCCATGACCAATGACCTATATCGTCGGCTCCTTCCCCTTGAACCAGGCATGACTGTCCTCGATATCGGCTGCGGCCAAAGAAACTTCGTCCGTCTTATGTTGACCAATCAAGCCTATCGGTCGGCACATCACAGCAGACAGGCGATCATCCCTCTCCGCTATGTCGGGTTGGACCAATCTGCCGAATCACTTAGACTTGCAGAACAGCAACTCCATACCTTCGCGAAAGAATTGCCTGGCACGCTCAGGACTGCCGTCCCAACTGCTCAATTAATGGCGACAAGCTGGATGCGCACGGACTGGGATGCACCGCTTCCTTTCACCGACGGATCGATTGAGCGCATTCTCTGCCATCTTTCGCTTTCTTTCACGTCCTCCCCCCTTCATTGCCTCAGACAGATGCTCCGAGTCTTGCATCCGGACGGGATAGCCGTCGTGACCTGTTTCCGACCGCACACCGACCTCTCGACGCTGTTTCGCCGACACCTGCTCACCGCAGACTATGATACATTTGGATCTCCGGCCCAGATCGTCCTGCACTATCTCGGCCGTCTGCGTGAAGCCATTCGCCACGACTTATTGCATATCTACGAGCTGGATGAGTTGGCCCGTCTGCTGGCTCATGCAGGTGCGGGGTCAATCCAGTTTTTCCCTGTCCTCGACAACCAACTTCTACTCGCCATTGTACAGAAATCCAAATCTGTTTGATGAAACACCCCTCGGGTGTATACTCCTAACCTAGTGATGATACGTAGGCTCGTTTCCACCACAACGAACTACGCGGACGGATGCAACTTCGCACACCACGCTAATGACACGTCATCCAGCTCCTCAATCGGACCCTTGTCAGGCAGGCACGGATTCACTGCAACGACTCACGAAGTTCGCACGGGACATGGGACACGCCACAAGCCTTCCCATCATCGCAGAGCGGATTCTTTCCGGCTTCTCCGAAGCATCCCGGCACTCTCAAGGGCTTCTGTATCTGCTTGATCGTGAGCGAGAATGTTTCCGCCTGGTGAGTGTCCCCACGCCAACTCCTTCAATAGCAGCACCTCCCATCGTTCCTCTCAATCACCCCCTCGTTCAACAACTGGCTGACCGCCAAGATATACTCGACTCGTCCGTACTGGCCGACTCCCTATGCACGACATCGCGAGACAACACAACGGAGGCCCAGTTCGCCACGCTTCCCATCAATCTGGCCATCCCGCTGCTGAATCGAGGTCGGTTGATTGCCTTCGTAGTACTCCAATCTCAGAGAGAATCCACTATCATCCCCTCCTATACCCTGGAACTACTGACCGCGATGGCCCAGAGTGCTGCCAATGCAATCGACTCTCTCCTGTTGTACGAGGATCTTCGGCAATCTCAAGTCCTCATGCGGCGAACTGATCGACTGCGTTCCTTAGAAACCATTGCAGGGGGCTTCGCGCATGAAATCAGAAACCCCTTGACCTCGATCAAGACGTTCATTCAGCTGGCTCCTGAACGGAAGGATGACAGTCAGTTTATCGGCGAATTCAGCCGCATTGTGCTCGATGACGTCAATCGGATTGAACGATTGATTCAGGAGATTCTCGACTACGCTCGGTACATGGAACCTCAGTTGACCGATGAGGATCTGAATGAAATCGTCTCGTCGTGCCTGTACTTCATCCAAGTGAAGGCAGAC
>ERZ1292633.6143-Hain-H41-02um-R1-6143-length-10583-cov-7_pt1 | contig 10583 bp, 8 predicted proteins | sample MGYA00564406_ERZ1292633 | MGnify/ENA primary metagenome ERZ1292633 (study PRJEB36523, sample SAMEA6512639) | groundwater metagenome | collected 2019-01-08 | study: AquaDiva: Metagenomics assemblies of 32 groundwater samples
ATGATTTTACCACTCAAATCATGCGTGGTGACAAAATTGGCGTGATCGGGCCTAATGGCAGTGGCAAAACGACATTGTTACGCCTATTATTAGGCGAACTTACCCCTCAAAGAGGCAAGGTAAGCCTGGGTACGAATCTCCAGATCGCTTATTACGACCAGCTCCGCGAACAATTAGAAGAAGACAAAACCGTTGCCGAAAATATTAACGGAGAATCCGATACCATCATTATTAATGATAAACCCAGGCATATAATCGGATATTTACAGGATTTTCTTTTTACTCCAGACAGGGCGCGCACGCCAGCCAAGGTTCTGTCGGGTGGGGAACGTAACCGCCTTTTTCTTGCGCGGCTTTTTTCCAAACCTTCGAATGTTTTAGTAATGGATGAGCCTACTAATGACCTGGATATCGAAACCCTTGAGCTATTAGAAGAATTACTGCTTACGTATCCCGGCACGCTTCTTTTGGTGAGCCATGACCGAGTTTTTCTCAATAATGTGGTGACCTCGACCATGGTGCTTGAAGGAAACGGCTTGATCAATGAGTATACCGGCGGTTATGACGATTGGTTAAGCCAGAAAAAACCTATAGAGCCTGTCCCGGTAAAAGCAAAACCTGCAAAAAAAATTATTCGGCCTAAAAAACCTGTTGTCGCGCGAAAACTTACGCCTAAAGAGCAACGCGAACTTGATGATTTTCCGTCGGTAATTGAGAAAATAGAAACCGAACAAAAAGAAATATACGCTCTTTTGGCTGATTATAATTTTTACCAGAAAGATCCCGCGGAAATCGCAAAAACTAAAACCAGGTCAGAATTTTTGTCAAATGAACTCGAAAAGGCATACGAGCGTTGGGAGTATTTAGAGGAATTATCCAACTAAATCTTACTCCCTAAAAAATCGCTTAAAGAAATCTGCACTATTCTCTTGCGTCCGGCTTCATAAGACCGGCCCTGTACGCGCACTTTCTTATTCAGCAACGCGCCTAATTCCTTGGCCAACTGGCTAGCCGTCCGCTCGCCGATACACAAATTATATTTTTCCTTTAGCGCCATCTGCATCTGCCTAACTTTAATCATAACACCCCCCCCTAAGTCTCCGATTCCAGTTAATCTTAATTAGCTCTTGTTCGCCACTTTTATCTATAACCTCATGCTTCATTTGCTGAAGAAACCGCTCATATCCAAATTCCTCGCACTTCAGCTATCAACAAATCTCCCTTATTATTCCTATGAGTTATCGAGATTTGCAGCTTGAAAGGAATATACCACAAAGGCGCGACAGCATTGTGTCGCGATTAAAAATAGATTTTTATCTTGTTTTATTGCAGGGAGTTAAAACGAGAATAACTTCGGTTCGAGAAACTAACGCAACACCTTAATCTGCTATAATAGCAAAGAGAAATTTCAGGAAAACCTTAAATTTATAAGATTTCACCCAAATGAAGATGCTGCGATAAAACATATTCGAGGATCATAGTTTCCCGGTTTTTCATGTAACTACAAAAACCCACATCTTTAGAAAGATTTTTCTTTTTATTCATTAGTTGCCTGGTCTTTTCAAGAAAAACACGCATCTCAGGAATTTCATTTTTTATTTCATTAGCACGATTACCAACAATTAGTTGGCATCCACTAGAATAAACTTTATCTACCTTTTGCACAGGACAACCATCTCGCTCACTTCGATTGAAGCTGCTATTTAAATACCACATATTTCCAAGATTTAAAATATACTCCGAAATTTTTTTTCGACATAGCACTCCCCTATAACGTGAACTAAAATAATTGTAAGCAATGATATGGTCTAAGTCAAAAGATGTATGACCAAAGGGAATTTTGTGATATATGGATAAGTAAAGCTCGGCTCTCTTTATACGATCAATTTTCCATTTATGATTCTCAATTCTTGGCATACATTCTTTAATCTGTTTGTCAACTCTAAATTCTTTAAATCGTTTTTTAGTAAACTTATTCCACTCATCAACTCCTGGCTTAATTTCACCCCCTGTTCTCCAAGCATGTTTAAACATGGTTACCAAAAATTGCCTTGACCTTAAACTACCTGTAATCCCTGATTCAGCGACAAAAAACAACAAACAAGGAATTGCTGAAGGCCATTTTTTTTCAAATTTAATTTTAGATTTTATTAATGCTCTATAATAATACACTACTATGTTGCCTAATACGGCTTCATTAATAAAGGTTACACCGTACATTAAATCTCTTTTTACATTTTCCTCAACATAATTAATTGCTTGCTTAAAATATTCACTTTCCTTCACGATTAATTGCATACGCATCCATAATTTCGAGTTAAGCTCCTTTAATTCTACTCTTAACCAGGGAGCATCCCCCACTTTTTCACCACCATCTCTCCTTTTCTCTGCTATTTCTGCATTCGCTATTCTCGCTAATAAACTGACAATACCGTTCAATCTAAACACATGCCCCTCTCCAATGTAATCTTTTAAATCCACTTCTGCTGTATCCCAGTGTTGTTTCACACCGGCAAAAAAAGCCTCAGTTTGACTTAATGGAACTCCAGCTCTATTAACACGTATAAAAAGATTATGTAAATCATCTATCGGCATAGTTGAGGCAATATGTAAACCAACTTTTGCTTTTTTAAATTTATCTAAAATTAAACCGGCGTCAGAACTATATTCTTCGGGAATGTTTGCGGGTTTTTTAATTATTTTGTGCAAGGAAACCCAATAACTATCATCCATAGATTTATAACATTTTCTATCTCTGGCTTTCATAATTTCTCGTGCGTCTTCTTGCTTGAATTTTCTACCCTCTCCAATATCAGCGGGGAAAATTTCAAAAGGACAATAGCCAGAAATAGCATCGTTGTCATATTTTAAAATTATTCGATATTTCTTAGCCTCTTTTCTGGTCTCGTCTGGATTTTTTGATCCTTTTTCAGATTCTTTCTTAATAGGCAAAGATAATCCAAAATTTTTCAGGTCAACGTACACCGAGTGCTTCTTACTATTATCAACGCCTTTTTCCTTATTGATTAAAGTGAAAGACTTCATAATAAAAGCCATCTTCATAGCTTTAATTCTCTGTTGTCCATCAAAAATAGCGCGAGGACTTCCTTTTATAGAAGTGTGGACATTTCCTTTGTCATCCTTGTATTTCACAGGGCTACCTAGCACTATAGTACCTATTGGATACCCCCGAAAAATTGAATCTAATAATTTGATTACATCTCTTGTCTTCCAAACAAACTCCCTTTGTTCTATGGCAAGCCCAAAATCCTCTTCAACAAGGGATCTAATAAGCCATGAACCATTCGATTGGGATTCAATATTTTTTCCCATAACAAATCCTTTAGTTTCCTGAAAACCTAATTTTCATATCTCAAATCTTTTCCTTTAAACTTTTCAATTTATCAAATATCATGTTCCCGAGACTCCTCATCCTTTATTTGCCTCTAGGCCTGCCAGACACTTTCGGATCTAATAGGGAGACAGTTTTACGCTTTGAAACGAAAGACGCCTGTGGTTTTAAACTATGAGCCGGTTCTATTTAACTCATAAAAAACCTGAAGCGCTCCTAGTTTTATTAAATACCTCAATTTCGCTAAGTTAAATAGGGCCAACCACCCAAAGCAATGCTATAATATTCTTATCATAATACTTACATTGTTCTATCTCTTCTGATTGAATTTTTTTCTTACTAATTGATGAATCACCTATCATTTTTTCAAAACTTTTCTTAGCATTTTCGATTGCTCTTTCCTGACCGACTTTATTCTGATTATCACTTAATAAAGAGTTTCTCTCTTTATGCCATTTTACTATTCCTTCGTATGCGTCTTCAAATAGTTTATCTTGAATACCTGTGAGCATAATAATAAATTTCTTTGGCTCTCTATATCCTCTTTTTTTAAAATTTTTTAAATCTTCTATGAAATGATTCATATGCGTAGGAATAGCACTTACCTTAAATTCAGCCACTATAATAGGAATTTTTCTTTTCTTTGACTTTTTTGTCCTTTTGAATATAGCTAGATCATAAAAAGTCTTATGACTCTTCTTAATATAGTGCTCCCTTGCAATAAAGAAATCCTTTCTATCTCTTTTATGGAAATAACATGCCACCTTATCTCTAAAAGTTCTTTCGCTTTTGCTTGTTAAAAGAAGATAAGCGAGATCATGTTTATCAATTTCTTTGATGGCATTAACTATTTTAGTTTTAAATTGGCTATTCTTCACGACTCATCATTATTCACATTTCTTACAATATAAATCAATAGCATTTTGAATATCCACCTTCAATTCCTTCGGTGACTCAACTATAATATGCGGCATCCAGCTTAAGATAGTTGGAATAACTTCCATTTTGTCACATACAACCGTTTCCAGCAATAACTCTCCATCACTGTTTTCTTTTTTGATCTTCTGTTCAGAAAAATAAACCCGTTGCTTGAAATACGGCGCGGCGGTTTTGCTAATCTTCAGCACTACCTTTTTGTTGCGCTTCTCGTTAAACCAGGCATTCGTACTTTGCGCAAGCATTGTGTCCAAATTCTCCGGAGGATCAAAATAAGCATCGAGCCTCTTTACATCTTTAATCTTATCCAGCCGGAACTTTAAAACCCAACTCTTCCCATCCAATTGAGCCAAAAGATACCAGAAACCGTCAAAAAATATGATCTTCAAAGGATCAAGACGAAACCATTTTTCCTTATCTTTCATCAGGTAATGGATCTCAACCTGACGATACTCATCAATTGCCTGCTCAAGCTCGCCAACAAACGGCAAATTCTTATCCAACTTCACCCCGCTCGGCAACTTGGCATAAAAAGCAGTATCATATTCAATATGTACCAATTTCTTATATATTGATTCATAAGTTTGCTCAATATTGCCCCCCAACGAAGACGCCATTTCATGAAAAAAAGCCATTAAGGAAGCTTCTTCCGGGCTTAACTTACATTGTTTAAGACTGTAACCCTCCATAAATGCATACTTACCATGCGCGGACGAGGTCACCGGAAAATCCCCTTGCAGAATTTCTAAGTCGCGCTGAATCGTCCGCGTAGAAACATTGAATTCCTCAGCCAATTCCCGGCAAGAAATAATCTTTCCGCTATCAAACGTATGCAGAATGCTCATCATACGCCGAATACGCTTACGCATATCATTTTCTTTTTCCTTGGATCCATTTTTTGTAATTTTAAGGAATTTGGTTTTCTTATTCATAAAAACCTGCCTTTCTAAATCTCAAACGCAGGACTTCCGCAAAACTTCAATAATATCAATCATTCCCTGCGTATCAAGGCCGCAATACTTCTCAAGCGCCTCATGTACTTTCTTGCGCTCTTCCGGGCTTATTCCTTCTGTAAAAGTAACCCGCGCATATTCTCTGCTTGCCAAAGTACCTTCGCCAATTTCCATCTCTTTATAAGACATACCGGTTAAAGCCGGCAATACCGCCTTCAAGGAATTACTACCCTCTTGCTTTGGATGATAAAAATTAAACGCCCGAAATGGCTCAAGCAAATCAACTACCCGCTTCTTAAGCTGCTCGACCCAATCCGCGTATTCAGAATAAATTCCCGCTGACCTCTCTAAAGCACTGACCTCAAACGATGCGTTATAGGCAACAATCGAACCTTTATCTTTTAATAAATCCTTTAATTGTTTTAAAACCTCTGACCGGGGATCCGCCGCATCCGGAGCTATAAACGAATAGTGCTTCGGCTTAGCTCCTAATTTCTCAACTACATGCAGCGAATATTGAAATGGTATCTGTTCATATGGTCGGGAGAGATCATATAAAGGCAAGCCTCCGGCAACCGTCTCAAAATCAAGAAAATATAGCGGATACTCAAGCTTATTAAGGAATGCGCACACTCCATCCCGATCAACATGCGAATCGTTCTTTACGCAACAGGTAATCTGAATCTGCTGTTTATCATTAAGTTTTGTGCCTTCAGGAATAGCGCATAAATCCTTAATCCCCTTTTCCATCAACTTAAAGGCAAGCTTTTTCCCATAATACAAACTAAAAACGCTATTGTGTTCAGGCACATGTTTCCAACAGTGCCCCTTAAGAGGACATTCATAGGGAGCGTCGCACTGCGGGCCAATAGCTATTTTCGGCTCAACCGGCTGAACAATGACCCCGAGCAATTCCGGTATTTTATTTTCGGTAAAACTTAGGAGCTCCTTTACCTGCGCGCTAACGTCTTCCTTGATAAAAAGCTCCTGCGCATCGATTTTACCTTTACGCAAGTATTTATTATTAATATGCATAAGTGCGCAAGAACGCACTTCAAGTCCGGAATTACGATACGTATAAAGCTGAAACCCTACATCCGACAAATGCTCTTCCTTAACACTAGTTGAGCTCTTTACTTCAATAAGTTCCCAAGCACTGCGCCCTGCCGGAAGCAAAACATCAGCGAGCGCATACCCATGGTTTGCAACAAAGCCAGCCTCAAACAACGGCTTACGTTCTTTTAATGCTTCACGAGATTGCTTATCTTGTGCTTCAGGAAATTTGTTACGTTCAAGTTTAATGCCTCCCGGAAAAAGCGTGCGGGCAATTTCACCTATTTTTATACCTTCATCGAAAATCGCTTGCTTGGCTGGGTCAGGCGGCGGAATTAATTCTTTGCGGTTATATTCATACCAGAGAAGTTTAGAACATTGCAGCCCTTCAAGATACTTAGTTTTGGAAATATAAGTTAGTTTTCGCTTTATCATATTTATCTTTAAAAATCAAAAAACTGTCCAAGGAACAGCGTAAATATTTGTAGCCACCGGATAAATCTTATTCCCTGTATAAACTATAATACCTTTTGAAACTTGTGGATGAGATTTAAGAAACTCCCGCATTGGCCTAGTATCGCCAAATGTGATTTGTTCAGAAGACTTAACTTCTATTCCTATAGCCTTGCCAGCTGAAGAGATGACAAAATCAACCTCTGTACCTTGGGCCTTCAGTTTCCAGTAAAGTATCTCAGGCGCTATAAGCTGCAAAGAAGCCCATGACAAAATCTGCTGCAAGATGAAATTCTCTAAATACCGCCCTCTAACATGAGGTTTTTTAAGCTCCAAAACCGAATGAATACCAGCAAGAAAACACGCTGAGCCTGAATCAAACCAGAAATATTTTGATTGCTTATATGCCCTCTCGCTCTTGACAGCATAACCTTTTAGCTCATACAAAAGATTTGTATCTTTTAATAAACTCATATATCTACTGACATTTGTTCTGGTTTCCCCACAAGCCTTGGATAATTCATCTTGCACAGATTCCCAACCTGTTGCTTGCGCTAAGGCCTCCATCAAACGGCGAAAATGCTGCGGATACCTAACTTTTACTAAATCCTGTATATCCCGCTGAATATAAGTATCAATATAACTACTTAAACGCTCCAAGGCTATTTTCTCACTTGAAGCAAGTACTACGCCCGGCAAGCATCCCCGCCATATAGATTGCGCTACATCTATATTTGATTTAATATTTGAATCCTTAATCTCTTGGCCGAACCATATCTCGTCAAGAAACCCTTGAGCTGAAAGTCCGTGCATTTCTCTATAACCAAACCCTGTCAAATGCAAATATTTTGCCCTACCTGCCAATGTCTCTCTCGGCGCTTGCCGTAATGATATATTCCCAGAACCTGAAAGGATAAAATTTCTGCGCCGATCGGATTTATCGACAAGATACTTAACCGTAAGCATTAGCTCTGGGCATCGCTGGGCTTCATCAATAATAGTAGGCCTATCTTCCCAAAACAAACCTTTGGGATCTTCTCTGGCTTGTTCCAGAGCATCAGGATCATCTAAGGTTATGTACCGCCAATCCCTTAAAAATTCTGCATGCTCTAAAAGCGTGCTTTTGCCAACCTGCCTTGGGCCTGTTAAAACAACCACGGGATGCGATTTAAGCACTTCTACAAACCTTGTCTCCAACCATCGTGAAATATACTTCATAATCGAATCTCCTTTAGGCACAAGCATACCACATATCTATGCACAAAACAACATTTTTTTATGCACATATTGACATTAAAATTTACACAAAAAGGCATACGAGCGTTGGGAGTATTTAGAGGAATTATCAGAAACTGATCTCAGCTGAAGTTAAATAACGAAATTGGCCGGGCTGCATATCCCCAAGCGTTAAAGAACCAAAAGCAACACGTTTAAGCTGCGTTACCTCATGCCCTATAGATTCAAACATCCTGCGGATTTCCCGATTTTTTCCTTCAGTTAACTCCACAATCAGGTGGGATTCTTTATTACTAGATTTACGCAAAGTCAGCGTTAATGGCTTTAAGAATTCTCCCCGGTCCAAAATTCCCCGGATAAGTTTTTGAACTTCTTCGCTAGTTACCTTACCCTTAACAGAGACCACGTAGGTTCGCCTAATAGCATTAGCAGGATCGGTCAAATAAGCGGAAAAACTCGTATCATTTGTCAAAAGCAATACCCCTGTAGTCGCCATATCCAGACGGCCAACAGGATGAAAAGATTGCAGTTCATCAGGCAACAAATCAAAAATCGTCCGACGGCCACGCTCATCGGATCTGCTAGTAACAACGGATCTGGGTTTATACAGCAAGATCGTCTTAGGGCTCTTTTTGTATACATCTTTTCCGTCTAAAGTAATCTTATCTATACCCGGGTTAACCGGATGAAGAGGATTCTTAACCGTCTTACCATTGACCTCAAGCCGCCCCTCCAGGATCCATCCCCGAGTCTGACTACGGCTTGCCAAACCCAATTTCGATAAAACACGTTCTAAATCAAATTTACTTGTCTTCTTCATCATGGTACAACTGATGGCGCTGCTGTTTTATCTGATCGCTTTCCAAATATTCATCAAAGGTCGTGCTTACGCGATCAATATAACCTTTGGGCGTAATCTCAATGATGCGATTAGCTACACTCTGGACTAATTGATGGTCATGGGAAGAAAATAAAATTGTCCCGGGAAACCTTTCCAAGCCTCTGTTTAAAGATGTAATTGCCTCCAGGTCTAAATGGTTAGTCGGCTCATCCAAAATAAGCACACTAGGCTGCGTAACCATCATACGCGCTAACATACACCTGGCTTTTTCTCCTCCGGATAAAACATCTACCGGCTTAAGGGCTTCTTCTCCTGAAAAAAGCATCCGGCCTAAGAATGCACGGATAAACTCTTCTTCTGCATTTGCTGAATATTGTCTGAGCCAATCCGCAATATTTAGGTCTACTTTAAAAAAATCAGCGTTATCTCTTGGGTAATAGGCACGCTTAGTTGAAAAACCCCACTTAAAATTTCCCCCATCAGCCTGCTTCTCATCCATTAAAATCTGAAAAAGTACGCTTTTAGCCAGATCATTCGGCCCCACAAAAACAACTTTATCACCCTTATGAATAGTAATATTTAACTTTTCAAACATAACCTGGCCATCAACTGTTTTAAACAGATTATTTATACCTAAAAGTTCATTACCTGCTTCGCGCTCCTGCTCAAAATTAATATATGGATATTTACGCGATGACGGCTCAATATCTTCTACGGTGAGTTTTTCAAGGATTTTTTTACGGCTAGTGGCCTGCCTGGATTTAGAAGCATTATTAGCAAAACGCATAATGAACTCTTTTAATTCTTTGCGCTTTTCTTCAATTTTTCTATTAGATTCGTTACGCTGCCGCGCCGCAAGCTGGCTTGCCTCTGACCAAAAAGTATAATTTCCCGGATAAAGATGGATTTTACCAAAATCAATATCCGCAACATGAGTGCAAACTTTATCTAAGAAATGCCTGTCATGTGAAACAACGATCGCGGTATTCTCAAAATTACAAAGAAACTCCTCAAGCCACATACTTGACTCTACATCTAAATAATTGGTAGGCTCATCCAGCAACAAGATATCCGGATTGCCAAATAATGCCTGAGCTAACAGCACCCGCACTTTCTGCCCGGCTTCCAGCTGTTTCATTTGCACGCTATGCAATGATCCGTCAATCCCCAGTTCACTTAATAATTTAGCGGCCTCGGATTCAGCGTTCCAGCCTCCAAGTTCACCAAAATCATGCTCAAGCTCAGAAGCGCGCATTCCGTCGGCATCTGTAAAAGGTGTTTTAGAATACAACGCATCTTTTTCAAGCATTATCTCGTACAATTTTTTATGCCCTATAATCACAGTGGTTAATACCGCGCATTCATCAAAGGCAAACTGATCTTGCTTTAAAGTAGACAGGCGTTTTCCCGAAGGAATCTCCACCTCACCGCCGGTTGAATCGATCTCACCGGAAAGAATCTTTAAGAATGTCGATTTGCCCGAACCATTGGCCCCGATCAAACCATAACAGTTCCCCGGTGAAAAAACGATATTGACATGCGTAAAAAGCTTACGCTGGCCGAATTGCAGTGATACATCATTAACGGAAATCATACCCTATCCCTTTACATAAATAAAAAATCCTTCACCGGGCGCATCGCCCAACGAAGGTTTTGATTGATCGCTTCTTTATATAATACTACTTTCTGAGTGAACGTCAATCAAATTCAGGAGTTGCTTACCAATCAATGGGGAAATAGTCTTTCAGGAATTTACCGC
>ERZ1292633.6144-Hain-H41-02um-R1-6144-length-10583-cov-4_pt1 | contig 10583 bp, 11 predicted proteins | sample MGYA00564406_ERZ1292633 | MGnify/ENA primary metagenome ERZ1292633 (study PRJEB36523, sample SAMEA6512639) | groundwater metagenome | collected 2019-01-08 | study: AquaDiva: Metagenomics assemblies of 32 groundwater samples
TATGTAAACCTTGAAATGTATTTTTATTCTTTGAAAGAACGCATTGATAAGGATTTTCAAACAAAAGAGCAAGATTGGATTCGATTAAACGCAGAAGAAAGTTTTGATTTATACAACAAAGTATTTATTACAAAAGAGATTCCAACTGAAACTAGATTTTTAACTGTTACTACTGAAAGTTTTTAATGCAGTATCAAAACATTTTCCAACTTTTCCAAACTCAAGTTGCCAAATACGGCGACAAGACCGTTTTTTACCAACGGTCTGACGATGCGTGGGCTGAAACTTCTTGGGCGGAGTTTGGCGAAAAGACTCTTGATTTTGCCTGTGCTTTGTTGGCGAAAGGTTTGACTAAAGGTGCGAGCGTAGCGATTTTGGCGGGCAATATTCCCGAATGGACGATTGCCGATATTGGCACGATTGCGTCGGGTGGAGTCGGCGTGGGAATTTATCCGACCAATTCGGCGGAACAATGCGAATACATCATCAATCATTCGGACGCGGAATTTGTCGTGGTTGATTCTCTGAAACAGTTGGAGAAAGTTGCAGAAAGTTGCAGAAAGTTGCGGAAAGTTAAGGAAGCTATTTGTCTTGAAGATGGAAGTTTTGCTCAATTTCTCGAATTTGGAAAACAGAATCGTGAAAAGTTTTTGCCGAAAGTTGAAGCAATCGGCGACTCCCTAAAACCAACTGATACAGCAATTATGGTTTATACAAGCGGCACAACCGGAATGCCGAAAGGGGCAATGTTGTCGCACGCTTACGTTTTGAATTCCTGCGAATCGCTTCATCATTCCATTCCGATTTTTGACGATGATGTTTGTTTTTCGTATCTGCCGCATTGCCACGTTGCCGAGCGTATTTCGGGGCTTTACAACCGTCTTTACAACGGCACTAGCGTTTATTTTGTTGACGATTTGAGCAAACTTTACGCTTATATGCTCAAAGTCAAACCGACTGTTTTCGCTTCCCTGCCGAGATTTTTCGAGAAAATTCACGCTAAAGTTGTGGCAGAATTTGGACAAGATGCGAGCGAACAAAATTTGAAAGATGCATTTGGCGGAAACGCCCGATTGTTGACTTCCGGCGGAGCTCCATTGCCAAATGAAATTGCTTCTTTTTTTGCCAATCGAAATTTGCCAATTTTACAGGCTTATGGATTGACCGAAAATATTTGCGTAGCATTCAACACAGTCGAAAACTTAAAATTCGGAACCGTCGGGAAACCAATGCCGATGTGCGAAGTAAAAATTGCCAAAGACGGTGAAATTCTCGTCAAAAGCCCAATGATGTTTTCGGGATATTACAAAGAAACTGAAAAAACGGCTGAAATGTTTGACGAACACGGCTGGCTCAAAACAGGCGATTTAGGCGAATTAGATGCAGACGGTTTTTTGAAAATTACGGGACGCAAAAAAGAAATAATCGTTCTTTCGAGTGGGAAAAATGTTGCTCCGAATTTGGTCGAAAATTACGTTAAAGAAAATCATCTAATTTCTCAATGTTTTCTTTATGGCGACGGTAAAAGTTATTGTGTGGCACTAATTACGCTTAATCAGATCGAAGCGAAAATGTTTGCGAAAGCTAACGAAATTGAGTTTTCGGACTTTGCTGATTTGACCAAAAACGAACGGATTTTCGCCATTGTCGAAGCATCAGTTGATAAAGCGAATTCAAGACTTTCAAATTCCGAGCAAATTAAAAAATTTGCTATTCTCGAAAGAGATTTTTCGCTTGAACTAGACGAGATTACGCCGACTTTGAAGGTCAAACGCAATGTTGTGGCAAAGAATTTCGCTGAGGAAATTCAAAAAATTTATACCTAAAAATCTACTATGGATATTTCAGTTCATGACAATAGAATCAAATCTTATTCAGTTTTTTCTTATACTCGTGAAATTATTATTCACACTGAATATAAAGAAATTGAGCCTTTTGAAAATATTGACATTCTTTTTTCGGATGTTGTTATTTATCATTTTGAATCCGACAACTTTAACAACATTATTTTTGATATTGTGGAAGAAGAATTAGAACATACATTAAAACAATATGACTGTTTATTTGCCAAACTCAAAAATCATGGCTGGCTAGAATTTCAGTATGAGTCAGAACAAGATTTAATTATCAAATTAAAACAATTGAAAGTGAAATCGTTTGTTATCCAATCTTCTAATGGCTTGAATGGTTTTGTTTGGGCTAAAAAAATGGAAATAAAATATAACTAAAAAATTATTTTTTCAGTTACAAAAAACTTATGAAAAAAATATCAATCGCAATTCTATTTACTTTAATCCTATCTTTTGCGGTATTTGCACAAGCTCCGCAAGAAAAATTCGTCACGGTTTTTGGTGCGAAAATTCGTTATCTGGAGGCTGGTGATGCGACAAAACCAAAAGTTATTTTGCTCCACGGACTTGGAGCAAGTGCTGATAGTTGGCAATCAACTCCGATGGTTTCGAGTATCGCTGCTTTTTCGCAAAAATATCACGTTATCGCTCCCGATCAGGTCGGATTCGGCAAATCTGATAAGCCTTTTTTGAAATATCGCGTTGGCACTTACGCGGATTTTTTGGACAAATTTATGTCCGAACTAAAAATCGAAAAGGCTTCATTAGTTGGAAATTCGCTCGGCGGTTGGGTTGGCGGATTGATGGCGGTAAAATATCCGAATCGGGTAGAAAAACTGATTTTGGTTGATTCAGCCGGACTTGAGCCTGCAACTATTGATTTTAATAGGATTTATCAGCTCAACAATTCGACTCGTGATGAAGTTCGGGCAAATTTGAAACTAATTTTTGCTAATCCGATGTTTCACAATGAAGCATTTGTTGACCAATTTATGACTGCCAGAGTGATGACGAATGACGGCAATACGATTAACGCAATCATCGAATCAATCAAACGAAAAGAAGATTTTTTGGATAACGAATTGGGCAAAATTAAAAAGCCGACATTGATTATTTGGGGCAAACAAGATGGACTATTACCTGTGACTGATGCAGAAAAATTTAACAAAGGAATTGCCGGTTCGGAATTGGTTATTTTCGATAACTGCGGTCACGTTCCTCAGTTTGAAAAATTTCCTGAATTTACTAAAAAAGTTTTGGAGTTTTTAGAGAAGATTTAAGGATTGAGCCACGAAAAGACACGAAAGGAGTATTTACAATGAACCGATGAAGATTAAAGATGTTTTGTTTTCTTACAAAATTTTCGTGCGATTTTGTGTTTGTTCGTGGCTAAAAAAAATTATGCAATTAAAAATTGGAGATAAATTTACCACAGAAAGGTTGGTTACAGATGAATTGATTCGTGCGTTTGCCGAAGTTTCGGGCGATTACAATCCGATTCATTTGGACGAAGATTTTGCGAAAAATACTCGTTTCGGCAAACGCATTGCTCACGGAATGTTGAGCGGAGCGTTTATTTCGGCGGTGTTAGGAAATGAATTCAAAGACCTTAAAATCATCTATCTTTCGCAGACGATGAAGTTTACGGCTCCGGTTTTTATTGGCGATATTGTTACCACAACAGCTACGGTGACGAATATTCGCGAAGATAAACCGATTGTTACCTGCGAAACTGTTTGCACAAATCAAAATGGCGAAATGTTGGTAACAGGCGAATCGAAAATTATGATTCTGGAGTAAATTTTATGAAACATATAGTTTTACTTGGCGATTCGTTATTTGATAACAAGGCTTATGTTGGAAATGAGCCTGATGTAATTACACATTTACAAGACAAAATTTCGGCTAATTGGAAAACAACCTTGAAAGCAGTTGACGGAAACGTAATTGAAAATGTTAGTCGTCAACTGCTTGGGATTCCACAAGATACAACACATCTGTTCATAAGCGTTGGTGGAAATGATGCAATTCTGAATGCTGACGTTTTGCAGTTGAATGTAAAAAATTCTGCGGATGTTTTTGACATTTTGGCAAATCGGGCAAGCACTTTTGAATTTCATTACAAAGAAATGCTGAAAAAGGTTTTGAGTTTGAATCTTCCAACAACAGTTTGCACGATTTATTTTCCGAATTCTCCCGATGACTTTATTCAAAAAATTTCTTGTGCGGCATTGGCTACTTTCAATGACTTGATTATAAAACAGGCGTTTTTGAATAGCTTGCCATTGATTGATTTGAGGTTAGTTTGTAACGAAAAAGACGATTATGCAAACGAAATTGAACCATCAAGTAAAGGCGGAAACAAAATCGCGGAGAAAATATTAGAGGTTGTAAATTTCCACGACTTTTCAAGTAAGCAAACTAAGGTTTATTTCTAAATTATGACCGACACTACTGAAAAAACTAGCAGTTACTCGTATTATGCTCTAACGCTTTTGATGTTCGTCTATGTGATGAATTTTCTTGATCGTCAAATCATATACATTCTGTTTCCCGCCATCAAACAAGAGATGCAGTTTTCCGATTTGCAACTGAGTTTGCTCGGAACCTCTGCGTTTGCAATCTTTTACACTTTTCTCGGCATTCCTTTCGGGCGAATGGCAGACAGAGGTTCGCGGGCAAAATTGATTGCAATTGGCTTGTTAGTTTGGAGTTTATTTTCAGGTTTGACGGGTTTTGCGACAGATTTTTGGTCAATTTTCGCATGTCGCGTAATGGTCGGAGTCGGCGAAGCAACGCTCGGACCGGCAGCAATTTCGCTGCTTGCAGATTACTTTCCGCCAACTAAACGGGCAACCGTAACGAGTATTTATTCGATGGGAATTGCCATTGGAGCAGGATTAGCGGCAATTTTTGGCGGAATTTTATACGGCTACGGTTGGCGAACTGCGTTTATGCTGGTCGGGTTTCCGGGCGTTTTATTGGCAATTTTCGTTTTCTTATTGAAAGAGCCACCCCGAACCATTTCTATCCAAAATGATGAGAGCTATTCAAGTTCCGATTGGAAAAAGTTAATTTCCAATAAAGCATTTATTTGTTTATGTTTAGGTTATGCTTTTCTTGGTTTAGCAACCAATAATTTTTCGATTTGGGGAGCAACTTACATCAACCGTTTGTATCAAATACCGATTCCGACAATCGGCTATTGGGCAGGGATTCTAACTCTTTTGGCTGGTATTCCGGCTACACTGACAGGCGGGATGATTGCCGATTGGTTTCGCAAAAAGCAACGCGGCGGACGAATGCTTTATGGGGCAATTTTGTCAGCCGTTTCTTTTGTATTGTGGTTTGTAGTTTTATTTACCGATAGTTTTCCAATCATTATCGGTGCTTCTTTTGTTCTACTTTTCGCAGCTTTAGCGTGGCTCGGAGCTGCTGCGGCTGATGCGACCGAAATTTCGGGAGTTAATTTACGTGGTTTGGCAGTGGCAATTTACTTTTTCTCAGTCAATATTTTTGCTTACATAATCGGCTCAAATTTAATTGGACTTTTAAGCGACAGATTTGGAGCGACACAAAATCCCGTGATGATGCGTTATGCGTTGCTAGTTTGCCCAATAAGCTGTTTATTGGCAGTAATTTGTTTGTTTATTGGAAGCAGGATTCTAAACAGTGAAAACACCTAATCTTTTGGCTTGAAAAAGAAGAAAAAGAACAAACCTGCGTGTTCCATTTTTACGCCTTTTGCATAGCCGATGGTGCTGCGGGATGAGTTTTCTACTGTTCCACTTGAATTCACATAACCAATTGTTGACCGGCTTGCATTTTCAACCGTTCCGTTGGAATTTATATAGCCGATTGTGCTTCGACTTGCATTTTCGACCATTCCATTTGATCTCAGATACCCAATTGTCGAGCGACTCGAATTTTCGATTGTTCCATTGCTGTTGATATAACCGAGAGTTGAGCGGCTCGAATTTTCGACAGTTCCACTTGATGAAATGTAGCCAATAGTTGAACGGCTTGAGTTTTCAATCGTTTGAGCAGAAATCGAAATTGTAAATATTATAGTGGCAAAAATAATTGTAATAATCTTTTTCATAACTATAAGAAAGAACGGCTTTTTTCAGAAATATTGCATATCCTTTTCAACTCAAAAGGCTGGTTGACATTTTATTCCAACCAGCCAAAGGAAAATCAGTAAAATAAAATTATTATTGGGAGCTAAAATTGGTTAGTGGATTGCCGTAAAAAGCATCCGTTTTCCAGGCAGTAGTGTTCCACTTCTCAGTAGTAGCCAAAATTTTTACCGGAATAATGATTTTGTCATCACCTAAATTGTTTTGTTTGGCAATCCCATTATCTACAAGATTTCCGTCTGAGACATTAAATTTCATCTCACGAATCTGTTGTCCCTTAAAAAATACTTTAACCGCATACTCGCCATCCATATCATTAATAAATTTTGCTTGTCTGAAAGAATTTCGGGCTTCTTTTGAATGAGCATATCTAACCTTATACCAAGAGAAATTCCATAATCTCCAAAAGGTTAATTCTTTATTTTCGTGAATATTTGGAAATCTATATTCAGAATATTCAGCTTCTCCCATGTCGTCTGTTGTGGCAATTTCTTGTCCGTTATAAAAAAGTCTGGCTTCTAAATCGCTCGAACGAATGTCATCTTTTATCCAAAAACTTGCGGTTGGCAAAGGCGATGCCCCACCACTTCCCGTCCATTTGAGCCAAACATAACCAATCGGCATATTCCAATCTTGCTCAACATAAAAGCAATATTGATTCTTAAACATCGGAATATTCGGACCATATTTATATTTATTAACCTTAAATTTTCCTTGAAATGCGACGGTATTATCTCGTGTATTGGTAATTTTGACACCGTATGTTCCAACAGCATTAGTTGATTTATTGGTAAATCTATCTCCAGCCCGACCGCTTTTAATTTCAACCGTTTGATTATTTTGATCAACCATATCAGGTTCAAGAGTTTCGCTAAACCAAGATGTTCCATCAGGTAAAAAGTATTCTGCCGTATAGCGAAGACGAACATCACTTTTATAAAAAACCTTAAACTTAACCTGCGGAATCCAACTTGTAAAATTTGACTCTTTCGCCATTTTCCAATAACGATTTTCTAAATCCGCCCGAACATCTAACGTAGTTTTCAACAAAACCGGTTTATCCGTAGCTTGTGGCTTAGTTGCTAAATTATCCTTAGAAACTTGTGTATTATTATTCGTAGCCAAAACCGGACCCGCTGTATTGCTAATCGTATTTGTGTTTGTAGCTGGTGTCGAACTTGGGGTCGGTGTAGTTTTAGGCTGACCGATTTTAGGGATTTTTATATTAATTTGGGCAAAAGCCGAAAAGGTTGCGAGTATTGAAATAAAAATTAAAGTTATAAAGTTTTTCATATTTCTCCGTAGTTATTTTTCTAAGCTGAATTCGAGCGTGAAATCTCCTTCGGTCAAGCCATTCGCTCCGGTAATTCCAACAACAATGCTGTAAGGATTTCCGATAGAATTTAGCGAAATTGTCCGCGAATCATCCTGAGTTTTACCTCTTTTTGGATAATCCCATTTATGTTCGGCTTCACACGAAGTGCATCGCTCTAAATCTTTTGGCAGAATAATTTGATTATTGGCTAACTGATACCCGTAAATACTCAAATTAACTCCGCTTTTCTTTGGTTTGACCGTAATTTTGAGAATTGAATGCGGCGGCATATTAGTGACAAATAAAACGTGATTTCCATTAAACTTCAAATTCTGGGTTGCCGGAAAACAAGCTGTCGAACTCCGCGAAGCCCAGCCTAAACTTTCCATAATTTTTCCGTTTTTGAGCGAGCCTTCGACCGTCACGCTTTTATTTGGAATTAATTCAACTGTTTGAAATTCAGATTTGCCGTGGAAAATCGCGGAAAATGGCATCAATTCTTTGAGTGATTCTAAAGAGGATATATTCATCCGGTTTTCGGCAAAGTTTGAAAGCGAAAAAACCATAATTGCAGCAATAATTAATGTAAATCTTCTCATACTCTTTTTTCCTTTTTTGTTATAAAATTTAATGTTTCGTAATAAATTTGCACCAAACTTTTAGTTAGGCGGGGGCAGTTGATTTGAGTCTAAAGAAAACTTAAATTTGAGGCTTCAAATTAACCTCAAATTTCCTCAAATAAACTCAAATCTTCAAATATGAACGGCGAAAACGATCAAATTTACAACTTTCTAAACTTTCGCTTTGATAGAAAGAAGATTAAGCTGTGGCGTGGAGAACAACTTATCACTCTGCCCTTAAAGGCTTTAGAATTGCTTTCATTATTGCTCGAAAGAGAAGGTGATTTCGTTACCAAACAAGAAATTTTTGAGAAGCTCTGGAGTGATACTTTCGTTGAAGATGGTGTTTTAACGCAAAATATTTACACCCTGCGAAAGATTTTAGGAAATGATTCGGAAGGAATTTCAGTGATTGAAAATAAAAAAGGATTCGGTTATCGAATAACCGTCCTTGTCCGAATTGAGGCGAATTTACCGAAATCAATTGAATTAATTACCGCAACTCAAGAAAATTCGTTAAAGCCCAATAAAAATCTGATTCGTTATTCGGCGATTGCTGGTTTGGCAATTATTGTCGCATTTATCAGTTTTTTTATCTGGTTTTTTTCAACTTCAAGACAATCTGAAAACTCAAACAAAACTATTGATAGGATTAGATTTACAAAACTAACTGACAGCGGAAAATTGACTAATGCAACTATATCGCCTGACGGAAAATCAATCGCTTTTATTAGCGCAAGCGAAGTTTTTCTCAAAGATATTGCCTCACAAAAAGACATCAAAATCGAAATTCCGAATGTCGAATCCTTCAATTCATTACAATTTTCGCCCGATGGAAATTTTCTCTTTTTCAGAAACAATCGAGTTCTCGCCTCGCAAGCAAAAATCGCTAAAATTTCGCGTTTTGGAGGTGAAGCCCAGACCGTTTTAGAAAAATCGTGGGGTTCATTCAGCCTCTCGCCTGATGGAAAAAAAATTGCTTATTTTTTGAATGTGCCACCAATCGCCAAATTCAACCTAAAAATCAGAGACCTTGAAACAGGTGAAGAAAACGAATTTTTTGCCGCCGAACAACCAAATAGTCTCTGTCTGGAATGCTCTCCCGCCTGGACTCCCGATAGTAGCAAAGTAATTTTTCCAACCAATGTTCCAAACGGAACGGGGCAGTTATTTTTAGTTGACCTGACAAACAAGTCGAAAAATGAGATTAAACTCGAGAACCTCAAACGATTTGAGCAAGCTGTTTGGTTGCCTGACGGAAAAAATTTTATTGTTTCGGCAACTGAAGGCGGAAAATTCCTCCATCTGTGGAAAGTTTCTATTCCTGACTATCGCGTTGAACCGCTGACCAATGGTTTATTGAATTACAATAAAGTTTCAATTTCTGCCGATGGGAAAAATTTGCTCGCGCTCCAATCAAATAACAATTCAAATATTTTTGTCGCTGATGGAGAGAATCCCAATCAGGTTGAGCAAATCACTTTTGGTAATCAAAATTATGTCGGACAACAAAGTCTTGATTGGATTGACAGCGATAAAATTATTTTCTCCAGCCAATCTGCAAATGATTTGACCGAGCATTTGAGTATTTTTGACTTAAAAACTGCTACCAAAACTCAAATCACTGAAGGCAGACAAGATTCTTCGCGCCTCCCGACTTCAGACGGAAACTTCATCTGGTTTGTGATGAATAAAAATGGGTTTGCAAACCTTTATCAAATGGATTTAGAAGGGAAAAACGTCAAACAATTGACCAATGGAACGGACGGACAACGCCAATCTCCACAGGTTACTACTGACGGGAAATATCTCTACTTTGTTTTTCGTGGGAAAAATGGTGCTAATATCCGTCGGCTCGATTTACAAACAAATACTGAGGAAATCTTTTTCGATAATCCGGAATTTCAGCCCGGAACATTTATGGAGATTTCGCCTGATAATAAATTCATCACTTTTTCCAAGGCTTTTGACAGAAATGAAGAGGACGCAGATAAAAAATTTACCGACATCATGACGATTGTCTCCTTAGAAAACAAAACTGATATTAAAACATTTCTCGCCTCGCTAAATACACGGTTTCGGCGTTTTTCACCCAATAGCAAATCAGTCGAGTGGGTTTCAGCCGAATCGGACGGTTCTCAAATTCTCAGACAGGATTTCGGGCAAATTGCAGCTAAACCATTTTACAGATTTAACGAAGGCACAATTTTCAATTTTGCCTGGTCAAGAGACGGCAAAAAGTTAGCAATTTCCCAAGGTAATTTAGCCAAAGATGCAATTTTGCTGGCAAATTTCGATTAGGATTTTTCCTCTTTTCGTTGGAAAAACGAATTAACAAAATACAAAATCAATCCGATTACAATTGCAATCAAAATCGGTAATCCTTCCTTAAAATAATCAACTTGCGTCAATAACCAAACAATTAAAATCAGCGATAATATTGCCACACCTATTCCCAAAGGCGCAGTAAATTCGGCTTTTGGAATATCGTCCCGACTACGAAAAACGGGTAAAGCCACACAAGTTGTGGCATATACAATCAAGCGCGTAATTGTAGCTATTGCCACAGCCGCGAGAAAAGAAGTGAGCAAAGTCCAGATTAAAATAACGATGGAGGTTATGATAATTTAAATATATGGCGTTTTGAATTTTTCGTGAG
>ERZ1292633.6146-Hain-H41-02um-R1-6146-length-10579-cov-13_pt1 | contig 10579 bp, 13 predicted proteins | sample MGYA00564406_ERZ1292633 | MGnify/ENA primary metagenome ERZ1292633 (study PRJEB36523, sample SAMEA6512639) | groundwater metagenome | collected 2019-01-08 | study: AquaDiva: Metagenomics assemblies of 32 groundwater samples
TTTGAAACCGTGTAGGTTTCCCGCCAGCGTCTGCTGATGATTCGACCCGGTAGTGTTGTAGACCCTCTCTCTTCGATTCAATCGATCGGCAGCACAACAGAGCATCACCACATCACATTTTTTTGAGGATCCCATGACCTATTTGACTTTGGCAGACAAGGCCCTCAATGACGAACCCCTGACGAGAGACGAGTGCCGTTCCGTCTTAAATGCGCCGGATGATGAATTGCTTGCGCTGTTGCACGCAGCCTTTCAAGTCCGATCCAAATACTTTGGCCGTACCGTCCGGCTCCAAATGCTTCAGAATGCCAAGAGCGGAGCCTGCCAAGAAGACTGCCACTACTGTTCGCAGTCGTCCATTTCAACGGCGCCGATCGAGCGGTACAACCTACTCCCGCAGAAGCAGATGATGGAAGGCGCGCGACAAGCAGCCGCCTCCAAAGCCCAGCGCTATTGCATCGTCATCAGCGGGCGCAGCCCATTGGATCGGGAAATCGACGAAATTGCCGGAGCGGTCCGCTCAATTAAACAGGAAGTTCCGATTCAGATCTGTTGCTCACTCGGTCTGATGAGTGAATCTCAAGCCAAACGCCTGAAAGCCGCCGGCGTCGATCGAGTGAACCACAATTTGAACACCAGTGAAGCTTTCCATGCGTCAATCTGCACGACCCACACCTTCCAAGACCGACTGGCAACGATCAAGAATGCGCGTGCAGCGGGACTGGAGATTTGCTCAGGCGGCATCGTCGGCATGGGCGAAACGGACGAAGATCTGATCGATCTGGCAACGGCCCTGCGTGACGTCAAGCCGGACTCCATTCCCTTGAACATGCTCACCCCAGTCTCCGGCACCCCGTTCGAAGAGGCCGATAACCTCACTCCACAACGCTGTTTAAAAGTACTGTGCCTCTTCCGGTTCCTCCACCCTCGTACCGAAATTCGCATCGCCGGCGGACGGGAACATAATCTGCGAAGCTTACAACCCCTTGCCCTCTACCCGGCCGACTCCGTCTTCGTGAACGGGTACCTCACGACTCCAGGTGCCCCGGCTCCTGAAGTCTGGGGCATGATCAAAGACCTCGGCTTCACCATCGAAGTGGATTATCAACAGCCAGTCGCTGGCTGATCGTGACCGTGGACGACCGACCAGTTCGACATCCTCGTTGCATTCTTATCGCCGGACCAAACGGCTCGGGAAAGACTACGTTCGCCAGAGAATTTCTGCTTCATGAGGTTGGGGTCATCCATTTCGTGAATGCCGATCTGATCGCAAGTGGGCTTTCGCCTCTCCGGCCTGAACTGGCCGCGCGGCAGGCAGGGCGGCTTGTCCTCAAAGAACTCTCTCGTTTGGCTAGTACTCGGAAGAATTTTGCATTTGAAAGCACGTTAAGCGGCCGCACCTATCTTCGATTCCTAAACAAGTGGAAGTCAGCCGGATACCGAATTGAAATCGTGTTCTTGTCTTTGCCGTCGGTCCATCTGGCACTCCAACGAATCGCGAGTCGCGTCCGTCAGGGTGGCCATGATATTTCAAAATCTGACGTCATCCGCCGCTTCGGTCGCAGTTCGAAAAACTTTCATGCCTTGTATCGCCCTCTTGCCGATGCATGGGCAATTTATGATAATTCCGGGCCTGCCCCAGAGCTGCTGGAGAGAGTCACATGAAGAAAAAGCGGCAGACGGAGAACACCCGGTTTGTGCAGAGCGTCGGGCGCGCACTCCGCCGGGCTGCCAAGGCGGCTCGAAAAATCGCCAAGATGTATGGGACGCCGATCTACGTGTGGGAAAACGGCAAGGTGGTGGCAAAGAAACCCTGAGCTTTCTGACTTATTACCCTCCCAGGTTTTCATAGAGAGTGAGGGAGGTCTTGCCGCTAGGCTCTTTCAATATTTCCGACAAAGAACCGACCACCCGCTGGCAGATAGGTCCAGCCTTCTAGGTTTAGGGATGACCTGGGTGACCATGATTTGTCAAAATCTTTTTAAACGGCGAAGGATCCCAAGGGAGATGTTCAATGAGCACTCAGAAGCACTTCCGACCTGAGCCCAAAGAGAACCTCATGCAGGTATTAACAAGTAGTAGCCGACAGAGACTCCTCAAATGTTTTAAGTTGGAAGGACGACCATTGTGCGGTTTTCTAGTTATCGGGGCCATCTTCTTGGCCCTTGGATGTGCCCCCGCCTCAGTTCAGATCAAAACTGGCACAGGGTACGTTCCATTCCTAATCCCTTCAACCGAGTTATCACCGAATCAACTTCTGCGAGTTGCCAAGGCTAATGCAGAAGATCTCCAGTGGTTTCGTGAACATGAGTGGCCTCTTCATCGTAATGCGGCTTATCGCTCCGAAGCGCCTAGGCAGTGTGTCGCATTATCTGGTGGTGGCATTCGATCAGCCGCATTTAGCTTAGGAGTAATGAAAGGCCTTCAAAACGAGGGACTATGGAGCAAGGTCGACGTTATTTCTGCAGTTTCCGGAGGTTCATACGCCTTGAGTTGGTATGTAGCCCAGCAATATAAATCTCGTTTGGCAGGAACCAATCAAAGCGATGCGGATATTTTTGGCGAAAAACCACTTGCCCGCTTGGCTGAGAGAGCGGAGTTTGTAAGAACGGTAGACACAGTAGGTCGGGGCTTTAAAACTGTTTCTCCGGTCAAGTGGCCAACATTTGATGAGGACTTAGGGTGTGGGGGGATTCTGTTTTCGTCAATCCTTTTACACTTCCCTCCGTTTGGTCCGATGTGCACTGCGGCAGACTATCAGCATAGATCCGAAGATGGCGCTTTCTATGCTGGCAGAATAGCAGACACGTTCCATAGGAACGATTTAACAGACAATGATGAAGCATCGTTTCCTATCCCCATAGAGAAACTACACGCGATGATCGGCGACCAAATTCCATACTTTGTCATTAACGCTACAGTGCAGTACCGTGAGGATGAGGACCTCATTCCGTTGTCTGGACGAGTGTTTGAATTTACTCAATTACGGATGGGATCTTCTGGGGTTGGTTTTCTGCCCCTACCCGCGTTTGGCAAAGGAGTGTGGCCTGATGAGCGATTCCCGCGTGACCTAGCTACCGTTGTATCGATCGCAGGCGCTGCCTTGGATGGTGAGGATGAACATCTCGATTGGTGGCAACAAATACTTTTGAAATATTGGTCAAAATCAAACCTAGGGTACCGACTCCCCGCCGTTGATGAAGGTGATAGGGCTATCGAAAAGGCTATTGTCCTCACCGATGGAGGTCACAGCGAAAACCTCGGAGTGTTTTCTTTGATCCGCCGCTCTTGTGAAAATATTTTGGTCGTGGATGCTGGCGAAGATCCAGCCTACTTTTTTGAAGACTTCAGAAGATTACGCCAGCATTTACACAAAGAGTACGGGGCATCACTAAGAATCCCTAGATTTCCCACGTTTGAATCCGACATTGTCACAAAACAAGCCGCTGATGACAATTGCGTGAAGAAGGGAACGGACAAAGGATCTAGCTATGACTGCAAGACTGCCGTCTATGAGGGGGGCTCCATCGAGGGCTTTGCAATTCTGGCCGAGAACGGAACCGTCAAACCACAGAAAATTAATCTAACGTATATCAAGCTCAGTGCTAGCCGCGCTGTATTGGACGACCCAATCCTAGCTAACACATGCTACGGACCTATGGTTCACGATTGGCATAAACAGGGCGACGACCCTAAGTTCCCACACTACCAGACCAAGGACCAGTCATGGACAAAGCAACAGTTTTTGGCCTATGTAAGCCTTGGCGAGCATCATGTAAGAAATTATCTCGACCCTACGTACGAAAATAAATGTGGAACAGCCTCATGACAATGCACTGGTAGAAGGCATGACATGGGAAAGCAATTAGCCACTTTACAACTTCTTCATCGGCGGTTATCGCAAAAAGAGGGGGGCTTGGTTCTTGATTTTACGTTTCCTGGTGAAGTAACGCTGTCAGGCCCCATTTCTCAGGACGAGGCAGATCGGCAGATAAACAATCACTGAGGCAGTGACTATTCGCTCGCAGTTATATCGGTTCTGCTTTCCCCTGGTTTGCCTATTCGTGGGCGGGTGCGCCTTACTACCCAAACCAGATACTTGCGAACGTAGCAGTTGCACGCTAGAGCCAATCGAACTTGTCAGTCCAATTGCATTACCAGCACCCGGAAATATCACCGACAACATAGGCCACGTAATAGTTCAGGTCTGCGCTTGCAGGCCATGGAATAGGGCCGGCATCAAGGTGGAGAAGGGACAGGAATATATCTTCCAAATTGTTGAGCGCACAGAAGAATGGGTTGATGGTGACGTTCAATCAACACCGGAAGATGGTTGGACAAGTGGTCTTTCCAGATTTATTGGCCACGCGTTCAGCTTGTTAAAACGTTCCCCAAAGGCCAATTGGTATGCCTTGGTGGGCACCGCGGGAAAAGCTGATGAAGATAGTTTTGCAGTCTTCAATGAAAGACTCGCCTCTTCCGAAAGCCTCCCTGAAACCAACAGAGTCACATTATCGTCAGACTGGCTTTCAATTATGATGGCAAAAACTGGGGAGCTCTATTTATACGCAAATGATATGAACGGTCGCTATTTTAATAACAAAGGCATCCTTCAACTGAAAATTATTCGAACAAAATAGGAATCACTTCCTTAAAGACCAAAGAGTTGATCCACTGGTCTGTATCATGCTCTTAATTCCGTAGACACCCCAATGGCAGACAGCGCCAAAGGAGAACGTTCCGCACAATGCTTCCCTGAGCGCAAGTCACCAGAGATGATTATCGAAGTAACAGTGCATGATGCGAGAGCCGCTGACGACGACCACACAGTTACTTTTAGGTAAAACGATGCGCGATGCTTCACGAATGATTAATCTTGGAATTACCCTCCTCGCCATTCTCATATCCACCCCTGCCTGCACGCAATTCGGAACACTTAATGAGTCCAAAGTGGCTTCAGCTTCCCCCAACAAATCGTTACTTCCCACTCATGTATCCAAGCCACCAAAACAATGCCTCGCTCTCTCCGGAGGAGGCATGCGGGCTGCGTCTTACGCTATTGGTGTCATGAAAGCACTGAGCGAGTTTGATCAGCTAGATTCACTGGACATGATTTCTGGTGTCTCAGGTGGCACATACGCAATGATGTTGTACTACACCGGCCTTTACAGCCAAAATGGACAATCTACATCGGACGCAAGAGTGTCGAGTACTCATCTTTTTGCAGATGAAAACCTCAGCAACTTTGTAAAGGAGCACACCCAATTGCATTATGGGAAACATGATGCGCTCAATGCAGCTTCTACTACAGCCGCAGGAATGACCCTCGCTGCATGGGACGCACCCTATTTTTTCCCCAATAAGTACATCAGCAGGAGAGTTGGCGACCCGTTGCTGTTCGAGCATGAAGGAATCCTTAGATCTTTTTACCGCGAAAGGCTGAGCGAGTTTTATGTGAACTACGGTAATGCTTCCCGCAGAATCCCCTCCCTGAGCGAACTCAACACCTTTGTCACAAAACACCACTTACCTTGGCTCATTCTTAATACAACCGCGTACGATAGTGAAGATGCCAAGACATTCGAGAGAAAGAGAATATTTGAAGTCACCCCTCTCATGCTGGGCTCTGATTCAGCGGGATATACACATGTTACAACAAAACTCGGTGTATCCGGAGATAAGGCGATGGACAAATCACTGATCGATTATGTAATGGCATCTGGAGCTGCGCTCGATGTACCGTTAAGCAAGCCATCACATTTCATACGAGCATCAATCAAACTAGGCCTAGGGCTAGAAATCCATGCCCCTACTAGCAGCGGGGGAGAGTCAAAGTTATTGTACCTTGCCGATGGGGCATTCTCTGAAAATCTTGGTGCTTACGCATTGGCCATGCGCAAATGTGAGGTAATTACCATTGTAGATGCGGAATACGACCCTTGGTTCCACTTTGAAGGATACTATGTATTAAAAAAACATGTGAACGAAGGCCTGGGAATGCGTCTGGCTGTTGGTGATGTCGATACTCACCTCGATAATGTGGTCATGAATCCAATTGCCTGTCCTGATGGTTCTATTGAGTGCGACCCGCCAATATCAACCTGGCAACATCCATTAATGAAAGGGGCGATTTCCATCACACGTAAGGCGACGAACACAAATGCGAGCGATGCTAAAAAGCTTGAGGTGCGATATTTAAAGTTATCTGTCGACCGAACCAAAAAGACCACTGTTCTTGCTCCCATGCCCGAGAAGCAATGTACGGTTGGAGGAGATCAGGAGACTCCTGAATTGTACTTTAGTAAACACCTAATCAATCAGATTGACCCGGAGTCCCGGGATCCTAAATTTCCTCAAATAGATACTTTGAATCAGTGGTTACTTGAAAATCGTGTCAAAGCCCTCATCGACCTTGGATATGCGCATATGAAAGCGTTGATTTGCCAGAATCAAATGTCGCCAGTGAAATGAAGGGGCTAAAAGATATCTGGAGCTTTTTCTACCAATGTCAATCACGAGCTGGTCAGTGATGGCGGATGCTGGTGGAATCCTGGCTGGTCACGCAGGCCCAGGGAAGCCTGATCAGGAGTTCAGTTGCTGCATCCGTTTGATCGAGCAGTAAAGCGCATAGCCTTGGGCCACCATCCCGGTCACGAGTAACCCCAATGCGGTCTGCAGCCAATGTGAGGCGGGATGATCGAGTCCATACATGCCGATGACGAACCCGAGGGCAATGGCGATGATGCCGACAGATCGCGCGATGACACCCCTCAGCCACCAATTATCTGTCGACGGGGTTTTCAGAGGCGCCATTGTTTGAGTCTACATACTTATAAACAGAGAGTCCAATCGCACCTAGGGTTCTGGATACGTGTGGCCGCTTAGGATGGAACGCCGACGCCGTGTGGCTCACCAAACGAGGCGAGAGCATGTAAATCCTCGCGATTTCAGAATTCCGCCCATTCTGCCGATAGAAGGGGGACATACGCACATCTCACGGCCCCCGAGACGTCAAGACACGACGGACGATGAACCCGACGGCACAACCCTCCACGACCCGGCCGACAGCCGGCGCTGTCATGTCCCGCCGTATCATAACCGTCACGATGGACGACATCCTCGCCACCATCCAGCAGCTCTTCAAGGAACACCGCTTCCATCACCTATTGGTCGTCGAGGACGGCGCACTCGTCGGCATCATTTCCGATCGCGACCTGTTGAAAGCCATCAGCCCGAACATCGGCACCCTGTCCGAAACGGATCGCGATCGAGCCACCCTCAACAAGCGCGCGCATCAAATCATGACGCGCAACCCCGTCGCCGTGCGCGTCGTCACGCCGCTTGATGCCGCAGCTACGCTCATGCTGGAGAAGAAAGTCTCCTGCCTACCCGTCACTTCAGACAACCAACGTCTGGAAGGCATCCTGAGCTGGCGAGACATCCTCAAAGCCCTGGTCGTTTCGGCTCAGCCCAGCCCATAAGCCGCACTACCGGCGTACCTCGACAACATCCCCATCTCATTGTCCTATTGGAGACCGGCCCGAACAGGTCGTCAAGGCCGGTTGGGCTCGACGATCCGGAACCGGACTTCATCCACATAGGAGTAGGCGGAAGTTTGTTCACCAGCAAAGAGGCCGCAGCGGTAGTAACCAGGCGTCCATCCGGGTTTCGGAGGGGTGAGGAGAAAGTAGCCGGAGCGATCATTCGTCGTGGTCATGACGCGATCTTGTACCATCGTCTGTGGATCTTCAGCCATGTCGGATGTTTCCAGACCACATCGCGCGGTCAGCGGCACGGCGTCGAACGAATCCGATACCAGCTTAAAGACCAAATAGATTTCCGGTTGCGTGGCAGGAAACGTATCGCCCAGATACAACGCAATAAACTCGTGGGCGCCAGTCGGAGAGTCGTCCCGCACGACTTTGGTTGCCGGAATCACAAACCGAAACCAGCTGAAATCCGCATCCCGGCCCGCGATCGCCGCGCCGGTATCGAGCGCCTTCTGCGGCTTCAGCCTTTCAACAGCCTTCGCGTACAGAGCCTCTTCTGTGGATGCAGCAGTCTGATTCCCGAATTCCTTCTCCCTTTTCGCTTCTTCCTCCTTCAGCTTCGCCAGCTCAGGAACGTGGGGCCGTACCTTGTCCAGCCAGCGAGCAATCTTCTCTTTTGCCAGAATACGCGTACCGGCTGGGAGAGGCACATCCTTATTGGCCTGCTCAAACTCGACGGCCGTGTCATACAACATCTGGAAGTGAATGAAGGCGTCTTCCCACCGCTCTAACTCCACATAGCACTGCCCCATCCGATAGGTCGTATCCGCGAAGTCTTCCTCGCTGGGATTCAGGTTCGACATGTTGCCGAACACGGCGAGCGCTTCCTTGCACTGCCCCAATTGCATGAGTGTCAGTCCCAATTGATGGGTCGCGATCGGATCGTCCGGATTGAGCGCCAGCAGCTTGCGATAGATCGGTTCTGCCTCCTGAAAGCGACCAGCTTCAAAGAGTTTCCAGGCCTCCGATCGAAGAGCCGCCCATTCTTTGAATTGAGTTGCGGTGACAGTCGGCGTCAATACCGGCGTGAATCGCCGTCCTCGGTCCATCGACTCATAGAGTTGCGCAAGTTGGTTTTTGGCCGGGAGCTCGAGCGGAGACCCAGGCGCCACATGCTGGAGTACATGATGGAGGTCGGCATCCGCCCCTTGATAATCCAGTACGTCAAAGCGCGCACGAGCAAGTGCCAGTCGCCAGCTGAGTAGATCCGGCATAAGTTGGACCGCCTGCTGGTACGATTCCAGCGATTCCTCCAACCGATCGAGCTTTCGCAGCTCTTGCGCCAGTCGCCAGTGGATGAGAGGATTCTTCGCATCACTCCGCGCGATGTTGTGCAGTTCGGCAATCGCTGCCGCTTCCTGCCCCCACCGGACCAGCAGGCCCCATTTTGCCCAGCGGACATCCAGCGCAGCAGGCTGCACGGCGAGCACTCGGTCATAGGCTTGAACAGCTTCTTGAGGATTGCGAAACGTCGAAAGGATGTCGCCACGTACTTTGTGGAGAGTGACCGCTTCCGGATGAGAGCCCAGACTGTGATCGAGAATCTCCAGCGCCGTCGTGACCGCCCCACGGTCCCATGCGGCTTTGGCCTGTTCAGCTGCTTGTTCAGCCGGGAGCCTTGCCCCATCATCAGCAGCGGCACAGGGACTGGCCATCAAAGCCAGCGTGAGTACGATCATCACAAGAGCGACGCCGGCACGGGGTCGTGGTCGCTCGACAGAGTCTTGTTTATCAGATGGCGCAATCATGTTTCCGTTTTGAACTCCACTGCGCTTAGAACCAACTATACCAAGAAGCAGGAAGAATATAGCAGCCAGGTTTCCAGTAAGACCGCCTCACACGAATTACGCTTGCAGTTTCATTCCCTTTCTTGACCTGCCCTCATGATCCCGCTACTCTGGCTTTAGACAAAACCCCTCAAAGAGAGTTCTACTGGAGATAACGCGTGATTCTGGTCACCGGTGGTGCCGGATATATAGGGTCTCACACCTGTGTTGAGCTACTTCAGGCTGGACACGACGTTACCGTCTTCGATAATTTCTTCAACAGCCATCCCGAATCGCTTGAGCGTGTGCACCGCATTACGGGGAAGCGGCTCCGCCTCATCCGCGGCGACATCCGCGACCGAGCGGCGCTGGTGACGGCGCTGCGAGAAAGCGGCGCGCAATCGGTGATTCACTTTGCCGGCCTGAAGGCGGTCGGCGAGTCGGTCCAGCAACCACTGTCCTACTACGACAACAATGTCGTCGGTTCTTTACGTTTATTGGAAGCAATGGGAATCTGTGGAGTTAAGACGCTGGTGTTCAGTTCCTCTGCTACGGTGTACGGCGATCCGCAACGGCTGCCGCTGACAGAAGATCATCCGCTCTCCGCCACCAATCCCTACGGACAAACGAAACTGACGGTGGAACAGATGCTGCGGGATCTGCAGCGAAGCGACACCTCGTGGCGCATCGGGATTCTCCGCTACTTCAACCCGGTCGGCGCGCATGCGAGCGGATTGATCGGTGAAGATCCGCAGGGCACGCCGAACAACCTCATGCCCTTCGTGGCGCAGGTGGCAGTCGGCCTCCGCCCGCATCTGAACGTGTTCGGGGATGATTACACGACCCCGGACGGCACCGGTGTGCGCGACTACATCCATGTCGTGGATCTGGCGAAAGGACATCTCAAAGCCTTGGACGCACTCGGACGATCCACGCACCAGGCGGAATGCCTCACGGTCAATCTAGGAACCGGGACCGGCTACAGCGTGCTGGAGATGGTGCGAGCCTTCGAGCAAGCCAGCGGCAAACGGGTGACGTACAAAGTGGCGCCTCGCCGGCCCGGCGACGTCGCAGCCTGTTACGCCAATCCCAGTAAGGCAGCCGCCCTTCTCGGCTGGCGGGCTGAGCGAAGCCTCGCCGACATGTGCGCCGACACTTGGCGATGGCAGAGCCTCAATTCTCACGGGTACAATCCTCCCCGTCAAGTAAGCTAGTGTAGTGCGTCATAAATAGCTTGACAATTAATTCAAACGAGCGCTATCT
>ERZ1292633.6147-Hain-H41-02um-R1-6147-length-10579-cov-4_pt1 | contig 10579 bp, 7 predicted proteins | sample MGYA00564406_ERZ1292633 | MGnify/ENA primary metagenome ERZ1292633 (study PRJEB36523, sample SAMEA6512639) | groundwater metagenome | collected 2019-01-08 | study: AquaDiva: Metagenomics assemblies of 32 groundwater samples
CCTACCGGGAGTCGAACCCGGACCTCGGCAATGCGAATGCCGCGTCTTACCACTCGACTATAGGCCCGCCCCGATTTCAGAGTGCCGGTGGACCGGAGGAGAGTCGAACTCCTGACCCCTACATTGCAAATGTAGTGCTCTACCAGCTGAGCTACCGGCCCTCAAACGTTATGAGCTTATCGTATTTTTAAGAGGTTGCCAACGACTACAACGAAATGATTTAGCCGCGATGGCAAGTTGACAATGTGCCGCGTTCTGCTTGGCTTGTACCCGAGACAAGGAGTTCACCAAAAAAACAAGAAAAGGAGGTCTGCATGCTCGCAAAAAGAAAATGCCTATCGGAAGGGTCAGACGCCTTTACTCTCACTGAATTACTTGCTGTTATCGCCATCCTAGCGCTTCTCGCGGCGCTTCTTCTGCCGGCGCTCTCCGCCGCCAAGGGAAAGGGACGCCAAGCGTTCTGCCTTTCAAACCACCGCCAGCTTGCGCTGACATGGCTCATCTATGCGGGAGACAACGGCGAGCGGGTAGCGCAAAACGGCTATGTGCCCGACCGGGGGGACTCGCGCAACCTAATGTGGGTGCAAGGGTACTACAATCTTGACGGGTCGCGGACCGACTCTACGAACACTGCGCTCCTGCTGGACGCTCGGTACGCCCAATTCGCTCCCTACCTCCGTGTCATTCGCGTGTACCGGTGCCCCGCCGATACAAGCAGCGTAACGAACGGCACAAAACGCTTCAGGCGCCCGCGCAGCGTCGGCATGAACTGGCAGTGGGGTTTCCGAAAAGATTCACGGCGAAGCCCGGCGGGACAAACGCTCGCAACCACGACCGCCGCAACGATTCCCTCGCGTGCGCTTCTTTTTACCGATGTCAGCTCTTTAAGCATCTGCTGGCCGTTTTTTGGAATTGAGGAACACGAGACATTCTTCATGCTTCCGGGCCTCTATCACGCGAACAGCGCGGGCGTCTCGTTCGCGGACGGACACGCGCACCTGAAACGCTGGAGAGACGCGCGAACCTTCGAGCCGCCGGCCGCCGGTAACTTCCAGTGGCACCGCCACGACTGGACATCAACGGCAAACCGCGACCTTGCATGGCTCCAAGAACATTCGGGAAGGTAGCCAGGAGAGAATCGTTTTCTCATAAAACCATCGGCGCGCGCCGGTGGTTTTTATCGTGTCGCTCGCCCGCGCGCAATTGCGGCGCTATCCGCCGGCTGGCGAGTCGCTCACGCGAATGTCGGCGACATCCGAAAGACACAGGCAGCGGGTTTGCCGCTACTTCCGCTCGCGAGTCAAGACAAGCAGATGGTCAAGAAATTGCGGGAGTGAGACGCCGACTGAATGAAGGGCTGCAGGAAACGGAGCCCCCGGTGCAAGAGACGGAAGCGAGTCAATCTCCAGAAAATAAATCCCGCGCTTCGGATGCACGATAAAATCGGATGACGAGTAGTGCCGCAGGCCAAGCACGCGGTGTATTCTCTCGGCAATCGCAGAGAGTTCCTCCCTACTCTCGCTGCTTATCGTTGCGGGAGCAGTGAAACGCGCCCGGCCCCCGCTCCGCTCCTCGTAATCATAAAAGGGCGCGCCCTCGGAGGGAACCACCTCAATAGGAAGCAGACGGTAGAGCCGCTCCCCCCGAAAATCCTCAATGATTCCGCAGACGCTCTCAACTCCGTCAAGGTATTCCTCAACGAGCGCGGCATCCGAATCCCGAAACGCGAGAGAGAGCGCGTAGGAAATCTCCGCAGGAGAACGCGCGAGCGAGACGCCGACTGACGAGCCTTTCGCTGCCGGCTTTATGACGCACGGCTGCGGAAAAGCGCGGTACAGATTCGTCGCAAGCTCGTCAAGGTGAGCCGCTTCTCCCGAACGAATGAGGCGAAAGTACGGGGTCTTGACGCCCTCCTTCGCAAGGAGACGCCGGGTAAGCGTTTTGTTCATGGCGAGGGCCGAAGCGAGGCGCCGCGAGCCGGAGAAAGGGACGCGGTAGGTTTCAAGAAGATGCTGGACTTGCCCGTCCTCTCCGTACTCACCGTGAAGCGCGTTTAAGACCACATCCACCTTGCCTAAAATCCGGTGCGGGTCTTCTCGACGCCCATGCATGTGCCAGCGGCCCGCGCGGTCAATGAAGACATCAAGCGGATGACAGTCCTCCGGCAGATTCGCAAGAACCGCCGCTCCGGTTTTAAGCGAGATGTCATACTCGCTTGAGGGCCCGCCGCGAAGCACGGCGACACGGGTCTTTGAGAACATACATACAGTATACCCCCACACTCACTCTACGGACAGAGTTGGTGTGGGAGTATAAGAACAGGCGACTCCACCCGGAGTCGCCTTAAACGCGGTTACATGTTCTTCAGGATATAGCCAAATCTTATATGCAAGTTTTACCCCCATGTTAGATTCTGCGCTTCCGTTGGAACTTCAGCACAAAACGGTGCGCCTCGCTGTTGGCCAACAGCGCGGACCTATGCAGACTTGACGCGGATAGGCGCGGATAACTTCCTGCCAAGGTCGGACCTTTCTTCCGACCCAAGGTCCGACCTTGGCGCTCCTCATCCAAGCCAAGAATCGCGCGGGGGCGGTGGCACTTGTCTTTCACCGCGGCAACTACGAAAATGGCGAACCCGCGCGCCCAAAACTTTCCCTGTGTTAAAATAGCAGTATTATGCACAAGGACTTCGACGCGTGGAATGAAATAAAAAAGAAAACGAATGCAGACGACGCCTACCTGCCGCTGTACCACGAACGCCAAGTGCGCTGGTGCCGTCTTGGCGCGAATGTCGGATTTGAGCAAGACGGAACGGGTACAGATTTCTCACGTCCTGTTTTGATACTTAAAGGATTGAGCCGACACACCTGCCTCGTTGTGCCGCTTACCACCTCGCGCAAGAAACACAAAATGCGTGTTCCTCTCGGAAGAGTTGATGACAAACAGGCATCCGTAATGCTTTCACAAATACGAGTGGTTGATACGAAGCGGCTTGACCGACATATTGGGACCATCAACAAAAAGATATTCGAGCACATACGAAAAGCCGTCAAAGACATGCTCTGACGGCTTTTCACTCTATTCTCCCCCTTGCGGGGGCCGGCCCGAAGGCACTTGTATGCGTATCCTAGCAAACTTCCCGCCCCCGCGCAACTTGACAAAGTGATATGGGTTATGTTATCCTCGGGGGAGGTCAGACCTTTGACTAAACGGGTTGGCTTTGGAAAGGAAGCCGCGATGTCCCGAAACCATACATCGAAATCTCCGATTATGAGCTTCCTAATCGTTGTTTGTTTACTTTTAGCGGTTTTGTTTCTCTGCTACAGACTTGGCAAGCAATGTCCTCATTGCGGCAAACGACTTACCTGGAGCTTTTCTTGGTGGTCAGAAACCAACTATTGGCATGAGGACATCCAATGCAGGAACAATAGTGGGACTCGGACTCGAGAAGCCGCTAATCCATCTATCAAATGCTTTAGCTGTGGGTACGACGGACCGCGATAGCACAGCACATTTTAACTTCCCGCGACCTGAAATATGGTCGCGGGGTTTTTATTTCGCATCAGAAAAAACGTTGTTTCTTTTGGAAACGCAAGACAAAACGGTGCGCCTCGCTGTTGGCCAACAGCGCGGACCTATGCAGACTTGACGCGGATAGGCGCGGATAACTTCCTGCCAAGGTCGGACCTTTCTTCCGACCCAAGGTCCGACCTTGGCGCTCCTCATCTAAGCCAAGAATCTCGCGGGGGTGATGCTGTTTGTCCTTCACTACAGCAACCACGGGAATTGAAAACTCTGCGCCTGTCAACACCGCCTCGGCCGCCCGTTTTTGCACCTCGTTGCCGTCAACGACGATAAGCCCGGGAAAGGGCCACTCGGGGTGATTCAAGCGTCTTCGTAAAATCTCTTGCAGTCCCGCAACTTCGTGCGCCCTTTGTATGCCGCGCAGCCTGAAGAGCCGATACTCGCTTGGTCTCGCCACCCCCTCCTCGACAACGGCCATCGCGCCAACAATCTCCTTGCCGCCGAAATGCGACAAATCATATCCCTCAATTCTGAGGTTAAAAGTTAAAAGTTCAAAGTTAAAAGTCTTAAGAAGGGCGACATCTTGAATGTGTTTAAGCGCGAAAATCTGCCGCTTAAGCTCTCCTGCCCGTTCAAACTCCATCTGTTTTGCCGCCGCATTCATTTCTCGCTCAAGCAGTTTCAGAAGCCGCGCCTTCTTGCCCTCAAAAAACAGGCGGATGTTGCGAACGGTTTTTGCATACTCCTGTTTTGAGATTTCTCCGGTGCACACCCCGGGACAGAGACCAATCTGGCGATTAAAGCATGGCTTGTAGCCCGCAGACGGACGCAGACTGAACGCAGACATACGCGGAAGAGAACACGGAACACACTTACCATCGCGATACGGAAAAATCCGCCGGATTATTTTCATGGCCTGTTTGAGTTCAAAACCGCCCGGAAACGGTCCGTATATTGCCTGGACTCCTTCGATACTTTTCTGCGACGGTCTGCGTGAAGTCCGCGTAAAGTCTGCGTCTCGTTGTCTGACAACGAGAATGCGGGGAAAGTTCTCCTTTGTAATGACGACGCAGTTGAAACTCTTGTCGTCTTTGAGGTCAGTGTTATACGGCGGTTTGAACTTCTTGATTAAGTCCGCCTCAAGAAGAATGGCTTCAAGCACCGAGTCGGTTTTCCGGTAGTCAATTCCTCTCACCTCACCAAGCATCTTCTGTATCCAGGGACCTCGGGACTCCAAAAGGTCGCCGCGAAAGTAGCTCCGCACCCTATCCCGAAGCGATGTGGCGCGGCCAATGTACAGAATTTTCCTCCGCGTAAATCCGCGAGTATGTCCACGCCTATCCGCGTCCCCTAGGAAAAAATACACGCCGGGGGTGTCAGGTAAACGCTTTTTCAGAAACGCTTGACGGTTCATGCTACACATGATATGCTTCCACATTGAAAAGTTCAAATGGCTTGTTCTTTTCCATTAAACCTCAACCAAGGAAAAAAAGTGAAGATTCTTCTTATTGATGACGAGGAGCAGATTCGAGAAGTTATTGCCGTTTTTATCCGTAGCAAAGGACACGAGGTAAAGGAGGCAAAAAACGGTGAGGAGGGACTCGGAGTCTTGCTGACGGAAAAGGAGATATTCGACTGGGTCTTGACCGATTTCGTGATGCCGGGAATTGATGGACTGGAGGTCATTCGCAGGGTTAAAACAGCGAATCCGATGATGCGACTCTGGCTTTTGAGCGGTAAAATGGATGACCCTCTGCGCGCCGAAGCGAAAGCGCTCGGCGCGGAGCGCGCCTCTTTCAAGCCCTCCTGCTTCATGGAGCTGAAGGAAGTGTTCGAAAAACGAACTGACGAGGTTCCCCCGCATTAACGATTGGCCACTTGTGGGAGACCCTTTTTATCGCCCATGCAACGGGGACAACCGTCAGCGAGGCTCCCGGCCACAGCGAGTACGAAAAAGGCGTCCTCGCTCTGCGTCACGCGCTACAGGAAGAGTTGCAGGGACAATACGATGATTTGCTCAAGCTTCCACCCACCACCTCACTGGGTCCGAAGTCGTCGGAAGCATTGCTGGCGATTAAAAAGCTCACTAAGACCTAGGAGCTACCAGCGCTATTTACCAGCCGCGTCTGTTTGAGCGGCTGGTTTTTTTATTCTCCAAACACTGCACCAAACCGCTTTCTTACTTTAAAGTAAGAAAGCGGTGGCAGAGTCGGATTGATGGTTCTCACTTGAGCACCTTCCTTAAATACTCGCCGGTGTATGACTTTTTATTGCTCGCAACTTCCTCCGGCGTCCCCTTCGCCACAATCTGCCCTCCCCCGCCCCCGCCCTCGGGACCGAAGTCAATCACATAGTCCGCGTTTTTTATGACATCCATGTTGTGCTCAATCACGGCCACCGTGTTCCCGTGAGAAACTAATTTTTGCAAAATCTCAAGCAATTTCTTCACATCCTCGTAGTGAAGCCCGACCGTCGGCTCATCCAGAAGATAAATCGTTTTCTGTACATGCTGACGGTACAGCTCCGAGGAAATCTTCACCCTCTGCGCCTCGCCGCCGGAGAGCGCCGTGGCTGACTGTCCGAGCTCCAAATAACCCAAGCCCACTTCATTGAGCGTCTTCAGGTGGTCATAGACGCCCGGAATATCCTCAAAAAATGCGAGCGCTTCCTCAATGGTCATTTGCAGAACATCAAAGACGCTCTTCCTCTTGTATTTTACTTCCAGCGTCTCCTTCATAAACCGCTTTCCGTTGCAGACATCACAGGTAACATAGACGGTAGGGAGAAAATGCATCTCAACCGCAATCTCCCCGTTGCCTCGACAGGCCTCGCATCGGCCCCCTTTCACATTGAACGAGAAGCGGCTCGGCCCCCATCCGCGCACTCGTGCTTCTTCGGTCTCGGCAAAGAGCTCGCGAATGGGCGTCCATGCGCCTGTATAGGTCGCGGGGTTAGAGCGCGGGGTGCGCCCGATGGGAGACTGGTCTATAAGAATGGCGCGGGAAAGCTCCTCGGCGCCGGTAAAAGAGGCGCAGTGAAAGACTTCGTTCGAGCGAAAGCGACGGTCAAACCGGGCCGCGAGATTGCGGTGAAGAATCTCATAGAGAAAGGTGGACTTGCCCGACCCCGAGACGCCGGTGATGCAGACGAGCCGCCCAAGCGGCAGAACAATGTTCTGATTCTTGATGTTAAAGAGATTCATGCCGCGAATCTTGAGTGTTCCTTTATCCTGCACTCTTCTTTTTTCCGGCGCCGTAATCTCCTTCTCGCCGCGCAGGTACGGAAGCGTGAGCGACTCTTTCGGTGTCTTCTTCGCCTTAAGAAGCTCCGAAAGATAGCCGCTCGCCACAATCTCGCCTCCATGCACGCCGGCGCGCGGGCCGATGTCCACGATATAGTCAGAGGAAAGCACGGTCTCTTCGTCGTGCTCCACGACGAGAATCGTATTTCCGATGTCGCGCAGATGGAGAAGCGTTTTGATAAGACGCGCATTGTCTCGCGCGTGAAGCCCAATCGTCGGCTCGTCCAAAACATAAAGCGCGCCGACCAGCCCACTCCCCAGCTGTGAGGCGAGCCGTATGCGCTGTGCCTCGCCCCCCGAGAGCGTGTGCGCGCGCCTATCAAGCGTCAGATACTCAATCCCGACATCAATCATAAACTGGAGGCGCGATTCAATCTCCCGCAGAACCACCTTAGCGATTTCTCTCTCTTTTGCCGAAAGCTTGAGGGTTGCAAAAAAATCGAATGCATCGGCGATGGACATCAATGTTAATTCCACGATGTTTATTCCGCGCTCCTTCCAAGGGTTACCCTTGGAAGGGCTTGTGCTGCCAAGGCAGACATGGAGAGCTTCTTCACGCAACCGCGTCCCCTTGCACTTCGGGCAGACCTCGTCGCCAAAGAAGTGCCGCGTACCAAGCCCGTGGCACTCCGGGCATGCTCCGTGCGGCGAGTTAAAAGAAAAAAGCCGCGGCTCCACTTCGGGGTACGAAAACCCGTCGTAGGGGCACATGAACTTTGCCGAGATTATTCTCTCCGCGTTTGGCGTAACAATGCGTAGCAGCCCGTCAGATTCATGGAGCGCCCGCTCAATGGCCTCCGGAAGCCGCTCGTTGAGCACATCCAAACGAGGCTTAGCCTCGTCTGACGAGGCTAAGCCTCGCGGAGCGGCAAAATCTGTCAGGAAAAACTCATCCACGAGTGCATCAATGTCGTGCTTCTTGTGCTTCTCGAGCACAATCTGCTCGCGCAGCTTCTTTTCCTTCCCGTCCACCTTCACCACGCTGTACCCCTTGCCGAGAAGGTCATAGAGCAGTTGATAGTACTCTCCCTTGCGCCCGACCACGACCGGCGCGAAGAGGCGGAGTTTTGCCCCATTCACTGCAACTCCAAAGACGGTATCACCATGTCTTCCCGACAGAGCCTCATTCACCGTCTCAAGAATGGTTTGCTTAATCTCCTCATTCGAGAGCCGGCGAATCTCGCGCCCGCAGATGAGACAGTGCGGCTTCCCAACCCGGGCGAAAAGCACCCGCAGATAATCGTAAATCTCGGTAATGGTCGCAACGGTTGAGCGCGGGTTGTTGGAACGGCTTTTTTGGTCAATCGCGATAGCCGGGGATAGCCCGATAATCTCATCCACATCCGGCTTCTGCATCTGCCGCAGGAACTGGCGCGCGTAGGCCGAGAGCGACTCCATATAGCGCCGCTGGCCTTCCGCAAAAATCGTGTCAAAAGCGAGCGAGGACTTCCCGCTCCCCGAAAGCCCAGTGAAGACAATCATTTTGTTCCGCGGCATCGCAACGGTGATATTCTTGAGATTGTGGGTGCGGGCGCCCTTTACTATAAGTTTATCCTCTCTCGACTCCATGTTAAGGATTAAAGACTAATGATTAAGGATTAGTTGGCATACGCCAACTCCCCATGGATTGCTCCATAGGGTGAGGTACAGACACTATAGCACCCGCGCCCTGCAAAGAAAAGCGGCGGGAGAACTTCCCCGCCGCCTCTTTTTGTTGTTTGTAATTTGGAGTTTGATTAGAAATGAGATATTAGAAATTAGGATTTACCTGCCTCCTTGAGGACGGTTTTTATTTCCTCCACAATCTCATCCAGCGTTACCGTCGCCTTAATGAGAAACCGCGCCGCGCCCGTTGCTCTACCCTTATCAACATCGCTTTTTTGTCCAAGATTGGAAAGCAAAATCACGGGAATGCCCTTCGTCTCCTTGTTTGCCTTGAGCCGCCGGAGAATCTCAAACCCGTCAATACCCGGAAGCAGAATGTCAAGGAGAATGAGCTCGGGCTTTTCTTTCTCAAGGAGCTTGAGCGCCGTCTCTCCGTCAGAGGCGTTCCTTAGGGTCGCTCCGTGGAACGCGAGCTTCCGCGCGATAATGTCGGAGAGAAATTTGTCGTCCTCCACCCACATAATGGTCTTTCCGCGCAGCGCCCCTTTCTCGTCGGCGCTCCCCGCGGCAACGGTTCCTGCCCCTGCGGCGCGTGCGGCGGCCTGCGGAGTCGTCGCTCCGCCGCCGAGCTGCTGCCTGACCTTGACCAGCACTTCGTCAGGGTCAAACTGCGCCTTCACGAGATAATCTTTGACGCCGAGCGCAAGCGCGCGGTTTATCTCAACCGGCTGACCGGAGTTGGAAATCACCACGACCGGGATGGCGGCGATGCTTTTGTCGTCTCGCTTCTTCTCAAGCACTTCATACCCGTTCATTTGCGGCAGGATAATGTCAAGCAGCACCAAATCCGGCGCTCCCTCACGCATCTTCTTCAATCCGGAGGTTCCGTCGCGCGCAAGCGTCGCCTCGTACCCCGCGGCGTTAAGCTTCTGCACGAGCACATCGCCCAAGAAGATGTCGTCTTCTATGATGAGAATCTTGCTCATAGAGTTATGATGTAGGATGTATGATTTAAGAATAACTGGGACGGCTCCCTCTCACACTTCATATCATAGGACGTACGCACTGGGGCAGATATTTCGCGCTTCGCTTCTGTCATTCCCGCCCGCTTCGCCAAAGCGCGAGCGAGGCGAGCGAGGCGGGAATCCAGGGCTATATGCCATACTCTGGATTCCCATTTTCATGGGAATGAGAGTCAAAATAGGGAAAGTGCGTAAGTCCCACCTCATAAATCTTACATCCTATGTCCTATACTTGTCTACCGCCAGCCGTCCCGTCCGCACTCCCTCCGGTCGCGGCGCTGCTTTGGGCAATCGGAAGCGTTAAGTAAAAAGTGACGCCCTTCCCTTCCGCGCTCTCAAACCAGACGCGCCCTCCGTGACGTTCAATGATGCTCTTCACGATAAAGAGCCCGAGCCCCGACCCTTCGGTCTCGGCCTTGACCGCGTTATGCGCGCGGAAAAATCGCTCAAAGATGTTCCTCTGTTGGTCCTCCGGAATCCCGATACCGTCATCGCGTATGGAGACCAGCACCTCTTGGCCGCGTTCCACTGCCAGGCGAAGTTCAATGACGCCGTTTTGCCGAGAATATTTTATTGAATTGTCAAGAAGATTCTGAAACACGGCGCGCAGCTGCTCCTTGTCCGCGCGCACGGGAGGAAGCGTCTTAGGCCGCTCGGCAAACCTGATAGTGAGCGAGCGCGCGTTCGCCCGGGGCAGAGCCTCAAAGAGCGCCGCGTCAATGAGCGCCGCAAGGTCAAGGGTCTCGAAGCGGTAGCGCACCTTTCCCGACTCAATCCTATCCGCCCCGAGCATGTCGTTCACGAGCGCAATCATCCGGTCATTTGAATCGTACGCCTTCATAAGAAACGACTTTTGTTCCGGCGCAAGAACTCCCAGGTCTCCCTGAAGGAGAAGATTGAGCGTCCATTTAACTCCGGAGAGCGGCGTACGGAGCTGGTGCGCCACGACCGTAATAAAACCAGATTTAACCTCATCCAGTTTGCGCAGCTGCTCGTTCGCGCGCGTGAGCTCCAGGTCGCGGCGGACCAAGAGTTTCGCCCCCCTCTCCTGCTCCGCGACAATCTGTTTTACTTTTCCGAGCTCCACGACGCTGCCGAGAATCTTCTCGCGAAAGAGATACAGCTG
>ERZ1292633.6148-Hain-H41-02um-R1-6148-length-10578-cov-4_pt1 | contig 10578 bp, 5 predicted proteins | sample MGYA00564406_ERZ1292633 | MGnify/ENA primary metagenome ERZ1292633 (study PRJEB36523, sample SAMEA6512639) | groundwater metagenome | collected 2019-01-08 | study: AquaDiva: Metagenomics assemblies of 32 groundwater samples
TCGTGGCGCAGACGCGGGAACGCGGGGCGACGCCGGTGCTGGTGACTTCCATGGAGCGCAAAACGGGAATTGAGCGGGACACGTTGGAAGGTTATCCCAATGCGGTGCGCGATGTGGCCAAAGAGGACGGCGTGGCGCTGATTGATCTGCACTCCTTGAGCAAGATACTTTACCGGGCACTCGGACCGAATCTGGACCGCGCGTTTCAGGACGGCACACACCACAACAATTATGGCAGCTACGAGTTGGCGCGCTGCGTTGTGGCGGGCATTCGCGCGCATCGATTGGGGTTAGGAAAGTATCTGGCAGACGATGTCGGGGCATTTGATCCCGCGCATCCGGATGATCCCGAGCAATTCAAGATGGCCGCCAGCGCGTCGGTGGATACAAAAAAGCCGGATGGTAACTAACGATCTTCAAATGAAACTGACTAGATTCTACTGCTTGCTTTTGGTTGCGCTGCTGCCGTTGGTCGGTTGGTCGGCCTCGGGTGAGAGCTTTGACGCAGATTGGAAATTTTTCAAGGGCGATGCCTTTGGTGCGGAACAACCCGGCTTCGATGATTCCCAATGGCGCAGACTTGATTTACCGCATGACTGGAGCATTGAAGGGCCGTTCGCGCAGACGAACAAGACGGGTGGAGCGGGGGCGTGGCTACCGCATGGAGTGGGGTGGTATCGGAAAACGTTCAATGCGAAATGGGATGGTCGCAGTTGGTTGGGCTTGGAGTTTGACGGCGTGATGCAGAACAGCGAGGTGTGGATCAATGATGTGTCACTCGGCAAACGACCGAATGGCTACGTAAGTTTTAGCTACGACCTGACGCCGCACCTGAAGTTCGGCGCGAGTGGACAAAACGTCATTGCCGTGCGCGCAGATACCTCCGCACAGCCCGCGTCACGCTGGTATTCTGGCGCGGGCATCTACCGGCACGTTCGACTGCTGGTTGCCAACCCGGTTCACCTTGAACCTCACGCGTCCTTTGTGACGACGCCCGTCATCCAGAGCAATTCGGCAACGATCCGAATCGAGGCACGCGTCGTCAATGATTCGACGGAAACTAGAAAACTTACAGTCATGGCTACGGTATTCATTCCGCCGGGTGCGGCGCAGCGGGGCCGGAATGGGATCGCTGGTGAAGGCGAGTCATCGCCCGTCTCCCTTGCGCCTGGCAAATCAGCGGATGTGAAGATTGATGTCCAGACTTCCACGTCACCGCAGCTTTGGAGCTTGGAGAAACCGGATCTACACCAGGTGATAATCCGCGTTCGTGAGAACGAAAAATCACTTGATAGTAAAACCATAAACTTCGGCGTCCGCCATTTTGAATTCAAGTCGGACACCGGTTTCTGGCTCAACGGAAAAAATCTCAAGCTCAAAGGCGTCTGCCTGCATCACGATGGCAGCGCGTTTGGGGCTGCGGTGCCGTTGAGCGTGTGGGAGCGGCGGTTGAACAATCTTCGCGAGCTTGGCGTGAATGCTATCCGTACGGCGCACAATCCGGTCGCCCCGGACTTTCTCGATCTGTGCGACCGCATGGGCTTCCTGGTGATGAACGAAGCATTTGACTGCTGGACGGTGCGGAAAAATCCCCATGACTACAGCCTGTTCTTCAACGAGTGGGCGAAGACGGATTTGCGCGACATCATCCGCCGCGACCGGAATCATCCGAGTGTGATTCTGTGGAGCGTTGGTAATGAAATCAAAGACACCCCAAAGCAGGCACTAGCCAAGGGAATCTTGAAGGGGTTGGTCGAGGTTTGTCATGAGAACGATCCGACGCGACCGGTGACGCAGGCTTTGTTCCGTCCGAACGTGAGCGGTGATTACACTAACGGACTGGCGGACTTGTTGGATGTGATCGGGACAAATTATCGCGATCAGGAATTGCTCGACGCGTGGCGCGCGAAGCCCGGTCGCAAGATTGTCGGCACGGAGCAGGGGCATGACCGGCGCATCTGGCTGGCCTGCCGTGATAATCCCCAGCACTCGGGGCAATTTCTTTGGGCGGGCATTGATTATCTGGGCGAATCGCGTTCGTGGCCGAGGATTGCTTACGCGGGCGGCTTGCTGGATCGCACGGGCGAGATGAAGCCGATGGCCTACGAGCGGCAGAGTTGGTGGAGCGACAAACCAATGGTGCGCATGGTGCGGCGGGTGGCGGCCAATGATGTTTTGCCGGAAGATCCTGGTTGGGGCGGCGAAGAACGGCACACACAGGTGCAGTTTGCCGATTGGACGCCGCGCAATCTGGAAACGCACGACGAGAACGTGGAGGTTTATTCCAACTGCGACGAGGTGGAGCTTTTCTTGAACGGCAAATCGCTTGGTACGAAACCGATCAATAAAGATGCCACGCCGCGAGCGTGGAAAGTGACGTTTGCGCCGGGAACTTTGCGGGCAGTGGCGCGAAACAATGGGAAGGAAGTCGCCACGGACGAGCTACGTACGGCGGGGGCGGCGGCAAAGATTATCCTGACCACGGACAAAAAGAAACTGACGGCCAGTTGGGATGACGTGGCGTTTGTCCGGGCGACGGTGGTGGATGAAAACGGCGTGGTGGTGCCGCGCGCAAAGGATTTGATCCGGTTCAGCATCACTGGGCCGGGCGTGATTGCGGCGGTGGACAGCGCGGACAACACCAGCATCGAACCGTTTCAGGCCAGCGAACGGCGGGCGTATCAGGGAGTTTGCTTCGCGATGATAAAAGCGTCGCAAACCGGAGAGAAAATTGTCATCACCGCAGAGGCTGCCGGGCTGAAAGCAGGAAGTGTGGCAATCGAAACGCCACGTAAGTAATCTGTTCTCGAAAATGAAACTCAACACCTTGCTCAGTGGAGTCGCATTGTTTGTCGCGGCTCTTGCCATGACCATGATTGGTCGCGCGGCGGATGACTTGACGGTTTGGCATCAGCAGCCGGCGAAGAATTGGAATGAGGCTACACCCATCGGCAATGGGCGGTTAGGCGCGATGATCTTTGGCGGAGTGAATTCCGAGCGCATCCAGCTTAACGAAGATTCGCTTTGGTCCGGTGCGCCGCAGGATGCGGATAATCCAAAGGCACTCGAAATGTTGCCGCAGATTCGCAAATTATTGTTCGAGGGCAAATATGCCGAGGCGCAGCGGCTCGCGAACCGGAATCTGATCTGTCGCGGGCCGGGATCAGGGCGGGGCCGGGGCGGACGCATCGCCTATGGAAGTTACGAGACGCTGGGCGACTTGCGGCTCGCATTCGATCACGGGACGAATGCGGCGGTGAATTATCGTCGCGCGCTTGATCTGGAAACGGCGATGGCCTCGGTCAGCTACGAAGTGGACGGCGTGCGGTTCGAGCGGGAATTGATTTCCAGCTTTCCTGATCAGGCGCTCATCGTGCGGTTGAAAGCAAGCAAACCCGGCGCGCTGAACTTTCATGTGAGCTTGTCGCGCCCGGAAGCGGCGCAGGTTTCCGTGGTCGGCAACGACCAGTTGTTTCTGCGCGGGCAATTGTGGAATGGAGCGACGAATGCCGGGATGAAATTCGCCGCGCGGCTTGGGGTGATCTGCGGCGAAGGCAAAGTTTCTCCCGATGAGGATACGTTGAAGATCGAGAACGCCACCGAGGTGACGCTCTTGCTGACGGCGGCGACGGATTACCAGATGCAGTTGCCTGACTGGCGGCACGGCGATCCTGATAAATTGTCAGCCGACCAGCTCGCGGCGGCGATGATGAAGCCTTACGTGCGTCTGTTGGACACGCATGTGGCGGATTATCAGAAATTCTTCAAGCGCGTGAGTCTTGATCTGGGGACAACGGAAGCGGCGAAGTTGCCGACGGACGAGCGCTTGAAAGCGGTGACCGCAGGCGGCAGCGATCCGGCGCTCATCTCGCTTTATTTCCAGTTCGGTCGTTACTTGATGATTTCCAGTTCGCGCCCGGGCGACATGCCGGCGAATCTGCAAGGCTTGTGGGCGGATACGGTGCAACCGCCGTGGAGCAGCGACTATCACGCGAACATCAATTTGCAGATGATCTATTGGCCGGTGGAGACGGCGAATCTGGTCGAATGTTTTGAGCCGCTGGATCGTTACATCGCATTCCTCACCGGGCCGGGCGCGAAGACGGCGAAGGTTCACTATAACGCGCGTGGTTGGACGGTTCACACATTGGCGAACGCGTGGGGATTCACCGCTCCGGGCGAATCTCCGTCGTGGGGATTGTCGCCATCGGCGGGGGCGTGGCTGTCGCAACATCTCTGGGAACACTATGCGTTTTCGCGCGACACGAATTATTTGCGACGCGTGTTGCCGATCTTGCGCGCGTCGGCAGAGTTCAGCTTGGATTGGTTGGTGGAAGAGCCGAAGACCAAGAAGCTCGTCGCGGGACCAGCCACTTCGCCCGAGAACAAATTTACCACGGCAGACGGTCAGTCCGCGTCGTTGTGCATGGCTCCGGCGATGGAGCAGCAGATCATCTGGGATTGTTTCAACAACTATCTGGAAGCGACGCGGATTCTGGGCGTGAAGGAGCCGACGATGGCGGAAGTTGGAAAAGCGTTGCCGCGCTTGCAAGGACCAAAGATCGGGCGCGACGGGCGGTTGATGGAGTGGAACGAGGAGTTCAAAGAAAACGAGCCGGGACACCGGCACATCTCGCACATGTTTGCGTTGCATCCGGGCCGGCAGATCACGCGGAGTGGAACGCCGGAACTTGCAGCAGCGGCGCGCAAGGCGATTGAAGGCCGGCTCGCGGCGGGTGGCGGACACACGGGCTGGAGTCGCGCGTGGATCATCAACTTCTGGGCGCGGCTGGGCGATGGCGACAAGGCTGGAGAAAATGTTCAGGCGCTGCTGGCTAAATCCACGTTGCCGAATCTGTTCGATACGCATCCGCCGTTTCAGATTGATGGCAACTTCGGCGGCGTGGCGGGCGTTTGCGAAATGCTGATGCAGTCGCACACGGGCGAGATTGAACTGCTGCCGGCCTTGCCGAAGTCCTGGGCGAACGGTTCGATAAATGGGCTGCGGGCGCGGGGTGGTTACGAAGTGGATGTGGCGTGGAAGGATGGCAAGCTGGAGTCAGCTACGATCAGAAATATCAACGGGGCAAACCAATTCAAGGTCCGGCTCGGTGCCAAAACGGTGAAGCTGAAAGTTCAACCCGGCAAAACCATTTCACTTAATGCTAAACTCAGAAAGAAATAGGTTAAGCATGGGATGCGCGTTCACCGCCGCTTTGGTTGTGTGGCTCGCATCTCCGGCGATAACAAGCGTTGCACAACAGCCTGCGCCAATTGATCGCCAAGCGCTTGTCACTCGCCACAATCCCGTCATCCGCAAAGTTGACGTGGATGCGCCGTTGACGGTCGGCAATGGTGGCTTTGCGTTTGGTGCGGACATCACGGGGTTGCAGACGTTCGCGGAGCATTACCATCGCTGGGGCGTGCCGACGGAGACGCAGTCGCGCTGGTGCTGGGTGAGCGATTCCAATCCAAAGAATTTCACGCTCGCCGACGCGAGTCGGGATTTCACCAACGCTGCGGGAAAAGTGTTGGCATATCCGACGAAGCAATCTTCACCGGCAGGAGATTGGTTGCGCAAAAATCCGCGTAGTCATCCGCTTGGACAAATTTTGTTGGATTACGTCAAGGCGGATGGTTCAGCCCTAAACCCGGAGGACATTCAAAACCCGGAGCAAAAATTGGATCTTTGGCGTGGCGTGCTGACGAGTCGCTACGTAATCGAAGGCAAGCCAGTCAAAGTGACGACAGTTTGTCATCCACTTCAGGATGTCATCGCGGTGCGGATTGAATCGGAACTCGTGGCTTCTGGAAAGCTGGGAGCGCGACTGGCTTTCCCGCGCGGCCATGACATGACGACCAAGAACACGCCGGCGTTGGATTGGTCCGAACCAGAATCGCACGAGACCACGATCGAGAATCGAAAATTTAATTGGGCGCAGTTGAAACGGAGCGTGGGCAATACTTCCTATCGCGTGATCGTTTCGTGGGAGATGAACGCCCGGTTCACAAATTCGCAGCCGCATGAGTTTCGCCTGGCATCGGATCGCAGCCGCCGACGTGAGGAGGTGGATTCTTCGCAGACAAACGCGTCCGCCTCCTCACGTCGGCGGCTACAGCAGCAGCAGACGCTGGAGTTCACGGTCGGATTTTATCCCGGGACAGACATTCCTGAAGCCTGGCTTACACTCGATGACCTATTTGATAGGAGCGCGGGGCATTGGATGAAATTCTGGCAGCAGAGCGCGTCGGTGGATTTCTCCGGCAGCACTGACCCGCGCGCCAACAAGATCGAGGAACGCATCATTCTCTCTCGCTATCTCATGGCCGTGCAGATGGCGGGCGAAGTGCCGCCGCAGGAATCCGGGCTGACCTGCAACACCTGGTATGGCAAGCATCACACGGAAATGATCTGGTGGCACACGGCGCATTTCGCGTTGTGGGGGAATGACGAACTGCTCGCGAAAAATCTGGAGTGGTTTCGCTGTCAACTGCCAGCCGCGCGGGAGTTGGCGAAGGAACGCGGCTTGCGTGGGGCGCGTTGGGCGAAGATGACCGGGCCGGTGATGCGCGAAAGTCCCGGTGGCAACCCCCTCATCGTCTGGAATCAACCACACATGGTGCATCTGGCCGAGTTGCTTTATCGCAACAAGCCGACGCAACGGACGTTGAGCCTTTATCGCGAACTCGTTCTGGAGACAGCGGAATGTCTGGCTTCGATGGTTCACTACGATGAGGCCAAGAAGGTTTACGTGCTCGGCCCGCCGCTGTGGATCGCGCAGGAGATTTACGATCAAGGCACGAGTCAGAATCCGTCATTTGAACTGGCGCAATGGCAATGGTCGTTGGAAACGGCGCAACGCTGGCGCGAACGCCTTGGCATGAAGCGCGAGGAGAAGTGGGATCACATCATCAAACATCTCTCGCCCGTGCCGCAGAAGGATGGCAAGTATGTGGCGCTCGGCTCGAATCCGGACACGTGGGACAACATTGATAGTCGCCACGATCATCCCACCATGCTTGCGCCGCTGGGAATTTTGCCCGGCACAGGTGTGGAGCGCGCCACGATGGAGCGCACGCTGGACGCCGTGCTGACGACGTGGGACTGGGAAACGAAAATCTGGGGCTGGGATTATCCGATGATCGCGATGACGGCGGCGCGGTTGGGTCGCCCGGAGACGGCGGTGGAAATTCTCCTGCGCGAAGGACCGAACAACAAGTATTTGCCGAATGGTCATTGCCCGCAGCGCAGCGACGAGGCGATGGCGAAGAATCCGAAGCCTGGCGCACGGAAGCGGGAGATTGCGGTTTATCTGCCAGCGAACGGCGCATTCCTCTCCGCCGTGGCGATGATGGCGGCAGGCTGGGACGGGAACACGAACAACGCGCCCGGCTTTCCGAAGGATGGAAAATGGAAGGTGCGGGTTGAGGGTGTGTATCCGTTGCCTTAATCGGTAGATTTCTTTCTTGAAGTGTTCCAGTTTTGGGTATTACGTAGCCTGAATCGAACTCCAGTATGAAGGCGATGCTACTCCGATGTTTTGCAATGGGGGTTGGCTTTGGTGTTACATGCTCAATGGCGGTGACTCGCTATGTGGATTTGAACAGTCCTAACCCGATGCCTCCCTATACCGATTGGAGTATTGCAGCGACCAACATTCAGGATGCAATCGATGTGGCTGTTGCCGGGGAAGATGTTGTAGTGACAAATGGGGTTTATGCGACAGGCGGGAAGACTGTTTCCGGTTCTATGACGAACAGGGTGGCGCTGGATAAACCTGTTACGGTTTCGAGCGTGAACGGGCCTAGTTTTACAACCATTACAGGCTTTCAGTTGCTGGGAACGACCAATGGTGTCGGGGCGATTAGATGTGCATACCTTGTCGATGGTGCAACTCTTAAAGGTTTCACTTTGACCGGTGGTGCAACTGAAACCGCCGCCATCAACTGGGGTGGTGGGGGTGTTTGGTGTCAATCTACTAACGCATTCGTCTTGAACTGCGTGATTCGCGGTAATTCTTCATCAGCATGGGGTGGGGGGGGCATACTTGGGCACGCTCGTAAATTGTCTAATCGTTGACAACAACGCTGGAATCAGAGGCGGTGGCGCATACCTCAGCACACTTGTAAATTGTACGGTTGTTGGCAATTCGGCATTAGTAGGTGGCGGAATAAATGGGAGTATTAATACGCGCGTTATCAATTCAATTTTGTACTACAACGGCTCCGGAGGAAACTATGCTGTGGCAGCAGAATTGAGCAATTGCTGTGCGAGTCCATTGGGTTTTGGAGTCGGAAACATAGCATCAGCGCCTGCCTTTGCCGATACGAATGGTTGGAGCGATTTGCGACTGCTTTCAAGCTCACCATGTATTAACTCAGGGAACAACCTGGCTGTTGGAAGTGGAGATGATTTTGAAGGCAATCTGCGAATTATTGGAGGAGCAGTGGATATCGGGGCTTACGAATACAAAACGCCAGCCTCAGTGTTATCGTATGCTTGGGCGCAACAGTATGGTGTGGCAACTGATGGCTCGGCGGATCATTCCGATCCTGATGGTGATGGGATGAGTAACTATGGCGAGTCGCGAGCGAATACAAATCCGACAAATGCAGTTTCCGTGTTACGTATGGTGAAGGCAACAAACTCTCCAGCCGGGATGAAAGTGACGTGGTTAAGTGTTTCGACGCGAAGTTATCGGCTGGAACGAGCAACAAATCTTAGTGCGGCTTCTCCGTTTCAAGTCATCGCGGTAAATGTTTTTGGCGGGATTACTTCAAAGACTTTCACTGACCCCAGCGCAACAAATGGCGGACCATATTTCTATCGCGTGGGTGTACAGTGAGCGGTTGCGTTCAAAATAGCGGTCAACTTACGTTTTCTGTGCTTCCTTCGCCCACGCGTCTTTCAATGTGATGGTGCGGTTGAAAACGAGTTTTGGGTTGTTGGTTGAGAGTTGAGAGTCGGCGTCGAGGGCGAAGTAGGCCATGCGCTCGAATTGATAACGCTCGGTCGGCTGCGCGTCTTTCAGGCTCGGCTCGCATTTGGCGGTGATGACTTCGAGGCTCTTGGGGTTCAAGACGGATTTGAAATCGCGGCCATCTTTCTCCGGTTCGGCTTCGGTGAAGAGGCGGTCGTAGAGGCGGACTTCGGCGTCCACTGCGTGCGGAGCGCTGACCCAATGGATCGTGCCTTTGACTTTGCGCGCGGAGGTTGCGCCGCCGGTCTTGCTGTCGAGGTCGGCGGTGCAGCGTAGTTCCACGAGGTTGCCACTCGCGTCTTTAACGACTTCGTCGCACTTGATGATGAAGGCGTATTTCAGCCGCACCTCGCCGCCGGGTTTGAGGCGGAAGAATTTCGGCGGCGGCACTTCGGCGAAGTCGTCGCGCTCGATGTAGAGTTCGCGGCTGAACGGGACTTTGCGTTTACCGGCAGTTTCGTCCTCGGGATTGTTGGTGGCTTCGAGTTCCTCGACTTGGCCTTCGGGATAATTCGTCAGGACGACTTTGATCGGGCGCAGCACGGCGAGGCGACGCAGGGCGCGCTTGTTCAGGTCTTCGCGGATGGCGAATTCCAACACGCTGACGTCGGTGATGCCGTTGTATTTTGTGATGCCGATGTTGTAGGCGAAGTTGCGCAACGCCTCCGGGCGCACGCCACGCCGGCGGATGCCGGAGATCGTGGGCATGCGGGGGTCGTCCCAACCAGTGACGAGGTTTTCGTCCACGAGTTGCATGAGCTTGCGTTTGCTCATGATGGTGTAGCCCAAGCTCAGGCGGGCGAACTCGTATTGCTTCGGGAGCGCGCGGGGCAGATCGAGGTTTTCCAGAATCCAATCGTAGAGCGGGCGGTGCACCTCGAATTCCAGCGTGCAAATACTGTGCGTGATGCCTTCAATGTAATCGCTCAGGCAATGCGCAAAGTCGTACATCGGATAGATGCACCATTTGCTGCCGGTCTGGTGATGGTCGGTGTGTTTGATGCGGTAGAGCAGGGGATCGCGCAGCCAGATGTTCGGCGCATCCACGATGATCTTGGCGCGCAAAACTTTCGCACCATCGGGGAACTCGCCGTTCTTCATGCGCGTGAACAGGTCGAGATTTTCTTCGATGCTGCGATCGCGGAACGGCGAGGGTTTACCTAAGCGGCGATACTCGTCGGTTTGATCCGGCGTCATGTCGCAGACGAAGGCTTTGCCTTTCTTGATGAGCGTGACGGCGAACGCGTGGATTTGATCAAAGTAATTACTCGCGTAGAACGGCTGGGGAATTGCCGATTGGGAATTCAACCCGAGTTCTTTTTCGGCCCAGCCGGCGATGAGCCAGTTCACGTCGGCTTGGATGCTCTCGACGTATTCGATGTCTTCCTTCGCGGGATTGGTGTCGTCCATGCGCAGGTTGCAGATGCCGCCGAACTCGTGCGCGATGCCGAAGTTGAGGCAGATGCTCTTGGCGTGGCCGATGTGGAGGTAGCCGTTCGGCTCGGGCGGAAAGCGCGTGTGGATGCGCGGATACTTCTGCTCGGCGACGTGTTGCGCGACGATGTCGCGGATGAAGTCGCTGGGCGCGGGCGCGGTG
>ERZ1292633.5728-Hain-H41-02um-R1-5728-length-11102-cov-5_pt2 | contig 10577 bp, 9 predicted proteins | sample MGYA00564406_ERZ1292633 | MGnify/ENA primary metagenome ERZ1292633 (study PRJEB36523, sample SAMEA6512639) | groundwater metagenome | collected 2019-01-08 | study: AquaDiva: Metagenomics assemblies of 32 groundwater samples
AACTAATTTAAGTGCCCAATTTAGTCCGGCTATCTATGGAAACAAAATAGTTTGGCAAGATAATAGAAATGGGAATGCGGATATTTATATGTATGATCTTTTGACTAAAAAAGAAAAACAAATTACAACTAATTTAAGTGCCCAATTTAGTCCGGCTATCTATGGAAACAAAATAGTTTGGGAGGATTATAGAAATGGCAATTTGGATATTTATATGCGGAAAATTTATACCAAAAGCAAACTAAATGGTTCTATTATTGAAGATGAAGAATAAAATATATTTCTTGAAATGTATTTTTAAAAAACAACTACTCACAAAGTAGTTGTTTTTTATTGTTAAACAATAAAAATATGTTATTCTTTAATCAGCTTATAGTTGATCAGAATTAACTTCCTACAAGCTAAAAGCTACAAGCTGATTTTATGCGCTGGATTATTAATAAACAAATTACAACTGAAGAAAAAAATCAATTTCCGCAGATTAATCCAATTATTTTGCAATTATTATTTAATAGGGGATTGAAAACTCAAGAACAAATTGATGAATTTTTATATCCAGATTATAGTCAAGATGTTCATGATCCTTTTTTGTTTTCTGAAATGAAAAAAGTGACGCAAAGAATTTTTTTAGCCATTGAAAATCAAGAATTAATTATGGTTCATGGAGATTATGACGCTGACGGAATTTGCGGATCGCTTTTATTAATTGAAACTTTGGAAAAATTAGGAGCAAAAACTGACATCTATATTCCGGATAGAGCAAAAGAGGGAAATGGATTAAAAGAAAAGGCTATTGATTATATGAATCAACAAAAAGAAACTCAAATGTCAAAACTCAAAACTCAAAACCAAAATCTAAATTTAAATTTAAATATCAAAACTAAAGAAAAAAATAAATCTTCTGTGGAAAATACAAAAACACAAGAACAAGAAATTAAAAAATCAAAAAATCAGAGAGGATTAATTATTACAGTGGATTGCGGAATTAAAAATGTAGAAGCAATAGAATACGCTAAAAAAAATAATATTGATGTAATTATTACAGACCATCATATTTTTGATGAAAATATACCAAAAGCATTTGCTATAATTCATACCAAAATTGGAAACGCTGCTTATCCTTTTAAGGATTTAGCCGGAGCCGGAGTAGCTTTTAAATTAGCCCAAGCTTTGCTTAGAGAAAAACAAAAAATGGACAATGAATTTAATTTTGAAGGATTTGAAAAATGGCTTTTAGATTTATTGGCCATTGCCACAATAGCAGACATGGTTCCTCTTTTGGGAGAAAATAAAACTTTAACTAAATATGGATTAATTGTTTTAAATAAAACTAAACGAATTGGTTTAAAAAAATTAATAGAAGTTGCCGGACTTTTACCAACAAATTTAAATGTTTTTAATGTTGGTTTTCAAATTGCTCCCCGAATTAATGCCACTGGAAGACTTACTCATGCTAATACAAGTTATCAACTTTTAAAATCTCAAAACGAAAAAGAAGCGCAAGAAATAGCCGAAGAACTTAATAAAATTAATCAAGAAAGACAAAAATTATTAGACGAAATGACCGCGCAAGCTTTAAAACAAATTGGAGAAATAACCAATGAGCAAAAAATTTTATTTGTTTTACATAAAAATTGGCCAGAAGGAATTGTGGGGTTATTGGCAGGAAAACTTTGTAAAAATTTTAATCGGCCGGCAATTGCAATGACGTTTAAAGAACAAAAAATAAACAACAAGAAAATAATAACAATAAAAGGATCGGGGCGATCAAATAATAATTTTAATTTAATTCTCGCTTTAGAAAAAATTAAAAACATTTTACTGAATTTTGGAGGTCATAAATGCGCTTGCGCTTTTAATTTTTTAGAAAATGACTTGGAAAATTTTAAAGAAAAATTAAGTAAAATAGCGAGACAAGAAATTTTAGATCAAGATTTAATTTCAACCTTAGACATTGATCAAGAAGTAAATTTATCTGAAATAAACTGGGAATTATTTGATGAATTAAAAAAATTTGAACCTTATGGAAAAGAAAATGCCAAACCAAAATTTTTAGTTAAAAATTTAAAAATAACAAATTTAGAAAAAGTGGGGCAAACCAAACAACATTTAAAATTATTTGCCGCTGACAATCAAAGAACAGTTAAAATGATTGGTTTTGGTTTCGGAGAAAAAGGAAATGAATTAAATGTCAATGATAAAATTGATGTTGTTTTTGAAATTGATGTTAATGAATGGAATGGAAATAGAGAATTACAATTAAAAATTATAGACCTTGAAAAAGCGTAAAACGTAAAGTGAAAAATGACAATTAACTAAGAGTAATCCGTAATCCGTAACTCGTAATCCGTAACTTACAAAATTATTTTGGATTTTATTACTAGTTACGAGTTACTAGTTACGAGTTACTTTTAATTATTTTGAATTTTACGCTGTTATTTTTCATTTTTATAATTTCTCAATGTTAGAATGTTATTCTGTTAAAATGTTATAATGTTTTTATGTTTTACAAAACAATTGGAATAATTTTGAAACGAGAAAATTTTAGAGAAAATGATCGTTTGATAACTATTTATACGCGAAATTATGGAAAAATTGAAACAATAGCTCACGGAACAAGAAAAATAAAAAGCAAATTAGCCGGGCATTTAGAGCCGTTTACTTTGGTTGATTTAATAATTGTTAAGGGGAAAAATTTTGATAAAATAATCGGGAGCAAAACAATAAATAGTTTTTGTAATTTAAAATTTGATTTAATAAAAATTAAACAAGGAGCGCAAGTTTTAAAAACAATAGACGCAATGACAAAAGTTCATCTCAAGGATGAAAAAATTTTCAAATTATTGCGGAAAACACTAGAGATAATTGAAGAAAAAAATAATGGAGAAATAAATTTATGGCCCGATGTTTATTTTTTTATTCTTCGCTTGCTTTCTATTTTAGGATATAAACCAGAACTATATCAATGTCTGCGCTGTAAAATAAAAGTTAAGCCAAATGGAAATGTTTTTAGTTTAAAATTTGGCGGTTTGCTTTGTCAAAAATGTAAAATAATTGATTCAGATAATTTAAATATTTCCACAAACGCTATTAAAATTTTTAGGCTAATATTAGAGAAGAAAGAATTTAAAAAAATAAAAATTAATTTCAATTTATTTCAAGAAATAAAAAAAATTATTGATCTATTTTTAAAATATCACCAATAAAATAAGAATTAAGAATCAAGGAATTTGAAAAAATTTTATTTTATGTTAAAATATTAAACATGATTAAAGATAAATATTTACAAATGATAAAAAACAAAATTAATAAATTCAATCAAAATAAAAATTTGAAATTTTTTATTTTTGGTTCTTCTTTAATTAAAGAACATTTTGGCGATCTTGATTTGGGAGTAATTGGTAAAATTAAAAATAAAGATTTAATTGAATTAAAAGAAGAATTTGTTAATTCCACTCTGCCTTATTTTGTTGATATTATAAATTGCAATAAGGCGTCTGATGAATTTAAAAAAAATATTTTTAATAATAAAATTTTATGGATAACACGTTAAATTTAAAATTAAAAGAATTCAAAAAAACATTTAATTTTTGAAGTTTTAAAAAAATAAATTTATTTTAAAGGGTCTTATGAAATTTAAACCTTATTATCAATATAATAATTTTTCTCTTTTTCAAGGTAATTGTCTTAATATTTTAGCTGATATTCCAGAAAATTCAGTTGATATGATATTTGCAGATCCTCCATACTTGCTTTCAAATGGCGGTTTTACTTGTTATGCTGGACAAATGGTTAATGTTAATAAAGGTCAATGGGATGTTAGTAATGGGTTGAAAAAAGATTTTGAATTTCATCTTTCTTGGATTACGGCATGCAGGCGCGTATTAAAGCCCGAGGGTACAATTTGGATTAGTGGGACATATCATTCAATTTATCAATGCGGTTTTGCGTTGCAAGTTGCTAAATTTCACATTCTTAATGATATAGCGTGGTTTAAACCAAACGCATCTCCAAATTTATCTTGTAGATTTTTTACTGCCAGCCATGAAACTTTAATTTGGGCTCGTAAAGATAAAAATAGCAAACATAAATTTAATTATAAAGTAATGAAAGATAGTGATTGGCCGGAAGATTTTATTAAAAAACCAGGGCTTCAAATGAGAAGCGTTTGGGCTATTTATCCGCCAAGAAATGGTGAAAAAAAATTTGGCAAACATCCTACGCAAAAGCCAATTGATTTATTAATAAGAATTGTTTTAGCAAGCACTGACAAGGGCGATTTAATTATTGATCCATTTACTGGCTCGTCCACAACTGGCTTAGCCGCTTTCTTAAATAATCGCAAATTCATTGGCATTGATTTAGAAAAAAAATATTTAGACCTATCTATAAAAAGATTAAAAGATTTAGAAAAATCAAAATAACTTTATGAAAATTATAACTCGCGCAGTCGCAATAAATAATCTTAAAAAATATATTGGTAAAAATTTAAGAGCACTTGCTTTAAAATGTAAAATAACAACTTATGAAACTGGCAAACAAAATAAAGGTTGGAAAGGTTTAATTTTAGAAAGATTAGCAGGATTAGAAACAAATATTTCTAAAGCGCCGAATGGATTATCGTGGGAATTAAAGTCTGTTAGTTTTTATAAAGTTAAAGGTAAATTAATACCGAAAGAAACAATGGCAATTACAATGATTAATCAAAAAGAATTAAAAGAAACAGATTTTTTCAATAGTCATTGTTGGAATAAATTGAAAGCTATTATTTTTTGCGTTGTTAAATGGAATGGCAAAAATTCAAATGATGGGCAACTTATCAAAGTTGTTAGTTTAGATTTTAGTAAAGATGATGATTTAATTAAAGAAATAAAAGCTGATTACGATTTTATTAGAGAAAAATTAATAAAATACGGATTTGAAAATTTAACTGGTAAAGATGGTAAATGGCTTCAAGCCAGAACAAAAGGTACTGGCGGAATAAATTCGCGAACTGGTGAACCTCGGCCAATTACCAGAGCTTTTTATGCTCGTAAAGAATTAGTGAAAAAAATATTTGAACTTGCAAAATAAAGTTATGAAGTTTTAACTCGACTTTGATAATTAAAAATAAAATTTGGTTAAAAAATAGCAACCCAATTTTGAGTGTTAAGTTCGGGTAATAAGTATCAAACGGGTTTTAAAAAAATAAATTTAATAGCCCGCTAAAGCGGGGTAAATAATTATTTTTTAGAATTATTTTAATTTTTTAATTTAATTCGCAAAGATTTTTGCGAATTAAAAGGGAGAAAAGATTATGAAATTTCTTTTTCAAACAAATCGTCCAAATAATGACGACAATAATAATGATTTAGAAGAAATAGAAGGAGATAAACAGTCAGTAAAGTCTTCGCAAGAAGAATGGTTAGAAGAAGATGGACAACTTTCGGTTGATGTTTATCAAACTAAGGATAATATTGTTATAAAATCAACCATTGCTGGAGTTAAACCAGAAGATATAGATATTTCCATTAACAATGATATGATTACTATCCGAGGCACCAGATATCAAGAACAAACCATTGATAAAGAAGATTTTTTTTATCAAGAATGTTATTGGGGTAATTTTTCTCGCTCTATTATTTTACCAGTTGAAGTAAAAACAGAAGAAATTTTAGCTGAATTATAAAATGGAGTTTTAATTATTACTTTGCCAAAAGCGACAAAATCAAAAGCTATTAATATAAAAGTAAAAGCAAAATAGAATACGAATTATGAATCAAGAATCAAGAATTATGGAAATGGAAAAATTTGTCAAAATTTACTAATGAAAATAAATTTTCTTAAAAAAAAACAAAAAAAAATTAACCCTTCTATTTGGCTAAAATTAAGCATTATTTTTGGAGGGTTAATTTTGTTTTTATTTATTTTTTTTATAATTTTTGAAGGATATTATAATCAAAAAATTTATCCGGGAATAAAAATAGGGGATTTAGATTTATCTGGAAAAACTCAAAAGCAAGCAATGTTGCTTTTGAAAGAAAAAGCTGAACAAATTAATCAAAAAGGTTTAATTTTTACTTGGGAAAATAAAATTGTTAAAATTGATTTAATTACAATAGGATTAACTGATCCAGATTTGTCGCGCGATCTTTTAAAATTTGATTTAGAAAAGTTCATTAAACAAGCTTTTCAAATCGGCAGAAATTATCAAAATTTTAATTTTATTAAAGAACAATGGAACGCTTTAATTTACGGAGATCAAATAGAAATGCAGTATGATTTTAAAAAAGAAGAATTAGCCAAAATTTTAAAAGATAATTTTCATTCTTTAGAAAAACCTTCGCAAAACGCAAATTTTAAAATTGATGAAAATTATAAAATAGCGGCTATTTCAGAAGAAAAAGGTTATAGTTTTAATTATCAGCAAGCAATAGAGCAACTTGAACAAAATTTAAAATTGTTAGAAATTCAACCAATCGATTTGACTTTAATCATTGAAAGTCCTAAAATAAAAAAAGAACAAATTAAAACATTTATTCCAGTTGCCCAGGAAATTTTAAATTTATTTCCAGTTACTTTAACTTATGAAAATAAAAAATGGGAAATAAAAAAAGAAGACGGCAAAAAATGGTTTGAGTTTCAATTTAATCAATTTGAAAATCCAGAAGAAAATCAAAAAGAAATTATTGTTGGATTTAATCAAGAAAAAATAGAAAAAAAATTAAAAACAATTGAAACAGAAATAAATCAAGAATCACAAAACGCTAAATTTAAAATTGAGGATGGAAAAATTGTTGAATTTCAAATAAGTCAAAACGGGAAAAAATTAAATCTACAAAAAAGTTATCAAAAAATAAATAAAGAAATCGCTTTTAAAAAAACCAAAGAAATTGAATTAATTGTAGATAAAACAGAACCCGAAATAACCATAGAAAACGCCAATAATTTAGGCATTAAAGAAATAATTGGCATAGGGCAATCTAATTTTAAAGGAAGTCCAAAAAATCGACGACATAACATTCAAACAGGAGCGACCGCATTAAATGGTTTATTAATAAAATCAGATGAAGAATTTTCAACTGTTAGAGTTTTGGGTAAAATAAATAAAGAGACTGGATATTTGCCAGAATTAGTTATTAAAGGAAATAAAACAACTTATGAGTATGGCGGGGGATTGTGTCAAATAGGCACAACAATGTTTAGAGCAGCTTTAAATGCTGGACTACCTATTTTAGAAAGACAGCCGCATACGTATCGTGTTCAATATTATGAACCAGCTGGTATGGACGCGGCTATTTATGGCCCTCATCCGGATTTAAAATTTAAAAACGACACTAATAATTATATTTTAATTCAAACCAAAATAGAAAAAAATGATTTATTTTTTGAATTTTGGGGAGTCAAAGACGGACGAACAGTTGAAATAACAAAAAATAAAATTTATAATATTGTCAGTCCGCCAAAAAGTAAAATTATTGAAACAGAAGATTTAAAACCAGGAGAAAAAAAATGTACTGAAACCGCGCATGCCGGAGCTGACGCAGAATTTACCAGCACTGTTATTTATCCTAATAATGAGAAAAAAATCAGAACTTTTAAAAGTCATTACAAACCTTGGGGAAGTGTTTGTCTGGTGGGAAAAATAATTAGCAATTAAAAAATGCTGTTCTAAAATCTGTAGGCAAAAAAGATTAAAGAATTAAAATGGAAAAGGAGAATTAACCAATTTTAATTTTTAATAAAATTTTTTATGTCTACAGATTTTAAGGCAGCATAAATTTATTTATGCTAAAAATAGCATATTTTTTTCTTTTTGTCAATAAAAAAGCGTAAAACGAAAAGCAAAAAATGCAAAATAATATAAGATTATTTTCCCCACTTTAGTGGGTTATAAATAAAAAATTAAATTCAAATTATTAAAAATAACCAGCTAAAGCTGGGTAAATAATTCTTTTGCAAAATTTATAACTAAAAAGCTACAAGCTAAAAAGCTACAAGCTAATTTTTATGAATAAGGGAAAAATTAGTCAAATAATCGGTCCAGTTGTGGACGTAGAATTTAAAGAAGGAGAACTTCCTAAGATTTACGACGCTTTAATTGTTAATTATCAATTATCAGGAATTGAACATCGATTAGTTTTAGAAACACAACAGCACATTGGATCAAATCAAGTCAGAACATTAGCCATGTCTTCAACCGATGGTTTAATTCGAGGAATGGAAGCAGAAAATTTTATGGAACCCATTAAGGTTCCTGTCGGAGAAAAAACATTGGGCAGAATGTTTAATTTATTAGGCGAACCAATTGACGGATTAGATTCAAAAGAAATTCAAAATTTAAAATTAAAATATCCTATTCATCGCAAAGCCCCAAAATTTATTCAACAATCAACAAAGACAGAAATTTTAGAAACCGGGATTAAAGTTATTGATTTAATTTGTCCAATTATAAAAGGCGGAAAGGTTGGTTTATTTGGAGGAGCTGGTGTAGGAAAAACCGTTATTGTTATGGAATTAATTAGAAATATTGCCCAGGAGCACGGAGGCTATTCTATTTTTGCCGGCGTTGGAGAACGAACTCGCGAAGGAAATGATTTGTATCATGAAATGAAAGAATCGGGAGTTTTAAATAAAACAACTTTAGTTTTTGGACAAATGAATGAACCGCCGGGAGCTCGCGCTCGAATTGCTTTATCCGCTTTATCAATGGCTGAATATTTTAGAGATGAAAAAAATAAAGATGTTTTGCTTTTTATTGATAATATTTTTAGATTTACTCAGGCCGGATCAGAAGTGTCGGCGTTATTGGGCCGCATTCCTTCCGCGGTAGGTTATCAGCCAACTTTAGCGACCGAAATGGGAGAATTACAAGAACGAATTACTTCAACAAAAAACGGATCAATCACATCTGTTCAGGCAATTTATGTTCCAGCCGATGATTTAACCGATCCGGCTCCGGCAACAGCTTTTGCTCATCTAGATTCAACTGTTGTTCTTTCACGAGGCTTAACAGAATTGGGAATTTATCCAGCAGTAGATCCTTTAGATTCAAATTCAATTGCCTTGGATCCTCAAATTGTAGGGCAAGAACATTATGAGGTTGCCAGAGGAACGCAAAAAATTTTACAACGCTACAAAGACTTGCAAGACATTATTGCCATTCTTGGCATGGAAGAATTATCAGAAGAAGATAAAATTACAGTTACTCGCGCTCGTAAAATTCAAAAATTTTTATCTCAACCGTTTTTTGTCGCCGAGGTTTTTACAGGAACTCCGGGCAAATACGTATCTATTAAAGAAACTATTCAAAGTTTCAAAGAAATTCTTGAAGGAAAATACGATTCAATCGCAGAACAAGAATTTTATATGAAAGGAAGTATGAAAGAAACAGCTTCTTAGCTTGTAGCTTTTTAGCTTGTAGGAAATACAAAATTCAAAATATGTAGGGGCACGGTTTACCCGTGCCCAGAGGGCGACCGTAAAGGTCGCCCCTACAATGGTTACTTTTATTATTTGTCATTTTGATTTTTTTGCCTTCGGCAGATCCCTGCCTGCCGTAGGCACGGTACCGTAGGCAGAGATTTTTACATTTTGATTTTTTATTACTGGTTACTTTGTCATTTAACATTTGAAATTTGAGTTTTTTTACAAAGTGTGTCCTTTTAGAAATTCTTGAGAGGACATTCTTTTTTTTCCTTCAATCCGCAGTTCGTCAATTATCAAAATTCCATCGCTGCATTTTACAGCCAATTGATGATCTTTTGTTGAAAAAAAATCACCGGCGCGCGTCATATTATTTTTAATAATGGTTGCAGTATAAGCTTTAAAAATTTTCAATATTTTTGATTTTTTCTGCCTTCGGTAGATCTGCCGTAGGCAGAGATTTTTAATTTTTAATATTGTCCATGTCCCTGGCCACGGATAAAACGCGCGGATTTGTCTTTCAATTTCTCGCGCTGATTTTGTCCAATTAATTTTTCCATCTTCTCTTTTTAAAATTTTTGTGTAAGTTGCTTTTGATTCATCCTGATTTTTTAATAATGAATTGCGAATAATGAATTGCGAATTAATCGAATCAATTTGTCCAATAGTTAAATTTTTTTGATATTTTTCTTTCCATAAATTTAATATTTTTTCTGCTTCTTGAATGTATTTTAGCAAAGTTGTTATCAAAAGCTCAGCTCCTAAATTGGAGAGTTTATTGTGTAAAATTTGACTATCATCATTATTTTGTATTTCAATTTTTGCGCTTTGTATTATTTTTCCTGTATCCATTTTTTTGTCCATTAACATTATTGTTATTCCTGTTTCTTCATCGCCATTTAAAATGGCAGATTGAATTGGCGACGCGCCGCGATATTTTGGAAGCAAAGAAGCGTGAATATTTAAACAGCCAAATTTTGGGATTTCTAAAATTTCTTTTGATAAAATTTGTCCATAAGCCGCAGTAATAATCAAATCCGGCTGCATCTTTTTTATAATCTCTATATTTTTTTGATCCTTAATATTTTCTGGTTGAAAGACTGGTATGCCGTATTCTAATGCGACTAATTTTATTGGCGAAGCTTGTAATTTTTGTTTTCTACCAATAGGTT
>ERZ1292633.6149-Hain-H41-02um-R1-6149-length-10577-cov-6_pt1 | contig 10577 bp, 11 predicted proteins | sample MGYA00564406_ERZ1292633 | MGnify/ENA primary metagenome ERZ1292633 (study PRJEB36523, sample SAMEA6512639) | groundwater metagenome | collected 2019-01-08 | study: AquaDiva: Metagenomics assemblies of 32 groundwater samples
CCTGCGCGAAGAAGGGCTGCTGGCTCGTGCTCAAGGACGGCGACAGCGAGGTGCGCGTCACGTTCAAGGACTACGGCTTCTTCGTGCCCAAGGGCCTTTCCGACCGGCGCGCGCGCGTGCAGGGCGAGCTCTCGCGCAAGACGCTGTCGGTCAAGGAAGCCCGTCATTTTCTCAAGGATGAGGGCGCGCCGAAGGAGGAGCTCAAGAAAGTGACGACTCCCGTGGAATCGGTGTCCTTTATCGCGTCGGGCGTGGCCCTGCTGCCCAAGAGCTGACGCCATTGGAGCGGCGTTATGAGTACACTAGGGCACGCGTTGAAAGTTTCAATCGATTTCTATTCTACGATAGACGATGCGAATGGGCGAACGTGTCAAAACTATTGATGGTTGGGCTGGTCGCAACTCGTCTCGCATCCACGGCGCATTCTCGCGGAATTCATTATGATCATTCAAACGCCTCCCCGGCGATTGAATCCAATGCTCCAATCAAGAAAGTCGATTTCTATGAACAGTCCTTGCGAGGGACGGCTTTGCAACATGAATCGGCGTCGACCGTAAAAATTACTGTCTTTAGTAACGGCGATAAGACGTTCTGCACGGGATATTTTCTAAAAAACGATCGCAATCAATACATTATCGCCTCGGCGGGGCACTGTTTTTTCCACCGCGTCCAAAACCTCTGTAAAGCAAAGGCTTTCATCGTAAAAGCCGAGTCCGGTGAAACAGGCTTTTGCAAACGAGTCGTTTTTAGCGCGGAGGACACCGATCTGGTGCTGGTTGAAGTCGATTTTCGCAAGGAACCCCAGAATGTGTCGCCGCTCGTTATTGGAAACTTCGATGTGCCTATCAACACGAGAATCCTGGCCATCGGCTATCCCGCAGACCGCTGGGCGGACGGCGACCTCAGGGTCAGTCGTAATTGTTGGACAACGTCCGTTCCTGAAGCCATCGATTCCGACTGGGTCGACGCGCTTGAAGTGAGAGATGATCATGACCTGTGGGTCCGACATAATTGTTCCACTTACGAAGGCAACAGCGGGGGCCCCGTGGTTTTGGAAAATTCAAATATCGTCACCGGCTACAGCAGCGTGTCCACCTACCCAAAATTCATCGATAAAGACTTATTTTTACCCGCAATTCCTAAAGACGGATTTTGGGATAGAGTCTTTTCGAATACGGCGATTGCCAAGAGAAAGTCGCTCTATAACACATGGCGGAGTTTCCTGGCGCGATATCCCGACGTGATTGACCGGGAAGGACTGGCCGTTACAAATAGCGCCCCGCCCCTCAATGCTGTCGGCGATGCTCACGATTATTTGAACGTTCTAACTCCCGGGCGCTCTTTCAGGGATGGCCAGGGAAGCGCGTTCAGAATACTTGAAGTGAATGCGGCTGATGGCACTATAAAGGTTCGGCTGCAAAAGTCGAACGGCGAGCAGCATGTTTTCGATCTGGAGTGCGGGAAATACCCCGATAAATCCTGTCGCTACGATGATGATCTCATGTCTCTGACGATTATTTCGGATAGAAAAATCATTTATGATTATTCTCGGCTCAACTCGCATTCACGGGAAATGATTTCGGATAGTTCTTCCCCGAACTGAGAGTTGAACGGCGGGACAGAAGACTTCACGCCTCGTCCCGGACCTCACAGTCCGTCGAGACCGTCGGAGAGCGAGGCCATGCGCTGCTGATGAGTCATGGGAGTCATCAGCGCGTAGACGATATTGGCTCCGAGCTTTCCCAAGGCCTCGTCTTGACGACGAGCGTTCCCCCCCTCGAAGCGGAACCTGATGGTGAAGCGTTCAAGATTTTCGCCTTGAGGTGACTCCCCTAAAACGCCGATAACCCCTTCCAAAACGCCTCCCTTGCGCTCGGATGTCGCCGCAAGCGCATAGCGCCGCTTCTGGTCGTAGGCGCCAAGTCGGGCGAATTGTTCCTGAAGCAGGGCGCCCATGCGGATGCGGGCGGGCGCCTTGCTCTGGTGCCGAGCCTCATAAATGCTTCCTGAAAACGGCGCGTTGAGAAAGAGCTTCGCGATGCCGTGTCCGGGACCGAATTCGGTGAAAATCCCCTTGAATTGACCGGAGGCGTTGAGGGCCGCGGCCTTGGCCAGGGGGTCGTTGAGCGCAGCCTGCGGCATAGGAGTCCCCTGAAAGTTCTGTTTCACCCCCGGAGCGGGCGCCGGCAGCGGACCCAAGGTGAGAGGCTCCTGCAAACGCAGGGAAGCGGGCCCCTCGACGGATTCGATGCGGATGGGCTGGCCTTGAAGCCCCCTGGTCAGTTCCTTAATGAAGGCGGTCGTGTCGCGAAGCCGGGAATACACGGCGGAAAGCATATTGACGGCCATGTCCGCGATCGCGGTTTTTTGCTGGGCGCCGCGAGCCTGCTGGAAACGAGCAAAGACCAACACGCGGACCGGGCGCATGCCGGGAATCAATTGCCCGAGGAAGCCCATCCAGGATCGACCGTCCGCGCGTGAAGTCGCCGAGGTGGCGGCCATGACGAATTTTCGGCGGGAGATCGGGGCCGCCAGCGCCGCGTATTCCGTTTCAAGCTGGCGGATCAGCCGCTCGCGGCTGACGTAGAATTGGCTTGGGCCGTAGCGTTCATTGGATGCGTTCTTGGAGTTCGGCCACAGGGACGACACATTCAAGCCGCCTGGTTCAAGGCGATCGGATATTCTCGTTCCGGCCCCGATTTCTGAGATGGAGCCCTTCAAGTCCCGCATCCCGGCGATCTCCGCGATGTCCGCCGGGAGAGCCTCCTGCTCGGACGGCTGTTGAGGCGACTGAAAGTGCGCCAAGACCGAGGCAATCGTTTCCGATACCTTGGATGAGGGAAGCTCGCCACGACCGAGGCGGGGTATCGCGGGCCGGACGACGCACCCGGGGGGAGAGGCCCTCAGGCGGGCGGGCAGCGCAAGAGCAGGTGGTGCTGCCAGAGAGATCGCGAGAGGTCCCAACCGACCGGCGCTCGCAATCCGCCCGGCCGCCAAAGAATTGGGCGCGGCGACCGGGGCCGAGGGGTGGACGAAATGCCCCGCGGCGGCGCGTGCCGTGGCGAGGGCGACGGCAGCGAAAAGACAGAGCGAGGCCGTTCTGATTCGGACGGTCATCTCGTCATTGTGCCGTAAATAGCAATATCCGTGGAGGGCCCATCGTCCTACTGGGCTGAGGGTAAAAGACCTATCTGGGATTTCGGAGTTGGGTCATGCCGGCCTAATTAGAGGTTTGTTACAATCCTCTTGAAAAAAGAGCAACGAGTCGCTACACTCTTCCCGTGCCCACCCCGAAACGAATTCTGATCATCGATGACAACGCCGCCATTCGAATGATCCTGACCGATATGCTGGAAACCCTCGGACACCAAGTCGTGGCGGAAGCCGCAGACGGCGCCGAGGCGCTCAAGCACTACACGACGCAAAAACCCGATATCGTCACCCTGGATTTATCCTTAAGCGCCGTGGGCGGGGCAGACGGGCTGTCGGTTCTCAAGTCATTAAGGCAGTCCGACGCCAAGGCCCGCGTCATCGTCATTTCCGGAAATTCCCAGGACAAGGTTCGCACCTTGGTCGATCAGGCCGGTGCCTGCGCGTTCGTCAGCAAACCGATTAAGGAAGACGACCTCGTCCAGGCCATCGCCAAGGCGGCTCAATCTTGAAAGAAGTCGACCCGAACGAAGAATCGTTGCTTCGCTTAATCGAGGACGGCGTTTCGGAAAGCGCGAACTCCCTGGCGGCGGTTTCTCGGACCAACTGGACGACCCAAACGGTGTCCATCAACGCCGACGGCGTGGGGAGCATCCGCACGCGCATGATGTCGGACACCAAGTCCTACTACGGCTCCTATGTGACCATGCCGGGAGCCGCTTTTCTCATGATGGTCCCGCAGGACAGGGGCGCGGCGCTGGCCAAGGCATTCCTCGGGGAACGCTCCGTTCGCACGGGGACGACGGTGCCGCGCGAGTCCGAATGCATCTCCGAGATATCCAACGTCGTCGTCCACGCGATCGTCAATTCACTGGCCAACGCCTGCAAAGAGTCTTTCTTCCTCAGCGCCCCCCAGATGGTCCTGGATAAGAAATCGAATCTGCTGACGATCGCCTTGGACAAGCTCCAAAATACCGGAGAAAGCTACGCGGTCATGGCTTACGTGCATCTTTCTTCCGATAAGCTCTCCTCCGACTGCACGGTGCTCCTGTTTTTGAGTCCTTCCTTCCACGACCGCCTGATCCAGGCGCTCGCGTAACGTCCGCCGAGTCGTCGTTGATTCCTTGGGCACCCCCCCCTGCTTTTGGTATCATTTCCTCCGGACGTCAGGGAGGGTTGGCCATGGGCGGGCATTCACATTGGGCGAACATCAAGCATAAGAAAGGGGCCGCGGACGCCAAACGCGGCAAAGTCTGGACGAAGCTGTCGCGCGAACTGACGATCGCGGCCAAACTGGGCGGAGGAGATATCGCCTCCAACCCCCGGCTGAGGAAAACGGTCGAGGACGCGAAGGCCGTTCAAATGCCCTCGGATACCATCACGCGCGCCATCAAACGGGGCACCGGAGAGCTCGAGGGAGCCGCGTATGAGGAGCTTGTTTACGAAGGGTACGCTCCCGGAGGCGTCGCGCTTCTCATGGAATGCACTTCCGACAACAGGAACAGGACGCGCAGCGAAATCCACACCGTCATGGCCAAAAACGGCGGCTCCCTGGGCGCCCCGAACTCCGTTGCGTGGATGTTCAAATCCAAAGGAGTCATTACCGTTAAACGGGATGGAGCCCCGGGAGAAGACGAGGTGATGGGTTTGGCCCTTGATTTGGGCGCCGAGGACTTCAAAGTCGACGACGACGCCTATGAAATTTTCACCGCCTCCAATGATCTCCTCAAGATCAAGGACGGCTTGGCCGCTCGCAAGATCTCAGCGGCCACCTCCGACGTCTGCATGATCGCCGACAACCTCGTCTCCGTCGCGGACAGCGACGCTCCCAAGGTTCTCAAACTCATCGAGTTGCTGGAAGCTCTCGACGACGTCAAGAACGTCTACGGCAATTTCGACATCCCCGACGCCGTCATGGAAAAGCTCGCCGCGCAATGAAAATCCTCGGGATCGACCCCGGGATGCATGAAACCGGCTGGGCCGTCCTTGACGGCGCCAACGGCGCGCCGAATCTTGTCGCCTCGGGAGTGATCCGGACTATGCCCGTCCTCGCTCTTGCCCAGCGACTCAACGCCATTCACCGCGCCTTGAGCGCCGTCCTGGCGCAACACAAGCCCGAGTCTTGCGCCATCGAGGAGATGTTTTTCACCACCCGGGCGCACACCGTGCGCGCGACTTTGCAGGCCCGAGGCGTCGTTTTGCTGGCCGTCGCCCAGGCCGGGGGCACGGTCGTCGAGTACAACCCCAAGACGGTGAAGCTCTCGTTGACGGGTTCGGGACGGGCGGAGAAAGCCCAAATGCAGGCCGTGGTTCAAAAGGCCTTGGGGCTCAAAGAGGTGCTTCGCCCCAACGACGTGGCCGACGCCGCCGCCATCGCTCTGTGCCATTTGCGCTCGGGCCGCTTGAAGGGTCTTAAGGTTCTCGATTCGTGGGGAGGGCGGGGATGATCGCCTCGCTGCGGGGAGTCGTCGTCTCCAAAGACCTTGAGACCGTGGTCTTGGAATGCGCGGGCGTCGGGCACGAGGTGCATGTCACGACCGCCACCGCCGCCCAGCTGCCTCCGGCTGGAAGCGACGCCTTTCTCTTCGTGCTGCCCTCATTCGCCATGTACGGCGGAGGCGAAACCCTTTACGGCTTCCTCACGCAATCGGAAAAGAGCATGTTTTGCGCGTTTCGCGACGAAATCCCGGGAACCGGCGCCAAGAAAGCCCTTGAGTACCTGAATAAAGCCTCCAAATCCCTGCCCGACTTTCGCCGGGCGGTTTTGGACCGTGATGAGAATATCCTGTGCGGCGTTTTCGGCTTCACCAAGAAAACCGCAGCCAAGATCATCAGCGCCCTGAAAGATAAGATGGACGACCTGCGCGTGGCGGGCGCGCCCCACTTGCAGCGCTCCCGCGACGCCGTTCCAGCCGCCGCCTCCTGGACCCAGGCGCTCAACGCTCTGGAAGCGTTGGGCTATAAGCCCGCCGAGGTGCGCTCGGCCCTGCACTCCTTAGCGGAGGAACACGGCGGAAAATTGATGCCGACCGAGGATTTGGTGCGTCAAGCGCTCAAGAGGCTGTGAGCATGGCCAAAACACGAGAAGAGTCGCCGCTCAACCCCGAAACGCTGACCGATGAGGCTCCGGCCGATCGCGCGCTGCGTCCGAAAAACCTCGAGGAATTCATCGGACAAGAGTCCTTGAAGGCGAACCTGCGCGTCTTCATCAAGGCCGCCAAGCAGAGGTCGGAGCCCCTCGATCACTGCCTGTTCTACGCCCCTCCCGGCCTGGGCAAGACCACGTTGGCGATCATTTTGGCACGGGAAATGGGCGTCAATCTGCGCGTCGCATCGGGACCCATCCTCGAGAGGGTCGGAGATTTGGCCGCTCTTCTGACGGACATTTCCGAAGGGGACGTGTTCTTCATCGACGAAATTCACCGCCTCAACGCCGTCGTCGAGGAGGCTCTGTACCCGGTGATGGAGGACTACACGTTTTTCATCTCCACGGGGAAGGGACCGGCCTCGTCGACGCTGAAATTGGCCGTGCCGCGCTTTACGCTTGTGGGGGCGACGACGCGCTCCGGACTGCTGACCGGGCCGTTGCGCGATCGCTTCGGAATCGTCGCGCAGCTTGGTTTTTACGGCCCCGAGGAGCTGCGCCGCATCATCCTGCGCTCCGCGGGACTGCTCGGCGCGCCCATCGAACCTGATGGAGCCGCGGAGATCGCCAGCCGCTGCCGGGGAACGCCGCGTATCGCCAATCGGCTGCTGCGCCGCGTTCGCGACTTCGCCCAAGTCGACGGCGCGGGCGCCATCACGGGAGAGTTGGCGCGTCACGCCTTGTCCAAACTCGAGGTGGACGCCGCGGGTCTCGACCCGATGGATCGTCGGCTCTTGCGCGCGGTGATCGAGAATTTCGACGGAGGCCCCGTCGGCGTGGAAAATCTTGCCATCGCCATCAGCGAGGAACTCGACACGGTCACCGATGTCGTCGAGCCCTTTTTGATCCAGGCGGGATTCCTGGCGCGCACTCCCCGCGGCCGAACGGCGACGCCGAAGGCCTACACGCACCTGGGCTTGAGGGCTCCGCGCCGGCCTCTCGACTTGCTGTGATCCTAGCCTACGCGCTGTTATTGGCGCCGGCGCTGCTGCACGCGGCCTCCGGCGCCCTCGAGCCCACGCGGCTTCAAGTGGCCATCCTGCAGCAAGCCGCCTCCGCCCACGTCTTCGTGGATGGGAAGATCGCCGTCGTTTCCCCGGGAGGACGCAGTTCCCCCCTCAACTGGAAAGGGGAGGTGATTCTTCGCCCTCGGGAAGAAGGGTTGATCTTGGCCGACATGCGTTTGCCCAGTGAAACGCGCCTGGTCCCGCGCAACGGAGCCCGCATACGCGTCGGTCCCAACTACCATCGGGGAACCTTGATCTTGCGTTTGGATCCGGGACAGACGGTGAGCATCATCGAGGAGTTGAGCCTTGAGGATTACCTCGAAGGAGTTCTCCCTTTTGAAATGAATCCCGATTGGCCGCTCGAGGCGCTCAAGGCCCAAGCGGTGGTGGCCCGAACATTCACTTTGGCGAACATGGGGAAATTTCGCAGGGAGGGTTTCGACCTGACGTCCGACACCCGTTCGCAAGTTTATAAAGGCCTGAGCGGCGTCAACGAAAACGTGCGCGTGGCCGTAAGACAAACCCGCGGCGAGGTCCTTGGTTTTCAGGGCAAGCTTCTGCACGTTTACTATCACTCATGCTGCGGAGGATCCACCACCGACGCCGCCGCGGCGTGGTCCTCCTCGACGCTCAGCCCACGCCCGCTGCGCGGGGTCCGCGATCCCTGGTGCCGGCTTTCGCCGCACATGAAATGGAGCGCTCATTTCGCCTGGGCCGACTTGACGGCGGCGATCTCGGAAAAACGCATGCTCTCCGGGCCGCTCTACGGACTCAAGATCGGCTCACGCGACGCGGCAGGCTACGTGCGGACTTTCCTCGCCAAAGCCGGCGGAAAAACCACCGAGGTCAAGGCGGCGGATCTTCGCAGTTCGCTCGGAGCCGGAGACGTCAAAAGCGTGCGCGTCAGCCGCTTGAAAATTACCGATTATGGTGTCGAGTTCTTCGGCTCCGGTTCCGGACATGGAGTCGGCCTCTGCCAATGGGGCACGCGCCAGCAAGCCCTCAACGGCCGTAACTATGACCGCATCCTCCATTTTTATTTTCCCGGCGCGGTGTTATCCCTCATTGACGGATGAACCCAGCCCTTCCGATGTCGGATTATGATTACGAGTTCCCCCAATCGTTGATCGCCTCTACGGCGGCCGAACCTCGAGACTCGGCTCGATTGTTGGTCGTGTCTCGAAACGAGTCTCAGATCCAACATGCCGTTTTTCGCGATCTGGGCCGCTATTTGAAGCCTGGAGACTGCCTGGTCCTCAATCGGACCAAGGTCATGCTCTGCAGGCTCTTGGGGCGCAAGCACACCGGAGGCAAGGCGGACCTCGTTCTCGTCGAGGAATTGGAACGCGACGTGTGGACGGCCTTGGCTTCGGGCTTCAAGAAAGGACAGGTGTTGGAATTCCCCGGCAAACTGACGGCGCGCGTGGAAGGACTGACGGCCCAAGGGGAATACCTTCTGCGTTTTGACACGAGCCAGTTGCGCTCCTATCTCCAGGAACACGGCCTGCCCCCCCTGCCCCCTTACATCGCCAAGACGCGCCCGCCCTTGCGAACGGACGCCGCTCGCTATCAAACGGTTTACGCGCGCGACGAGGGCTCCATCGCCGCTCCCACCGCCGGGATGCATTTTACGACCGATTTGCTGGAATCGTTCAAAGCCGCGGGCGTCCACATCGCCTATGTCACGCTGCACGTCGGCCGCGGAACATTCCGCCCGATCGCCTGCGACGACGCCGCCCGGCATGTCATGCTCCCCGAATCCTACGAGGCCGAATCCGGCGAGATCGATTCGATGGCCCGGTGCCGGGCGCGCGGCGGCAGGATCGTCTCCGTCGGCACCACGACGACGCGCGTCTTGGAGACCCTCGCGGCCCGCCCGCAGGGATTTGGGCCAGGCCGAGGGTCGAGCTCGCTTTACATCACGCCGGGCCATCAATTCCGCGCCGTCGACGCCTTAATCACGAATTTCCATCTTCCCCGTTCGACGCCTCTGCTGCTGGCCTGCGCCTTCGCCGGACGCGAGCGCTTGCTCGCCGCCTACCGTGAAGCCGTCGCCAGACGCTACCGCCTCTATTCCTTCGGCGACGCCACGTTCCTTCTATGACGTTCGTCATTGAGGCCACCGACGGCGGCGGGCTGGCGCGCACGGGCGTGTTGAGCACGCCGCGGGGACTAGTTGAAACCCCCGTGTTCATGCCGGTGGCCACTCAAGCCAGCGTCAAGGCGCTCGATTCCGATGATATCCGGCGCTTGGGCGCCAAGGCGCTCCTCGCCAATTCCTATCATCTGTATCTGCGTCCGGGAACCGACGTCATTAAGAGCGCAGGCGGGCTGCACGAGTTCATGGACTACGAGGGTTTTATCCTCACCGATTCAGGCGGCTTTCAAGTGCTCAGCCTCTGCGATCTGAGAGAAGTCGACGACGAGGGAGTCACCTTTCGCTCGCATTTGGATGGGTCCAGCCACCGCCTCACGCCGGAATCAGTCATCGCCGTTCAAGCCTCTCTGGGCTCGGACGGCTGGACGACCCTCGATGAGTGCCCCCCCTACCCTTGCGATGAGGAGGTCGCCCGCCGCGCCCTGGAACGAACCATGCGCTGGATCGAACGCTCCGTTCCCGCGGTGGAGCAAGCGCGCCGGGCGGGTTCTCGCTGCCTGTTTTTCCCCCTCTACCAAGGCGGCCTGCACCCGGCGCTGCGGCGTCAGTCGGCGCAGCACCATAACGCCCTGCCCGCCGACGGCATCGCCATCGGAGGCTTTATGGTCGGAGAATCCAAGGAGCAGACGTGGCGCATGCTTGGCGAAACCACCTCCTTGCTGCTCGCCGGGCGTCCGCGCTACCTGATGGGGGTGGGCACGCCCCTCGACCTCTGGGACGCGGTGGCGTGCGGAATCGACATGATGGATTGCGTGTATCCGACCCGGGTCGCGCGCAGCGGCCAGGTCATGGCTTCGAACGGAAAATTCAACGTGACCAACGCGCGCTTTCGCCGCGATTTCACTCCTCTCGACACGCAATGCTCGTGTTTCGTGTGCGCGCGCTACACGAAGGCCTACCTAGGCCATCTCTTGAGGGCTAAAGAACTGGCCGCCTACCGCCTTCTCTCCTATCACAATCTCCATTTCATGGAGAAGACCACGATCGCCATCCGCGCGGCCATTCGGGCCGGGCGCTTCACGGCGGCGCGCGAGGAATTCAAGGCGCGCTACTCACAGACACTGGGCGCATGACCCAGGTCTCGGAAACTCTCCCCAAGACTGAGAAATCAACGGAA
>ERZ1292633.6152-Hain-H41-02um-R1-6152-length-10575-cov-4_pt1 | contig 10575 bp, 8 predicted proteins | sample MGYA00564406_ERZ1292633 | MGnify/ENA primary metagenome ERZ1292633 (study PRJEB36523, sample SAMEA6512639) | groundwater metagenome | collected 2019-01-08 | study: AquaDiva: Metagenomics assemblies of 32 groundwater samples
TCCCATCGCGAACGACGAGGATGATTTCATCAACGCACTCCGCGTCGTTGAAGCGCTGCCACGTGTGCGCCACGACCGGTCGCCCGGCGACTTCGAGGAAAAGTTTGTCCACGCCCGGCCCCATGCGAGTCCCTTTCCCGGCGGCGACGATGACAGCGCTGTTCATGCGCGGAGTCTAAAGTCTGAAGCCGGAAGTCTAAAGGGCAAAAGACTCTCAACCGGTTGCGCCCGGACAATTCATGATTGCTCCAGGATGTCGGTTGCATAGGCTTGAGCCGCCATGACCATCAAGGACAACGAAGTCGTCGAACTTAAAACTCCCACCGGCCCGATGCGCGTCCACATCGTGCGCCCGCAGGCCGCCGGGCGTTATCCCGGCATCTTGCTTTACTCGGAAATATTTCAAGTTACCGCGCCCATCCGCCGCACCGCTGCGTTGCTCGCAGGTCATGGTTACGTCGTGGCGATCCCGGAAATCTGGCACGAGTTTGAATCGGCTGGCTGCATCTTGCCCTACGATCAAGCGGGCGCGGATCGCGGCAACGCCCTCAAACTGGAGAAAGAATTGCGCGGTCTTGACGACGACGCGCGCGCGGTGCTGGATTACCTCAAATCACATCCCGCCTGCACCGGCAAACTTGGCACGCTGGGCATCTGCATCGGCGGCCACCTCAGCTTTCGCGCTGCCGCGAAAAACTCCGACGTGCTCGCTGCCGTCTGCTATTACGCCACGGATATCCACAAAGGTTCACTCAGCAAAACCGGCGACGACACGCTCGCCAGCGCCAAGGACATCAAAGGTGAGTTACTCATGTTTTGGGGCAAACAAGACCCGCACGTGCCGCTCGAAGGCCGGAAGAAAATCTACAACGCACTCTGCGAGTTGAACGTGAACTTCACCTGGCACGAGTTCAACGGTCAACACGCCTTCATCCGCGACGAAGGCCATCGCTACGATCCCGCGCTGGCGCTGCAATGCTACCAGATGGCGCTGGAATTATTTCATCGCCGGCTCGGGGAAGGAGATTTGCCGGTTGCGCCGAGCGGCCCGGCGGAAGCAAAACATTAAGCGCAGCGTTGGCCGGTAGTTTCCCGCTCACTTGGAACCGCCGGGCAATTCTTTGGAGAGGGTTTCCAATCGTTTTCGTTCGGAGGCAGAAAGACTGTGGATGCCCTGCTCCGCGATCTTGTCCAACAACCGGTTGATCTCCGTCATCTTTTCATTATTGCGCCGGTTTTCCGTGTAACGCCGAGCCCGATCTCCCGCCAAGGGAACATCATGCGAGTCCACCCGCCGCCCCAGAAACTTCAGCGGATCAAAAATCAGAGCCAGCAGCACTACCACCGAAAGCACCAGCACCGTGGCGAACAGTCCCGGCGACGCAAAGATGAGTCCCGGGTATAACGCCGTCGCCACGAGCAAGCCGATGATGGCCCCACCCAGATGCGCGTCGTGCCCGATGTTGTCGGCTCGCCGCCGATGCGCCCAGAACGAACCGACCAGAAACAGCACCGCATAAACCACGGTGGGAATGCCGATGGGAATGGGAAATATCATGATCGAACCGCCCGGCAGCAGAAAGATGGAAGCGAAGATGACCCCGCACACGCCACCAGACGCACCCAAGGCGCGGTAATCTTCCTTTCGATGGATGATGAGCGAGAGCAGTGAGCCGCCCAGGATCGCCGAGAGATAGATCACCAGCAAAGTGGCCCAACCGTAGGCGCGCTCGATGTTTTCGCCAAAACTATAAAAACTGAACGCGTTGAATCCGAAATGCATCCAGTCCGCATGGATCAGCCCCGAAGTGAACATCCGTTCGTATTGTTTGCCCCGGAATATTTCATCCGTCTTGAACATCAAACGCTCTTGCAATTCCCGCCGCCGAAAAGCCAGAAAGGTGATCACCCCGGTGATGATCACGACTGCGGTTGCGACTGGTGGAATGTTCATGACTGAAACGCGCGGATAATTTGCCGAAGCAACGGCGCGGAGCAAGTCTTGGTTCTTCAACCACCAAACGGAAGGCGAAGCTGGCTGGCTTGCGCCTCCACCAACCCGCTGACGCCAAGACCGATCAAGCGCAGGGGGCGATTGACCAAACGCTCCCGCCCCAACAACCAGCAGCCGAGGCGATAAATCTCCTTCGCTTCCGTGAGCGGTTCTTCCATGGAAATCTGGCGCGTCAGCGCAGTGAAATCGCCGTACCGCACCTTGACCTGCACGGTACGCGCGGCGAGCCGGCGCTTGGCCAGACTCTTCGCGATGTCTTCGGATTGCTCTTTCAAACAAGCGCGCAGCGTCGGTCGGTCATCCGTGTCACGCAGAAACGTGTTCTCGCTGCTAATGCTTTTGACTTCGTCACCAAGGTCGAGCGCACGGTCATCTTCGCCGAAGGCAAAGCGCTTCAGTTCCGGCCCCCACGACCCGACCAAGGCGCGCAAATCGCCGGGATGATTCTGCAAATCGCCGACGGTGCGGATGCCGGCGCGGTGTAAATTCTCCTCGGTGACTTTGCCAATACCGTGAAGCGAGCGTACGGGTAGCGGCTTGAGGAACGCCACCTTCTCGGAATCACGAATCAACGTGAGTCCGTCCGGCTTCTGGAAATCGCTCGCCAGCTTGGCGAGCAGCTTGTTCGGGGCGATGCCGATGGTCGCGCTGAGTTGGCGTCGCTCGCGAATCGCAGCTTTGATTTGTCGCGCGAGGGGCAGCGCGAGTTCCAGGCTTTCGTCCGCCGTCGCGCCTTGATGCGGTGCGGACACGTCCATGTACGCTTCGTCCACGGAAACTTGCTGGATAAATTCACCAGCGAACTCCTGCACGATGGCCATGATCTCGTGCGACTCGTTGCGATAAGCCTCCATGCGCGGGCGCACGAATACGCCCTTGGGACACAACCGCCCCGCCGTCACACTCGGCATCGCCGAACGCACCCCAAACTTGCGCGCCTCATAACTGGCCGCCGCCACCACGCCCCGCTGTGTCGGCGGTGAGCCGACGATGACGGGCTTCCCCTTCAGCGCGGGATTATTGCGCTGCTCCACGGACGCGTAAAACGCATCCATGTCGAGATGGAAGATGACCCGATACATAGGAGCGCGGAGCTCCAGCTCCGCGTGTTGATAGTTTGTGGCTATTCGGTTGGCGGTGGAACACGCAGAGCTGGGGCTCTGCGCTCCGCTACGTTTGGCAACACCATCCGCCGATACTCATCCCGAAACCTTGCGCTGCTGAACGACCATTCTGCTGCCACCCGACAAAGTTTTGCCTGCACCGGATTGTTTTCGATGTAGCGGATCGCTGTCCGCTCTTGTTCCTCGTCACGCATGAACGTGTCCCAATAGTCCGGCTCCCACAATGCCCCGCTTCGACGGAGGGATTTGTTTATCTGTGCGGCTGAATAAGACTTCCAGCTTTGTAGGATTTTGCAGAGTGGAGTTTGCCAGAGGTGAACCAGCATGTGAACATGATTGGGCATGACGCACCACGCCAGCAGTTCGTAGCTTTGGTTGTGACTGTGGAGCAATGTTTCCTCAGTTACTGCCGCCGCGCGTTCATCCCGCAAATGACAGTCGCCGACGCCTCGGTCGAGGTAATTCTCCAATTGGATGCGTTTCGCCCGCTCATCCTCAATTGAAAGCAAGTGTTCCCATTCGCCTTTTCGTACTGCGGGCATGGAGTCTTTCAGGCGGAACGTGACGAACTGAACCAAGCCGGGATAGTCGCAATGTGGCAGGTAGCCACGTTGATGCCAGCCGAGAAATCCAACTCTTTTTTCCGCGGCGGTCAGCGGGGGAAACGACTTGTTCTTCGCTTCAACCAGTTCACGAAGGTAGCGCCGCTTGGCCCGGAGGTTCATGCGTTAGGAGCGCGGAGCTCCAGCTCCGCGCGATGATAGTTTGTATTGGCCGTTTCGATTCGGAACACGCGGAGCTGGAGCTCCGCGCTCCTGTGCTCACGCTTTCGCGACCAATTGGCGCAGCACGTACGGCAGAATTCCGCCGTGCTGGTAGTAGTCAATTTCGATGGGCGTATCAATGCGGCAACGGACATTGACGTTCTCCACGCTGCCGTCTTTGCGGGTGATCTTGAGCGTCAGGTCTTGTTGCGGTTTGATGTTCGCGTCGAGGCCGATGACGTCGTAGGTCTCGGAGCCGTCCAGCTTGAGGGTTTGCGCCGTGGTCCCGTCCTTGAATTGCAGCGGCAGCACACCCATGCCGACGAGGTTGCTGCGGTGGATGCGCTCGAAGCTCTGCGCCACGACGACTTTCACGCCGAGCAGGTTCGTGCCTTTCGCGGCCCAATCGCGCGATGATCCCGTGCCGTATTCCTGTCCGGCGATGATGATGAGCGGCGTGCCGGCTTTCTGATAAGCCATCGAGGCGTCGTAGATGGAAGTCTTCGCGCCATCACCGCCAATCGTGTTGCCGCCTTCTTCGCCGCCGAGCATCAGGTTCTTGATGCGGACGTTGGCGAAGGTGCCGCGCGTCATGATGCGGTCGTTGCCGCGGCGTGAACCGTAGCTGTTGAAGTCCACGGCTTCGACGCCGTTTTCCTGGAGGAACTTTCCGGCGGGTGAACTCTTCTTGATCGCACCGGCGGGGGAGATGTGATCGGTCGTCACGCTGTCGCCAAAAATGCCGAGGGCGCGCGCACCGGTGATCGGAGCAATGCTGCCGGGCGTCATCGCAAAGTTCTCGAAGAACGGCGGCTCTTGGATGTAGGTGGACTGGCGATCCCACTCATACACGTTGCCGGTGCTGGAGGGGATCTCGTTCCACTTCGGATTCTGCGCGGCAAAATCCTTGTAGAGCTTGCGGAAGATTTCCGGATTGAGCGCGGATTCCATCGCGTCGCGGACTTCCTGCAACGTCGGCCAGATGTCGGCGAGATAAACGGGGTTGCCCGAGTGATCGTTGCCGAGCGGTTCGCAGCTCAGATCAATGTCCACGCGGCCCGCGAGCGCGAACGCAACGACGAGCGGCGGCGACATGAGGAAGTTCGCCTTGATGTTCTGATGCACGCGTGCTTCGAAGTTGCGGTTGCCGGAAAGCACGCTGGCGGCGACGAGATCGTTCTTCACCACGGCGTCTTCAATGTTGGCGTCGAGTGGGCCGGAGTTGCCGATGCACGTCGTGCAACCGTAGCCGACGAGATTGAAGCGCAGTTTGTTGAGATACTTCTGGAGGTTCGTCTTCTTGAGATAATCCGTGACGACGCGGGAGCCGGGCGCGAGCGAGGCTTTCACGGCGGGGTTAACGCTTAGACCTTTTTCCACGGCCTTCTTCGCGAGCAAACCGGCGGCGAGCATCACGCTGGGATTTGAGGTGTTGGTGCAGCTTGTGATCGCGGCGATGAGCACCGAGCCGGTGCCGATCTTGGCTTTTTTCTTGGTGGTCGTTTCGATCTTCACCGACTTGGCGGAATCCTGTCGCGTCTTGCCGAAGCCGTTTTCGTTGGTCGGGCGTTGCAGGGAGGCGAAGAACTCGCGGCGCAGGTTTGGCAACTCGATGCGATCCTGAGGCCGTTTCGGCCCGGCGACGCTGGGCTTCACGCTCGCAAGGTCGAGTTCGATGAGTTGTGAGTATTCGATCTCACCGAGTTGCGGCATTCCCCAGAGACCCTGAGCGCGGTAGTAATTTTCGTAGAGCTTGCAATCGCCGTTCGAGCGACCGGTGGCGCGGAGATAATTGGTGCATTCCTCGTCAATCGGGAAGAAGCCCATCGTGGCGCCGTACTCGGGCGCCATGTTGGCAATGGTGGCGCGGTCCACAAGCGGCAGGGCAGCCGCGCCCGTGCCGAAGAACTCCACGAACTTGCCGACGACCTTGGCCTTGCGCAGCATCTGCGTGACAGTGAGCGCAACGTCGGTGGCGGTGACGCCTTCGCGGATCGCGCCGGTGAGGTGCACGCCGACCACATCGGGCGTGAGGAAATAAACCGGCTGACCGAGCATGCCCGCTTCGGCTTCGATGCCGCCGACGCCCCAACCCACGATGCCGAGACCGTTGATCATCGTCGTGTGCGAGTCCGTGCCGACGAGCGTGTCGGGATAATAAACCCCGCCTTGGCTGAGCACGCCCTTGGCGAGATATTCGAGGTTCACTTGATGCACGATGCCGATGCCAGGCGGGACGACCTTGAACGTGTCGAACGCCTGCATGCCCCACTTGAGAAATTGATAACGCTCGCGGTTGCGCGTGAATTCGAGATCGAGGTTACGTTCCATCGAATCCGTGCCGCCGGAGAAATCCACCTGCACCGAGTGATCCACGACGAGGTCCACGGGCACGAGCGGTTCGATGATCTTGGGATTCTTGCCGAGCTTGGCGACAGCGGAACGCATCGCGGCCAAATCAACAAGCAAAGGCACGCCGGTAAAATCCTGCAACACGATGCGCGCGACGACGAACGGGATTTCCTCCGTGCGTTCCTCGACCGGTTTCCAGTTGGCGAGCGCGCGGACGGCGGCTTCGCTCACGCGCTTGCCGTCGCAATTGCGCAGGACGGATTCCAGCACGATGCGGATGGAGACGGGCAGTTTGGAGATCGGACCGACGCCGGCTTTTTCCAGCGCGGGCAGTGAGTAGTAGCTGCCTTCCTTGCCAGTGCCGAGGTCAAAGCTTCTGAGAGTTTGGGAATCAAACGAGTTTGGGTTGCTCATAAAATCGGGCGCAGCATACACACCCCATTTCCGCGAGAAAAGAGAACTCTTTTACTGGAAACCATGAATGGCAGTTTGCCCCGGGGCGGCAACTGCGCTATCACAGGCGCATGAAACAACCGGCCACCTTGGCCCCGATGCCGCAACACCGCCCGCCGCTGGAGCGGATGTTGCGGATTCATCAGGCGTTGCAGGCGGAAAAGTTTCCCAACGCCACCAAGCTCGCCGCCGAACTCGAAGTCAGCACCAAATCCATCCAGCGCGACCTCGATTTCATGCGCGACCGGTTGGAATTGCCCATCGAATACAATCCGCAGCGCTTCGGTTACCACTACACGGCGGAGGTGACGTCATTCCCGACGATGCACATCACCGAGGGGGAATTGGTCGCGCTGGTCATCGCGGAGAAGGCGTTGGAACAATATCGCGGCACGCAGTTCGAGAAACCGCTGCTGAGCGCCATCCGCAAGATCGAACAATCCTTGCCCGACACCATCTCGCTCAATCTCGCCGACATCGAGCAGACGATTTCCTTTCGCACCCGCGCCGAGCCGATCCTGAATCTGGAAACCTTCGACGTGCTGGCCAAAGCCACGGCGCAACGGCGGCAGCTTGAACTCACCTATCGCAAGGCGGGTAATCGCGAGGGTGAAGTGCGCATCATTGATCCCTACCACCTCGCGAACATCAATGGCGAATGGTATCTCTACGCCTACGATCACGCGCGCAAAGACATCCGCACTTTCGTGCCCGCGCGGGTGTTGAGCGTGAAGCCGACCGGGAAAACCTTTCCGCGCCCGCAAAAGTTTTCCTTGGAGAAACGCCTGCGTGACAGCTTCGGGGTTCACTCCGGCGAGGGACAATTCGACGTGCAACTGCGCTTCGATGCCCGCGTGGCGGATTACGTCCGCGAAAAGAAATGGCACGAGTCCCAGCAACTGCGCGAACTCAAGAACGGCGGTGTGGAACTGACTTTGAAACTTTCGAGCCTCATTGAAATCGAACGTTGGGTGCTGAGTTGGGGCGGCGACGTTCAAGTCATCAAACCAAAAGAGTTAAGCGAGAAAATCCGCGCCGCCGCCAAACAAATCCTCGCGCGGGATTGAGTGGCGGAGCGCGGGCTTCAGCCCGCTTCAACATCCGCCAATGAGGGGCTTGGATTTTCCTCGTTCTCGTCCTCGTCGTCGTCCTCGAACCCCCTGTAAAAGCGAGGACGAGAACGACGACGAGGACGAACTGCTTCACGCCGCACTCCGAATCCATTGAGGCGATAGCTGCTCGCTAGAAATACGGAACACACCCGGTAATCATGGGGATTGTTGCCACCCCGATTGCATGATTCATTGGAGCGCAATTTACTTCAAAGGGATTCCATGAAAACACGACTCCAAACGTCCGTTGCCCTGCTCACAGTGTGGGCGGCCACCACGAGCCTCTTCGCGCAAACTTCCGCCTTCACCTACCAGGGTCGGCTGAACATCAATGGCGCTCCGGCCACCGGCCTGTACGATTTCAACTTCCGGTTGCTCAACGATCCCATCAACGGCGTGGCCGCACCGGTCATTTCCGGCGCGGTTGCCGTGCCCGTCACCAATGGCCTCTTCACCACCGGCATGGATTTTGGCGCAGAGAATCTGGACGGGGCAAATCTCTGGCTGGAGATGAACGTCCGCACCAACGGTGGCGGTGCGTTCACGACGCTGTCTCCCCGCCAGTCGCTGACTTCCACGCCCTATGCAGTCCGGGCATTGACCGCGAGCAATCTGCTCGGCACGTTGCCCGCGAGCCAGATCAGCGGGGCCATTCCCAATACCGCACTCCCGACCAATCCCAGTTTCACCGGCACCGTGGACGCGAACAGTTTTTCCGGCGATGGCGCAAATCTGACCGGCGTCAACGCCGCAGCTCTCAATGGTTTGACCAGTGACAACTTCTGGAAAACCACCGGCAACGCGGGCACGACGGCAGGCACACACTTCCTCGGCACGACCGACAATCAACCCCTCGAATTGAAAGCCAACAACACCCGCGTGCTGCGGTTCGAGCCTAATACCAATGATGCGCCCAACATCATCGCGGGATCATCGCTGAATCGAGTTTTGTCGTCTTCAGTTGTTGGCGCGACCATTTCCGGCGGCCAAAAGAATCTCATCAGCACCAATGCCGACTTTGGGACGATTGGGGGCGGTCATGAAAACTTCCTCGAAACCAATTCCCTGAATAGCACGATTGGCGGCGGACATCTCAACCAGATCAGAGGCACCAACATAATCGTTGCGGGCGGCGAAGGAAATCTAGCTCAAGGAACGGGCTTGACCATTGGCGGCGGCACATCAAATCAGATCGTTGGCCCCGGAGGCAATGCTGCCGGATCCACTTATGGTTATGACCACACGATCGCAGGTGGAAGTTCAAATTTCATCTTCAGTTCCGAGGTAACAGACAGGGCTAACTCAATTGGTGGGGGCACTAAAAACAGCATCTATAAACATTCCCGTGGCAGTACTATTGGCGGCGGCATTCTCAACACGATTGTCGCTGATAGTCCGTCCTCCACGATTGGTGGTGGTTATAGTAATAAAGTGGATACCCAAAGCGGCACGATTGCAGGCGGTCTCTACAATAACATTGATGCTTACGGGTGGAGTGGTTCGACAATCGGTGGCGGCATTCGAAACGTAATTCTCACCAGTTCGGACGCGACAATCGGTGGCGGTGAAAACAATAAGATTATAGGCTCAGACTTTGGCGGTGGAACGATTGGTGGTGGTTCTTGGAACATACTACACGACGGAATTTCCGCCTTATCGCAACACCCACCTCACAGCGGCAAAACCATCAGCGGCGGATACACCAACAGTATCGCCGCCGGGGCCTATTATGCGACCATTGGAGGAGGTGTTTCAAACATTGTTGCCAACAGTGCGAGACTCGCGTTTATTCCCGGGGGAGGGCAAGCCAAAGTGTCCAACTATGGTCAGATGGCCCATGCGAGCGGCCAGTTTCAATCCGTCGGGGATGCCCAAACCTCAGTGTACATTTGCCGTAACATCACCACCAACGCGAGCCCAAGAGATTTGTTCCTCGATGGCATCTCACGATTCATCACCGTTCCGACGAGTTCAACCTGGGCGCTCGACATCCTTGTCACCGCGCGGGCCGCCACCGGCAGTTCCGCCGTTTACCAGATCCGCAGCAGCATTCGCAACGATGCTGGAGTGACAACGCTGTTCGGCACGCCCGCCCTGACAATCATCGGCGAGGATGTTCCCGCGTGGGATGTCACCGTATCCGCCAACGACACGAATGATTCATTGGTCCTCACCGCCACCGGTGACGCCGATCAGACCATCCGCTGGGTTGCCACCGTGCGCAGTGTTGAAGTATCCTTCTAGCAATCTGTCATGAAAACAAAGCTCCTCATCGCCGGGTTGCTGCTCCAGTTCGCAGTGACCGCACTGCCCGCGCAAACCTACGTGATCACATCGTCCACGATTGACGGTGGGGGCGGCACGAGCACAGGTGGCGTCTATTCTGTCAGCGGCACGATTGGCCAACCGGACGCCGGCGGACCGATGACCAATGGGCAATACTCGGTCACCGGCGGCTTCTGGGCCTTGCCCACCGCAGTGCAGACTCCCGGTGCGCCATTACTTTCCATCGTCGCCAACGCCCCGGGGCAAGCGTCGATTTCCTGGTCGCCCGCCACGCCGGGCTTTGTGTTGCAAGAAACCGCCCTGCTCTCCCCCGCCAACTGGACCAACTCGCTCAGCGGTGTGACCAATCCCATCGTGGTGCCGATGACCATGCCAGCGAAGTTCTATCGCCTGTTCAAGCCTTAGCGTGATGCTCGGAACAAATTTCCGAATGGCGCGAGGCTGGTAGGGCGCGTCACTCCGTGCGCGCC
>ERZ1292633.6154-Hain-H41-02um-R1-6154-length-10574-cov-5_pt1 | contig 10574 bp, 2 predicted proteins | sample MGYA00564406_ERZ1292633 | MGnify/ENA primary metagenome ERZ1292633 (study PRJEB36523, sample SAMEA6512639) | groundwater metagenome | collected 2019-01-08 | study: AquaDiva: Metagenomics assemblies of 32 groundwater samples
AAGGGCGTGGCGATGGCCCGCGATGGATCGGGCGTCATTTTTCGCATCAGGTACCGCTGTACCTCGATGCAGTCGTGCACCACAGCGGCCTCGACCCACTCCTCCGCGCCTCCACGAAGCTTCACGAGCAGCATGTGGTGCTGCCCCGGGAGATGCTTCTCCCCGTACACGACTTCGACGTAGTCCAAGGGCACCGCGGGTGTCGCCGGGGCGGGCTCTCTCGCCGCGTACTGATTGCCAGGGTGGTCGGCGGGGCTGTGTCTGACCGACGGCAGCTTGGTCAATATCGCGTTTTCGAGCGCGATGTGACGGAACAAGATATACACTGACGCCGCGCTGCAGGCATCGCAGTCGCTCACCATTTGGCTGCGTTGCTCGGCTTCCTGGAGCTGTAGATGAAGGAGAAGAAGAACGAGATGGTCGATGCCGGCCTCCTCAGGTCCCATTTGCACCGCTGCGGCGGCAGGAGGAGACGCGAGAGGTTGCGTGCCGAGCGCGAGGGGCATCGCCCCGGTGGCGGTCGATTCGTCAGTTTGGCTGGCAACGCCAACGGTTGTCCGCGGCGCTACGTGCCGAAGAACGTGAAGCATTTGCTGCTGTAGCATGAGCACCGCCCGGCAATCCACAATCGCCGCTGACGCGGTGGTCGAAGCTTCCTGTGTGGCCACTTCGGTGCGAACTACGATGGGAAGGGGCACGCGATGGTGGTCCCGGGTGCGGCGGCTGCGGTGCTCGTCTGCCCAGCACGACTCACATAGTTCGCACGGCAGACCAAGCTGCTGGCATTCTTGGCACAGAAACACGGCTCGCTTCGCACCTGTTCTGCCATCGGCAGCCGCGTGTTGGTGCGCCGAGCCGTCCGTGGCTTGATCCACGTCGCACAGCTCGCAGTACACGATCCTGGGCGGCTGAGGTGGGGCCGCGAGGCTCCCGTGGATCACAGACCCGGTGGCGGCGGTGATGGACGACAGCTGCTGATCGAGCAGGTGGTTCTGCGACATGAGCTCATCGATGAGGATGTGGACGTCGCTCCCGGCTCCTGGCACGGCGACCGGCGGGTTGCGGGAGTCGGGAGGGGATGAGCCGAGATCCTTTTGTCCCTTCGTGGTCGCCATGGGCGGCGACAGCGGCTGTGGGAAGGCAAGACTGGACAGCTGCGTCGAGCGCTGACGCGTCGTGTCGTCGGAAAGCCGGCGACGGTGGTCACTGATCTGTCGAGGCGGAGGAGCTGCTCTGCTGTGGCCGCCGCCGCCGCTGTATTCGTGTGCCCGGCGCTCATACTGTAGCCGGGCGGGTTGCCCCGGCGGTTGAGGAGGCGGCGGGCGGTCGTCGTACACGATCGTCGATGGTCCAGATGACCAAGGCGCGGCGTTGCCGGACGACGCGTAGACCACTCCGCCTTGAACCGCCTGGGTGGAACGAGACGACGTCACTGATTGCGGCGACGAGTCGTCCGGCATACCACGATGAAGATCCGGCCCGTCCTGACGACTAGCGGCGGGCTGCAGCACCCTCCCGTTGGTGGCTGCCTCATTCGCGCCCCGGGAGGCATTGCTGTGCACGCCGCCAATGGCGGGCAAGGCTAGAGGCGGCAACGACACCGATGACGGCGCCTCGCGCCGCTGCCCTCCACCACGGTGCATATTGGACGGAAGCTATAGGCAGAGGAGTGCTAACTAACCCTTCGGCCCGGTGGCAATCCTCCATACAAAGGCCCGGCGGCCTCTCCCTTTATACCGGTACCCCGATCCCCGTGACATCCCCCGCCCCGCCATCATCACGAATGGCGAGGCGATACGGACAACAAAGGCACGAATCGACTATTGGGTCGGTATTTCAGCGCGCGCTTAATTGTCTAATGTGAGTGATGGTTCACAAAGTCGTCCACGCTCTCCTTGACCGAGCGCATCGGGATAGGGGACCGCAGGTCGCTCCGGGAGAACGAGTCACTCGCAGAAAACGCGACGCTTGCGCCGCGTGACGCCAACTGTGTCAAGAACGCATCCTCCCAGTCGGGCGGCCGCATCATGAACGCGAAAAATGGCCTCCACTCGGCGGGGAGCACTTCTTCTTGTAGCGTAGCCAAAAGAACGATGCTCGCTCGCATGGCTTCGAACACGTTGTCGGTCGCTTTCAACGGTACGGCGAAACGGCGTCGATCGCCTCGCTCCTCGATGCAGCGTAAGCCCAGAAAATGGTCAATCAAGTACTGAGACACCACGTCGTCCGGGTAGTGTCGGTTGACGGTATTGGACCCAACACCGCCCGAAAGCACCGGGGATGCGAGGGGTTCCTTCCTCTCATCATCGTCATCAGTCGTGGCTGCTTTGGGCGATCCTCTGGCGTCCACGGCGGCCACGGTGTGATTCAGCAGGCGGATGTCCAGCACCAGATGCGGGGCGCCATCTCGACGTAGTTCGGTTGTCGTGCCGCTTGCTTGCAGGCGGCCACCAACGAGTAAGGCTGCACGATTCCCAAACCAGAGTGCTTCGTCGGCGTGTTGAGATGACATTAGCACAGAGCAGCGACGCCCATAGGGATGACTTGCGAGTGCGTTGAGCATCGCATGGCGCGTTGTCGTGTCCAAATTGCGACTCGGTTCATCCAGTATCACTAAGTCGGGAAAGCCCACGAGCGCCACGGCCACCGCGAGACGCCGCTTCGCTCCTTCCGACAGGTGGCGGGCAACGGTGAACTGACGGTGCTCCAGACCGCACATCTTCAACACTTCGTTCACGTGCAGCTCGGTGTCTCGCGAGGCGCGCAGCCCCCTGGCGTCGGCGAGAAAGTGTAGCGTACCGTAGGGCGTCAATCCCTCGTCGAGCCCGCCTGCCTCGGCGCTGTAACCTATGCTACGACCGACGATGCTCCGATCGTGCCAGACGCACCAGGCAGGACCCTGCTGTGAGGGTCGAAGACGGATCTGGCCTTCCGTCAGGCGAGCGACCCCGGCGACGGCCTTGAGAAGGGTGGACTTGCCAGAACCATTGGGGCCCAGCAGCACGAGGCGCTCCCCAGCGCCGTTCAGCGTGAAGGTCACATCGTCCAGTACGGTCACATGGCGGCCTTCCGAGGGAAACGGGTGCCGCGTGGTCAGGGTGCAGTTCGGTTTGGGGACGGGGTATGTCACGACGGCCGATTTGACGGACAGGAAGGGCCACGCCGCAGACTTTTCGTCCAGCATTTGCTGTCCTGCCGCCGTTGTCAAGGGGGCGTCTAACGCGTTCGAGACACTCACTGACGATGGTGCTGCCGTAGCCGCCGAGGCGGCAGCATCATCCGCGTCAGCGTGATTCGAGCCACGCGAAGATCGAGGGGCACAAAACCTCAGCAGTCGGAGGCGCAGAATGTAGTCCCAGGAGAGGACGATGGCACCGTAGACGACGAAAAGGGACAGCGGACCTAGGGCAGGTTCGACCGCGGTCCACGTGTTCATGGATTGCTGCTGATTTAACAGACGATAGATTGGAAGCAGCGAGATTTTCATGAACGCCTCGCCGAGACTGAATGCCGGGAAAAAGTACCTCAGCACTCCTGAGACCTTCGCATTCGTGGCTTTGGCCCGAGTCGTCGCTGGATCCGTGTCTGAAATGAACTCCACCGAGGTCGTCGCCACTACCAGGGCGAATCCCGTCAACAAGCCAAAAAGCGTCAACGCGTTTTGAGCGGTGCCGTGGGATTTGAACCATCGGCCGAGCACGTAGCCATACGTCGTGGCGCACAGGCCGTACATGAGTAGCAAGCCGAGGACGTGAAACAAGTCGGCAGAGTTGGCCGCGCTCGCGGCGACCGACGTCATGCCTTTCGCGTCCAGGTCGTCGGTCCACACGGTTGACGATCCGAACAAGACGAAAACGAGCAGCGCCGCGAGACTGAACAGGAAATAGCAAATCATGTTCCACAGAAACGTTCCTAGGTAGTAATGAAACATGGTGAGATGCGAGGCCAGCTGCATGTCCAGAAAGCCGGTTTCGCGCTCATGCACGGCATGAGCAACGTACTTCGCGGGCAAGAACGTGAATGGAATCAGCAGCAGCGCGACGCTGACGAAATTCTTCACCGCCGTTTCGACCGTAAAGCGCGGGACGTTCGCGTGGAAAGGCGACGATCTCGCCACGAAGCTGGCGTTGAGCAAACCAGATGATGCTCGCACACGCGCGGCGAGCAGCTCCGTCAGGTACGCCGGTAGCGCGTGATTGCTCGACGTGTTGTGCAACACTGTGTCCACAAGCCAGTCGTACTCCAGCGAGGCGCCGGTGAAAGGGTCGCCGCCGAGTTGAATCAGTTGCATCATGGGATCGGTGAACACGAGCGCCCCATACCGAGACGTGCCCGCGTGCGTCTCGATCGTGTCTTGCAGGTAGTTGGACATGTCGACGCTGTTGACGACCATGGGGGGTGGCTGTGGCTGTGTCGCGTTGGCCGCAACCGGGGGTACCGTGGTGGTGGCGACAATGCTCAGCGGTGTGGGCGTTGAGCGCCACAGCACCTGGGAAAACGCAGGTAAGGATGCTCTGGGGGGAAGCGGGGTCCAGCTCGCGTCGCTAACGTTGCTCCCTCCCACCGGCATCGTCAGTGACGAGGTGACTTCGCCATCGATACCCGTCACGACGCCAAACAGCGCGTCCGCAGTTAGCTTCAGCGGCGTCGGCGGCGGGGGCTCGAGGTTCATGAGCCGCACGGCGAGCACGAAGCAAAGCAGCGGGAGGAGAAATTGTAGAACCGCTCGGCCGGGTGCGCTGTACGCCGACGCAAACCGCCGTGACAAGATGCACAGAACGAGGCGCCGGTGCAGCCGCCACCCCGATGAGCGCGACGATCGTTCAGCGTCGCTTCCCACTCGGCTTCCTTCGGCGGCCGCTGCCGACAACGCAGCGGGGCGGTCCATTTCTGACGTTTTCGTGCCGTCGGCATTTTTTGTTGGTGCCCCACGCTCGCTCATTTCCTCTTCGTGTGTGGGCTTGCCAGCCGACGCCGATGGAATCGTCGGCGGGGACTTGCCTTCATCGTCGAAGGTCGGGGTCCCGATAGCGACGGCGTCGACGCCTAGAGTGTGTCGCTGGGTGTCCAGCCATTCGAGCAGACGGGCGGCCAGCTGGGCGGTCGGGACGACGAGTGACAGCTGCACGCCAGTGACACGGACGAGGGTGGCGTCACGCGTCACTTGCTCGTGGACGTGCCTGAGGACTGTGCCGCTCTGTGCGGTGGTGAGCGCGTCTTCGAAGTGGCAATCGATTCGGTAGCCCTTCACACAGCTGGCAGCAAGCAGCTGGCTCGGTGGGCCTTGGCGCAAGCAGCCGCCGTTCGAATCCAGCAGCACCACGTTGTCCGCCATCTCGATCTCCTCCTCGGCGCTGTGACTGGTGACCCCCAGCACGGTGCAACGACGCCGTTTGCCGTCGTGAAGGAAAGACCACAGCTGTCGCCGGCCCGCCGCGTCAATCCCCGCGAAGGGCTCGTCGAGCAGCAGTAGCTGCGAGCCGCTGACGACGGACATGGCAACGCATAGCCGGCGCTGAGTTCCCAGACTGAGCTTGTTGGCCGCATCGTTGAGCTTTTCCGCGAGACCAAACTGCGCGGCGATGTCGTCCCGCCAGGTGCAGTCTGCAGGGCGCAAACCCTTGATTCGCAGCATCAAGTCGAGGTGCTCTTTGACCGTCAGGGCATCCCATACAATGTCTTCTTGGAAGCAAACCCCGCGGCACCAGCCCGGCACCGCTCTCGGGTCGTGCAAATTGAGCACTTCGACGCTCGCATCGTCATCACGGCGGGTGCAGCCGCAAACGTGCAATGGCAATTGCGCAGCGGCGGCACCCCCGGCGCACAGGTCCATAAGCGTCGACTTCCCGCTGGCTCCCGCCCCTGTCACGATGTGAACCAAGCCGCCAGGAAGCGTCAAGGCCAATGGAGACGCACCGGGCTGGTGGGCCAACAGGCGAACATTTCTGATCACAACGCCGGGAACTCCAGTCGCAGCCGGAGCGACGTTGGGCACGTGATTGACAGGCGTCGTGGGAGGCGACCCCAAGGAGCTGCCCGATTGGGACTCGACGAGGGGCCGGAAATTAGCCATGTTGACTGTGTCGGGCGAACCCGTAGCAGCGTCGTCGCAACACGTGCACAACCGGCCGAGCATGCGGCACGGGGTCAACAGCAGTTCGACGGCACGTTTTACCCAGAAACTCTCACCTAGAACGACAAAACACAGCGCCAGTAAGAAATAGATGATGCTCATGACCCCGACCGCCCCCGCGGCCGAGGCGATGTTAAACGAGGTGGTGGACTGCGCGGCTTGCGCGGCGTAGCCAAACGCGAGGACGAGCGTCGAGGGAGACAAAATTCCTGACAGCACCAGCCCCGTCGTGCCTTTTCCGAGCGTGACGAGAGCAGGTATGGTCGCGAGAATAAAAAGCATTGGGGCTGCGGACGCGGCCATGCGAGTTCGGCTGAACGGCAACGCGACGAGGCACCCCAAGCTCGCGACACTTGTGGCGTACGCAAATAGCAAGCCGAACATCATGCCCGTGTAGAATTGAGGTAGCATGCTATTGACGACCAGCACCGCCAGGAAGCTCGAAACGAACAGAAACAAGACTTGGGTGAAAAACACGACCGAGAGCGACACCGCGCGAGGTACGCCCATACTGTACAGCAACTTATGATGGCCACGCTCGTGTTGCGACACGACGAAGCGAACCGTCGCGGTGAAGGGAAATATGAAGGCGACGGCGACGATGAGTCCGAACAAGGAACCGCTGCTGCTCAGAAACGGCTGTCGCTGGCACGCCTTGGTGGGGAACGCCCCGCCCGCGATGCCGCGCTGAAAAAACATGTCGAGTTGATAGCCCAAGCGGCAGAGCATCGTCGTCGGCGATCGTGGCGTGACCGTTGCGTTCATCGCGGTCAGAGACTCCACATTCGCCACCGCGGAGGACGAGAGGCACGACTGCGTGAGCTTCTCATAATTCATGTGCAAGCACCGCCAGGGAAACGACACGATCGAGGGCACCGGACCGGTACAATCGCTGTTGAGGTTCGCCTGGCACCGCGTTAGCGCTAACAGAGAGTATGAGCAGAGTCGGGACACGCTGTTGAAGTTGACACGCTGCGCATTTTGGATGCAGGCCTCCACTTGACCGCCATCGCTGGTGTTCACGATCGTTGGGCACAGCTGCAGCGCGTCGAGTAAGCACGGCTGGTCGATCAGCACCGACGCCCTCAGGAAGTCGCCAAACGGCGTGGCGAGGCACGCCTGGCCATTCTGCGACACGTTCGTCGGTATCAGTTGGCTCCGAAGGCACGCCGAGAACGGCAGCATCATCGATGGAGGCGACATGACGGCCGATGATGGGCCCCCTAGGGCGGCCGCAGACGCCGCATTTTCCGCGAACAGATACGACGTAGCGTTGGAAACCCCGCAAGATGTCAACAAGGGTCCGCAGGCTCCCAAGTCTGCAGCGTTGTTGCTGATGCCGATGCCGTCAAGAATCCGCGCGCAGGACGCGTCTGACGACATGCTGGGACGGAGACGTTGCAAGCACGCGACGCGCGCGGCATCATCGGCGGTCGTGGAGCAGTTCACTTGAACCTCCAGTTGACAAGGGAAGTCGATGGCCAGCGCAGGGAGTGGCATGTTGGTGACCAGCGGGGCACCCAATCCGGGCGAATTCGCAAGCAAGAAGTTGATGACCGCCGGCTGAAATCCCGTCGCCTTGGGAAACAGCGAGTTGCTGCCGTTTGTCATGGCCTGGCCGCAAACCGACAACATCAACGTGGAGACGCTGTCGACGAGGCCCCCCGGGGCATCGTCCGGGGTCGGGGACCCCGTCGACACGTTGCGTTGACGCGCGGATGCGGACGTCGCGCGCCGAACGTACTCGCCGATCTCGTACTGGAGCGACGTAAAACCACTGTAAATGTACTTGCTGAAATCAGCGCCGAGGCCCTGCGGAAACGGCTGGACAATCACGTTGTTGTCCGGCAGATACGTCACGTTCATGTGGATGGTGAAGTCGACGTCCCCCGCCTCGACGTCCAGCGCGCTGAATTCGACGACGGCCCACATCGGCTCGGTGGTCGCGTCCGCAGGGCGCGGTGGTGGCACGGCGGCCGTTGCTGATGACGCCGTGCCGTTCGTCGTCGACGTTGGTGGGACGATGTTGGTTGTGGTGGACGCGTTGGTCGTCGGGGGCGATGACGATGATGAGGTGCGTGTGCCCGCTAACGCGTCGGCAACGGTGGGGTAGGGCTCAAGGATCGCCACGCGCGAAAAGGTGCCACTGACAACGGTTAAATAGGACACGAGCCGCCGCACGGCTGGGGTGTCCGGTACAAACGCAAGCCGACCGAAATGAAGAAACTGCCACACTTGAGCGCTGGCATGTTCCAGCTGAGCGTTGCCGCTTTGATAGACCTGCTGCTTTAGCCCCTCCACGAGGAGTGCGTACAAGTCTATCGTCGGGATGGGGAAAGGGCGAACGGCCGCGCCATTCGCTAGCATCTGAAAGAAAATTTGCGACGCCGCTGGCGACCCCGTACTCAGCAACTCCGGGAGAACCACCGTGTCGAAGTACGACTGTCGAGTGCCTGGGTGGTACAGCCCGGCGAGCTCGAGCAGATACAGCACTTGAGCTGCCGGCGATGCCGTCGTCGTGGTTGGCGCCCACCATGGCGCCGACGTGGTATTGGCGACGGGCTCCTCCGTCGTCGTTGCCAGTGTGGTTGTTGTCGTCTGCGATGAGTACACTACGGGTTCGGGACCTGTGTAGTTGTAGGCAGAGATCACAAATGAAGGTGAGATCTTAATCCCGTACAAGAGCACGAGCAGCACCAAGGCGGGGCTAAGCACCTCGAACGCGAGACTCCACTTGCGACGAAAACGGGTCTTCATGTGGGCGATGAACACGCCGACAAATTGGGACCACAGCAACGAAACGGCCCACAGGGCGTAAACGGGCGAACACGGTGGGGAAGCGTCGAGGCCACGTCTCGCGGCCGACCGACGGGGTGATTCACGTCGTTCGCGGCGGCCTCCTTCCTCGCGGGTGCCGGCGTTTATCGATGGGGTTGCGGCCATGTTGTACTCGTCGTGCAAGGCAGTGAGTGGGGCCAGGGAAAAAACACCTTTGAGGTGATGGACTGTGAAGAGGTTGTGCACGGGGCTGCGTGTTCCGGAAGGATGCAGGAAGCATCAGTGGACCAAGAAAACCTGTAGATATACCCATACTTGATTTCATCGCCGTTTTGCGTAAAGCGAAGTTCAATTTGAGTGGGTGTTTGCCTGCAGGGACAGAGGGGTAGCTACGTCTCGCGGCGTTGTTGCGCCTAAGCAGCAGACTACGCACACGCAACCGACTCCTCGGCGGCTTCTGCGTTCGCTGCACCCTCGCCATCATGACCTTGGGGAGGTGGTTGGCCCGCTGCTGCGGTTGTGGTCGCCCTGCCTTCGCCACGAAAGTACGTGTTGAAGCCGTAGAGCCAACAGCCAGCGCCCATCGCCCCGGCGAGAAGAAAGGTGAGATGGTAATCGAGGGGAAACACCCGCGTGCCAGTAACCGTCCAGCTGAACACTGGAGTGATGGCGACAGCGATGAGGAGCCGAATCAAGCACGCCGAGCTGTGCGACGCGCCCGTGACCGAACCAAGACACCCCGGCGGCGCGGCATGGGCGATCGCTATGAAAATCAAATTGTACGAGTAGCTCGTGACCACTTGCCGCACGTTCAGGATCAGCCACAGAGCGGGGGTGACCCAGGCGGCCGGCGACCACGTCACGAATGGAATGAGGCCGGTAGTCACCGCGGACAGCAGCGCGGCAACCCGGAAGAAGCTCAGCTTCGTCACATAGCGTTGCCAGACGGGCGACGTGAGGTTCGACACCACACAGCCCAGCGCGCCGAACAAGGAGGCGACGCCGACCCCTTCGGAGGAAAAACTGAGGCCGCCGGCGGCCCTCGACGTCACTTCCCAGAGGGGCGCAATCTCGGCGACCGCGATGTCCCCTGCGGCCAGGAGCACATACACCCCGATCGCTCGTCGCAAGCGGCTCGGCGTCAGCAGGTCCAGGTACCCGTGAAAGTGAGGCAACGGACTGCTATCGGTGAGGGGAGCGGCGGGGAGTCGCTCCTCAGTCAAGGGAGGATGCGCGGTCGCGAGGCTCTGCACCGGCGGCTCCGACTGCAGTTCCGTCAATTCGCTGTCATCATTCGGCCCGGTGGCTAGCTTCTGCCTCGCCAAGGTCGGGACACCACGATTCGCCGCTGCGGCGGTCCCATCCCCCGCCGACCGCTTCTCGCGCCACTGTCGCCACGCCTGGCCGATGGGCACCGCGTGCACGTTGGTCTCCTGCAGCAGGAGATTGGCCAGAATGTTTGCTACGACGCCGTACACGCTGACGACGAGGCACGGAAGCAACGCGGGATAATCGTCCCATATGGACCCAGGTTGGAACGAGCCCGTGCCGCCAAAGCGAGGACTTCTCACGGGATCGTAGAGCATGCCGCCGACGGTCAGGCCAATACACGAGCCCACGCCCCATGTCATACCGACGACGGCGAAGCCGAGGGCTTCGAAAT
>ERZ1292633.6160-Hain-H41-02um-R1-6160-length-10561-cov-6_pt1 | contig 10561 bp, 5 predicted proteins | sample MGYA00564406_ERZ1292633 | MGnify/ENA primary metagenome ERZ1292633 (study PRJEB36523, sample SAMEA6512639) | groundwater metagenome | collected 2019-01-08 | study: AquaDiva: Metagenomics assemblies of 32 groundwater samples
CGATCCGGCCGACGGTCTGCTTGCGCTGGATCGTATGATGGTTCAGCGCGAGTTCGGTGAAGCCGGCGACGTCGTCGTCGTCGAAGAATTGTTCAAAGGACAGGAGTTGTCCGTCCATGCGCTCGTCGACGATCGGACGATTTATGTGCTTGAATCGGCGCAGGATCACAAAGCCATCGGCGACGGAGACACCGGGCCTAATACGGGCGGAATGGGCGCCTACAGCCCCGCGCCGATCGCGACGCCGGAGGTGCTTCGTATCGTCGAGCGCGACGTTCTCGTGCCGATCGTCGACGCGCTTCGTCAGGACGGCACAATGTATCGCGGGGTTCTCTACGCCGGGCTGATGTTGACCGCAGCCGGGCCGAAGGTGCTCGAATTCAACTGTCGTTTCGGCGACCCGGAGACGCAGGTGATTCTGCCGCGGCTCGATTGCGACCTGCTGGACGTGCTGGACGCAGTGGTCGACGGGCGGCTCGACGAAGTCGAAATCCGCTGGAAGCCGAAGGCGGCGGTTTGTGTCGTGATGGCCGCGAAAGGTTATCCCGGCAAGTATGAGAGCGGCAAGGTTATTGAGGGTCTGGCGGTCGCCAGTGCCATGGACGATGTGTTCGTGTCCCACGCCGGGACAAAGCGTGTGGAGCATCTGACGGTGAGCGGCGGCGGCCGGGTGTTGGGAGTGACCGGATTGGGCGACGACATCGCGGCGGCGCAGCGAAGGGCGTACGCAGCGGTAAACCGGATTCACTTCGAGGGGGCCTACTACCGTCGCGACATCGCCAACAAGGCGTTGTCGTCAATCGTGTCTTGATCGATGGCTGACATTCCTATCCCGAACTCCGGCTTTCCGAACCCCGGCATTAATGCCGGGACTCAGGTATGCCGGGGCTCCGAACCCAGTGAAAGAGCTATCGCCCCGCGGTCGGAAGCGGTTCGACAATGTTGAAGGCGCCGGCGATGGCGGCGGAGTGGAATCGTTCGAGGTTTTCCGGTTCGACGCGGGCGTTCTTACGAAGTTCGAACACGAGTTCGGCGATTTGACGGTTGTATTGGCTGCGGAAAAACTCCTCGCGAAGCTGGGGTTGGACCGATTGGAAATCCGGTTCGACGCCCGGCTGCAATGCGTCGCACCGCACCAGAAAGAATCCGTCCGGCGTCTCGATGATATCGCTGACCCGTCCGGCATCGAGTTTGGCGAGCGCGCTCACCGCGGGCACGAACCGTTCGCGGACGCTGTCCGCGTTCACGTAGCCCCACGCGCCTCCTTCCTCGGCGTGTAACCCTTGCGAATACTTGCGGGCGACGTCGTCGAAGGGCGTGCCCGTGCCGAGTTCGGACCTGGCTGCTTCGATCCGCATGCGCGCTTCGGCCCTGGCCGCTTCGGACTGCTCCCGCGTCGGGGTCGCGGCGTCTTTCGGCAAGAACTCGCTGATCCGCACGTCAATCAGCGACATGCTCCGCCGCGCGGGCCTCCGCCACGCATCGATGTTGCTGTAGAACGCCTCGTACAGGTCCGCGCGGGTCGGCTCGGCGACCCTGGGCCGAACTTCGTTATCGAGGAAACTGGAAATGACGATCTGTCGCCGCAATTGTTCGCGCACCGCATCCAGCGTGTGTCCCTGTTTTTCCAATTTCTTCTCATATCGCCGCTGCACGCCGCCGTAGTCGGCCGTCACCGCCTTGCGGATTTCGCCGTCGGCATATTCTTCGATCTTCTTGTCCATTCCATCGGGCATGCGGAGCTTCGCTCGCTGATAAAGTAGCACCTCCGCGATCTTGTCGGTAATCAATTGGGCGGAACGCTCCGCGACGAACACGCGAAATTGCTGCTGCGACAACTCTTTGTACTTGGTTTCCAGCTCGTCGTGATGTTCGAGCCATAGGTCGGCGGCTTCGACCTTCTCGCCCTGCACCGTCATACGCGAAACGGCGGCGTCGGCATTCGAGCGCCCGGAGGCGGAGGCGGCATGAGATGCGTTCGTCGTTCGCGCGCTTGTCTTGGTCTTGCCCGACGCTGAGGTCACCCCAGACTTGGCCGGACTCGTGCAACCCGTCAGCGCGATCAACGCGAAAAGCGCTGCCGTCCCCAGGCCGATCGCTCGACCCCCCGATCGCACCCTGACGCGCCGCACACAAGGGGCGGCGCTACAACTCACGTTTTTCATACGATCGCCTCCGTTGCGGGGGCCGCCTTCGCCAGCATCCGTCGCAACACCGGCACGAGCGTGGTCGACTCGAGATACGACGGCGGCAACCGCAAATGAATCGTCCTGGAATCCGGCATGCGAACGGTCCCCGGCGCCTCGACGAACAATGGTTCGGCTTTCGACACCGACTCGACCACGAACACCACGTCGGGCGATCGCAGGCTGATCGACGTCACGCCGAACCGCCGTGCCAGCACGCGAATCTCCGCCAGCTCCAACAACCGCTGCATCGGCCGCGGGATCGGACCGAACGCATCCGCCAGATCCCGTTCGAGTTGCGTCAGGTCCCGCGTCGTCCGACACGAGACGACCCGGCGGTACATCTCGATCCGCGCCCGGTCCGACGTGATATAGTGTCCGGGAATCAGGGCCGCTACGTCAAGGTCCAGATGAACCGCCGGCGGCGACGGATCAGGTTCGTTCTTGAGTCGCCGCACGGTCTGCTCCAACAGGCGGCAGTACATTTCATACCCCACAGCCGCAATGTGCCCGCTCTGCTCGCGCCCGAGAAGGTTGCCCGCACCGCGGATTTCGAGGTCGCGCATGGCGATGCGGAAGCCCGCGCCCAGCTCGCTGAACTCCTCGATCGCCTTGAGGCGCCTGGCCGCCTTGCCCATGACCGGCCGATCCGGCGACAACAGGAGATAGCAGTAGGCCCGGTGGCTCGAACGTCCGACGCGCCCACGAAGCTGGTGGAGGTCGGCCAGGCCAAAACGGTCGGCGCGGTTGATGAAGATGGTGTTGACGGTGGGGATGTCAATCCCGCTTTCGATGATCGTCGTGGCGACGAGGACGTCGGCTTCGCGGCGCACGAAGCGGTGCATCACGTCCTCAAGCTCTTCGTCCTTCATCCGCCCGTGGCCGTAGATGACGCGGGCTTCGGGGACGACGCGGCGGATGGCGTCGGTCATGGCCGCGATCGACTGCACGAAGTTGTGGATGAAGTAGACCTGCCCGTCGCGGTTCATCTCCCGAAGGATCGCGTCGCGGATCAGCGATTCGTCAAACGGGCGCACCTGCGTGGCGATCGCACGTCGGTCGATGGGCGGGGTCTGAAGCGAGCTGATATCGCGGATGCCCACGAGCGACATGTGCAACGTCCGCGGGATCGGCGTCGCCGTGAGCGTCAGCACGTCCACCGTCTCGCGGGCGAGTCGCAGCTTTTCCTTGGCCTCGACGCCGAAGCGCTGCTCCTCGTCGATAATGACCAGGCCGAGGTTCGCGAAGAGCACGTCCTTGCTGAGCAGGCGGTGCGTGCCGATCACGATGTCGATCTGCCCCTTGCGGATCTTCTGAATAATCTCGCGCTGCTCGGCCGGACTGCGGAACCGCGACAGGCTGCCGATCGAAAACGGGTAGTCGGCCATGCGCTCGCGGAACGTCTCGTAGTGCTGCTCGGCCAGCACCGTCGTGGGCACGAGCAGGGCGACCTGTTTGCCGTACTCGACGACCTTGAACGCCGCCCGCATCGCCAGCTCCGTTTTTCCGTAGCCCACGTCGCCGCAAATGAGGCGGTCCATCGGGCGGGGGGTCATCAGGTCGTCGCGAATCTCGCGGGCGACGAGGAGTTGATCCTCCGTTTCCTCGTACAAGAACGCCGCCTCGAACTCCCGCTGCCACTCCGTGTCACCCGGATACGGCGTCCCGGTCGCTTGCGCTCGCGCCGCCTGGACACGAAGAAGCGCTTCCGCAAGGTCCGAAACGGACTCCGCCACCTTTTCCTTGGTCTTGCCCCAGCGTTTTCCGCCGATCGTCGAGAGCTGTGGTCGGCGTCCGCCCGCCCCGATGTACTTCTGCACTAGGTCGATCTGTGAACAAGGCGCGTGCACCGCCGCGCCGTCGGCGAATTCCAGCGTGAGGAACTCTTCCTGCTGGCCGGAAACGCCCTTTTGCATCTTCTTCAGGCCGCGGTAGATCGCGATGCCGTGCAGAACGTGCACGACGTACTCGCCCGGTTTCAGATCGGTCCACGAGTCGAGCGTTCGGCCGGCTTCGACGCGCCGGACGCGCCGCCGCTGCCGCAACCGGTGAAACAATTCGTGATGCCCGACGACGACCGTGCGCGTCGCCGCCCACTCGAAGCCGCGATGAATCGTGCCGATCGTCAGATGAATGGAGGCCGCCGCATCGGGCGATTGCTCGGCGAGCATTTCGCCTAATCGCTGCCGCTCCCCTTCGTTGTCGCAAAAAACGAGGACCGCATGATCGCGCGACAGATCGACCAATTCCGCGACGGCGTCCGATGCGCCGCCCTCAAACCGTGTCAGGCTCGTGACCCCGAAATCGTAGGTGTCCTCGTCCGCAATCGCCGCTGATCCGAACCGCGACAAATGAAGCTGCGTAAACGCCTGGCAGCGAGCGAAGATATGACGCACGTTGAACAGCCGCTCCGACTCTCCGAGGCGCGCCTGAATCGTCGCGCCCATCTCCTGAATCTCGCGCAAACCGTCAAAAACGACGACCGCATCCGGCGAAAGGTAGGTCAGAAAGTCGGCGGTCGCGGCCACGCTCCCGCTTTGGTCGCGTGCCCCCCCCGAATCGGTCCGCCCGGGCATCGCCGTGAGCGACACGGACGTGAGGCTTTCCATCGATCGTTGGGTGCTGACGTCGAACCTGCGGATCGACTCGATCGCATCGCCGTCGAACTGAATCCGGTAGGGCGCTGCCTCGCCGGGAGCGAACAGGTCCACGATGTCGCCGCGCCGCGCGATGTCCCCCGGCGATTCGACCATTTCCAGCCTCGCGAAATCGCGGTCGACCGCCCACGCCGTCAGCGCGTCCGGCGACATCTCCGTACCGCCCTTCGACGCCCCGCCGACGACGAGTCGCAACGTGTTCCGCAGGAGCGCATCCGGCGCTGGCACCGGTTGCATCAACGCCTGAATCGGCGCGACGATTACGCCGCCCGTTCGTACCTCGTCCAAGCCGCGGACTTCGGCCCGCGCGGAGCTTCGGATTTCTTCGCCGCCTCCGTAGTTTTCGGGCGACCGCGCGAGCTGAAGCCCGCGGTTCACAAGCTGAGCGCAGAGTCGCAACCGCTCGGCCTCTATTTCTCCGCTGCCCGCGCCTTCACCGGGTAGCGCCTCCCACGCCGGCAGCAATTCGCACGAGCGGCCGAGAAAAAGTTCTATGTCGTCGCGGGCGTCGTCGGCCTCTTCGAGGTGCGCGGCGATAAAGAGAAATGTGCGTTCGCATGCAGCCGCGTACGCAGTCGCCATCGGCGCAGCGGACCCCCACAGCCCGCCGACGTGGACCACTCCGCCCCCACGCGCGACTCGGGCCTTCAGACGCAGCAACTGCGGATCGCCGGCGATCGATGGGATCACCAACACAGAGCGTCGATCATACGCAAGCGGCAAGATATTTCAAAAGGGCGGCGGACGCCTTATTCCCTCCGCCGAGCGTGATGAACCGCGGCGAAACGAAACCCTCTTGCAAAACAATCGCCTCTCCGCGACAAGATCGCACAAATACCGACAGACATAGGCTGGTTCCGCGCCGACACTCAAACTATGCTGAAGATGGCGGTTGACGGGTTTCATGTGGCCGCCGACCGGTTCGTCTTTCCATCAAGGCAAATTCCGGTCGGTCGCTCTGGACGTCCTCATCGGAGCCCCGGCATTAATGCCGGGGCTCGGGAAGCGTGGGAGGTTTCTGACATGCGTATCACACAGTCCAAATCGTGGCGTCTTGCGTTGGCGCTGGGATCGCTTTGGCCGTCGCTGGCTCTCGCCGGCCCGCTTCCCGACAGGTTTACTCTGGGCAAGTGCGTGCCCGCCGACTGCTGGATGTACGTCCACGCGGCCAAGAATCCTGAACGCGTCTGGATCGACAAGAAGTGGTCCGATGTGTTTCAGGCCCTCAAGGACTCCGGCATCGCCCACGACGCCATTTCGCTGGTCATGTCGTCGCTCGGTGACGCGGACCGCGCCGAGGCTCAGACCGCCGTCGATAAGGTCACTTCGCTCATCGAAGGCGTAAACTTCGGTGCGCTGATCGACCGCGAGCTTGTTTTCGCCGAGCGCCCCGGCGGAGGCCGTTTCGGGTTCGACTACATCATGGTCGCGCGCGGCGCGTCCGACAGCGGCGAAGCCAACTCCGTGGGGCTTGTTGCGATCCTCAAGGAAGCAGCCGCCGCCTTCGGCGGTTCGGTGAACCAGTCCAAGCTCCACGACGTGGATGTCTGGGAATTCATGCACGAGGGATTGCGCAGCGTCGGAATGAGCCTCGCGGTTTTCCGGACCGGCGATACCATCGGCATGACCACGAGTCGCAAGACGCTCGAAGACGTGCTCGGACTGCTCACCGGCAAATCCGATGCCCAGCCCGTCATCGCCACCCCGCGTTTCCAGGAAGCCCTCGCTTCCGTGAATCCGCCCGAGGACGTCGTGTCGTTCTTCGACATCAAGGCGCTTCTGGGCACGATCAACAAGATGTGCCACAACATCGCGAGCAAAAAGGCAGCCCACGCGGATGCCGGGCCTGCCGGCGAAACCGCTGCTAACGCGGACGAAGGGCCCAAGGAACTGGCTGTCGTCAAAAAAATCATCGATCAGGTCGGCGTGTTCGACTACACCGTCGCCACCGTCGCGACCAGGGACCACCGCGAGCTTCGCTCCGAGGCCGTGCGAATTCAGTCCGGCAAGGAGAAGTCCCCGCTCGCCGCCGCCATCCTCAACCGCAAGCCGTTCGACAAATTCGACCGCTTCATCCCCGCCGAGGCGACGGGCTTCAAACTGACCGGCTTGATCGACTTCGGTCTCCTCTATGACGCCGTGATCGACTTCGTCGGCAAGGAGGTCCCGGACGGCGCCGGTGCGATCACCCAGTGGAACGGCGTCCTCGCTTCCATCGGATTCAACCCGAAGACCGACCTCTTCGACTGGTGGAGCGGCGAAATGATTTGCGTCGACATGCCGCCCGCCGTCGTCACCCCAATGGGAGGCAACGACTCCGTGTTGATGATCCGCGTTAAGGACGCCGCATTAGCCAAAGCCAAGATCGACGCCTTCATCAACTTCGTCAAAAGCAAATTGCAGGCCGAGGGACAGATGCTTCTGATCACGCCCGCCAAGGTCAACGCCGAGGGCTTCCAGGAGATCACCCACCCCTCCGTCGCGATGTTCCTCAAGCCCGTCATCGGCGTCCACGGCGATTGGCTGATGGTCGGCACGTCGGCGGCCGCCCTGAATAAGTGCCTGGACGTCGACGCCGGCAAGTCGCCATCCATCGCCAAGAACGCCCGCTTTTCAGAAGAAGGCTTGGTCCCGTCCGGACCCGTTCAAAGCGCTTCATTCAAGGACACGTCCAAATTCGGTCAGGAGCTTGGAGCGGTCGCCGGAATGGCTGGCATGTTCGGCGGAATGGCCGTCGCCGGGATGCCGGAGACCAACAATGACGAACGCCAGACCAAGCGCATTGTTCAATCGCTGCTCGGCATGGTGATGAAGCTCGGACCGGTGCTGCAGAAGATCGACTTCTACAGTTCCGAGTCGTCCATCGCGACCTACGACGGAAAACTGACGATTCGCACTGAATCGGTCGTCACCTACAAGAAGCCCAAGGACGGCGACGCGAAGACCGCCGAGGCGCCCCAGGCGCCGCCGAAGGCGCCTACGCCACCGACGCCGCCCGCTACGCCAACACCGCCCAAACCGAAACAGTAGCTGCGAACGTCGCGCGATGGAACCCGATACGGGTTCCTTCTCCGCACGCCGTCAAATCGATTCGGTCCTCGCCGAATTGCCCCCGGAACAGGTGGTCAAACGACACGGTCGTCGGAGCTGAAGCCCCGGAAACGCACGATCCGCCTGACCATTGTTATCGAGCCATCTCATCGCCCCTTTCGCCGCGCCCGAACAAGCCCGGGCGATACCAATCAAGGGCGCCCTGACGATCGTATCGGCCAATATCAGCGATCGTCCATCGGTGTTATCGGTCAGACTCACGCCGCGGGTATACGTGTTCCCGTCCCACGAGGATGATTCGACCTCTCACCGCCACAACATCCGAAAACTGCAAATTGCCCGCCGCGGCACGCATCTTTTCACATACGCCGACACGTTCCCGATACTAGAATCACGGAAAGGATGATTTGCCGGTCGAAGCCGGCGCCGCTCCGAACAACACGCTTCGAGGCCGGTCGCGAAGCCCCAATTCCCGCGCGTTTCGTGAGCGTCGCGTTCCTGCGGCGGCGATTCGGCGCGCGGATGTGGCGACTCTTCTTCGGGAGATATCTTGTCGTGCGGAACAGATTCGCGTGGACGGAGATGCCGGCGCTGACCGTCGCCCTTCTGACCGTCGGCTGCGCCATGCCGATGCGCGGCGGGAAGGCGTCAACACAGTCGCAGGCTCGCACGGCCTCGGTGTCGGCGCCCGATAAGTCCGCCGCCCGACCGCCGCGCGAGGACTCGCCTCCGACCGATAGTGCCAGGCCGTGGCATGTCGAACTCGGCTTCCGCAACAGCTACACCAAACTCGCCGAAACCAGGCGCCTGCTCGACCGCCGCCTCGAAATCCCTCTAAAGTTCGACGTATTCGGCGTTTTCAATCACCCCGACACCCCGCTCGATCGCAAGACCGACCTCAGTCTGACGTCCTTCTATCTCGCCGCGGGCCGGCAAGAGACCGACTGGCTCGTCTGGAACCTTTTTGTCGGCGGGGGCGGCGCCAAGGACCACAGCCACCAGCGATTCCTCAACGCCAACCTTGAAGTGGATTTCCGCTACGCCCTCGTCTACACGGGCCTGACCGCCGAAATCTATCCTTGGCTGGTCCCCCGCCCCCCCCCTTGCAAAGGGGGGGCTCGGGGGGGTCTCGCCGACCGCATGGATTGGTCGGATCGCCTCTCCGCCAGCCGCCCCTACGTCGTCACCGGGCTGGAAACGGGCTACGTCAGCGGAGAGGGTCGAGGTCACTACTCCCTCGCCCCGTTTCGCGTGTATGCCGACCACGAGAAAGTTCGCGACTGGATTACGAGCTACATCCTCGGCCTGGGCTGGGCCGTCCCCCTCGACACCCGCTGGTCCGTCAACCTCACCGGCGACTACCGCTTCCACTTCTACCGTCCGGACGAATACGACAGTTGGGTCGTTTCCGCCGGCCTGCGTTACAATTTCTAACGCCGCTCATCGTGCCGACGCTGTTGGGGTAGCTGGCCGGACGTGCCCGCGGAAGGTATACTGTCGACTCGTGCCAGGGCGAGATGTTTCCGGGATTTTTACTGGAGAACCCATTATGCTGCGAAACCTTTCCGTATTACTGTTCGGTTGCTGCCTGATCTCCGTCGCCGCAGCGCAGGACGCCGGCGCTAAAAAGGATGAAGGGGCCAAGGCCGACAAGGCCAAATCCACTGAGTTGACCGATCCGACCGAAATCCTCAAAAAGGCCGACGAGGCCTGCAAGGCCGTCAAGTCCGTCAAATACACCGCCTCGACCAAAACGACCGGCGCGGACGCGGCCCGTATTCCCACCGTCGACGGCACCGTCATACTCAGCGGCATGAAGAACGGCCGCCCGGAAAAATGGCACTATGACCTGAAGGCGAAACAGGCCGGATCCGAGGAAACCAAGCACCTCGTCGCCGGTTCCGACGGCAACGAGTTTTACGTGATCGACGCTGATAAGAAGACGGCCTATGTGGACATCGATCCGGCGGTGCTCGGCGGCGCGGGCCGCTTTGTACAGGGCATCACCATGCTCGAATACGTCCACGACACGCCGTTCACCGACGAGATCAACGGCGAAAAGAAGGAACTGAAGGGCACGACCAAGGTCGGCGACGAGGATTGCTACGAGATTTACGTGAAGTACGCCGGTCAGGGACAGGAAGCCAACTGGTTCTTTTCCAAGAAAGATTTCCTGCCGCGGCGCGCGGATCGAAAGTTTTCGGCCCAGGGCGGCGGCGAAGCGAATGTACGCCAACTCACCGTCACGTCGCTGACGGTCGATCCCAAGTTCGACAAGGATCCGTTCAAGTTCGAACTGCCGGAGGGCTACACGAAGTCCGAAGACTTCGCCCCGTGAGTCGCGGGCTTCAAACCGCGCGCGGCGCCGAAACCCGCCGCCCCGTGTGGTAAGCGACCGAAACGCACTCGGATGTGCGCTGCGCAGCCTCCGCCGTTTAAGACTTGCCCGGGCAAAGCCGCTCGCGAAGCTCTCGTTCCGCCTGCACCCAGTCGGTCATCGGATCGCCCGGCGTACCGTTGCGCGACAAAAAGATCTCGTACGCGCGGCGGCGAATTTGCTCCGCTGTCGGTTCGACCTGGGGTGAAGTCATGGTCGCCGATCCACGGCCTGCCGCCGACCCCCCCGAGCCCCCCCTTTTTAAGGGGGGGGGCTTGTGGTCCGCGGCC
>ERZ1292633.6161-Hain-H41-02um-R1-6161-length-10560-cov-4_pt1 | contig 10560 bp, 11 predicted proteins | sample MGYA00564406_ERZ1292633 | MGnify/ENA primary metagenome ERZ1292633 (study PRJEB36523, sample SAMEA6512639) | groundwater metagenome | collected 2019-01-08 | study: AquaDiva: Metagenomics assemblies of 32 groundwater samples
GACCCAGCGCCAGAGTGAGTTAGAAAAAAGAACTCTTCTTAAGGCTAAAGCCAGAAGGAGAACACAAGATAATCAATATCAAAATGGTGATAGGGAAAATAAAGATGCTCAAGCTAGGCCATTTATCCCCAGGCCGGGAACTTATAAGGGCGGAAGGCGGACGCGTAGCTATGCAATACGCACCGGAGCTCCGGTTGATATGCGCAAGGGGACCAAGCCTTGGTTGAAATCTTTAACTAATCCTATGCGTTGGCGCAAACCGGGTCAAGAAAAGCCATGGGAAAGAACTGCAGGGGCTTCATCAGAAGTAAAATCTTGGCAGAAGTCTGCAGGTGGCGCTAAGCCTTGGCAGAGAAGTAGCCGAGGGCCTAAGCCTTGGGAGAAAACTGAAGGTGGTGCATCAGAAGTAAAGCCTTGGAAGAGGCCTGAAGGTGTTGGCGCTAAGCCCTGGCAGAGAAGTAGTAGTGAGCGTAAGCCTTGGGATAAGAAGCCTGAGAGCGGAACAGAGCCTAAGCCCTGGAAGAGAGCCAGTACAGAAGCCAAGCCTTGGAAGAAACCTATAGGTAATTCTAAGCCTTGGATGAAAAAGAGCGAGCGTCCGCAAAGAGTAGGATTTAAGGCTCGTGGGCCAAGGTCAGCATCCGCAAAGATAATAGTTGACAAAAGGGAATAAGGTGCTATACTTAACAGCGTAGTAAATTAAAGATTAGAAAAACTTAAAAGCCGTAGGTGGGAGTTAACTAACCTTACGGCTTTTTTCGTTTTGTGGTCCATTATTTACTATAATTCTTTGGAGAGGAGGTAGTGAATAATGGCAAGAGGAAAAGTAAAGTGGTTTAGCGATCAAAAAGGATATGGGTTTATTACTCCTGAATCAGGTAATGATGTATTTGTGCATCATAAGTCTATACAGGGTGAAGGTTTTAAATCCTTAGCTGAAGGCCAGGAAGTTGAGTTTGAAATTGAAAAGGGCCCTAAGGGAGATCAGGCAGTAAATGTTACCAAGGTGTAAGCAGGATAAATGGGCTCGGCCTAAAACCGGGCCCATTTATGTTTAATAGCAAATGGAGGTATAGATGCATACTGGAACAATTAAAAAAGTAGTGAGTGAAAGAGGTTTTGGTTTTATTAGCGATACCGATGGAAGAGAGTTATTTTTTCATCAGAGCGGTATAGTTGATGCTCAATTTGATACACTGAAGGAAACACAGAAAGTTGAATTTGAGGTTGAAGATTCTCCCAAGGGCCCTCGCGCAATTAATGTGCGTATTGTGGCTTAAAGGAATCATAAATAAATTATGAAGAAGGTAAAGACCTCTGGAAAAGGGAGAGTCTGCAAATACCGTAATTGCAAGCATATCTTGAGTATTTATAATCATGAGTTATATTGTCATGTGCATCAGTTGCTCGCGCTTCAAGGCGGGAATACCAAGTCTTTAAATCATAAAAAAATAAAAAAATGATGAAAAACACGGCTGAAGGCGGCCCGACATTCTTTGGTTTAGGCATTGCGCCCAAGATTTTAGATATCCTGGAGCGTATAAAATTTAAAGTGCCGACACCTATCCAATTAAAGGCAATTCCTTTAGCTATTGAAGGTAAGGATGTTATTGGTATTGCCCAGACCGGAACCGGTAAAACTCACTCTTTCGCTATTCCTATGGTGCAGCGCCTGGCGCAGAAACCCGGAATCGGATTAGTCCTGGCTCCTACACGCGAGCTAGCTATTCAAATCGATGAGGTTTTTCAGGAGATTGCGCGATCATTTGGAATGAAGACTGCTTGCCTCATTGGTGGCGCGCCTATGCCGCCTCAAATCCAGGCATTGCGTAGAAATCCCCGTGTTGTAATCGCGACTCCCGGCCGGCTTATTGATCATATGGGCCAGTGGAATTTTATGCCTAATGAAGTTAGCATCCTTGTGCTTGATGAAGCAGACCGGATGCTGGACATGGGGTTTGCTCCACAGATAAACAAAATTCTAAAATTTCTTCCTAAGGAGAGGCAGACTTTGCTTTTTTCCGCGACTATTCCTAAGGAAATTATGGCTATAGTTTCAACTTATATGAAATTGCCGGTTTCAGTCGAGATCGCTCCATCCGGGACCACGGCAAAAGATGTAACCCAGGAATTATTTATTGTTAAAAAAGAAGCCAAAATGCGCTTGTTAGGTAAATTACTTGCTCAATATCATGGCCCGGTGCTTTTGTTCTCGCGCACCAAACATAATGCGCGTAAAATTACTACTTCAATCCGAGATATGAGATATACCGCAGCGGAGATTCATTCCAATCGCTCACTTGGCCAGCGCCGTGAAGCGCTGGATGGATTTAAATCCGGCAGATACAAGGTTCTGGTCGCGACAGATATCGCTTCCCGGGGTATTGATGTAACCGGAATAGAATTAGTTGTGAATTATGATCTTCCTGAAGATGCGGAGAATTATGTGCATCGCATCGGCCGGACCGCCCGCGCAGGGCATAAGGGGCACGCGATCTCTTTTGCTACGCCTGATCAGAGTGGTGATGTTAAAGATATTGAAAAGCTTATTCGTTCGACGCTTCCGGTCTCAAAGCACCCTGAAGTTCCTACGGAAAGATTTATCGAGGGTGGTTCAAGGCAGCCGCAACATAGGCATACAAATTCCAATTCTAATTCCAACAGAGGCCGTCGTCCTCAAAATCGTTATAAATTCCGCCCGCGTTAAAAATTAATTAAAAATATTCTTGACAAAAAATATTACAGTGTTATATTAATTTCTATTGTGAAAAATATAACAATATGATTACAAACAAAAATTGTATCATTCGGCTTTCCCGATATAAAAATGCTCTTTATAGATTACAGGCCTTGGGTTTTGTGAAAGTTTTCTCAGATAACCTGGCGGATGCTGTGGGGGTTACTGCTTGTCAGGTAAGGAAAGATTTTTCAATTTTTGGTATTTCAGGCAACAAGAGGGGCGGCTATCAAATTGTTTCACTGCTTGAGAAACTAAATAGCATTCTTGGTAAAGATCATTTGCAAAAGGTTATTGTTATCGGCGCAGGTCATATCGGGAGCGCGTTAATGCGCTACCGTGGATTTGAAAAGGAAGGGATCAAGATTGTGGCTGGTTTTGATATTGACCCTACCAAGATTAATTCTTCCGGTCCTATGCCTGTATTCCCCTTTGAGGAAGCCAAGGGTTTTATTAAATCCCAAAGCATAAAGATAGCAATTCTTGCGGTGCCGGATATCGCCGCGCAGCAGGCAGTTGAAATGATTAGTGCAGCGGGTATAAAGGGTATACTTAATTTTGCTCCGTTACGCCTGAAAGCCGCTGACGGTTGCATTATTAATAATGTAAATTTGGAGATTGAGCTTGAGAACTTGATTTATTTTGTCAACGTAACCGAGAAAACTAAATAGTACATCTTTAGATAAAGTATTTATTCAAACTGATTAGTGATAAATAAACTAACGAAAAGGGAGGATCTATGGCAGAAGAAAAAAAAGAAATAGTAGCGGTAAACGTTGATTGTCGAGCGCCGGCAACTATCGCGGATAACTTAAGCAGGAGTATTTGTGTTCAGAAGGTAAATGCATCGGTTTTTAAATTGATTATATTGGGGATTTTGGCAGGAGCTTATATAGGTTTCGGAGCTTGTCTTGCGACATTAATAGGGCATGATGCTGCGAAATATTTTGGCTTAGGGTTTGCAAGATTCATTACCGGGGCTGTTTTCTCCGTTGGGCTTATGTTGGTGGTAATCGCGGGTGCCGAACTTTTTACTGGCAATAATCTAATGTTAATGAGCGTACTGGATAAAAGGGCAGCATTACGGAGGATGTTTTATAAATGGGGTATCGTATTTTTAGCCAACTTTATCGGATCGGTATTTTTGGCTTATCTTTATTATGAGACTAACCTTTGGAAGATGGGAGATATGGCTGTAGGGCTTTCTGCATTAAAGATAGCTAATACAAAGGTAGGTTTGACATTTGCAGAGGCTTTAACGCGTGGCATACTATGTAATTGGTTAGTATGTTTGGCTGTTTGGATGGCTATCGCTTCGCGAGAGGTAATAGGAAAAATATTTGCTATTTTTTTCCCGATTATGGCGTTTGTAGCTTTAGGGTTTGAACATTCAATAGCCAATATGTATTTTATCCCCTTAGGTATATTTCTGAAGGCTTCCAATTTGTTTGTAGATCCAGCGTTAAATTTATCAGGATTGACTTGGAACGCATTTTTTGTTAAAAATCTGGTTCCCGTAACTATAGGTAATATAATAGGCGGAGCGTTTTTTGTAGGTTTTCTTTATTGGACGGTATATGTTAAGGGGGTTGAGGCAAAATAATTTAAGCAAACTTAAAAAAAAGGATCTTCAGTATGAAAATATTAAAATCAACAATAGTATCAATATTAGCTTGTTTATTTCTTGCAACTGGTGCATTAGCTGAAACGGATAATAAGTACTATAGCGAGTTTGTTTTGAGACATAAATTAAATGATAAGTTTGATCTGTTTTTTAATCCGGAAGTCCGCTTTAAAAATGATATGGGCAACGCCTATTATCAACAGTATAGGATAGGAACGAATTTTCATGCAAATAAATATTTGGATCTGACGGGTGCGTATAGATTTATAGCGCAGAAAGATTCCAAGAGTGATTGGAGTAATAGTGATATGCAATATATTGAAATGATAGCGACTCCAAAAATCAAACTTGGAGGTTTTAATCTATCTGACGCCAATAAGATGGAGTATAGGTATATTGAAAATGCCAGAGACAGGTGGGTATATAGGAACCTGGTTACAGTAGCTTATCCGACAAAGTTATTAGGTTTTGAGTTTACACCTTATATCTCCAATGAAATTTATTATGATTTTGAAATAGATAAAATGAACTTGAATTGGGCCACGGTAGGAGCCACTAAAAAGATAAACAAAAATCTTACGCTCGGTCTTTATTTTCGTAATGAAGCCAGCCGTGTGGGGACGAGTTCAAAGTGGATTACTAGCTATATTTTAGGATCAAACGTAACGATAGATATCTAGGATTATTATGAGTAAAACCCTAACAACTTGTATCTATTGCGGATGCGGCTGCGGCCTGTATCTTGTTTCTGATGGCAAGAAATTGACCGGGGCGTATCCCTCGAGGAACCATCCTGTCTCAAGAGGCTCACTTTGTGTTAAAGGTTGGAATTCCCATGAATTTTCTAATAGCGCGGAAAGGCTTATCCATCCTTTAATTAAGAAAGACGGTAAGTTCGTAAAGGCTTCTTGGGATGAGGCGCTTTCGCTTGTCGCGGGAAAATTTAAAAATTACAGGGATAAATATGGGCCTGATAGCCTCGCTTTTTTGAGTTCAGCAAAAACGACAAACGAAGAAAATTATCTGATGATGAAGCTTAGTCGCGCCGTATTTAAAACCAATAACGTCGATCATTGCGCGAGGCTTTGCCATGCTTCTACTGTAGTCGGCTTAGCCGCTACTTTCGGCTCCGGAGCGATGACTAATTCTATTAATGAATTTGAGGATGCCGAGCTGATCTTGATTACCGGTTCTGATACTACCGCGCAACATCCTTTGATAGGCTCGCGCATAGTTAACGCGGTAAAAGACAAAGGGGCTAAGCTTATTGTAATAGATCCCCGGGAAATTGAGTTAGCTAAATACGCTACTATCTACGCGCGGCAGAAAAATGGTTCTGATGTGGCTTGGATTAACGGTCTTATCCGGTTGATTATCGCTGAAAACTTATGCGCTAATAAATTTATCGAGGAACGAACTGAAGGTTTTGAAGAGCTAAAGAATCTTGTCCAAGATTATACTCCGGAATATGTTGAAGAAATAACCTCTATCCCTAAAGATAAGCTTGTAGAAATAGCACGCCTCTATGCTAAGACGCCTAAAGCAATGATTGTTTATTCAATGGGGATTACTCAACATACGACAGGAGTGGATAATGTTAAATCTCTGGCAAATTTAGCCATGGTTACTGGGCATTTAGGGTATTCTTCTTGCGGAGTAAATCCTTTACGTGGGCAGAATAATGTCCAGGGTTCATGTGATGTAGGGGCGTTGCCTAATCTATTCTCCGGATACCAGGCAGTAACGGATGAAACAATAAGAAAAAAGTTTGAGGCAGCATGGAATATTGAAGGGTTGCCCGCAAAACCCGGGCTTACGGTTACCGAGATTGTTACTGCCGTAGGCAAAGGAGATATTAAAGGCCTTTACATCATGGGAGAAAATCCAATTATCAGCGATCCGGATTCAAACCACGTAAAGGAATGCCTTGATAAATGCAACTTTCTGGTTGTTCAGGATATATTTCTGACGGATACCGCGCAGTATGCTGATGTGGTCTTACCAAGTGCCAGTTTTGCCGAGAAAGATGGGACGTTCACCAATACCGAAAGAAGAGTAGAGCGGATCAGAAAGGCTATTTTACCTCCGGGCGAAGCGAAAGCAGACTGGCAGATACTCGGTGAATTGGCAAAGACGATGGGATATAATGGCATGAATTACACGCATCCTTCTGAAATAATGGCGGAAATCGCCAAAGTTACTCCGATATACGGAGGCATAACCTATGATCGGCTGGATCCGTATGGCTTACAGTGGCCATGCCCTACAGCAGGGCACCCGGGGACACCGATATTACATAAAGAGAAGTTTACCAAAGGTAAAGGCACATTCGCGCCTCGGCCATATATACCTCCTAGAGAGCCGGTAGATGGGGAATATAATTTTGTTCTTTCTACGGGAAGGGTTTATTGGCATTGGCATACGCGGACGATGACTAATCGGACTTCTACCCTGGAGAGAGAGTCGCCAGAGCCTTATGTGGAGATGCACACGGAAGATGCTAAGGAATTATCTCTTCGTGATAATCAATTGGTAAAAGTGACTTCTCGCCGAGGAACAATTACCCTTAAAACACGCCTGGGGCATAAGGTAGCGAAAGGCTCTCTTTTTATACCGTTTCATTTTAGAGAAGCAGCGGCGAATATTCTAACTATTAACGCGGTTGACCCCATAGCCAAGATCCCCGAATATAAAGTATGCGCGGTGAAGGTAGAAAAAATATGAAAATCAAAATACTTAAAAAGGAAGATTTAAAGGGTTTATTAAAAGAGGTAGTTAAAGAGTGGAATGTTTATGCGCCTCAAAGGAATTTGGGAAGCGATCTCTGGTTTGAAACCTTGCCTAAAGCCGGTCAGGAATTGGATCAGGCGATAGAGAATATAGTTCTAGGTGATGTTAATACCGTTATTTCTCCAAAAGATATATTTTTCCCGCAATTAGAATCTTGCTTTGAATTCAGCGCTGACTCAATCAAGGAAACAGTTGAATTTTCCCCGAAATTTTTACTTGGAGTCAGGGCCTGTGATTTGAGAGGGATTCTCTTTACCGATGATTTCTATAAACGTAATTTTCAGGATAAATATTATTTAAGCCGGATCAAGGACAGGTTTATTGTTGTTAAAGGGTGTATTAAGCCTCCTCGGGTTACTTGTTTTTGTACCTCGGCCAAGACCGGCCCTTTTGCTGATGGAGGATTCGATTTGCAGTTGGTGGAATCATCGGATGCTTATTTTGTAGAAGTAGGTTCAAGAAAGGGCGAAGAGTTTATTAAAAAACATGAGGAATTCTTTAAAGATCCTGCAAATAACGTAACGGAAATTATTCCTCAGATCAAGTCTAAGGCAGCGGAATCCGTTGAGCTAAAGATGGATTTTCAAAAGGCCTTAGAACTGATGGCTAAGGATAATTTTATCCCGGAAGAAAACTATAAGCGTATCGGAGAAAGATGTATTTATTGCGGTGGATGCCTCTATGTGTGTCCGACTTGTACATGTTTCAACGTGTTTGACAATGTTAAAGATAAATCCGGAGCGCGCCTGAGAAATTGGGATGCTTGTGTCTTTGAAGGTTATACCCGCGAAACCAGCGGCCATAATCCCAGGAAAGAGAAGTGGCAGAGAACTTCAAGAAGATATGAACATAAGCTTAAATATGATTATATGGTTACGGGCACCAGCGGTTGTATCGGATGCGGGCGTTGTCTTTCTAGCTGCCCCGTAGATATAGGGATCTCTAAATTTATCCAGGAGATCACTGAAAAAAGGAAGATGATGTAATGATGAAAAACGAGTATATTCCCTATCCGGCTATAATTGAAGAGATTCGCAGGGAAGCCCCGGATACAAAAACATTCCGTTTGCGTTTCAAAGATAAAAAGCTTGCCGAGACATTTACTTATAAGCAAGGCCAGTTTATGGAAGTATCGGTCTTGGGGGCGGGTGAGGCACCTATCTCAATCACCTCTTCCCCGTCAAGGCCGGGATTCTTGGAACTCACCATTCGCGCGGCAGGAATGGTTACGAAAGCTATCCATAGCCTTAATATCGGTGATTGCGTTTATTTGCGAGGCCCTTATGGAAATGCGTTTCCCTTTGAAGAGATTAAAGGGAAGAATATTTATTTCGTTGCCGGAGGAATTGGGCTGGCGCCTTTACGTAGCCTTATTAATCTGGTACTTGACAACCGGAAAGATTTTAAGCACATAAAAATTCTTTATGGATCAAAAAGTACTGATGAGCTCTGTTTTAAAAATGAACTTGAGCTATGGAAGAGTATTCCGGATACCGAAGTCTGGCTTACTGTAGACAAGCCTTGCGACGGATGGGGTTGCAGGGTAGGGGTGGTTACGGAGTTATGGAAAGACACGCACATTGATCCTAATAATTCTGTTTCGATAGTTTGCGGCCCTCCCATAATGATGAAATTTGTAATTGCCAAGCTTACCGAATCCGGTTTTTCCGATGAGAATATCATAATGACTTTGGAGCGTTATATGAAATGCGGAATCGGAAAATGCGGCCATTGTAATATTGGTGAAAAATTTGTTTGTATAGATGGACCGGTATTTTCATTTACACAGGTAAAAACTTTACCTCACAAAGAAGGTGTTATTTGAGGAATAAGTCTGTAAGTATTGCCGCAGCAATACTAGCTGGCGGCAAGAATTCAAGGATGAAAGGTCAGAACAAGGCTTTTTTGAAGATAAACGGCCTGTCTCTTATTGAAAGCACTCTTAAGCTTTTAAAAGCAACTTTTAAGGAAATTATTCTTGTGACTAATTATCCTCGGGCTTTTAAGGCATACGCCAAGGAGGTAATAATAGCAGAAGACTTGATAAAAGATACCGGCCCTTTGGGTGGAATACATTCGGCGCTTGCGGTTACTTCAAAGCAGGTCGTTTTTTTTATGGCTTGCGATATGCCTAATTTGCATAACGCTTTGATCCTTCGTTTGATAAATTATTTTAAAAGAACGAATTTTGATGTTGTTCTCCCCAGGATAAATTCATCCGTAGAACCATTATATGGCATTTACAGAAAAGGGTTACAGGAGAAGCTGGATATTTTTTTACATACAAGCAAAAATTATTCAATAAGGAATTTTCTGCGCACGGTAAAGGTCGGCTATTTAGATTTAGAGGATAATTCTTTAAACCGGAAGACGTTTGCTAATTTGAACACACCAAAGGACCTAAGTGATTTGACAGAGGGGATATGGAAGTAAAATCCAAAGTTTGGCTGGAAAGAAAAGGAAAATTATTTCTTGGTATGGGTAGGGTGATGCTCCTTAAGACCATTAGAGAAACCGGTTCAATAAATAAAGCAGCTGGTAAAATTGGGATGTCATATCGGCATGCCTGGAGCCAGATCAGTTTCGCTGAGAAGAATTTGGGCAAGCCGCTTTTCGTTCGCAATAAGGGTGGTAGTGGCGGAGGAGGGACAACTCTTACTAGTTACGCGAATGAACTATTAAAAAAGTTTGAGAAGCTTCAAAGGGAAGAAGAAGCTTTTGTAAATAAGCGCTTCAAGGAGATATTTTAAGATGCTAGAGTCGTTTCCGATCGTAAGGATAAAAGATCAGCAAAAGGAAGTCATTGATGATTTGGTAGTCAGAGAGATACCTTTAACTATAAATATCGGTGAAAATGAGTTGGTAACTCTTTTATGCTGCCCTTCGGATCTGGAAGATCTGGTCAGGGGATTTCTTTTTAGCTCGGGCTTGATTAAGAAGGCAGAAGATATAATTAAGATCCTGATTAACCGGGAACAGTGGATTGCTTATGTTAGTTTGGTGGGCGGAGAGATAGATCAAAGTTTGGTCTTCAAAAGGCTCTATACCTCTGGATGCGGCAGGGGGACAATGTTTTATAATGTTTCAGATATTCTCAATAGAAGTAAGGTTGTGTCAGATTTTAAAATTTCCGTAGAAAAGATAAATGAACTGGTCTTTGATTTTCAAAAAAGGAGCGCACTATACTTAAAAACCGGAGGGGTGCACGGCGCAGCATTGGCTACTGATCAGGGGATCTCTATCTTTAAAGAAGATATCGGGAGGCATAACGCCATCGATAAAGTTATCGGTAACGCCTTAAAAGAGCATATTGACTTTATAGATAAGATAATTATTTCAAGCGGACGGATTTCTTCGGAAGTTCTTTTAAAGACGCAGAAATGCAGGATTCCGGTTGTGATTTCGAAGA
>ERZ1292633.2176-Hain-H41-02um-R1-2176-length-20339-cov-7_pt2 | contig 10557 bp, 6 predicted proteins | sample MGYA00564406_ERZ1292633 | MGnify/ENA primary metagenome ERZ1292633 (study PRJEB36523, sample SAMEA6512639) | groundwater metagenome | collected 2019-01-08 | study: AquaDiva: Metagenomics assemblies of 32 groundwater samples
AGGAGGAGCGCAAGCGGCGAGAAGAAGAGGAGCGCAAGCGCAAGGAAGAGGAGGAGCGCAAGCGCAAGGAAGAGGAGGAACGCAAGCGCAAAGAAGAAGAAGAGCGCAAGCGCAAGGAAGAGGAGGAACGCAAACGGCGGGAGGAAGAGGAGCGCCAGCGGAAGGAAGAAGAGGAGCGCAAGCGCAAAGAAGAGGAGGAGCGCAAGCGGCGAGAAGAAGAGGAACGCAAACGGAAGGAAGAGGAGGAGCGCAAACGGAAGGAAGAGGAGGAGCGCAAGCGGCGAGAAGAAGAAGAGCGCAAGCGCAAAGAGGAGGAAGAACGTTTGCGCAGGCAGCGCATCGCCGAGGAGGACCAGGCCGTCGACGATCGTCGAGAGCTCACGGATACCCTATCCCTGGTACTGAAGGAAAGCAGCTTCGGCTACCGCGTCAACATCGAGTCATCCGACACCGTCCCGAATACGGTGCACCTGGAGTTCCTCAAGAGCACTAATTTGAAAATGAGTGGCGACAATGGACCCAGCGTGTCGGACTCGGGCCCGATGAAAGTGTCCCTCACGATAGCAGCCGGGGCGAAGCAGATGGTGTGCCGACTCGACGTCGTGGACAAAGCCGCAGGTGCGTGCAACTTGGACTACAACGTCACCGGCCGTCGTGGGGCGTAACCGGCTGCGATAGGCTCCTCACCAGCGACACGTCTGCCCACACGTAGGTATCATCAATGTTTTCATGAACCAAAAATATGGCGGCTCATTGGATGGGTGGGTTGAAATGTTGTAGCGCCGCCCATTGCACCTCGATAACGAGAGCTGCCGAGGAAGTGACGGCCGCCCCGCCCATTTTTTCGATCGTCTATCGCGCCACGGGTTCCGCCCTGTTTCTAAACGATTCCACCAACGGGGTTTTTGAGGCCACTGAGCAAGTTAGGATGGAAGTTTCCCGGCTCCGGTGAATCACGCATGCCGTTGCTCTGCCTACCCTTGGTCCATTACCCCCCTCTCTAGCGCTTTCTGCCATACGGATAAGCCCATGGCGTCGTTCCCCGCCGCTACTGTGGAGGGCGGTCACCGCCGGGCGCTCAGCGACCACAGCGATGTGATCATCCACGATCTCGACGACGGCTTGCATCTCGTCGTGGAGAACCGCGACAAGGTCACTTACACACTTCGGTTCGACTTTGGCGCCAGTGACAATCTGTCGCTGGTCCCTGCGCCCGGTGTGGAGGCGGCCGGCGATCTGAAGTGCAACATGGACCTGCCTTCGGGCAACGTTGCCAATCTGTGCCTGCTCACCATCGTCGACAAGATCGGCAAGGATAGCTTCGATATGCGTTATCGCGTTCAATGCCTCATCCGAAACGCCAAAGGAGAGCTCGAGCAGCTGCCGCCGCCAAAGAGCAGCCATAGTCGCGCCGACGCGACAAAGCCCGAAGAGCGCCGGGAGATTTGCGCCGGCCTGTATCTGTGCCTCAACGAAGTCGCGGATGGATACACATTGTTCCTTGAGACGACGGACTCCGCCACGTACGACGTGAAATTCGACTTCGGGACAAGCACGAACCTCACGATGCATGTGGGTCCCGACGTACAGCAGACGGGGCCGATGATCTGCGGCCGCAAGCTGCAGGGAGCCATGAAGGTTCCGTTCGCCAAGATGGCCGTCGTCGACCAGGCCGCCGGCAAAGCGTCGTTGCAATACAAAGTATCGCACAGCCGCAGCGACCCAGCGGAGGAGGCCCGGAAGGCAAAGGAGGAGGCGGACCGCAAAGCCAAAGAGGAAGCGGACCGGAAGGCCAAAGAAGAAGCAGACCGCAAAGCCAAAGAGGACGCGGAGCGCAAAGCCAAGGATGACGCCGACCGCAAAGCCAAGGAGTTGGCCGATGCCGAAGCTCGGAAGGCCAAAGAGGAGGCGGACCGGAAAGCGAAGGAAGAGGCCGACCGCAAAGCCAAAGAAGAGGCGGACCGGAAAGCGAAGGAGGACGCCGAGAGAAGGGCACGAGAGGAGGCCGAACGCAAGGCGGCGTTCCTCCGAATGTCGGCGGCCCTGGAACTCGAGTACATGACCATTCGCGCGCGTCTCGAGACAGAAGAACGCGGACGGTGGATTTTGATTGAACGCGAAAAACGCGAGTCGATTTGCAACCTCTGCCGTGGCATCCTCCGAAAAGGAGATCCGACCAAGGAATACAAGATTTACCGGCTGCACCCCGCTTGCTACGACCGGGCCCCCAAGTGCGACTTCTGCGGCGACATCTTAGTGGGCGAGTACGTGGTGACTCGAGGCGACTTAGGCAGCGGGACGAAGCTTCACCGCGAGTGCATCGAGCCCTACAAGCAGTCCGCCCGCCCAAAGTGCACCGGCTGCGGCAACAAAGTCATGGAGGAGACGTGGGCACAAGTGAATGGGCAGCCGTATCATAACAAATGCAAGCCAGCGTGAGGTTCGATTTCCAGACCCCCCCGGCCCCCGAGCAAGCGCCACGGGCAGGGGGGGGGCGCGGACGATGAGTACCCTTTCCACCGACCGTCAACCTCCACTAAAACGGAACGGTTCTGTACGTGCGTCTCGGTTTGTTTGTTTCTTTCGATTACGTGCGGTGTGTTTGGCACCACGATGGAGGAATTCTCAGCAGCGTGGCGCAGTTAAAAAAAAGGGGGGTGAGTATGTTACGGTTACGTATGCGTGACCGCTATGTTTACTTGTACCTCACGTCCCGTGTCACACAGCTGAGCTCACACACATAGCGAGCTAGAGGTTCCATTTGGGAAGGGGGACGTCGCTTTGGTTTCACCCGAGATGTTGCAGGCAGCCGCGAACTTTATGTCTGAGGCCGTCGAAGGCTTCATTGCTGACCTGGTCGAAGCCGCGCGACTGGAGGAGTCGGACGCCCCCGCCACCGACGACCCCTCCGCGGGAGGCGTTGTGGACCCCATGACACGTCGGCTCGATCGCGACGCGACCATTCTTCAGCCGTCGAGCGCTGGCGACCCAGGCAGTCCGGACAGCAGCGGCCGCGCGACGGGTGATCTGCTGCCGTCGTTGTCGTTGCTGGGCGACGCGGGCGGGTATCCCTGGCGCGGGTGCGGCGATGCATCTTTGGCAGCTCATGAGGACCACGACGAACCCCGTCGTCACCGCCACAACAGCGACCGCCACAACAGTGACGCCGAAAGCGCCTCGCAACGTCAGCCAGTCGCAGCTCGCCACAGGGCGGAACACACCCACCGCCACCGACGACGCCCCGGTCAGCAACCGCGACTTTTGCAGCTGCCAACGGCCACAGAAAGGCCGGGCCCTTCCTCGTCGTGTGACAGCTTCCAGACCGTTGATGTAGATGCAGACGGTGCCAGCGACGAGGGCGACGCATCGTCTGTCGATTCACAGACCGTCGTCGTCGAGCCGCGGCCTCTGACACGCGAACGTAGAAGGGAAGCACAAGCGTACAGTGGCGATGACGTCGTCGTGTCGTCGAGTGCGAACCTGCCACTGGCTGCCGCAGCGCCGACGGCGGGGGTGACGCGACAGCTGCCCCCCCGCGTCGTCGCGACGGTGGTCGACATCACCAATGCCGCTCACCATCGAACACAGCGGCCACAAAACAGTTGCGGCGCCATTTCACGCAGCGCGCAACTCCCATGGGAGCTTGTGTCGCCCGTGCACCGAGAGGCGCCCGCTTCAATCTCGACGCCACCCATGCCAGTCTTGCAGCCGAGACATGCGCCAGTCGAAGACGACTACGACCTCTGCTAGCGACCTTCCGCTCTCATCACGACAAATCTCTGTCCAGCAGCCGCCGTGTGCTTCCTGCTGCTCTCTTTTCAAGTTTATTTCTTTCTCCATCACACAAAGTTTGTTGTGTCCCTTTGCTTTGATGTTGTTGAAAGCGCGCACTATTTTCGTTTGCATCTGCGCACCAGCAGCAACCTCGTTTCTCAACTCACCGGGTTGGGTTGCCTGCTTCGCTTACACGACGCGTTTTGGTTGTTTACGATCACGCAGTGCACACGCGACATTTTTATCGCCGTCGTCGTGTGTGCTCGTCAACTTCACTTCTACAACCACCCACCGTCTCTCCTCCTCAAACATGTCGGCGCTCACGCAGATGAATGACATCCCAATCGAGACGTTGGTGGACGTGCCGCGTCAGTGGAAGCTCAAAGTTCAGGTCGATCCGCGAGGGCCGGACACAACCGATTTTTACCTAAACAAAGAGGACCACACCCTCGTCAACTTGCTGCGCATGGAGCTACACAAAAACGAGAATGTCAAATTCGCGGCGTATCGTGTACCGCACCCGACACAGCATCAGGCCATTCTGAAGATCCAAACCGCCCCGAGCGGACGAGAAGGCGGCGAGGTCGTACCATCTCCCGAGGATGCGCTGAGAGCCGCTGTGAAATCTTGCCTTGCGGTCGTCGACGACTTTGAGACAAAGTTGCGTGAGGCGGCGGCGGCGGCCTACATTCAGTAGTGCCCCGTTTCACTTTCTAGGTCCGGCCATACGAGCAAAGAATGTGATACTCCATCAGAATCGCTGTGACTTTGCAGCTTTCGCAAAACCCTTCAGCCCCATTCTCAATTTAAAAAACCATGTCGAACACCCGAAAGCACCAGGCCGGCAGCGGGAAGCGCGGAGCTCGCGGCGAGAGGACCGTCAAAGACCTTTTTGCCGAACTTAGTGTCAGCGATGAGTCGCCGGTGGCGTCATCGCTGCCGTTGACCACCCACGTCGACGGCGCGCGGCGCTCTCCGCCGCCGGCGTCACGGCAGTCGTCCGCGACCTCGTTTGTCGCTCCGAGCGCGGTAGCGGGTGGTACCTCCCCTCTCCCCGCGACGGCTTCCGGGATGCTGCGGGGCACGTCACCCCAGCTGCACCCGCTGCGGCAGGCACGCGAGCAGCAACCATTCGCGCACGCGTCATCGACCGCGGCCCTCGCGACTCGCACGGCGTGGACCGTCGCTGCCGTTCTAACTTCCACGCTGACGCTGCTCGCCGCGATCTTCCAAATGTACGATCCTGCGTTTCCGTTGCTGCCGGTCCTGCTATGTGCGTCCGTCTTTCACGTCTTAGTACCGGTCGGCGTCGCGCTTTCCGGCCTGCTGGAGCTTGGGACGAGCCGCGGCTTCGAGCTGTTTCAACCCCTGCAGGGCGGCCCTCGATTCATCGCGCTGCAAGTGTCCGGCTACGTCAGTTGGGCGAGCGGTCTTGTTTGCATCATTGTGTTTGCCGTCAAAGATTTTCAGCACTTACCCGTGCCGTTGCGTCGCGCCGCCCTGCTCTACCTGGCGTGCGCCTTTGCGGTCGTTTCCACCGTGCTCCTATCGCAGTCGTTGCGGCACTTTGAAGCGCTCGAGGGCTACCAGGCACCCGACGTCCCCGCGTCGCCAACCGGCAACAACAGCCAACGCATCACCGCCAAAAACCAGCGGCTGCGGACGCAACAGCGTCGACTCGGCGCTCGCTTCTTAGCGATTGTGGTCGCATTGGTCGTGCTGGCCTTCGCCATCGCGGCGGAGGCCGACCCGGCGTTGCGTCGAGCCTGCTACGTCGCGGAGTTGCTGTTGCACGTCTTCTCGGCGGCCGTGTCGCACTTTATCGTGGGCTGGATCCACACGCCCGGCTACCACCTGTTCATGCCCTTCTCGCACGCGTCGACGTGGCGCAATGCCATCCAAGGCATGGTGTGGGCCGCCTACAGCGCCGTGTTGGCCCTGCTGGGCGTGTCGGTGTGGGTTGGAACAGCGGATCCTATTTCAACCACCGGCGACGCGGGGCCAGCCGCTTGCGCGGCGTCCGTCACGCGCGGATGGGACCTGTGCCTTGGACTGCTATCGACGCTCACCTGCATCACGGTGCAAATTGAGGTCGCCGCGTCGGTGCTCCCCGTTGCGGCCGCGACGATCCCACCGGCTGAACGGAGGGACAGTCGGTCGTCTTCGCGGCGATACTTGCCCGCCGTGCTCACGCTCATCGGTGTGTCGGCGTCGCTCGCGAGCCTCCTGCTGCCAACGGTGCTCGACGCGGTAGCGGAAGGCGTCCTAAAATGGCAGCTGCCACGCGGGGGGAGCGCAGCGGGCAGCAATTTTGAGACGACTTTGCGCGCTCTGTTTACGACCATCGCGCTCGCCGCCCCCGTCGTGACGTTGCTTCATCAACACCGCGTCACAGCCGGAAGGTTTTGGAGGGGCATGCGACGCAGCAGCGAGGTGGCAATGCTGAGCACCCTGGCTTGGACCACGTGGATTCTCGGATTCGTCGCCATGGCTACGTTGCCTGAGTCTGCGTCGCTAGGGTGGGGATCGGCACTTTCGGGCTTTTCGCAGCTGTGTCTCTTGCAAGCCATTTCGACCTGGAAAGCGGCGACGCCTCGGCTTGAAAGCGGCAGCCCCACGACCTCCCTCAAGCCAACGGTCGACGGCGCTGCGGGTCAAGGGCTCCAATGCCACGGAGGGCGGCGGGACGCGACGCTACCGCCGCGAAGCACCGACGACAACGACGACCCTTACCACGATGATACTCCCTTGAGCAGCGCTTCCGCGTCCGCGACCAACAGCCCACAAAAGTTTGAACGTGCGCTGCACTCAGCACGATTCGACCCGTTGCACGACTCCGGTAGCTCGAGTAGTAGCCCTGCCTCCGCCTTCCTGCTGGTGACCTTGTTCAACGTCGAGTTCTTCTTCGCGTGTTCCATGCTTGCAATGTCATTCTTGCTCAGACTGTTATGCGACTACCTGAAGGCCGCCAGCAGCGCCCCGACACTGGTAGGCGAGTCTGCCGCGACGCCCATCTCCCCCGAAACGCTGCTTCTCGCTTCAGGACTATTCTGGACCGTCGCCGTCCCCGCGGTGCACATGAGCGGCCGCAGCGCCGATGACAGCCAGGACGAGCCGTGGTTTCAGCCCTTCAAGGGCTCCGCGGAGTACGTCGCCATGCAGGCCGTTGGGTGGACCTTCTACGCGCTCGGCCTGATGCTGCTCTTGACGACCCCCGTTGAGTCTTGCTTCACGCTGGCATATCCGCTTGCCTGCACGGCCCAAGCGACCGTGTCGACCGTGCCCTTCGTAGCGTTGGCTCTGAGCAACTACTTTCGCTACTTTGACAATGCACGAATCAGGAACGGTGGCACCTCCCTCGGAGGAACCAGGGATCGTCGCGAACTCAGCTCGATGAGCCTTCACGTCCGTGGCATCAGTTACGACGCATCGCCATATGACCTCCGAGACCTCATCCACGACGTCGCCGTCCATGCCGACTCTCTCGCGGACCTGCGGCAGCTTGCACTCGCGGTGGATCGTGACGGCGGGAGAGGGCCCGCAGACCACGGGAGCGGACATAGCTCCTCCTCGCCGCTCAAGCACCTGCTTCACGTCCTTCTAGCCGCGGCAGACGAAGAAGCGGACAATGACGCCCAACGGCGGGCCACCGTCGACGAAGGTGCTGCCGGCATGGACGCCCCTCCTGAATCCATACCGGTGGACCCGCGCCCCCGCATCGGAACGTCGGTGGTTCTGTCCAGCGCCGTCGCTGCGGCGTCGGGCGTCCTGTGCGTGCTGGCCGACTACAGGCAGTTCGAGTCGCTTGTCGCCGCGGCGAGCGGGTCGCTGTCCGCAGTGCCAGGTGGTGATGCCAGCAGCAGCGTCTCGGGGCGGCTGTCGCAGTTCGTGCCCATCCTTGCGGTTTTGAGCCTCGTGAGCTCGATCGTCGACACCTCCGGCATCCACCTGGTGTACGGCAGGTACTGCCACGGGCGGTTTGGCTACGAGGCGATCATGCCCCTCCGCGGCGGCGCGGCTTTCGTCGTCTGGCAGGTGTCGTCGCTCGTGTTCCTAGGCGCGGCCATCACTGCCTTTATCGTCAATGTCTTACAGGTGCAGGAATGGCGGGCGTGGCTGGCGTATCAACCCGCACCTACAGCAGGCGCGGCGACCCCCGCGGCCACCGTCGTCCTGGCCCGCGTGGCGTCCCTTCGCGGCATTTCGTCCCTGCCGCTGCTGCTGTGCGGCGCCTTCTCTCTGGCGTCTCCATTGTGCATGCTGGTGTCGGTGTTCAAGTTTGATCGCGAGAGTGCCTCACCAAAGGCCGTCAGGGCGTCGTCGGCCATCAATCTAGCCGAACCTGAGGCCGATGGGGGGACAATGCCGCTGGGCGATGGGGCGGCAGCGCTTCCGACGTTTCTGGACCGTAACCGCGAAGTCATGCTGGCCATCATGCTCTTCACGGCCTCGTGGGCGGGGTCCGCGTTTCTCGGAGTGTACGAGTCCCTCGGTGGGTTCCTCCGACCCCGTGTTTCGAGCAACACCACCACGCCCGCCGCAGGTGGGGGGGAGTTCGTCTCGTCTTCCTCGTCCTTCGCGATCACCGTCCCACTGCTCACCGGCAGCGTGCTTGCGTCCGTCATCGCCGGGCCGCTGGCGACGATTGGACTGGCGCGAGCGTTCTGGCAGCATCAGCCCCCATCACTCGACAAGGGCGCCACGGACGGCCCTGGCGCCACGGACGGCGACGCAGAGGAGTCCTTGGACGACGATGACGACGACGCGCGTCGTTCGAAGCTCGCCGCCGCTGCGAGACACCGCCGGCGCTCGCCGGCCCCCTCTGCGCTGGCTGCGTCCCCGATGCCGGGCCTGTCACCCGAGACGCGCACAGGCTCGGTCGTGACGCTGCTACTCGTGCTGTGCGCTTTCATCGGCCCGCTCATTGCCGTCTTCGCTCTCCACTACCTCTTTGTGGCGCAGGGCGAGTACATGGCCGCGGCGCTGGCGGCCATGTTCCGCGTGGTCTCCGGCTTGGTGCCCGTGCTGCTCCTCGCGGCGTTATTGTCACTCACGAGCCTCCGCGACTGGCCAAGTGTATTCCACGACGTCGGCGCCTCCATCTTTGCGATCTCCCTCTATGCCATGCCGGCCATTATTCCAATTATTCTCGGGCTGCCCGCGGCCCGCCTCACGGTCAGCGGCATCGCGTTTCCGCTATTTTTCTTCACGCCGGGCCTGTTCCCTACCTCGTTCGTCGCCAGGCAGTTCTTCCGCTGGTGCTGCGCGCTGCTGCTGGGCTACGACTGCTACCAGGGAATCGCGCTTTCGTTCTCCGCGCTGATGACGCATCTGCGACCCTTCGCACAGCTCCCCACCGGCGCCGGGCGCGAGGCAGCGGCGGCGGCCGCCAACGCCGTGTGGTTCGCCATCGTGGACGTGGCGGCGGCCTGGATCGACCCGCTGCTAACGGCCGTGGCGCTCGCGTATTTGCTCTCCGTGCGGACGGGAGGCGGGCGCAGGGCAGACGGATCTCCCCGCCTCGGGCCTGAGCGCGATGGCACGTCGTACTCCCCGGCGGTGGTCGGCCTCTTCACGCGGTTCGTCATTCCCCTCATGGCGCGCTACTTTTCCTTCGCAGCGCTTCCCACGCCGCCAATGACTGCGGTGGACGGCGGAGCGAAACCCACGCCGCTCGCGGACACTCAGATTCACCTCGGGTTGGACCAGGTCGTGTTTGGTTTCCACCCACACGGCATCTTCCCCGGCACGGTCCTGTGGTGCACCAAGACCAAGGCGTGGCGGGATGCCGTCGACCGGAGCGCCTCGTGGAGAGCACCCGAGGACACCCCGCGGCGCCGCGTGACCGTGCACGCCGCAACGGTCGTGTTTCGGCTCCCGCTCATCCGTGAGCTGGTGATGGCCATCGGTGGGATGGACGTTTGCCGGGGCTCGATCGAGGAAGCCGTCAAGCTCGGCTACAGCCCGTGGATCGTCCCTGGAGGCCAAGCCGAGCTCGTGGAATCGCTCGCTTCCCCAAGGGGCGACCTCCGGATTGTCACCCGTCACATCGGATTCATCCGACTGGCGATGCAACACCAGCTACCGGTGGTACCTGTGGTGTGCCACGGCGAGGACCGAATTTTTTCCAACTTGGGACCGCGAAGTTGGCAACGGAGGCTGCTGCCGCTGCTCGGCATTCCGTTTCCCTTCCTGCCGCTGGGACGCTGGCTGTTGCCGATCCCGCGCACTTCTCGACTGACGCTGGTGCCCGGTCGACCGATCCTCACCAAGGGAGTCGAAGAGCTCGACATCGTGGCGACCGCTTACTTTGACGAGTTGCGACGCATTTTTGACGCGACGAAGAAAGCCGCGGGGTATCCCGACGCCAAGCTAACTTTTGTCGATCGTTGGAAAAGTGGTGACCAGAGCCACACGAGAAAATCTCATTGACGTCGGCCTAAAGACGTGGCTTGTTCCTTCGCAACGCCTCCCTCGGCGAAATTCAAGGAGTTATGCGGTAGCTCGTCTCGCGTCCTCCCACGACCTTGGATTGAATTGATCCCCTTTTGACGCTTGACCCACCACTCCATTTAAAGAGAGGTCCAAGTCTTGGTCGCTTATATTGCCCATCACGATGTTCCCTGGCATGTTTGGCGGCCAACCAGAGCCCCTGCCGGAGTACAAGGCGGACCGACTATTTTGGTCGAGGTTGTCCAGACTTGGCGTGTTCATCGCATCGTGCACGCTTCTCGGGTATGCCGTTCGCCACATCGAGGCCCGAGCAGGAGACGTGATGCTGGA
>ERZ1292633.6162-Hain-H41-02um-R1-6162-length-10557-cov-6_pt1 | contig 10557 bp, 9 predicted proteins | sample MGYA00564406_ERZ1292633 | MGnify/ENA primary metagenome ERZ1292633 (study PRJEB36523, sample SAMEA6512639) | groundwater metagenome | collected 2019-01-08 | study: AquaDiva: Metagenomics assemblies of 32 groundwater samples
TAAGACGGTTCCGGCGTGCCGCAATAGAACCGCCGGAACTGTCACGCACCCCCGCGGGCTCTCGGTGATGTATCTTCAGAAAGACGCGGCGGCGCTCACTCTTGAGAAACCCAATACAGCCGCCGATCGCCCAATCAGTCGAGTTTCCCAATGAAAAGGGGGCGGATCCGCAGACCCGCCCCCCGCTTCGGCTGACGTACTTCAATCGCTTCAGTCCGACCCCGCCGAACGAGGCCGATCGGCGTTCTCTTCTACGGACACAAGATACACGGGCCGTTGGCCCCGCAATCAGCATCCGTGGTGCAAGCCGTGGTCTGGGCGCCCGTGCACTTGCCGGGCTTGTACGGATACGCCAGACCCTTAAACCCGTCGACGTCCGCCGAAATGTGGGTGAAGCCAAGGTCCGGCGTGAGGTTGATCAAGCCCCTCAGGCCTTCACCGGCGAGCATCGCCCGGGCCTTGATCGGAGCGCCCAACGCGCTCTTGAACTTGTTCACCATCGCCCCGATGTCGTTGAAGTCCGGCTGCGTGACCGGAGGAGTCGGAAGCTGGAACGTAGTCACCACGTCACCCCAGCGCCCCGTCTCAATCTGGAGCGCATCCGATACATCTTCGCAGGTATCCTCGACGCTCGCACAGCTCGCACCGAGGACCTCAACGTCGAAGAACGAGCTGGGCACGATCGCCTCGCCGGTTACGTGCAGCAAGGAAATCGTGGTCCAATCCTGATAGTACGGGGCGCATTGCAGCTTCGACGCCATGAACGGCGTGCCGCTGGACACTGACTCGACGTACTGCACCGGCGGGCCGACATATTGTGTCTGGCCTTCGAACAGCGTGAACGGAATCGACGCACCGGCCGTGTACGGCGGGACCACGTGGTGCAGTGACACCAGTCGGACGCGAAGCGCCGTGTCGTCGGGACCCACGCCGGCCGTCGCCGCACTGGCGAGCGAGAAGGAAATGAACCTCGCCTTGTTCACGCCGGTAATGTCGGGAATCGGCTTCTTGGGCCTGCAATCGCAGCAGACGCTCAGCGTGCCGTCCGGGTTGACTTTCGTCTTCGGCACGCACACTTTCTTCGGCGGACATCCGCCCTCACACTTGAACGGCGCGTTCGTCGCCATGCGGATCGTCGCTGTTGTGCTTCCAGACATTCCCGCGAACGGTCCGCCCGGAGCGCCCACAAAGTCGATCCGGTATTCGATGTCAAAGAAGCTGTCCACCGCCCAGTTGCCGCCGCCCGGCAACCGCGTCAGCGTCGTATGGCCCGGACTGGGCATGCCGAAATCCGTTCCGCCTGTGATCCGCAGCAGGTCAAAGTCCGGATCGCCGATCATGTTGATCTGTCCGAACATTCGAAACATGTCGGTGTCGAACGACTGCACCGGCGCGCCCGGTACACGCGGTCCGACGTGAGTCTCGAACGACACCGGCAGGTTGAGAATCCGGTTGTACCCGCACAGCGGATTGGAAGCACCCGTGCACTTGCCGGTCATGTTCAACTGCAGGGTCGATTCGGCGCATTCCTTCTCACCGCCGAGACTTCCGCCGTTCTCCTTGCAGTCAACGAGATCCTGGAACGAGCAAACGCCGGCCGTGCCTGCTTGGCGATTGCAGATGAAGTCCTTGTGGATCGGCGCCAGTTCGATCGTGGTTCCAGCCGGCAACCCGTCGATGATCTTGTGCACCTCGTCCGGGCTGAGGTAATCACAACCCGCCGGCGGAAGCGTCACGGTTCCGCCGCCGTTGTCCGGCACAATGCAACCGTTCGGACCGCCGGCGACGGCCGCACCGCCCGGTGTCACCAGATGGCAATCGTTCACACCGCGGCAATCGCAGTCGGTCACCGTGATCTGGCCGGTCGCCGGATTGAAATTCGCACAACGCTTCTGGCATTCCTCGGCGATCGGACCGCCGAAGCACAGAGCCGGCCTGCAGGCCGAACCGTCGGCCTTCGGCTCGCATACTTCGCATGCGTCGTCAACGGTGTTTCCGTTGAGGTCGCCCATACAGAACGTTCCCAGGCCGCCCGGCTGGCCGCCCTGGCTGGTACAGCAGAGCGGATCGAGGTTCTGGCAAGTTCCGTTGCCGAAGCAGCAAGCCTGATTGCTCGTGCAGACCGAACCAACTAGGGAGATTCCTCCGGCGGCCGAACAACACACCTCATCCATGGTGGCACAGATACCGTTCGGCAGGCAGCACGCCACGGTGATTCCCGAACAGGTCACGCCCGGAAGGAACGTGCCCTGGCACTGTGATTGCGTCGTGTTGACGCAGATGTTGCCGGCCGCGCCCGTCGTGCAGCAAGCGCCGGTCTGATCCGCCACGCAATCGCAATGGTATGGATCGGTAAAGCTACCGTTGCCAAGCAACGTACACGTACCGCCCGGTGAAACCGGGCACGGATTGATGCAATGCGGACCGGAGATGTCCATGACCAGCCGGCAGAAGTTCGGATCGGTGCATCCACAATCCAGCACGCCGCAGCTTCCCGGCTGGTTCGGATTGCAGCCGCCCTTGCTCGGCAGGCACTGTTGGGCCGTCGGATCGGGGCAGAATTCAGTGCAATGCGTCGGGCTGCCCGGATCCACCTCGCACTTCGGATCGCAGGCGTCGTCATGTCCGTTGCCGTCAAGGTCACCCAAACACTTGGGCACTGAAGTACCGCCCATCTGCTTGCACTTATCGACCGACGTGTCGGGTACACATGCTCCGGTCGGCAGGCAGCAAGCCGGATACGTAAAGTGATTGGCCGCCGTCAAGTTGGCCACATGGATCCCCTGGCCCGGGGTGGGCGAGGTATACAGCGGCAAACAACCGCCGATGTGGTAATAGATGTCGTGAGGCGGCATGCAATTGATCACCTGCTGCACACGCACAGGCGTCTGGTTGTAGACGAAGGTCCCGCCGCCCAGATCGATTTCGACAAAGACGTCAAAGAAGCTGTCGGCCAGTGCAGGATCGGCCGGTTGCTCCGAAACGGCGCCCAAAGTCGGCGATAGAGGCTGTGCGCTGCCGGACATGGTGCCCGCCTTGATAATCACACCGCCGCTGGTAAGCGACATGGCCACGATCTCGGTGTCGATCACGTCATTGGGGTGCGAGGGCGCGCCGCAAACGGTGGGGTAGTTGGTCGCACAATTCACCGGGCCCGTCTTCTTGATGGTGACGGGACCACCCGCGACTACGTTGGTGTCGGCGATGCAGTTGGCGTCGAGGTCGAGGTCGATGCCGAGTACTGCGCCCGAGGGCACCGTGTCCGCACCGGTTCCTCCCGGTGGGCAAGCCGGATTGTCGATCCAGTGCTGTCCCGGACCGCATTCCGCGCAGGGTTGAGCTAAACAAGCATCATCAATCCCGTCGCCGTCGAGGTCGCCCAGACATATGGCACCCGCCGGCAGCGGTGTTCCGCCTTGCGCGGCGCAGTCGCTCTGCATGACGTTGTTCACGCAGATGCCGAGAGGAAGACAGCAAGAGACCATCGGTTCGCCGGCCTGCATCCGAATCGTACCGGTGGTGCTACCACCGGGCATGTTGAAAAGCAGACTCCCCGAATTCGTCGTAGTGCCCACAAAGTCGATGCGGTAGGTGATATCGAAGAAGCTATCGACGTTCCAGTTCCCGCCGGGAAGCCGAGTCAACGTCGTATGACCCGGGCTGGGCATGCCGAAACCGTTTCCGGCCGTAATTCGAAGCAGGTCGAAGTCCGGGTCGCCGATAATCTCTCCCTGCATCACCCACATACGCGTGTCGAACGACTGCACGGGCTGGAATGGTGTGCGCGGGCCGATGTGCGTTTCAAACTGCGGGCCGAGCGGGATGTTGCGACTGAACCCGGCCAAAGTCCCCGTCCCGTTCATCGTAAGTTGGAGTTGCGAACCGGAGCATTCCATCTCGCCGCCCAACGTCCCGCCTTGCTTAGCGCAACCGCGTTCCGGCGGCGGCGGCGGCGGGAATGTACAAATGCCCTGTGTGGGGGGGCAGTAGAACCCATCATGCACCGCCCCGACCACGATGGTCGTTCCCGCAGGAAGCCCATTGACGATCTCATGGAAATCGGTCGGGCTGACATAGGGGCAACCGGGCGGCGGCATGGTGACGGTGCCGCTTCCGTCATCGACTACTACGCAAGGTTGAGCCATAACGGCGACCGCCGACGCCGTAAGCAACCACCCAATCCCCACCGCTAGCGTTAACAGCTTTCGAGTGTTCATGTTCCCTCTCTCCAAAAGAAATGACCCCATCCAAATGTTCCTTGCCCGTTACTTTCGATCGTTCCTCTTTTGCGGAATAGCGCGCCCCAGCGGCAATCATGCAAAGACGCTTCGCGACTCCGTGTAATCAAATGGCTTCGGGGCGATTGGTCGGGCGTCGCAAAGCAAACGATTCGTAAACGCGTCCAACACAAACGCCTCCACCGACATTGCGAACCAGCCGGTCATGCGACTCCCACCGACCGGCCACCGCAATATCGACCCCCCGAAAAGAATTGCGCTGGGCAATCGTCGAAGCGAAATCCGGCCCCAACACATGTGCGGATACCGTTGGCATCCACGAATCAACGATTCAGGCGCTGCCAAGACAACCGACCAACGAAGCCACACCTACGATGCGCCGCGCATGGTCTTACACCGATCAACTCCGTTGATTTGCTAACGATCCACTGACTCTGGGTCCACCAGAGAGCAGCCAGCCCGATAACGCCCATCATAACCGAGATCGCCCGGCGTTGCAACAAAAAAATGAAACTATTTGGTTGCGGATTCTTCTCTTGATCAGCTTGGTTACATCGTTGGGCGGCTGCAAAACATTTCGATCAGCAAGACCGCCTGTTAACATGGGGACTCTAGGGGTTCGTTTTCTTGTTTTCGGATGAGTCCACGTTGCACAGGTTCCGGCGGATTCATTGGTTAGACCTTCATGGTCCGATACATCAACAAGGGATCCAATGCGTCCCGAAGCACCCCCGAGTATTCAACCTGCTTATGCGTAAGTGTTTAGGCACAACCTTCAGCGAGGGTTCGGCATGGGCTTGGAGCCTGCCGGCCTTTAAGGAACTTCTTGGCACGGCGGGCCGCCTATGCCTTTGGGGCGGCTTGGTGGTCCATCTTATGTCCGGGCAGCCATGCGTCCTCGCCCGGACCGCCGATTCAACCGCACAATCGGCACCCGAAATTGAATTGTCGGTGGTGCTTGGTGCGGACGCACAAACCGGTGGGCCGGTCTACGATTTCCGGATCGGCTGGTACGAAATTCGTAACGACCAATTCGTTGAGTTCCTGAACGACGCGCTCGCCAATCGGGAAAACGGACGCGGGCAGTATATGTACTTCGATGTCGATAGCGGCAACGTGTATATCAATGTTTTCGCGATGGGGACCGTCGGCACGGAAGGGTCGGGCACGCTCCTGTTCAGTGTGGTGATCGGCGGGAGGATCACCTACGCCGACAATGCGTATCGTCTGGTCAATCCCGCCTACGCCGCACATCCCGTCGTCGGTGTAAGCTGGTACGGCGCGACGAAGTTCTGCAACTGGTTGACTCTCCAGCGGGGCATGCCGCCGTCCGAGCGCGTCTACGCCGACGAGAATCGGGGGACACCATACTGATTTCTTTGCGGGTGAATCGGGGGACACCATACTGATTTCTTGACGAGGGAAGGTGGAGCGTGTAGATTTGCGGCATGCCTCGGATCGCTCGTGTGGTCGTCCCGGGATACGCGCACCATGTGACGCAGCGTGGCAATCGCCGGCAGCAGACGTTCTTCTGCGCGGACGACTATGCCGTCTATCTGGAGTTGATGGGGGAATGGTGCCGGCGATGCGGCGTGGAGGTTTGGGCCTATTGCCTGATGCCCAACCATGTCCACCTCATTGCCGTGCCGACATCGGAAGATGGTCTGCGCCGGGCGGTGGGTGAAGCGCATCGCCGCTACACCCATCGAGTCAATTTCCGGTAGCGGTGGCGAGGGCATCTCTGGCAGGGGCGATTCGGGTCGTTCGTGCTGGACGATTACTACCTTCTGGCCGCGGCCCGCTACGTGGAAATGAATCCGGTTCGTGCGCGGTTGGTCACCCGCGCGAAGGAGTACCGCTGGAGCAGCGCAGGCGCGCACCTGGCCGGGCGCGACGATGCACTCGTCAAGGTTGCGCCGCTGCTGTCGATCGCGGGCGACTGGCGGGCGTTCCTCGGGGAGTCGGCGAGCGAGGCGGTGCGATCGCGTCTGCAACGTCACGAGCGGACGGGCCGACCGCTGGGCAACGACGAGTTCATCGCGCGGCTCGAAGCGACGGTACATCGCGTCCTCACGCCACGGAAGGCTGGACGCAAACCGAAGAAACAGCCTAAATAGGTATGGGGTCCTCCGAATACCGATTACCGAAATAGGTATGATGTCCCCCGATTATCGGATTATCGAATACCGATTACCGAAATAGGTATGATGTCCCCCGATTATCACGGGGGAAGCTGGAATGATGCGGTGGGAGCGGCGTCGCTGCGAAATACATCGCGGCCTCTGTTCGCGCTGGCGGGCACGGTGAGCAATCAGATCGGCTTTCGCGTGGTTCGGACGCGCGAAACCGCAAACGGTGATTCCAATGTTGACGGGCGCGTCGATGCGGCGGATTGGTCGGACTTCGGCGATTGTCTGTTCGGGCCGATCACGCCGCGAACCGCCGGCTGCTCCGTCTTCGACTTCGATCTGAACGACCGTGTGGACCTTCGCGACGCGGCGGCGCTCCAACTGGCCTCATCGTCCGCCGCTCTCGCACTGCAAGTGCATTCTATACAACGGCCAACCACTGAAAAATGACGACGACTCCGCGTGGTCCAGCCCGATCGCGCCAAGTTGCTTCCGCACCCCAAGACGAGGGTGAGGAAGGTACCCCTCGCCCGCTGCCTGACGGTCGCGGTTTTGTTGGGAGTCGCGCGGGCTGAAGCCCGCGGCTCGGGGGCGGCTTGCGTCGCGGATCGCGTATCGGTTGATCGCGCGGCATCGGAACTTAACCGTTGATTTGGTTCCGTGAGTCAACGCCCCGCCTTTCTTCGCCGATAAGTCAAGCGACGTTGCGACTGCAACGGCCCGGCCGCCCTCTGAACCCAAGCATGGTGAACGTTTCAGAGAGAGCGGCCGAAGTCGGCACAAGGTCACCCGGAGAACAGTTGATCGTGGAAGCGAATGCACTCGATACGGCAAGCAACGATGAGACCGACCTTTCCACCGTTTTCGCCGAGCCTGCGGCTACCATGCAGCGCTTCCTCGAAAACGTCTCTGAAGACTTGCGCAGTCCGCTCACGGTTCTGAAAGAGTTCACCTCGATCATCCTCGACGGGCTCGCCGGCGAGGTCCCGATCAGACAACAGGAATATCTACAAGTGATCGCCGAGAGCGTTGAGGAACTCGAAGCGATGGTCGGAAGCCTGATCGACGTAAGCCGACTCGACGCGGCGATGGTCGGTGCGTATCGCCGCCTGTGCGGGGCGTCGGAGCTTGTCGCGCCGCTCCGCATGAAACTCGAAAAGAAGGCGGCGGTTCATCACGCGCGATTCGAGGTCTGCGTAGCGGACGACCTGCCTACGCTGTTCTGCGACCCGGACCAGACCGCCCGCGTGATTACGCATCTTGTCACCCATGCCTTTCGCAACGCCGGCATGAACGGGCGCGTTCATCTGCGAGTCCGTCGCGCCGACGACGATATGAGTTCCGTGGTGTGCGAGATAAAGGACGACGGTCCGGCCATACCGTCCGAAAAGTTGCGGCTCATTCAGGAGCGCTTCCGATCCAACGACCACGGGGCCTGCGCGAGCGTCGCCGATCTCGACCTGAGCCTGACCGTGACCATGCAACTTGTCGATCTGAACCTTGGCGAAATCGTTGTTTCGAGCGGACCCGGGCAAGGCACCGTTTTTTCGTTCACGCTTCCCGCGGCCGAACCCCTCATGCTCGCCCAACGATTCCTTCGCTACAGCGCCCGCCTGCGCGGCGGTTTGACGATGGCCGCGATGTATGTCATCCGGATCAACGAAACCGCCGACGCGGCCACGCTCGCCGACATCGGCTCCTTCCTCCAGCATCATCTCCGTCGCACGGACCTGGTGTTCCCGATCGAACCGCACGCCTGGCTCGTCCTGCTTCCGATCGTTGGAAAAGACACAGGCGTCATGATGCGGCGGCTGGAAGACGCCTGGTCCGAATCCAATGCCAATCGCCCCGGGCGGTCACTGCCGCGCCTTTCGGTGGAATCACGAGGTTGCTGGGATATAGAGCAACAGGGCGGCGAATTGGTGAACCAGCTTCGTCGGCTTCTGGACGCCTGCCAACAGACTTCGATGTAGGTGTTCCGACTCTTTAACTCGTGCGGGTCAGATATCGGATTGCGCCGCAGCGCTGACCTGCGCGGGCGCGATCGCTTTGCGCAGGGTTTGGATCAGGCGCACGGAGTCATACGGCTTGCCGATAAACGCGCGGGCGCCGCTCCGAAACGCCGCCGCACGCGTCGAGATGCTGTCGTTGCCGCTCAGGTATACGACCGGAATGTGCCTCGCGCGCTCCGCATACTTCAGGCACTCGTGCAGCTCGGACCCTGAAAAGTGAGGCATGTCCACGTCGAGGAGAATCACGTCGGGCTTTTCGCGGATGGCCAGTTGCGACCCCGTCCGTGAGTCGTGCGCGACGACGACCTCGAATCCGGCGGCCTGAAGCCGAATCCTGATCGCCAGCGTCAAGGCGCGGTCGTCGTCTATGACCAGGACTCGTGCCATACTTCAGACCGTTTTCCCCTGCATGTGCGTCACGCGGATCGGACAGCGGCGAATCCGTCGAATCGCCTCCCAAGGTTGTCACTTCGCAGCCCGAGAACTGGCGGACACGTTCCGGTCATGATGCACCGGGCGCGCCAAACGGTAGGCGGCGTGTCCTTCCCCTCCACGTCCAGTGTACGATACGCCCGGCGGGCTTGGTGGAGGCGTAATGCCCTTCTTGCGACGCCGGCGACTGTACGCCGCGACGGAATTGGTACAAAATGAAGCGACCAAGCAAAGTCTCGTATCGTGGCGCGCGGGCATCGGTGGGCCGATCACGCGGTATCGACGTCATTGTCCGCTCTTGTGCCGGATCGCCCGCAGGGCCGAAGCGATCCCGCCGGTTATCGGTCGAGGGCGGTCGCGCGTTCGATCCCCGGAGCGGCCTGTGCGTCGCCCCGGATCGCTGAATGAGCATGGACTAACCGGGTACGCCCTGGCGTGTCTTGACGAAAGGAATCGAGCGACTTGCGTACCGAGGTGGACGTGACCGACTCGCGGGAGGTTGATCTGGTCTGCCGGGCCAGGGATGGCGACGCCGGAGCGTTCGGCGATCTGGTCCGCACGTATCAGCGGCGGGCCGTCTCGGTCGCGTATCGGCTTCTCGGCAACAGCGCCGACGCGAGCGATGTGAGCCAGGAGGCGTTCGTCCGGGCCTACCGCAACCTCGGCCAACTCGACGACCCCGCGCGATTCGGCGCGTGGTTGATGCGGGTGGTGAGCAACCTCTCGCTCAACTATCGACGGTCGCGGGCGGCCCGACCGGCTGCGTCGTTGGACGGGGCCATGGAAGCCGGAGCCGAGTTTCGCCGACCGACGACCGGACTGCGAGCGGCCGGGACCAACGAAGACGACGGCGACGCGCAGACGAGCGAACTCAACGACGCCGTCAGCCGGGCGATGGAGCAGTTGCCGGACAAGCAGCGGCTGGCGTTGATCCTGTTCAGCGTCGAGGGCATGCCGCAAAAGGAAGTCGCGGACATCCTCGAATGCAGCGTGGAGCTGGTGAAATGGAACGTCTTCCAGGCCAGAAAGAAACTGAAGGAACTCCTGCACGAGTTCCTCTGAAAAAGCGAGCCGCGGACGGATTGCAATCCCGGCGTGCCGGGAGTCCGCGCGGAGTTTCGACCATGCTGCGAGTTGTGCGATTAGTGCGTGTCGCGGTGATGAATCTGAAGACGACCATGGGGCGCACGATGGCGGACGATACCAAGGCATCGCCCGCGCGGAAGTACGGATTCTCTGAGTTCACCACCGCCCATTTCCAGCAACGTAGCGAGTAAGGAGCGGGCGGACGAAAACGGTACACGACGATGATCGACGAAACTTACAATCCGAACGATCCGCTGTTCCTCGTCAGTCGCGGTCTCGATCGCGACCTTTCCGATGGGGAGCGGGGTCGATTGAACGACGCGTTGAACGCCTCGCCGACGCTGCGCGAGGAAGCGAAACGCCTCGAAGCCGTTGATCGTCTCGTGAAACAGTGGGGACGCGAGGGCGTCGAAATCGATTGGAGACACCACGCCGATCTCGTGGTCGCCTCTCCGCAAACTGACGCCGACGACGCGACGCTCAGGAAGATTGACGAACTGATCGCCGCCTGGGGGCGACGTCAACCGGTGCTCGACGAGAAGGCCTTTGCGGACGCGGTTTTGTCGAGAATTACGCCGAATCGCCGAAAAACGCTTCCGATGCAATGGGTTTTGCGAATCGGCGCGCCGTTGGCGGCGGCCGCCGCGATTGCGCTGGCGG
>ERZ1292633.6165-Hain-H41-02um-R1-6165-length-10556-cov-4_pt1 | contig 10556 bp, 12 predicted proteins | sample MGYA00564406_ERZ1292633 | MGnify/ENA primary metagenome ERZ1292633 (study PRJEB36523, sample SAMEA6512639) | groundwater metagenome | collected 2019-01-08 | study: AquaDiva: Metagenomics assemblies of 32 groundwater samples
GGAGTTTTCAAGTCGCAAACGATTTTCCTTTGCCAAAACAACGGATGGGCAATTTCAATCCCAAGAAGCAAGCAAACCGCAACGCAAACACTTGCGCAAAAAGGAATAGCCGCTGGAATTTACAGTCTGCAAGTTGATGGGATGGATATTTTAGCGGTTTACAAGGCAACCAAAGATGCAGCGGAAAGAGCAAGAAAGGGCGAGGGCGCAACTCTAATCGAATGCCTAACCTACAGATTAGGCCCACACTCGACTTCGGATGACCCAAAAAAATACCGAAACCAGGAAGAGGCGGATAGCTGGAAGAAAAAAGATCCGGTTGATAGGTTCAAGCTCTATTTGCAAAAAAAGGGAATCTGGAACGAAGCGCTTGAGCAAAAACTCCAAACTGATGCGGATGCTTTAGTTGAAACCGGAGTCAAGGAAGCAGAATCCGACAATGTTCCAAAACTTGAGGACATGTTTGATTACGTTTATGCGGAAATGCCCCTGGTTTTGAAGGAGCAATACGAGGAACTTAAGCAAATCGAATCTGAAAAGAAAGCAGCAGGAGAGTAAAAAAACAGGAATGAAAAATTAAAAATGGTGAAAAATTATGCCAGTTGAAAAAATGAACCTTGTCCAAGCAATAAATTCATGCCTAGCTCAGGAAATGGAGCGCGATCCAAACATTCTTCTTATCGGCGAAGATGTTGGAGTTGATGGCGGAGTCTTTAGAGTTACAGATGGCCTGCAGGCAAAATTTGGGCCAGATCGAGTAGTTGATTCGCCACTAGCAGAATCAGGAATTGCTGGAACAGCAATTGGCATGGCAGCATATGGCATGCGGCCGGTAATTGAAATGCAATTCGATGGATTTGCATACTTTGCGCTTCACCAATTGGTTTTGCACGCAGCAAAAATGCGAAATAGGACTAGGGGAAGAATCACAATTCCTCTTGTAGTTAGGGCGCCTTTTGGCGGAGGAATCAGGGCGCTTGAATTGCACTGCGAGCCAATTGAAATTTCATTCATCAACACTCCCGGAATAAAGGTTATTTGCCCATCAAATCCATACGATGCCAAAGGCCTTCTTGCATCTGCTTTGCAGGAAAAAGATCCTGTGTTATTTCTTGAACCAAAGCGGCTTTACCGGGCCTTCAAGGATGATGTTCCAACAGAACGATTCACAGTTCCAATTGGAGAGGCAAAAATTGCGCGCGAAGGAAAAGATGTAACAATTATTTCCTACGGCGCAATGACAAGGACTTGCCTAAACACTGCTGATAACATTAAATCCGAAATAGATTGCGAGGTTGTTGATCTTAGGACGCTTTCACCTCTAGATGAGAAAACAATTCTTGATTCGGCCAAAAAAACCGGTCGCGTAGTTGTTGTGCACGAAGCCCCAAAATCCGGAGGTTTTGGAGGAGAGCTTGCAGCCCTCATTGCAGAAAAAGCGCTCATGAATCTGCAAGCGCCAATTCAAAGAGTAACTGCTCCGGATGTCCCAACTCCGCTTGCTAAACTTGAAGAGTTCTACATTCCGGATGAGTTTCGGATCAGCAGGGCAATTAGGGCCGCCATGAAATTCTAAAAAGGTTTTCGAATGCAAAAAAGGGAATTCAAAGGGGTTGCAATAGGTGTTTATCATCCTCCCGGATCTTTTCGTACTGCAGAGGAAGCAAGAATAGAAATATCCTCTAACCCATTTTATTTGTCACAATACAATAACGCCGTTGAAGAAATGAAAACTCTTCCAAAAAATTCCCTCGTTTTAATCGAAACGCCTCAAAAAAGTCTTCGCTTCAACAACAAAATTCTTGAACACCATCAATTTTTTTCATTACTGGCCAAAAAAGCAAAAAAACTGGGGTTAAAAGTAAAGCCCTTCAATACCGTAAATTCAATTGTTAGGCGGCAGGGGGCGTATCGCTTGGCAAAATTAGCTTTGCTTGCAAATTCTCCTCATTCCGATTCGATCCGATCCGAAGCCGAATCCAGGTTAAAGGGAGCTACGAACCTAAATCCGATAGAATTGGATGAACGTTTAGATACTTCGGGAGAAATAATGACAAACCAATTGATAAAAAATATGATTCTCCATAAGCCGGCTTTGGTAATAGGGGGCGAACAACATATTACCGAACTAAAAAAATGGTTTATCGGATATTCGGATAAAACACCTATGAAAATTAGGCTGAAAGGTAAGGTGCAATCAATTGCTGAATTTTTATTTATTAGAAATCGGAGCCTAACCAGTAGAATTAAAGAACATCGCAGGCGTATTATTCAAAGGCACCCAGAACGATGAATCAGTGATAAAACATGGCAATGAATTTCAAATTCCCAGATGTTGGCGAAGGAATCCATGAGGGAAAAATGGTCAAATGGCTAGTAAAAGAAGGAGATGAAGTCAAGGAAGATGCAGTTCTTTGCGAAGTTGAAACCGATAAGGCGGTTGTTGAAATCCCCTCACCTCGGAAAGGCTTTCTTTTGAAACTGTATTTCAAGGAAGGCGATGTCATAAAGGTTGGCCAAACACTTGTTACAATTGGCGAGAAGGGCGAGGCAATTCCAATTGAAGAAAAAACTGTTTCAAAAAGCGCTTCATCAATGCAACCATCAAGTTCAATGCAAAAACCAGCGGTTGCATCTGGCTTGATTCAATCAACTTCTCAAGTTGCATCTCCAAGTTCGTCGCAATTCCAATCTCAAACTGCATCCCAATCCGCAATTCCGCAAGTTGGCGCAGGCGTGATTGCAACCCCATCAGTTAGGCAGCGTGCAAGAGAACTGAATCTGGATCTTAATTCCGTTAAAGGATCCGGGCCGGGCGGAAGAATAACTTCAGAAGATGTTGAAAATGCTGCAAAAATGGGAAAAGTTGGATCCGCTGGAAATGCTTCCTCAAATTCATCCCAAAGTTCTTCATTCCAAGGAAAACCAGCTCCACTAGAAACCGACTTTTCAAAATTCGGTGAAATCGAAAAACAGAAAATCTCGGGAATTCGAAAACGCATTTCCGAAGTCATGTCCAAATCCAAAAAAACCGCAGCGCACGTTACGCATTTTGACAATGTAGACATAACTGCGCTTTCAAAAATTCGGGAAGATTACAAGGCGCAAGGCGAACAGAAAGGGATCAAAGTTACATACCTTCCCTTCATTATCAAAGCAGTTGTTTTGGCACTTCAAAAGCACCCCAAATTCAACTCCTCATTCGATGAAGCAAACGATGAGATAATTCTCAAGAAATATTTCAATATAGGAATTGCAATCGACACTCCGGATGGGTTAATTGTGCCTGTGATTCATTTTGCAGATAAGAAGGATATTTTTGAAATTTCATCCGAAATCACAAAACTTGCATCCGAGGCAAAGGAAAGAAAGCTCAAAATCGAGGATCTGAAGGGCGGATCGTTTACAATTACCAACATTGGAAGCATCGGAGGCGAATTCTTCACCCCAATAATCAACTTCCCAGAAGTTGCAATTCTTGGGCTTGGGCGAATGGGTGAAAAAGTTGTAGTTTCCGAAGGAAAGGCAGTTATTTCAAAAGTTCTTCCGCTCTCCCTTTCATTCGACCACAGAATTATCGATGGCGCCGAAGCTGCAAGATTTGCCAACGATCTTATTATTTTGCTTGAAAATCCTGAAAAGCTCAAGTAAAAGCCAAAGAATTTTTAGTCAAAACCAAAAGTTTCATATCTTTTTTACAAAAGGTGCTCATTTATGGTAGTTGGAGAAGTTGCTCTTGAAACTCAAGTTGCAGTAATTGGCGGAGGGCCTGGAGGCTATGTTTGCGCAATCCGGCTTGCCCAGCTTGGAAAAAAAGTAGTGATAGTTGAAAGGGACAAAAACGGAATGGGCGGGGTTTGCCTAAATAGGGGGTGCATCCCTTCAAAAGCGCTGATACATGCAGCAACCGAGCTTGAAGGATTGCAGCACATGGCAGATATTGGAATTACTGCCGGAAACATCACTTTTGATGCCGTTAAGATGCAGTCTTGGAAGACCAAATTGGTTTCAGGGCTAAGAAAAGGTGTTGAAGACCTTTGCCTAAAAAACGGAATCGAAATAATTTTTGGGGAAGCTAGGTTCGAAAGCTCAAAACGTCTTAGCATTTCAGGAAACCCCGAGTGCGTAGCAATTGATTTCCAGCATGCGGTTATAGCTACCGGTTCTATTCCAATTGAACTTAAGAATTTGCCATTTGATGGGGTAAAAATCATAACCACTACGGAAGCTTTGGAAATATCCCAAACTCCAAAGGAAATTGCAATAATTGGCTCTGGCTACAATGGCATTGAAATGGGCACCATGTTTGCAAAACTTGGAGTAAAAGTCAAATTGATTGAAAAGAATTCGCAAATCCTTCCCGGCGTTTCAGCAGAGATTGCAACAATAGTTGAAAGGCGGCTAAAAGCGCTTGGAGTTGAGATGTATGTCAACTCCGTTGCAGAAAGTTTTTCTGAAAAGAATGGTTTGATTGTTTTAAAAGTAAATCAAAACGGAGCAATGGTTGATGTTTCTGCAGAAAAAGTTCTTGTAGCTATTGGAAGAAAGCCCTCAACTTCCTCGCTTAGGCTTGAAAACACCAAAATAACACTTGATGAACGCGGATTCATAAAAGTCAATGAAAAATTGCAAACATCTGATGGAAGAATTTATGCAATTGGCGATGTTGTTGGAGGCGCAATGCTTGCGCATAAGGCTTCTGCAGAAGGAAAAGTAGCCGCCGAAGTGATTTCTGGCGCAAATGTTGTATTCCAAAACAAGGCAATCCCTTCGGTAATATTTTCGGATCCGGAAGTTGCCTATGTTGGACTAACCGAAAAAGATGCTGCCCAAAAAGGAATTTCCGTAAAAATTGGAAAATTTCCATTCCGCGCATTAGGAAGAGCGCAAACCATGGAAGAAATTGATGGCTTTTTGAAAGTGATTGCGGATATTGATTCGAGTGTTCTTCTTGGAGTAGAAATCGTTGGCCCAAATGCATCTGATTTGATTTCAGAAGCTGTTCTTGCAATTGAAATGGGCGCAAGGCTTGAAGATATAGCTCTTACAATACACCCGCATCCAACGCTTCCGGAAGCATTAATTGAGGCATCAGAAATTGCGCTTGGCCGGGGAATACATTTCTTTACGAAAAAAGCCTAAAGTTTCCACTTCACATCAGAAAAATCTATGCGCACTTTTTTTCTCTTTTTGAATATTCCATAATTTTTTTGCATTAGCTAAAAATTGCCAAATGCTTTCTGGCTGCAAATTCTGTCTCCAATAACTCAAACCCTTTTTAGTCAAACCTCCCTTGTCCTTCAAATAACCTTTTGAAACCATTTCCTTCCTCCATTTAGGAATTTCCAGTGCATCCAATTTTTTTGGCGGCGCCACATAAAGCAAAAGAAGGCCATCCTCTCCGTGCCGTTGTATTAGTTTTCTTGTAAAGTGCATTCTCAAAAAAGATTTGAAGAAATGATTTTTATAAAGCACATGATTTTTCAGAGCTTTGAAAATATTTTCCGGCCAATATGCCGTAGGCTCATAAAATTCTCGATTAACGGTTTCGGCATCTTTTTTTATTTTATTGTATTCTCTCTCCATAACGATCCAACGCCTAGAGATTAATTTTTTTTCCAAGTCCGGTTTAAAACTTTGTAATGCGTGTGTGAGTTCGTGATCCGATATCGATGATTTATTGTATTTATTATTTTCATTATAATTGATCAAATGGTAATCGGGGATGTAGTTTGCAACTCCTGTCTTAAACAGGTCTTTAACCTCAATTGGTCTTAGATCCTTAAGCGGAATTCCGCTAATTTCCGAAAACCTCTTGTACATCCGTTCAACATTGATCGTTTTTTCCATCCAATCATCTTTGGAAATTCCACTCCGTAGTCCGATATTTTGTGGTGGCTAGTTCTTTTGCCCGAAGCAGCTCATTTTCGCTCCAGCTGCCAAATTCAAACTCCTTTCCTTGCGTGAATGCTTCAACGAGTGCCTTGTAGGCTTCATTTTTATCGGCAATTCCTAGGCGCTTAAGGCTTGTAACCCGCTCCTCAACAGATGCAATCATCTTATCCGAAATCTTCTCCTTTGAAACCTTAAGAACGGAAAACATCTTCCTAACATCCAAATCAAACAGCAAAGTGCCATGCTGAAGCAATACGCCATGCCGCCTTGTCTGCGCATTCCCGGAAACTTTTTTTCCGCCAACTATGATATCGTTGATCGGTTTGAACTCCGCTTCCAAATTAAGCGTTTTTAGCCCATTAACAATCCATCCGCAGATGATTTTATAGGAAGCTATAATGTCTTTTGTGAAATAGATTTCAGGTGCAATCACACTATAGGTTATTTCACCATTGTAATCGTGGTACACAGCTCCTCCGCCTGTTCTTCTTCTAACAACATCGATTTCGCTTTTTCGGCACTCTTCCAAATCAACTTCATCAGTAATGCTTTGGTGATACCCAATTGAAACCGCGCTTGGCTGCCATCCATAGAACCTAATTGTTGGAGGAACTTTCCCATCTGCAACTGCTTCCGAGCATGCCTCATCAAGTGCCATGTTTGTGAATGCATCATGATGCTCAAACATTATTACTCTCCATTTCATTCCAAAGCACCGGTTTTGTTTTCTTTTGCCTGTTTTATAGCCTCTGAAAATGCCGAAGCAATTGCCTGCGGGGTAATTCCAATCAATTGGATTCCCTGGGATTTGCAAATCTCATCAATTTTCACTGCTATTACGTCCATTCCTTCCGAAGCATTCGACATTACGAGCGTTTTTTCAATCACAACCAAAGAATCCTCCGGATGTATGAAAAAATCACCTGTAATTTTGACGTATTTTGCCTTATCCTGCGATTCCGAAAGCTCAAGCTCCATCCGAAGCATCTTTCCGCCCTCGACTTTTGCTGTGATTTTTGATTTCATTAAAAAATACCTTTTCCTTGGATTAGTTACTTAGGCGAATTCTAAAAGGCTTTCGCATGGGACGGATCAAAACAAATTTGCCTACCAAATAACGCTTGATTTGGGTTATTTCCTCTCCCTAATTCCTTGCCTATAGCCCTGTACAAAAGCCCGTCCAAGTATTTCGTTCACGTGTGGAATTGTACTTTCCTTTGGCAATTTGCTTTCTGCAGTATCGCTAAAAACCCGCTTAATTGCGTTTTTGTAAGTGCCCCGAATAACTTCGTTGAACCTTAGCGGGTCAATCCCTCCGGATTCAAAAAAATCATACTCCCTCCTTCCCCTTGATGGTTTCCTTCTTTCAAGCATTCCGGGAAGCGGCTTTTTCCTATTCCTTCCAAGCTCAAAGCCGTGAGTCATTATTTTTTCAAGCATTGGCCCAATCCTAAGCTTTGTTTCTGGCATTTCTTCCGTCAATTCAAAGGGATGGCCACGTATCAGGCTGCTTATCCTTTCCGTATAGAACTTATTGAAAATTTTCCTAAGCTCCTTTTGCCTTTCCTTTGGTATGGTGATTTTCCTATTTGATTCCTTTTGCAATACTTTCTCTTCGTGAAGGATTTCCTCTATATTCATTTTCATATTCTCAACTTTTTGTAACTTTTAACCCAAATTCGGGTAAAATGGGGGTATTTAAGAGCAAAATTAAAACGATAACTATATATACTAGTTTTAGAAGAATTTATATATCTAACTGATGTTGGCAAGTTCTTTTTGGGTTATTTGGTTTCATCTCAAAGTGTTGCATATGCATTTCAAGGTACTAAGCGTTAGCGCATCCAATAATTTGGTCCTTCGTTCAACCGAAGGGTTGCCAGTTTCACGCAAGATGCAGCTTTTTTTGCAAGGAAAGCACGTAGGCGAGGTTTTTGAAACCATTGGCCTTGTCAAATCGCCCCTATACCTTGCAAGGGCAAAGAGCGGGCCAAATGAACTTGTGGGAAAGCAATTGGAGGGAAAATGAATTGTTAGTTTTGTTGTTTGAAAAACGGGTTGGAAAAACGTTGTAATTTAATTTAAATTTTAACAGGAAAATGCGAAAACTCGTTGGTTTTTTTGTTTCCTAAAAAAATGGTGGTAATGTATGGAATGTCCAGAATGTCATAGCACAAAAATGAGAAAGGATCCCGGCAGGGGCGAACTTATATGCGCCAGCTGCGGACTTGTAATTGAAGAATCCTTAATGCACGAAGGCCCCGAATGGAGGGCATTTGATGCAGAGCAAAGAGCCAGCAGGGCAAGGACTGGAGCTCCTCTTAAATACATGTCCCCAAACAAGGGGTTGGTCACAGAAATCGATCAATACAACCGCGACATCCGGGGAGGGAAGATTTTACCATCCCAGCAAGCCCAATTATACAGAATGAGAAAATGGCACAAACGCGCATCAATTAGCAACTCAATTGAGCGCAACCTAGCGATTGCACTAACTGAAATGAATAGGGTTGCAGCTCATTTAGGGCTTGAAGAATCCATTAGGGAAAGCTCGGCCCTTCTTTACCGCAAATGCGTAGAAAAAGGCTTGATCCGCGGAAGGCAAATCGAATCCGTCGTTTCAGCTGTGATTTATGCAATTTGCAGGCAATATGGAATTCCAAGAACTCTTGATGAAATTGCAGTGATTGCTGAAATTCCAAAAAAGGAAATCGGAAGGACCTATAGGTTAATCACACAAGAACTCGAGCTTAAAGTGCCTCTTACAAACCCCAGATTTTACATCTCAAGGTTCGTAACCGCCCTTAGGCTTTCTGGCGAAACCCAGCAAAAGGCAAACGACATCCTAAATCAGGCTCTAAAGAAGGGCCTTATTTCCGGAAGAGGGCCTATGGGAGTAGCTGCAGCAGCAGTTTACATCGCATCTGTTTCAACTGGAGAGCGAAGGACCCAAAAAGAAGTTGCTGATGTTGCCGGAGTCACAGAGGTAACAATTAGGAACCGATATAGGGAACTCAAAAAGGCGCTTGGATTGGATATTGCAATCTAATTCCTTTCTTTTTTTATTTTTTTTATTTTATTTTTTATTTTTCCTGATGCTTTTTTCCAGTTTTTCAATGGATATTGACATGGGAATATTTCTTCCAAGGCCTCCCCAAAGAAGCCTGGTAATAAGTCCCCGTCCTGTTTTTTTCAAATAGCTTCTGCCTTCCTTGGTTACGGGTACGCTTTTCCTTAGGGCATCCCCTTCCAACGAAACAAAATGCCTGGATGCCAAAAGTTCAAGATTCCTGGCAATGCCGCTTCCTTCCATTTTTTTTACAACGGAACTTGGGCGTACATATGTGTAAGGGTATACGCCGGACCTGAATACATTTTTCCCCAAATTTTGGAAAGAAATCGATCCCGTTCTGAACTCCGCTGTTCCATTCAATGCCAATTTTGCAAGCGGGGTTTCAAAAAAAAGAGGGCTTTCTTCCGGAGCAATTATTCGGGATATCGCATGGATTACGTATTCGTGCTCCCAATTGGTTTTTTTGTGGGTTAGCAAAAACCCCGTTCTGATCCCGCCCAGTTCTTCTTCACGTTTTTGTAGGCCTGCCATATGAAAAACAATGCCTCCTCAGTTTTATATATGCGCTTGGCATTAAAGTTTTTGAAAAATTATGGCACTTGAAATAGAAATCAAACTTCATGTAACCGACCCATCCAAAATGCGCTCAAAAATCAAGGAAGCAAAAGGCATGCACACCGGAACTGCCCGGCAATACGATGGGATTTTTGATTTTCCTAGTGGCAAGCTATTCAAGCGCGGGGAGCTATTTAGGCTTCGCGTTCTTGAGCCGGTTTGGCCGGATGGCGATAAAACAGCAATCATCACATTCAAGGGAAAAAGGAAGCTTAAAGGCGCTGTCAAATCAAGGGAGGAAACCGAGTTTGAAACGCATGATATCCCAGGCGCCCTTCTAACGCTTAAGGAAATGGGCCTTGAAAAAAAAATGGAGTACCTAAAATCAACTGAATTTTACAAATTAGGGAAACTCAAAATCACTCTTGATCATTTTCCGCACTATAAGGAGCTTGGCTATTTTCTAGAGCTGGAAGGAACCAGGCTTGATATTGCAAAAGGCATGAAAAAGCTAGGGCTTAGTGAAAAAGATGCTGAAAAACTCTCTTATCCCGAAATCATGGCTAGGCTTTTGAAAAAATAAGATGTTGAGCGGGAGTATCTTCAAAATCCGGGGCATAAAATTCCACATCTTGCACGAAACTTCAAAATCCATCCATGAAATTCAAATGCTGCTCTTCTTCTTTGCTTTTTCCCAGATGTTCTCCTCGTAAATTCTGATGAATTTTCCGGAAAGTTTGCTTTTGTAGATTTCAAGGGATTTTACATCCTCATCAATCTGCCCATCAACTGAAATCATGATCTCACGATCAAGGGATTCGATGTGGAATGAATGATTCGCGGGAAAAACAACCGGATGGTTGGTTGCAGACATTGGGCAAATTGGCGTAAGTGTGATGCTTTCAATTGTTGGAAAAACAATTGGCCCGCCAGCTGATATGGAATACGCGGTCGAACCAGTTGGGGTCGGCGGGGCTGTGCTTGAGGTGGCGGTCCCAGACCTCCAGCGCCGGTTTTGGCTTGAGCGACCCAT
>ERZ1292633.6167-Hain-H41-02um-R1-6167-length-10553-cov-7_pt1 | contig 10553 bp, 8 predicted proteins | sample MGYA00564406_ERZ1292633 | MGnify/ENA primary metagenome ERZ1292633 (study PRJEB36523, sample SAMEA6512639) | groundwater metagenome | collected 2019-01-08 | study: AquaDiva: Metagenomics assemblies of 32 groundwater samples
AAAGACTTCTTTTGGCCCCATTCAGCCGACGCCGGCGACGAGGAACTCGTTCGGTCCGCCATTGAACAGTTCTACAACAAAGACGGGCAGCCGCCCAAAGAGCTGCTCATCCCCACCGACCTCGACGACGCCACGGTGATCGAAGAGTGGCTCTCAGGCAAGCGCGGAAACGCGGTCCGCGTCGTGGCGCCCGAGCGGGGCGTGAAACATCAATTGCTCCTCCTGGCGGAAGAAAACGCCGGCGCCGCCGTCGCCAATCACCTGCGAGACGAAGAAATCGGACGGCAGGCCGTTGAAGAGTTGAAGCGGCTCGTACGACTGGACATCGTGCCTCGACGCATCGAAGGATTCGACATTTCGAACACCATGGGCAACCAGTCCGTCGCGTCCATGGTCGTCTGGGAAGACGGCCAGATGAAAAAAGCGGACTACCGCCGGTTCAAAATCCAAACCGTCACCGGGGCCAACGATTTCGCCAGCATGCAGGAAGTCGTCACGCGCCGCTACGGAGACAGCGAGAATCTCGCGCGCCCGGATCTCATCCTCATCGATGGAGGATTAGGCCAGCTCGCCGCAGCCATGGAAGGGCTGAAACAGGTCGGCCATCAGGACCTGGCCATTATTGGATTGGCCAAGGCACGTGGCGAGAAGGACGAGCGGATTTTCCTGCCCGGTCGAAAAAATCCCATTGTGCTTCGCGCGAACTCCCCGGCCACCCATCTGGTGCAACGCATTCGTGACGAGGCCCATCGATTTGCGATCACCTTCCATCGCAAGCTACGCGGCAAAGCCCTGATGGCCTCGCAATTGGATCAAGTGATCGGCATCGGTGCGATCAAACGGACCCGCCTGCTCAAACAATATGGCAGCCTGGCGAACATCGCTGCCGCCACGGACGACGAATTGATGGCCGCCGGACTCGATGCCACCACCGTCGCAGAAATGCGGAAAGCGCTCGCGAAAACTACCTTGTAACCCAGCGATCTCCAAACCCTGAGGTCACTTCTGGCCCCCCCCTCAACATACATCCTAGGATGGAATTCCAAGGTCGAATGGCTCTATGCTAAGGGCCTCAACGGCACTATAGTCAGGGATGTCGGCGCCCGACGATTCAGGCCTCAGAAAGGATCCATGACCCAGCCTCTCGCCCCCCTTTCAGCAACCACCAACGACCTCACATCCCTCCGTCCTGAAGCAGAGCTGGCCCAGCTACGCGCACGCGTGGCGCAACTGGAACAGGATTTGGCCGAGCAGAAATGGATGGACGATGCGCTCAAGGCGTTGGCCTTCGGCACCGCATCTGCCACAGGGAAAGAGTTCCTGCAGGCCCTTGTTCGGCAATTATCCACCACGTTGAAAGCGCAGTACGTGTTCGTGACGGAATGGGCACCAGGGCGGACCGATCGGCTTCGAACCGTAGCCGGATGGTGCGGCGATCGCCCGGCCGATCCCCTTGAATACGATCTGCCTGATTCCCCTTGTCATGTGGTATTCGACGACGGGACGGCCTTCATTCCTCGCGGCATCCAGCAACTGTTTCCAAAGGACACCTATCTCTCCACGCTCAACATCGAAAGTTATATGGGAGTGGTCCTACTCAACAGCGCAGGCAGGCCGACCGGCCATCTGTGCGTGATGGATGTGAACCCGTTTTTGTTCGATGACAGCCAGGGCACCGCCATCATCAGAGCCTTTGCCGCGCGCGCCGCCACCGAGCTTGAACGGCTTCGGGCGGAGAAGACACTGAAAGCGAGCGAGGCGCAGTTTCGCGCGATCGTGGAGTCGGCAACCGATGCGATTATTCTCGCCGATCATGAAGGTCGTATTATTTCCTGGAACAAGGCATCGGAACGGATCTTCGGCTACTCCGTGAACGAGGCGCTCGGCCAGCCGCTGACGATCCTCATGCCTGCACGCTACCGACAGGAGCATGAACAGGGACTGGCGCGCATGGGGGAAACGGGTCACGCCACGTTCGCGCGAAGACCCCGTGAGCTTGTGGGCGTGACAAAACAGGGTCGAGAGTTTCCATTGGAACTCTCACTCGCCAGCTGGCAGGCTACGGAAGGTCTGTTTTTCAGCGGTATCATCCGCGACATCTCCGAACGCGCGCAAGCCGAGACGGCCTTGAGAGCGAGCGAAGCCCGGTTACAGCACTTTGTCGCAGAAGCGCCGGTCGGACTGGTCATTCTGGACGATCAACAACACTTCCTCAGCGCCAACAAGGCCTTCTGTGCCCTGACGGGATACAGCGAACAGGAAGTAGTCGGAAATACCTACGCCCTGTACACCCATCCGGACGACCTACCCGACAATCTTGTCTTAACGAATGCGTTTTTCGAGGGCACGCGATCGGGCTACACCTATGAAAAGCGCTATATCCGGAAAACCGGGGATGTCATTTGGGTCGCCGTCACCACCACCGGCATCGAACTGCCCGGCCATGTCGGCCCGCTCTTGCTCGCGGTGGTCGAGGATATTTCTGAGCGGAAGCGGGTCACGGAGGAACGGGAGCGGATCAGCCAAGATCTCCATGACGACGTCCTTCAATCGCTCTATGCGGTCGGCATGGGGGTAGAGCACACTCGGCAGCGAATCAAGCGAGTCTCTCCCACAAATGCCCGCCGGCTGGACAATTCCATCGCACAGCTGAACGCGGTCATCCGCGAGGTACGAAGCTTTATCCCTCGCATGCAAACGCCCGCAATCCCGCAGGGCATGTTCGACCAAGCACTCCGCGCGATCGTGCAATCGCTGACCCTTACCGGAGCGGACGACATACAAGTGGATATCGACAAGTCAGCCGTCGACGGACTCTTGCGTACCCAATACGGTCCTATACTCAGTATCGCCAAGGAAGCACTGAGTAATAGCCTCCGGCATTCAAACGCCCTCCATCGCACCGTCACGATCCGCCCGCATCGCGGGAAGATCAGACTGGAGCTTTCTGACGATGGAAAGGGCTTCAGCTCAACCGCACGAAAATCAGCTGGGCAAGGGCTGGCCAACATGCGGGTACGGGCACGAAAACTAGGCGCGAGACTCACGATCAGATCGCGTCCCGGAAAAGGCACGCATGTGGTGCTCGACATCCCTCCACTGGCACAACAGGGCACCGCGTAGATCCGCGTCGAGCACGATGCCGGGTGCAGATTGTCTGGATTGGCAAGCGACGTCTTGGCACGGTTCAGGCCGATAGCCTGTCTCTCTTATCAAAACATGAATTTGACACTGACTGTTCCCAAGTGAACATGGGCATGGTAGGTGGGTGTGCTTCCTACGAACAGCACCGATCTGATCAATGGGTGGCAGGAGAGGCTTGGGATATGGCCGACTAACCAAGGAGCTCTACGGACCTGATTTGACATCGTCCCCATCTCTTTCCCCTATCCAGATCGCGCACAAGTCCAGCTAAACACATATTGATTTCACATATGACCTCAATTAGACTCCCACCACCAGGCTCTATCGCCAGGATTCAAACTCGGCTCATCGAGGATCAGAGAGTATGGTGCGCCAACCCCTCCGACAACAACATACTGTTTCAGAAGATGCCCTGTGTGAGGAGTTTTCTTTTTTCCAACGAGGAAAGCATGATCATGCTCTTCCGCTTTCGACTGGGCAAGATCTTGACAACGGCCATACCCGGACCCCACACCAACAGAGCCTTGGCAAACAACCGCGCCGTTTCCCAGCTGAGATATTTGAAGACCTGACAAAAAGAGAGATCCAAAATGCCGTTGAGATTCTTCATTACTCGGCGGAGGCAACGACCGGGGATGATGTGTATCAGGTCCTACGGCTTATTCAGCGGGCTGTGGCATGCCCGAAAGTGATCGGTGGAGTGGCGCAGCTCACAGCCACCGGCGGCTTTAAGGAATTCAACAGCGTGATCAACGTGAGCTATTCCAACGACTGGCTGTATGCCTATTGCAAGAACGAGTACGCAACCGTCGACCCCGTATTGCAATCTCTCCTCTCTACGTCCCAAACGCAAACCTGGAAGCAGACATACTCAACGGCCAATTCTCCGAAGCAACTGGAATTCGTCGAAGAAGCTCGCTCGCTCGGACTGACGCACGGGATTACCACGGGGATGCTCGAACGTGATCGGGGGTTTGCGACTTTCTTTTCGTTTGCCGGTGGTGACGCGGCTGGTACCCAGCGGTTTGCGGGATTACTAGAATACCTTCTTCCCTCTCTTCACCGGGTTCTCATTGCAAACACCCACACGCCCTTATTCAATCGCGTGCAAGGCCTTTCGCCTCGAGAAATGACGGTGCTGCAATGGATGAAGGAAGGGAAAACCAACTGGGAAATCGCTCGTATTGTGGGCGTGACCGAACGGACCGTGCGTTTTCACGTTGAAGGTATTTTCATGAAGCTGGATACCAGTTCCCGCACTCAGGCAGTGGCAGTTGCCATGGAACATGGCCTGCTTTAAACCGAGTACGCTACTCTGCCCTGCTTGATTGAGATCCGTCTTCAATCAGGCCGCGGCCAATCTTCTCCCTATCTCGTCTAACGGTTGCTGATCTTGCCGCCTGGTTTGGGCTACGCCGGACTCGGCGAATTGCTCCCGGGGGTCCCTTGCGAGAAATCCGCTTCGTTCGAACAAGGCCGAACCATCAACCGCGTTCATCCACTGGAAGAACGACGGTTGTTTCAGTGGACAGGTTTCGTAAAACTGTTTCCAGTCAAGAACGGCCGCAATTGATAGCGCGCCGGCCGGAGGAAGAGACACGGCCGGGCTAATGGCTTCGCATGAAAGTCCTATGCCGCGAAGCACACGGAGAAATCGTTTTTCGACCACCATATACATATAGGGGACCTCGTTCTGCCTTGACCATTGGTACACCCCCTTAATGAGAATCAGCATCAGACGGCTGGAAAGCCCTTTGTCTGTCAACGTCGGATCTAACGCCAGCCTTGTAATCTCTGCTGTATCATGCGCCTTCCTAATTTCGCAGCTTTCAGGTAAGCACGGGCGAAACTCTTTCTCTATCATGAATGGATAGGGAGACCTTACCATTCGAAAGACGCCACGGAGCTTCCGCTCCTCGTCAAACAGCCCAATCGACGTGGCAAAGGCATCGTACGCGTCAACTTCAAGCTCGTCGTCGCTTTTCGCAACCCATTGAAGCCGGTCGGCAAACACCTGGTGGCGCAGATGATACGACGCGCTGAGATCCTGCTCGTCTGACAATGTTTTCACGAGTAATCTGTCTTCCTGGAACTCGATCGCTCGACTTTCCTCCAACACCAGCATGAGCACCTCCTTCGTTCTTCTGTGGGCCACTCGCTCTCTATGTGAAAGAGATGCATCAATTGATGCTGGGGCGTCACCTGGCGGATCCGCCAGGTGACGGTATGCATGGCAGTCATGTACAAGTAGTGCGTTTTCGAACTGAGGGGTCCGTGTGAAGAAGGACTCCGTTGACAGTCATGCATCGCACGAATGAAAGAAAGGGGTGTTCCAACTAATGAAAGATCGGCGTGGGTTCCGGATTATCGACGGGTTTCGGCAATCCCCTGGAAAACCGTCGCAACAGGAAGCGCCTCTCGATCAAGGAACTCCCCGCGACACAGCCGATCTTTCCTCTTGTCTGCTGAGTGAACAGGTCGGCAGCAGCCTCGTCTCTGCCCTCAAGGCATCCGAGGAACGATTGAGCGCCCTGCTTCACGATCGCAGCCGCATCGGGCGGGAATTGCACGATTCAGTGCTGCAAGCGCTCTATGCGATCGGGATGAGTCTTGGGCAAACTTGTCGATTGCGGAAGGGCATACCACACACCGCGCAGGTGCCCCGCGATCAAGCGTCCGACCAGGTCAACACGCTCATCCAAGACATCAGACGGATGATTCTGGGCGTGGAGGCCGACAACGTTGAGGCTTTCAGTCTGATCTCAGAGCTGCAATTCCTTGCCCAGACCTTTGGGCAGATAAGTCAGTTGCGGATTCGTGTGGAAGTCGACCCGGCTGCAGAGGAGATTCTGACCGGCGAAGAAGCACGCGAACTCGTCACGATCACCAGAGAGGCCTTGAGCAATTGTGTCCGCCACGCTCGCGCCACAAGAACCGTCGTCACCCTTCGACGAATCGGCTCACGAGTACGACTAAGCATTCGCGACAACGGGTCAGGCTTCGACGTCGCACACGGACAGGCGAAGGGCATTGGGTTCGCGCATATGGAAAATCTTGTTCGGAAGATCGGTGGCCGCCTTGACATCCGATCCACAGTGGGTCGAGGGACACGCATCACCGCAGATGTCTACCTTGAACCGATTCTCACGATGGTATGAAACACCCACGCACCCATCTCATCACCGCCTCATCGTCTCCCGCTCCAAGACGAGGCCTGAGTAAGAACAATAGGACCGCGGCAATATACGCTCCAATGCCGGACACCCTCCCGTGGGAGCCGATTGAGCATTGCTATCGCGCGCTCCTGGAGACCTCCAGCAGTGCGATCCTACTTCTCTCGCCTGAGTCCATCATTCTAGGGTGGAACCGCGCGTCGGAGGCGCTCTCTGGATGGATAGCCGATGAATCGCTGGGGCACAGTTATGTCGAGCTGTGTCTCCCGATGGCAGCACGTGAACCATTTCTGCGCGAGCTCGCACAGGCCATCGCAGGGAGCGAAGTGAGAGGCTTCGAGAGCCCTCTCCGGACACGCACAGGGTCACAGACGATGCTCTCCTGGAATATCTCGCGAGTACTGGGGACTCGCGGGAACCTGATCGGCCTCATGGCTATCGGACATGCTGTCGCCCCGCACACCCAGACAGAAGAGACACTCCAGCTGGCCCATACCAGGCTGTGCGAGGAGGCTCGCCGGACGCAGAGGGCCACAGAAGAGGAACGACGCCGCATCGCACGGGAACTACACGACGAGTTCGGGCAAGCCTTGACCGGCTTGAAATTTGACCTGACATGGTTCGGCATGAAGCTGACGCAATCGCCTGTTCCGCCCGCCATCACAGATCTCCTAGAGAAAATCCAGGCCATGTCGGGATCGGTCGACGCGCTCTTGGAATCCGTTCGCGCGACGGCGGCGTCCCTGCGCCCTGCGATGCTGGACGATCTCGGGTTGGTCCCGGCGTTGGAATGTCTCGCAACGACGTTTCACCATCGCACGGGTGCGCGATGTGCGATAGACGTAGCCCGGGAGTTGTCAGCCACACAACTCCCCCCTGAGATGTCTACGGCATTGTTTCGAATCGCGCAGGAACTGCTGACGAATGTGATGCGTCACGCCGCCGCCTCCCAGGTACACATACGCCTGTCCCAGAACAATGGCATCGTCACCTTAGAAGTAACTGACAATGGGAGTGGCATCAACCGCGAGAGGATGACCTCTCCTCATTCTTTTGGGCTCCGTGGAATGCAGGAACGAGCCTCCCTCCTAGGGGGCCACTTTCGTATTGTGGGAACGCCCGGGGTCGGGACGACAGCGACCGCCTCCGTACCGGTTGCGAAGTGCTTCGTCCCGTGAATGGGACACAGCTGGTAAAAATTCTCGTCATCGACGATCACGTGGTCGTGCGCCGGGGCGTGAAACAGATCCTTGAGGAAACCGTCCCCCACGTCGAAGTCGGTGAAGCCGATACCGGCCTGAAGGGGATTGCTGCGGTACAGCAAGAATCCTGGGATCTGGCGATCGTGGATATCAGCCTTCCGGATCAGAGTGGGTTGGAACTTCTGTGCGAATTACATCGCGTGGTGCCGCAACTCCCGCTTATGGTCTTAAGCCTGCACCCGGAGGAACAATACGCCGTTCGTGCCTTCCGGGCTGGAGCGATGGCCTACCTCACAAAACACACCGCGCCAGAGGAGTTGGCCAGGGCAGTCAAGCAAGTCCTGACCGGCCGCATGTATGTCACCGCTTCCCTCGGTGAGCGCATGGCCGGCAGCCTGAACAAGAGTCCCACCGGCCCAGACCATCACACCTTGTCCGAGCGGGAATTCGAAGTCCTTCGATGCTTAGCCCAGGGTCAGTCCATCAAGAGCATCGGCCAGACCCTCACCCTGAGTGTTAAAACCGTCAGCACCTATCGAGCCAGGCTGCTGGACAAGCTCCAGCTGTCGACCACCGCCGAACTGATCCGCTACGCCCTCGACCATCATTTGATTGAATAGAGCGACATCGGCTCATGAATCGCCTGTGCTTGTTCGAGTATCTACGCCTGCTCACGCTCATTGATCGCCCATGCGTTGTCAGCATCTTCCTACATGGCGACACCCGTCCATCCGATTGCCTCCTTCTTCCATCCACGCTACATATTGGGCAATGCTTCGAATCACGCTCTCCTCTGTCCGGAACCATCGCATGACCATCGTCCTAGCCGACGCAGATGCCTCCTTTCGCGACAGACTCAAGAAACGCCTTGAGAAAATCACCGGCGTGAAGGTGGTGGGAGAATCGTCAGGCACGGAAGAAACCACCGCGATGATTCTGAATCGCAAGCCGAATATCGCGATCCTGAATTCCTCGCTTCAAGGTGGCCGCACCATCGAAGTCCTCCAACACATCAAGTGATTGATGGTCCCGCCGACCATCATCGTCGTCACGGACGACCCCTCTCATGATAATAAGACCGCCTGTGCTCTTGCCGGGGCCGATTTCTGTTTCGACAAGGCCACGGAGGATCACGCAATGATCGACGCCGTGCGACGCCTCTGTATGCCCCAGCGCCAAATCGAATCGTTAGACCCTCCTTCGCCATACTCGATGAGTGATCACCGTTCCACTGCGATCGCCGCCGCATCCCCCATGAACTCAGCGCCGCCATCCGAATTGACAGCTCCCCCCCTCGCCGACTAGGATAGCGCGCCGTGAGTCATTCCAATCAATCAGAACCCACACCAGTGAAACACGCTCACTCTCCCGCAAGCCGCATTGAGCATGCGTTTGAAACCGTCGTGTTCGCCAGTCGGTGGATTCAAGCCCCACTCTACGGCGGCTTGATCGTGGCCGAGCTGCTCTACGCGTATAAATTTATCGTCGAACTGTGGGTGATGGTCCGGCACATTAATCAGCAAGAAGAGACCATCTTCATGCTGGGAGTCCTGGGACTGATCGACGTGACGATGGTGGCGAACTTGCTCACCATGGTGATCATCGGCGGCTACGCGACCTTCGTGAGCAAATTAGATCTAGAGGGCCATCCCGATCGGCCCGAATGGCTGACACACATTGACCCCGGCAGCATCAAGATTAAACTCGCCGCCTCACTCATCGGCATTTCCAGCATTCATCTATTAAAATCGTTCGTCGACATCGCGAATGAAAATCCCGAACACATTAAGTGGAAGATCTTTATCCACATGACGTTCCTCGCCTCTGCCATCCTGCTCGCCTGGACAGACAAGATCATGCAGAAAGACCGGAAGCACTGACGGGGAGCGTATCTCGTCGTTCGTCAATCGTATCTCGCGCGCGACAAGCGCCTGGCATGTCCGTGTGAGCTATTGCCATGCAGCGGTCAGCCTGCCCCCGGCCTCCTGCCACTGAGGCACCCATGCCAGCGCAACGAGCTTCACGGCGATATTGGTCTTGGTAGGCTTAAGGGATACGGTTTCCAGCTTCTCAGTGAGAGGATCGATGGACGCGATCAGTGCGTCGGTCTCGGTCTTGAATTGCGTTTCGAGCGTGGCGAGCTGCTGCTGAAGCGCCTCCATATTCTCCTGAGCCTGACCCACATCCTGCGATTCCTTGATCGCACGTCCCGCTCCGCGGATCGCAGTCGTCGCCTTCCCAATGGTGGTCGCACTGATCGCTTTGCGCCCGAGGAACGCACCAAGAATCGTGGCGCCGACCGATATCGCTGCCTGCATTTGGCTCGACCTCGATTCGGTTTGTTGACGATCGACCATCTGCTGAGCCCGACGGATACGGTCTTGAAGCGCGGCAATCTTCGGCGCGTACTTCTTCCGGAGACTGTCCGATTGTGTATCGCGTTGTTCCCGCCCAGACTGTTGGAGTCGGACACGGAAGTCCCGCTCAGACTCGCCAGGCCTGGAAACCTCTTTCGTACTGGGGCTTCTCAAGAGATCGGCTTTCTGATTACGAAAGAGCCAGCCGGAGAAATCCTTGTTCCAGACTTCATAACTCTTGGCCTTGCCGGCAGAGACGGGAAGACTCGCAAACTGTGCACCCGCCGCCGGAACCTGCTCTAGATCGGACAGAGCCAGCGCGGCCTCTGTCGCATGGTCCCATTCCACCGGCACGGCCCCATCTGTGATCGGAGCCAACACGGTAACATCCTCCGTCACATCGACGCCGGCCTTGCTGTCGGAAAACCTGACTTGCGCCCCTCCCAGCAACATCGGCTGATAGACCAACAGGCTGCCACTCGGCTGCACCCCACGAATGGGAATGAACTGTTGCGGGACTTCGGGAGGGAGCAGAGGACGTGAGACGTGAGACGTGAAAGGTGAAACGTGGGCCATGGCGGCTGAAGATCCTGGCTGCTCGCTCTCCACCGTACCTTTTACGTCTAACGTTTTACGTTTCACGGGCTCCATCAGCGTCTTAATCTGCGTCCGCGTCA
>ERZ1292633.6169-Hain-H41-02um-R1-6169-length-10552-cov-5_pt1 | contig 10552 bp, 7 predicted proteins | sample MGYA00564406_ERZ1292633 | MGnify/ENA primary metagenome ERZ1292633 (study PRJEB36523, sample SAMEA6512639) | groundwater metagenome | collected 2019-01-08 | study: AquaDiva: Metagenomics assemblies of 32 groundwater samples
CTTCCGGCGGGCGCGACCTTCTCCGTCGACCCTTCGGGGACTTCCGGCATGTTCGATTGGACTCCCGCGCTTGGCCAGGCGGGAACCTACGTGGTGCAACTCTCCGCCGAGAGTGCCTGCCGCCCGAGTGGGATCAGCGGCGCGGCAATCTGCGCACGCGGCGCGGCCGCCACAGCAATCACCGTGACGGCCGCGGCTCAGGATGTTGCCGCCACGGCCTTCGTGACGAACGTGAACCGCGCCATCCGCCTTCGGTCCGGGAAGCCGACGTGGTGCGTGCAGGTCGAATCGGTGAACGGCTCCTACGAGAACAGCGGCGTCGACCTGGCGAGTCTCTCGTTGTCATTCGGTGGTGGGCGGATCCTCGCGGTGGCCGCGAAGACGAGCGTGGTCGGCGACAAGAACGGGAACGGCATTGAGGAGCTGACGGCCTGTTTCACGAAGGAGGATCTCAGAGGGCTCTTTGCCGGACTTCCGCATGGCGGTTCGACCGTGGACGTCGCGCTCGAGGGCCGCCTCTTCACGGGAGAGAGCCTTCATGCCGATCTGGCGATCCGCGTGGTACTCACGGGGCCGGCGCTCTCGGCGACGATCTCGCCCAATCCCATGAATCCCGAAGCTGTCCTGTCGTTCGTCACGTTACGCGCGGGGTGGGCCCGGATCTCCCTTTTCGATCTGCAGGGACGGTTGGCGCGGCGGCTGGTGGACGCCGGGGAACTCCGGGCGGGATTCCACGAGGTCCGCGTGGATGGGCTGCGCGAGGACGGGATGCGACTTCCCTCAGGAGTCTACTTCTACCAGGTGGAAACTCCAGAAGGGTCGGCGCTGGGCCGCGTCGTGATCGCGAAGTAGCCGAGCACAGGCGCCGCGTACTTCGCGCCGCGCCGCCGCCGCGATCAATCCTCTTCCGGCTCCGTGTCCTGGAACTCGCTGCTCGTGTGTTCGTGCACGATGCGCCACGTGCCGGCCGACTTTTCCAACACCAGCGTCATGGCACCCGGCAACTGCACCGTGCCGGACGCCGTGGCGACCGTGAGCGTGATGGGCGCGACGACTAACGCGTGTGTCGCCCCCAGCGGCATCACGTCGATCGTCCCCATAGAGATCTTGTAGCTCCCTTCCTTCCCGACGATCGCATCGGCTTCGGCGCGGATGGCTTCCCAGCCCCGGGAGATATCTCCGTTCGCGACCGAAGTGACGCCCTCTTTCCGGCTGGTCATCTCCATCATGGAGTTCGTGTCGGCCAGATTGCCGGCTGCCACGTAGGCCTTCACAAAGGTCTGAACTTCGGCACGGAGGGCGGCGGTGGCGGCCTCACCAGACTTTGCTGCGGGGGCACCGGCGCCGAAGGAGAGCGGTGGCGCAAGGGTGATGGCGAATGCGACGAACGCGGCAAGCAGGTTCCGGGACATGGCGATCCTCCTACTGACGGGTCCTCGGCCGGGGGCGTGACCTGTTCCCGGCGAGGTTCGCGAAGCGATGGATTGGTCAGCATCCGCCATACTCCAGAGAGAGACAACGGCCAATCTCGGAGGAGAACCACCGCCGTGCAACGACAAAGCGTCGAAACCATTCTGCGGGCTCTCGACCTGGCTCGAGTCCGCTACCTCGTAGTCGGTGGGCTCGCCGTGGTCGCGCACGGGTACGTGGAACTGGGTGACTCTAAGTGAGTGCCTCAGCCGGCCGTACGGTGCCCTCGACGTCGCCCCGCAGCACATTGTAAAAACCCTTTGTTTACGCTATAATCCTCGTCTCGAGGGGGTTACCAGGGCCGTAGTATAGGCGTGGTGCCCAGGCAGGAAAGAGGCGAGCATGAAGTACGGGTGGCCGCGATCCGGCCGGATTTCCCGACTGGCTCTGCCTGTGGCGGTTTGCTTCGCAGTTATTTCCCTCGCGATAGCGCTTCCGACACTGGCGTTCCGAACCACATACGGCGGACAGCTCTATTACACGGGCGGGGATGTCACCGTGGACGTTCTCCACAGCGACACCGTATTCGACGAGGTATTGCAGCTCCGGTCGGCGTTTTCGATCCTGGATGTCGCCTATGGATCGCAAGTCGGCTCGCGGGTGACGCTGACAAGCAAGCAACTCGCCGACATGGGAATCGGGGTTGGAGATGAACTCCAATTCGGGCTCCACGTCCGAACCACGGGGTACAGTTTCCTACTCGGACCCGGCGAACGAAACGCCGACGGGCAGGATCACGCGTACGTGCGGACCGGCCGCAATAATATCTACGTCGGTTTCGAGGATATCCTCCACGGCGGAGATCGCGACTACAACGACACGATCTTCCGCTTCTCGGGCGGGATGTCGGCCAACCCGGACTTCGCCCCCAGGGCCGCGACCACGATTGAACCCACGGAAACGTCCTCGGCTCCGCAGCCGTCGGCGCTCCTGCTCCTGCTTCCGGCCGCCGGTCTCCTGGCATTCGGGATTCGTAGGCGGTAAGAAAAGAAGATCGGCCCGGTGCGCTTCCTCCGCGCACCGGGCCGCTTGTTGTTCGAGGCGGACTGCAGCTCCGTTGATTCGGAATCCTCGCGCCGCTACTTCTTCCCGCTGCCCGCCTCGGTCGCGCCCACCACATCCCCCGGCTGCGCGACGTAGCGCAGGTAGGGAAGCACCTTTCGGAATCCCGCGGGGAACTTGGAACGAATGTCGTCCTCCGACATCGCCGCTGGCACGATCACGTCCTGGCCTGGCTGCCAGTTCACAGGAGTCGAGACACCCGCCCGCGCCGTGAGCTGAAGCGAATCGATCAGCCGCAGCACCTCGTCGAAGTTCCGGCCCGTGCTCATCGGGTAGATGATCATCGCCTTGATCTTCTTGTCGGGGCCGATCGTGATGACCGTGCGGACCGTCTGGTTGTCGGCCGGCGTCCGCGTGCCGGGAACCGCGTCGGCGGGGAGCATGCCGTAGAGCTTGGCGATCGCGAGGTTCTCGTCGGCGATCAGCGGATAGCGAACGGCGTGGCCCTGCGTCGCGTCGATGTCGTTCACCCACCTCTTGTGGCTCTCCAGCGGATCGGCGCTCAGCCCGATGATCTTCACGCCGCGCGCCTCGAAGTCCGGGATGAGCCCGGCCATGTAGCCGAGCTCCGTCGTACAGACCGGGGTGAAGTCCTTGGGATGCGAAAAGAGGACCGCCCAGCCATTGCCGATCCATTCGTGAAAGCGGATCGGGCCGGCGGTGGTCTCCGCGTTGAAATCTGGTGCGATGTCGTTGATGCGGAGTGACATGGTGTAGCCCCCCTACGAGTTGAGTGTGGAATACCGCGCCACGATTACCGTGACGTTGTCCGGAGCGCCGCGCTCCAGCGTCAGAGCCACCAGCGATTCGCACGCGTCGTCGCAGGATGGCGCGCTCCGAAGAATCTCGGCGATTTCCTCGTCCCGCACCACGCCCGTCAGGCCATCGGTGCAGACCACGACCGCATCGCCAAGCTGCAGGTGGAGATGATGCACATCATTTCCGGCCAATTCGACTCCGCCCCCGACGACGCTCGTGAGAAAGTGCCGCTTGGGGTGCGTCTCCACGTCCTCCTGGGAGATGTCGCCGCGGTCCGCGAGGTGCTGCGCCACCGTGTGGTCGCGCGTGATGTGCTGCAGGCGCCCCTCACGATAGAGATAGGCGCGGGAGTCGCCGACGTGCGCCACGAAGAGGTCGAGCCCGAGGCTGTAGGCCACGGTGAGCGTCGTGCCCATCCCCGCGACGCTTGGATCCGCGGAGGCGTGGCGCAAGAGAGCGTCATTCGCGCCTGCGAAGTAGCCGCGCGTCCGCTCGAAGAATGCCTGGATCTCGCCGTCCCGAGTCGCGGGATCGTCGAGATTGAGGAGCCACTTTGGCGAGCGGAGGATGAGGCGGAATACCTCCACGAGCGTCTCCCGGCTCGCGATCTCCCCCGCGGCCGCGCCACCCATTCCGTCGGCCACGGCCATGATGTGGCCCGCCACATCGAAGCGCGATTCGAGCTGCTCCTCGGAGACGCTGCTCTGGACCCGCTGGAGGAAGCGGCCGGTGCGGAAGACGAGGTAGGCATCCTCGTTGGTCTGGCGCTTTTGGCCCCGGTCGGTGCGGGCGGAGACTTCGACGTGGATGGGTGTCGGCATGGGCGCAAGCGTAGCATGGGAGGGTGGAGCCTCGGCTACCACGAGTTGCCTCGACGACCCCGGGGAGGTAGGGGATGCCGGGATCGACGCGGAAGGTGCGCGATTCGGGAAGGCGGCACGCCGGCCGGAGCGGGTGGACCGGGCGATCCCCGCTTGGGGAGCAGCAGCCGGCGTGCCGGGGATGGGGGGAGGCGGACCTTCCATTCCGCCCAAGTCGATTAGGCGTCCTTCAGGATCACGATGTGTTTCACCTTCCGGAACTGCTCGACGTCGAGGATGCGAAGTTCCACGGCGCCCTTCCCCACCGGCTCGAGCACGTAGCTCGACACCGGTTGCGCGCTCAAGACCTCGACCTTCTCGGCCGGAATGCGGATGACGTTCTCCTGGTCGGTATCGAGGGGGGCGAACGAAGCCTCGTTGAACTGTCCGGATGGTTCGAGCGTCTTGCCGAATCCGAGGACGCCGCCCTTCGACACGACGACTCCGGAACTGGTCAGCTCCTTCTTCGTTCCCAGCGCGTAGTAGACCGTCGCGATCTCCGCCCGCTTTGCCGCGATCTCCTCCTGCTTCAACGCCAGTTCCAGCTGCTGGTCTTCCACCGCGGTCGAGAGTCCCGCGACGCGGGTCTCCAACGTATCGACCTGCGTCGTGAGCTGGGCGATGTGTGTTTCCTTCTCCGTGACCGACCGGCGAAGATTCGCGATCATCTTTTCCAGCCCGACGATCTGGCCGCCGCTCTTCCTCAGCCTGGCGTCCAGCTCCTCGATTCGTTCCTTCGTGCGCTCGATGGCGCCCTTCAGCGTGGCGATGCGCGAGAGAACGGTGTCGTGCAGCGTCCCCGGAGGCAGAGACTCATCCAGGGAAGGCGCGGGGGCGCCCCGGCTCGCGCCGTTTCCGAGCACGATGGTGTTGAGGCTGTCCTGGATCGCCACGATCTCGCTCACCGCGCGATCGTAGCGTAGGCGGGTCTCGTTCTCGGTGGCCGTCGCCTGCGCGAACTGCGCCGCCGACTGCTTGTACTTCGCGTACGACATGACGGTGGCGCCCAGCAGCAGCACGCTGATGAACGCGAGCACAAATATCGCACTTCGGTGCATGATCGAATCTCCTTGAGGGGTGGCCGGCTCTCGGTTCGCTCTTGCCGCTGCGGGGGGAGAAGCGCAAAACGTATGCCATGGGGGCCGCCGCCTCCGCTCGCCCGAACCGTAGCCCCGTCGCAAGCGGCTCGCGCCGTTGTTCTTGAGTTCTGCGCGAAAACGCTCAGGGCGGGCGATGACAGCAAGAGTTGGCGGCTGGCGGGATGTACGGCCCGGGACGATTGACCCGATCGCTGACCCGGGTGGGGCGTCCCGAGGGAAGGAGGGGGCGCCGGTCGAGCGAGAGGCTACGCCACCGATCGATTGCGCCCATCCCACCCTTCCCGCCACAACGGCGAGCGCTTGACGCTAACCAGGCCAAGGACATCAAGGGCTACACGTCGACCACGCCGAGTGATTCGCAGAGCAGAGTGACCGTGGGGATCGGCTACAGCCTCTAGAACTACTTCTTCTTCTTGGGTTCGGGCGCCTTCTCGATGATCTCGTAGGCGGGATTCGCCGCGACCCCGAAATCTTTCGCTCGTGCGACCGATTCCAATGCCTCCGGCCGCTTCCCAGCCTGGTATAACGCCACCGCCAGATTCACGTAGAACGATCCAAGATAGACATCGCGTAGCTCGTAGCGGCTGATCGCTTCTCGCGAGGCCTTCACGGCGTCGCCGGCGTGATTCTGTGCGAGGAGCACCTGCGCTAATCCGTTGTAAGGCACGGCGGCGTCCGGACGTGACTTGATCGCGGCGCGGAAGGCTTTCTCGGAGTCCTTGAGTTGCTTCAGCTTGAAATAGATCTGCCCGAGATTCGCGTTGGCGACGCTCAAGCCCGGCTCTATCTCCCGAGCCGCCTGGAATTCACTCCGCGCACCCTCGACGTCATCGGTTCCGTAAAACACAAGGCCCAGCGCGTTCCGGGCGAGGGCGCTTCCCGGATTGTCATTCAGGATGCTGGAGGCAAGCTCGCGAGCGGTCGCGAGCTTCGCCGAATCGTTGTGGTTGACGCCATAGACCGCGAGGCAGTTGGCCACGACAGCCTTGGCCAGCGTGTTCCGCGAATCGAGTTCGAGAGCGCCACGCGCGGCCTGCTCCGCCTGATCGAAGTCCTCGACGAGGAACGACTGCTGCGCCACCTTCGCCAGTTCTTGTGCCTGCTCCGCGGGCGATGGCGGTTTCGGACCCAAGGGAATCACGACCGTAGTCTCGGGAGCCGCGACAACCGCGACAATCGTGACCGTGGTCTCGGGTGGCGCTGACGCCACGGCGACCGGGTGCACTTCGATCCCGCGCTCGGGCACCTTCGCCAGATGCGCCGCGGCGGGTAGGAAGATGCTCACTTTCTTCCCGCTTTCCGCTGGAAGAACCTGGACCCGTCGCGCCCCGAACGTACCGTCACGCCCCGCGGAAACGTCGACGATCGCCTGGGCCGGAACGTCGGCCTTGAAGAATCCGTCCTCGTCCGTCTTGGTGCGGATGCCCGGCGCCGCCGCCGCCGAAGGAGCCGCGCCCCGCGGCACTCCCGCGCCCCAGCTAAGGCTCACATCCACGCCCCCGAGCGCGAGACCGTCGCTGTCTTTGACCATTCCATACACGACGCGCGTCTCCGGCTCCACGGGAGTGCGGGCCGCTTCGGGGTTCACAGCCATCTTCTCGCCCCGGACCAGCGTCAGCGCCTCGCCCTTCAAATCCGCGAATGGCGTCTGATCCTTGCCGCGCTGCTGGCGCACCGCCTGGGGAACGTTCTCGTTCAGGTATCCGGCGAGCGACGTCACCGTCACCTTGCCGTAGACCGCCGCCTCGCCGGAGAGGCCCTTCTCGATGAAGTAGGAGAAGAACCCGCGACCCTTCTCGCCCCACTCGTAGGCGCTCTGGCCTCGCTTGCAGGAAAGGAACGTGGCCCGCACACCGGACTCACTGCTCGATTGGAGCGTGAAGGCAGCCTCCAGCGTGCTCGTCGCCAGATTCGGCTGCCGACCGCCGGGGTTGATGGGATCGTCCCGGCAGGCGTCCACCATGATGATGCGATCCGACAACGGCAGCGCTTCCACGTCCTGCATCAGATCCGAAACGTGGAGGGCGCTGGTCCGGAGCGTGCCGGTGCTGCCGATCTCGGTCTCGTAGGTCAGCAGGTAGCGCCGACCGTCGACTTCAACGCCATGGCCGGCGAAATAGAAGAGCAGCATGTCGCCGCCCTTCACGACTTTCCTCAACTCCGCCAACTTGTCGAGAATGGCCGATGCCGTCGGCTTGTCGGTTCCCTCCGACGTGATGAGGAATACCTGGCCCGGGTCGAATTCGGCGTACTGGATCAGCGCGGCGGCGATCGCCTTGGCGTCGCCCACCGCGCCGTTCAGGGGTGGGATCTTGGTGTTTCGGTATTGGTCGAGGCCGACGACGATCGCCCAGCGAGCGCCGCGGCCAGCCTCGGGAGTCGAGGGCTTCTGGCCAACGACTTCGATCTTCCGCGGATCCTGGGCCACGCCGGACAGCGGCAGCACGGCCGCTAATCCCAGGGCGAGAAGGACGATGATTCGCCGGGTGTTCATCGTGACGCCGGGTTAGATCCCGCTCACGGGGCCACGCTGATCGTTACCGGAACCGCCGTCCAGTCGGGCGTCGGAGTCGATGGTGGCGCCTCCGGGGCCGCGGCCGCGTTGGCCGTTCCGGTCGGGACGACGGCGATACCTCGCGTCAGGGCCAGCCCAGCCATCTCGGCGCGAAGCGCGGTGAGGGGGTGTGAGTCCATTCTCACACTCCGCGATTTCGGCGCCTCATCCTTCTTGGTGGCGGCGAGCGCGGCGAACGAGTTCAGGTGAGCGCGAAGCCGCTTGGTCGCATCGAGGTCGGTCGTCGCGAAGACCTGCACGACATCCTCGCCCGCCGGGGGACCGTAATCCCAGGCGAAGCCCGCCTCGTTCGGCTCGGCGAGCGCGTCCGGAATCCGTATCGAGGAGCCGGCCGCCAGTCTGCCGTCGGGCAGGAACCCGCTCTGCTGATGCTCGTTCGGGAAGATGACCGAGACCTTTCCTTCCGTGTCGACGTCGACGATCGTCAGGTAGCAGTCGACGTTCGACTGGATGGCCAGCATCAGACTGTTCGAGGGCGACCGCGAATCCTGCGCCCCGCGGATTCGATAGTCGGGCTTCGAGGCGTCGTCCTCGTCCTCGCCAACGACGCGAACGGCGAGTTCGATTCGGGTCGAGGGATTCGACAGCGACTTGAGTTCACTCGCGTTGAAAGAATTCCGAAGTCGGGGGGCGAGCTGCTCGGCCACCTTGGCGGCGTCGCTCCAGGCGAATTGATCCAGCCGCTTCAGCCCCGCGGCCCCATAGATAGAGACCTGCCCAGGACCATCCGCCACCTCGACGATGAAGTCGGAGAGATCCTCGGGCCCGACGAAGACGGCCTGCGGGAACCGCTCCTGAATCGCGGAGCGGAGATCCTTCGCTGGGGCCCCGGCTGCCCGGAGATCCACGGTCACGCTGGGTTCGGATGGGCCCGTGGCGACCTCGCCGGCGCTCATCCCCGGCTCCGGTGCGAAACTCGGTGGATCGACCGTGCCCACGGCATCGTTGCCACGGAGCGAATCGACCGTGACGACCGCGACGGCGACCGTGGGCGTTTGGGATTTCTCTCCCGGCTTGAAGATCGCCCAGTAGGAACCAGGCTTGGCTCCCAGGATCGCCGCGCCGATGAGCGCCACCTTGGTGGGAACCGTCAGCTTCACCTCGACGAACGGCTGCGATCCCGAAGTGGAGTCGCCCACCCCGCCGCCCGCGCTCACCGAGATGCCGCCCTCCGCGAACGGGGGCGTCATGATCAGATCGGCGGGTCCTTCGAGCGTCGGCAGCGGCGCCTGGATCGCGGCGACGGTGTTCTGCAATTTCGTCAGCACGCCCGTCACTTCGCCGATCAGTTTCACCGGAGGCGCGACGATCATGGCGACCTGAAGCACCTTGGTGAGCGCGAAGGAAAAGACGCCGCGCGGCTTTCCGTCGATGATCGCGTCCAGGGCGCTCTCACCCTGTCCCGTGGCCGATAGCACGACATAGCGCGGCTCCGCCTTGGTCGCAACCGAGCGGGTCTTGATCGTGTTGTCCCCCTCCGCCGCGTAGAGATCCATTCGGACGTCAGGCTGGATGGAGCGAGTCCTGACGGCAAAGCTCCGCGTTGCCGTGCCCGAGTGGCAGGCGTCGAGCACGACCAGGACGCGCTCGGTGCGGAGTCCCGCCAGAATCTTGTTCAGCGTGTCGTCGGTGATGTCGGCGAAGCCGCGCGTACGGCCATCGTGGGGAATGAGGGTCTCGTCGAGTCCGTCGTTCTCGTCCGCGTTCAGGTCTTTCACCTGGGATCCGTGGCCCGAGTAGTGGATGTAGACGTTGTCACCGCTCTTCGCGCTGGCCACCACGTTCCGAAGTGCCGCGAGGATCGCCTTCCGAGTGGCCTGACGGTCGGTGAGTGTTTTGATCTGGTTCGGAGGGAAACCCATGCGACGCTGGAGAATCTGCTTTGTCGCCTCCACGTCGGCCACGCAGCCGGCGAGGGGTGGGACTTCGGCGGACGCGTAGCGGTTGATTCCGATGAGGAGCGCGTAACTCGTTCCGGCTGCTTCCGACCGGCTCGCGAGGCCCAGGGACACGAGCGCCGTGAGGAAGAGCATTCCGAAGAGGAATCGCGGCGCGAGGTTCGCCTGCGCTCCTCGGAACCGGGTAGCCGGATGCGCGAAAGACTCTGCCATGACTGGGTCCCCCAATCTTCAGACTTCTCTTGTGGCGATATGCGATGCGGGAGTTGTCCTTGGGTTCTTCTTGAGGTCGGCGTCGAGGAGTCTGACAGAACCCGAATGGTTAGACCATGGCCATTGAACCGCCGTGGGGGTCAGGGGTTCCAGGGTGGTCGAGTGCGGTGGGCCCCGGACGGTCCCGCGCGGCTCCGTTTCCGTGGAGTGGGCCCCGGTAACTTGATTTCTGCTAAGACGCTGCGCTACTCTCCCAGAGGCACACAGTCAGTGGCTGGCAAGGCTCCCGGCGACTGTCCACACTCAGCTCACTAACCACCTCACCGCTCGCCCTAATTAATAGGATCCATCCTGCGGCCCCCACGATCCACCGGCTGGGCGCCGATCCGTCCTTGAACCGAGAGGATAAGTCCATGAAGCGATTCGCGCTCACTCTCATCCTGCTTCTGTCGGCCGGCTTGGCGGGGTGCGGCGACAACGGCATCGGCAAGATCACCGCCCCCAAACTCGGCGGTGCGGGCGACTGGATTCGGACTTCCGGCCCCGCGGGCGACCTGCCCGCGCCCCCCGGGCGAAACCCGACCGAGCTCGTGGCCGCCCGGGAACGGCTCCAGC
>ERZ1292633.6172-Hain-H41-02um-R1-6172-length-10549-cov-18_pt1 | contig 10549 bp, 14 predicted proteins | sample MGYA00564406_ERZ1292633 | MGnify/ENA primary metagenome ERZ1292633 (study PRJEB36523, sample SAMEA6512639) | groundwater metagenome | collected 2019-01-08 | study: AquaDiva: Metagenomics assemblies of 32 groundwater samples
AGACGTTGGGATTCGGCCTTCGCATGATCCTCTTTATCATCCTGCCGGCGATGCTGGGCCTGATGCTCTTGCGTCAGCCGATTATTCATTTGTTCTTCGAGCACGGAACCTTTACGGCGCACGATACCGCTGAGACCGCGCTGGCGGTGCTCTGCTATTCCGTTGGCCTCTGGGCTTTTGGAGGCGTCCGTATCATCGTCTCGGCTTTTTATTCGCTGCAAGATACGCGCACGCCTGCCATCACTGCGGCCATCGCCGTCGCGGCCAATCTCGTCTTCTCGCTCCTGCTGATGTCCTCTCTGGGGGCGGCCGGCCTGGCCCTGGCCACAGCCCTGGCGGCGATGGTCAATGGAGGTATCTTGGTCGCGGTGCTTCACCGTCGGTTAGGCGGCGTGGATTGGGGTTCTGTGGGGCGTTCGTCGTTGCGTGTGCTGGTCGCATCTGTGCCGTTGATTGTGGTCTGCGCCTGGGTGGCGTCGGCGCAGGTCTGGATCCATCCAGGCGAATGGATCGAAAAATCGGTCATGCTCTTCGTAGCCATCGGATTGAGCGCGGGCGGTTATCTGGGTGTCCATGCTCTGCTGCGGTCAGAAGAACTCGGGCTGGTTTGGGGCATGGTTAGACGAAAACTCAAACGAGGAATGGCTTAGTCGATGGGCAAAAGATCACCTTCAAGCTCACCTCTCACCCCTTACCCCTCACGTCTGAAGGCCTGTGTCTTCCGGACGCCCTGGGGCTGGATGGGTCTGTCGGAAACGGCAGAAGGGATCGACGCGGTGGTGTTACCAAAGACTTTGCGGCAGGCTGTGCTGTCCGAGTTGCAAGCGGCCTCAGCTGAACTCCTAGAGGGCAGAACTTCCTCACGACTGCAAGAGGCACAGGCGCAATTGATCGGCTATCTGGCCGGAACACGCCGGTCCTTCGATTTGCCGCTGGACCTCTCACGAGGGACAAGTTTTCAGCAGAAGGTCTGGCGAACCCTTCGAGGTATCTCCTATGGCCGTCTTCGATCCTATCAATGGGTGGCACTTCGCGTAGGGGGTAGACAGTATGCCCGCGCCGTCGGTAATGCGGTGGGGGCGAATCCGGTGCCGATCGTGATTCCTTGCCATCGCATCGTGGCGCAGGATGCGTCGCTCGGTGGATTCTCCGGTGGCTTGCCTACAAAACGAAAACTGCTCACGCTAGAAGGAACCCTGGATGAGCTTCGACCGGAACGGCCATAACCCATGAAGGCCGTAATTCAGCGGGTGACGAGCGCGTCGATTCGCGTTGAGGGCAAGACTGTAGGGAAAATAGAGCATGGCCTCCTGGTTTTGCTGGGAGTGGCGAAAGGCGATGGAGAATCGGATGGCAGGTTTCTTGTCGAGAAGATTCGCACGCTTCGGATCTTTTCCGATGAACAGGGGAAAATGAATCGCTCGTTAGTAGACAACGGGGGATCGGTCTTGCTGGTGTCTCAGTTCACGCTCCTCGGACGGACAGTGAATGGCCGCCGCCCAAGCTTTGACGATGCGGCGCCCTCGGATGAGGCAAAACGACTATACGAGCAGGTTTCGGCAGGGCTACGAGACCAGGGCACTCATGTGGAGACCGGAGTCTTTGCCGCGCACATGCAGGTCGAGTTGCTGAACGATGGGCCGGTGACTTTTGTGCTCGATAGCAGGAGAGAAGAGCGCAGAGCTGATAGCCTATAGCACGAAATCAGAACGACTGAATCTTGCGCCAGAAGCCATTAGCCATAGGCTCTTCGCCCTCTAGCTATAAGCCATACGCCATATGCTCTTTTAGTTCAGACCTGCGCTCAAGTCTGACTCATGAATACCGAAAGAGGGACTGGTGGAGCCTGTTTCGGCACATCTACGATCGTCTGCTATACTAGACTCATACGTTTTTGGAATGTGGGAGAGGTGGATATGGGAACGCAAGTTCCGCCACGGCATCCGCTCCGTCAGCTGTTCGGCGCTTTGACCGAGAAGAGTTTTACGGAACATCTCGGGTGGCCAGACCCCAACGTCACCAGTTACGTCACCAACCTGCTCGTCGACTTTACCCACAGCGACCAACTGTATAAAATCAGAAATCAGCAAGACCAACCGGTCGATACGGTGGTGGACCTCTTGTTTGAGTCGGAAGTATTGCTCGAAGCGCAGTCGATGGATCGTGAACGGGACGTGCATCAGCATATCGGCGATTTTACGCTCTTCATGGCGGGGCTATTTCCGGAATATCTGCGCCGCCTCAAAACGGCCGGGTTGATCTACCACAAAGATTTCCTCGTGGACTATATGAAGACAGGAAAGCGTTCCTACGGGATTGTTGCACGAATGGCCGACAGTCCGTCACCAGATGAACCTCCGCTGTTCAGAAAACTCTCCGACAACTTCGAGCTCTGCGTCACCGGCCTGGGGTTCGTGCGATCCGATCTGGATCGCATGAAAGACCCGACATACCGGCAGGCTCGGAAGCTTCTCCTCAATTGACCAGCTCTCGTCCTCTCATTCTTGCCCACGGAGGCGCCGGTTCACGACGTGTGACGCTGGCGCAGGCCACTTGCCTGGCCGATGCGCTCGAGGCCGGCTATGGTATTCTTGCGCGGGGAGATCCCGCGCTGAGTGCCGTTGAATGTACGATCGGTCTCCTGGAGCAATCGGGACTGTTCAATGCGGGACGAGGGGCGAATCGTCAGCTGGACGGGGTGCAGCGAATGGATGCTGCCATTATGGAAGGGGCCTACCTCGAAGCCGGAGCCGTCGCCTCGCTCGAAGGGATTCTGCACCCGATTACAGCGGCCCGCCTGGTTCTGGAAGAGACGGACCATGTTCTGTTAGTTGGGCCGCTCGCTGGCAGATTTGCGCGGCATTTCAAACTCGATCGGCATCGTTACACCGGTGTACCTCACCGCCTCGCTTACGACCAGATTCTCACGAAACAAAAATGCTCAACAACAAAACGCCATGGAACCGTCGGCGCTGTCGCCTTGGATCGGTTCGGGACGGTGGCGGCTGGGGCCTCGACAGGAGGTATCGAGTCAATATTGCCGGGGCGGGTCGGCGACACGCCCCTCATCGGTTGTGGAGTCTACGCGGATAATCAGAGTGGCGCCGTGTCGATGACGGGCATCGGCGAAGGCATCATCCGCCTTGTAATTGCCAAGAGCATCTGCGATCGTCTGGGCATGGGCAAGAGCCCGGCGGTTGCCGCACGACAGGTGTTGCGTATGCTCGAGTCCCGAATCAACGGGTCGGCTGGAGCCTTAATCCTCTCGCCAAACGGCCGATTTGCTATTCGTCATTCTACCCCGCGCATGATTGCCGGATACTGGAAGGGAAGCGGGATTCCGGTGGTCAAGGATTCTTTTCGGTAGAAGAGGGCGTACCATGGTCAATCGCATGGGGCGCAAACCCAAACGCTATAGTCAGGTCGCACGCCTCAGCTCCATGCTTCGACGGCTTATTGGAGGAGCGACGGTCGGGGACTTGGCTGAGGAGTTGCACGTCACCAAGCGCCAGGTTCACCGCGATCTTCAGCAGCTGGAAGAGTCGGGCTACCCGTTGGAGCAGGAGGACGGGAGATGGAAGCTTCCTATCGGCTTCAAAGGGCTTGAGGTCACGGTGTCTCCGTATGAACTCATGTCTCTCCACTTAGCCCAAAGCCATCTGGCGTACTTAAAAGGAACGCCGTTTGTCGACGATCTTGAAGCGGTCATCAAGAAAGTTGAGGCGGGCCTACCTGACAAAACCCGAAACCATCTTGAGCGAATCGTGACGACCTTCGCGCCGCTCCAGCGGCCGGCTCGGGACTATGTGGCTCAGAAAAATGTCCTGGACTCCCTACGCAAAGCGCTGCTTCGTCAACTCACAGTCGTGCTGCAGGGCTACCAGAAACCGGGGGTGGAGCAACCGAAGGACTATCTGGTAGACCCCTATTCGCTAGTCCTGTACCAGTACGGCCTCTACCTCGTTGGCTATTCGCATCCTGTACGAGAAATTAGAACCTTCGCCGTGGAGCGAATCAGGAACATTGAGGTTACGGAGGACATGTTCGAGCTTCCCCAGTCCTTTTCCCTTGCGGAGCGTTTCGAGCAGGGATTCGGTTTGATCGAGGAACCGCCGCTGGAAGTGAAGATCTGGATCGCTTCCAATTGGGCATATTTTGTCAAAGAGCGAAGCTGGCATCCGACTCAGACACTTCAGTCCCAAAAAGACGGATCCGTGATCTTGACCATGCAATGTGGCGGCTTAGAAGAGCTGACCTCCTGGGTTCTTTCCTTCGGGCCAGGGGCTCGCGTGCTTGGTCCGCAAGCACTGATTGACAGCGTGTCCAGCCAACTGACGTTAGCCGCCAAGCCGTATCAAGACCTCCGCTAATAATTTCCAACGACCAGCGACCTATTCTGTCGCACCCTCGTGCTAGGCTCCCCGCACACTTTTAGGGAGGGGAAGTCATGCTCAACAGACGTACGCTGTTCAAAGCAATTGCGGCAGTTGGATTCGGTTCAGTCTTCACGCCAAGAGCTGGCCAAGCAGCTGCATTGTCGCACGACCTCAGATTCGACGAGTTGTCCAGCTCTTTTCAACTCAAGCAGCCATCCGCTCAGGAGCCTGAAGGACGACTCTCGAATCTCCTGGCCATGGAGCGGATGGAAGATCTGTTAGATCACTTGAATTGCCTCGAACTCGTGAGGCTCTACGGATATGGGAAAGGTAAGTTGGCTGAACAGACAACTCGCGTTGGACCGTTATGGACAGTAGCCTGTCCAATATGCTCGAAAAGAAATGATCCTCCCTGCCTCCAGGTTCGGGCTGAATATTACTCGTGTGTGAGATGCGAATCACATGGCTCGACGATTGAATTCTATGGCCAAATGGAGGGAGTTTCTATAGCAGAGGCAGCGTCGTCTCTTGAGAAAATGTTGGAAACCGGTGAGCTGAAAGGCCGGCGGTCGTTGCGAATATATAGGTCTGAGATCTTGATGGAAATCGAGCGGTTTTGCCATTTGTTGCTGCTTGAACATCCAGAAGGGGCCGAAGCGAAGAGGGCGCTGGCTGATCTGGGGATTAGTATCAACACAATCGAAACCTTCAGAATAGGCTACTCTCCAGACCGACCAAGTCGTCTGCTCTCTGACCATCTGCTAAATGCAGGGTATGGTTTCAGCACGTTGACCAAAGCTATCGGCCCCCACTCGTTTATCCGCAATGATAACAACGTACTGCCAGATTACTTCTCCGGAATCCTGATACCGATTCGTGACCAGCAAAGACGCCTTTGCGATTTTTGGCTGCATCCTATATTCGCAAGTCTAGACGAGAAGGATGGTTCTGCTTGGCCGAATTACGGGGGTTCAGGGCAGGACGATCATGAGACTAGGGGCTATAAACGGCTTCTGTTTCCAGCACCTTCCTGGCCACAGGATTTCAACAGGTTCGACACGGTACTTCTGGCAAGTTCGGAGTGGGAAGTCATTGCGCTGCACAATGCGGGGATTACCAATGCCGTGTGCCAACCAAGAACACCGTGTCGCGCGGGGCGCAGCGCACTGGCTCTTGGGAGGACCATGATAGTTCCTTGGGGGCCACATATGAGGAGGGCGAGCTCTGTGAGGCACCTATTGGACATGTCCCGTGGGCTGGATGACCGATTTCGTGTGCTGGTGGTTCCAGACCGCTTCAGGGATCTGGCAGAGATGGTGTCATCTGATGGCGCTGATGCAGTGCGAGTGGCCATGAACAACGCAATCCCGTTTCACAAATTGTTTGGCGTATGATGGTGCCAATAGTAAGATCGCTCTGTACGATGTGAGGTGTTTCTGAGATTGCAGGAGAGAGTACGGCGATGATTGATATCTTGCAGAAAGCCTGGGAAACCGTTGAGAATTTTTACAAGAACGGGCACATCAACTCGGAACGATGTCTCCAGGCAGTGCTATACCATGCACTTCGTACATCGAGCCTTCCCGAAAAGGACATGATTCTTGTTGAGCCCAAGCTTGGCGAGAATATTCCTGATATTGTTATTTGCGACGATGATCAGGTGAAGTGCATATTAGAGTTAAAGTGCAGTCCTCATTCAGCGGTTCAGAAGGTTCCCGCAGACCTGGACAAGTTGATTCACTACGCAAGCAAAAAAGGACCGAGGATCAGCTTGCACACCTTTGGCCCAGACCGAGTGTTCAACATGAAGACCAAGACTTGGTTTGGGGGGAAAACAGATTTCTTGCTCACACAAGAAACGTGGTACGTGTTTGCCGTGCTCGCGAGACATGATGACAATGCGGCAAGTTTGAAGGGGATTCTAAAATGGCGCCCCAGTATTGGACGCCTTTCCCGCTTCTGTCTTCTCGCAGGTGCGATGAACCCTGAAGCTTCTGAAAAAGAAGACCGCTGCCGCTTTAGCATCAGCCCTATTGGAGAGCTTCCCAGGTGAGCGATACGTTATCTCACGAGCAGTTGGGGGCACAGATATCAGCAATGATTCGCGTGCGTCGTCGGTATGATGCGCCCGATAAAATTCGTCGCGTATAGGATCCAGCCACATTCCCCATCTGATCCGATTGCCCTTCCGCCATGATCTGACCGCCTGCTGCACCACCTTCTGGTCCTAGGTCGACTATCCGGCATGTAGACTTGACCACATCGAGGTTTTAATCCACAGCGGTATTGCTGCTGTCCTCCAGCCTCTTCAGCATCGCCCATGATTCTTCATCGGGCAGATGGAGCCAAATCTCATTTTTCTCTGATCCCATAATTCCTTCTCGCTCAGGCGCTCATGCGACCTATTCTGTCGCACCCTCGTGCTAGGTTTCCTTCATGCACATATGAAGGAGGGAAACCATGAGTGAGTCCATGTTTCTTTGGAAAAGCACCAGCAGATTTCTTGCCGCACATCCTCGCGAAGAAGGCTGGCGGGTCTATGAATTTGGCAGCGACACAGCTCGCAAGATGTATCTAAATTATGTATTGGATTGTCTTCGGGACTGGCACCCCGATGCATTGAAACGTCGAACAGCTCTCTCGATCGTTGAAGAAGATGCGTTGAGAAAGTCATTTGAGAAATACAAAACCTCTGCAGAGGACATCGTTAAAGATTTTCCCGACGAGGTTGACTCATTCGGCTGGCGAGGGAGCGTCGAACTTGTGTGGAACAGACAGGATATTCACTGTTGGACGTTCTCGCTCCTCGATGGATGTGGTTATTCCGATGTGTGCCTCGTTGCGACGAAGTCCCTTACAGCATTCCACGACTTCCTCCTCGTTCTCACTCGTTATGGCCAAATCAGGCATAAGGAGGTGAAGGAAATTCTTGTCGTCAACGGCGAGAACATTCCGATTGCTGTGAGTTCTTGGGACGATATAGCGTTGCCGCCTGATATGGCGAGGGATATTCGAACCAACGTGCAGGGCTTTTTTCAAAGCTCCGAGCGATATCAACAGTTGGGCATCCCCCACCGCCGCGGATTCGTATTTGCCGGGCCGCCCGGCTGCGGGAAAACGCTGATGCTCAAGACGCTGGCATACAATACGCCGGCAAAATTCATTAGCGTGCTGGGGAAAGCGGATGTGAAAGATGACATAATCGGCTACGCTTTGTACCTGGCTGAAACGTATACGCCGGCGGTCGTCCTGCTGGAGGATCTCGACCAGATTGTGGAGGCCGAAGGCATCTCGCTGTCCCATTTGCTGAACCAGCTGGACGGGCTGAGAGTGCTGAACGGGGTTTTGCTGATAGCGACGTGCAATGAGCCGGACAAGTTGGACCCTGCGCTGATTCACCGGCCAAGCCGTTTCGACCGAGTGTGGAGATTTGAGTTGCCGAAATACGAGCAACGCCTCGCGCTTCTACACAAGCGAGGGGGAGCATTCTTCTCCGAGTCGGCGCTGCAAGAGTCGGCGCGCCGCTCCGAAGGGTTTTCGATGGCCTATGTCCAAGAGATCGTGGTGAGCGCGCTGCTCGAATGCGCGCACGATGAAATTGTTCCTGACGATGATTGCCTTCTTAGAAGCCTTGACACTCTCAGCGTGCAGCGCAAATCTGCTTCGAAGCCTGGGGAATCAATAGATGGAAAAGAGACTGTCGGATTTTTCCAGTCGAACAACGGAGACCGATAACCGCCAAGGCCATGAACTGGAGGTGAAACTGTCGCCTGATGACCACAGTCGAATTTGCGAGCCCCAGCAAATTTCTTGCCGAGCGCGGGAAGACAGTCGGCATGTGGACAGAGGCATTGTCCGAGTCGCAGAGTACCGCCGGTCTAGCACGATGACCTCATCCTCTTGATAGGCGCTGCTGGGACCGCTCGCATCGGAACGATCCATACCGCGTCCAGTGCGTCTGGATGTTCACAATGGAATGGCTTAAGATCGTCCACCGGTGGTGAAGACATAAAAGGTCAATATGCTTACCGAGAATGAAGTCGTTCGTTGCATGTGCGATTGGCTGGGAACTAAGGGCTGCAAGGTCATAGCTTATAAACTCAATACTTCGCCAGGGCACGATATCGAGGCGGTAAGCCCCACCGGTCGGAAGATCTGCATTGAATGCAAAGGTGCTAAATCACCTAAGACTGGAAAGCCGTTTGACCTTGACTATCAGTGGCGAGCCGCTTCTAGTGCCTTGTTCAATGCGATCGTATTAAGAGAGAAGGAGAGTTCTATTGACGTGGCAATTGCATTACCGAAAGACGCGCGATATTAAGAATTTATGGGAAGCCTGAAACAATTCTGTAAGAGAGAAAAAATAAAGGTTTATTGGGTTTCTAGTCAAGACGCGATCTGTGAGTGGCAAGATGCCTAACAGGCAGCTTGAGGCGATGCGAGAATAACATTGGACATACAAGATTGCCTTGTCTCTCGACCTAGACATAATTCATTTGTGTTGAAAAATGTCGAACACTCTCTTTCATATCGCCTTTCCGATTCATGATGTGGCGGCGGCGAAACGTTTCTATGTCGAGGGGCTTGGTTGTACGCTGGGCCGGGAGTCGAACCATGCTGTAACGTTTGGACTCGCAGGGCATCAACTCGTGGCTCATCTAGCGACGGAACCCTTGCCACAGCAACAAGGCATTTATCCTCACCATTTCGGTCTGACCTTTTTGTCGAAAGAATCGTGGCAACAGTTTTTGGAGCGGGCTCAAGCGAAAGGATTGTCCTTCTACCAACAGCCCCGCGTGCGGTTTGCTGGCACCAGGATCGAGCACCATACGTTCTTTCTCGAAGATCCCTCCCACAATCTGCTCGAGTTCAAGCATTACCGGCATGAATCAGCCATCTTCGGCGAGCGGGATTATGGTGAAGTCGGCGACTCGTTGTAGCCTCCCTTCTGCTCCTGGTCTGGAGGCTCTGCCGAAGGTTGGTCTGGTTCTGGGTCTGATTCTCGTTCTGAGTCTGGCTCCGGCTTTGGCTCTGGTTCTAGCTGAGGAAGTTGGGGAGATCCCCGAGTAATCCATTTGAGGATTCGGTCGTGGCGACGAGACAGGAAGGTGGTTTTTTGAATCGGGTCGTATCGCCGTGGCGCAGGCAAGATGGCTGCAAGCCAGGCTGCCTCGTCGGCCGTCAGGTTGCGCGCGGGCTTCTTGAAGTGATGACGGGCCGCGGCTTCAGCGCCATAGATGCCCTGCCCCCATTCAACGACATTGAGATACAGCTCGAGGATACGTTCCTTTGTGAGGTGCTGTTCGAGAGAACGGGCAATCAGCGCTTCCCGCGCTTTTCGGAGCAAGGAACGCTCAGATGACAAGTACAGGTTTTTGGCCAGCTGCTGCGTAATGGTACTCCCCCCACGTTTGAGTTTGCCCGCTTCGAGGTTATAGAGAGCCGCGTCCTTGATCCCTTCCCAATCGAACCCTTCGTGGGTGAAGAACGACGCATCTTCACCCGCCACGACTGCCTGGCGGAGGTGGGGCGAGATATGTGAGAGCGACATCCACATCCATTGGCGTTCGATCTTGCGGCCTTGCGCCTGCGCCCGCCGCGCTTCCATCAGGGCTGTCGTGGTTGGGTTGATCGTGCGTAGGGCCGAGACGTCGGGCATGATGAGCAACCAGATGAAGAGGATCGTTCCGACCGGAAGGCAGAGGCCGATGATCAGGAGGGCCTTCATGCGGCGGGATTGTGCGGTTGACTTCGGCATAGTTCGATGCGTATGAAAGGGACGAGGTGTGAGGCTAGGAGGCTGATAAGAGCCATGCAGTTGCCTCTCGCCCCGCGCCTTTTGCCTATGGGGTAACCATTGAAAATCCTGAATGCAGAGTTTATCAGAAGTTGTGCGGGGCCAGAGCAGTTTCTGCAAAGTGAACTCCCTGAAGTTGCCTTCATTGGGCGGTCGAACGTCGGAAAGTCGTCTCTCATCAATTCCCTCTTGCAGCGCAAGGGGCTGGCGAAGGTGAGCCGCACGCCGGGAAAGACCCGCTTGGTCAACCTCTTTCGGATCACCAGCGACGATCCCGGGTTGGCGCGATTTGTGGTCGTGGATTTGCCAGGATACGGATATGCGAAGGTGTCGAAGGCGCTGCGGGCTCAGTGGGCGCCGTTGATCGAGCAGTATC
>ERZ1292633.6174-Hain-H41-02um-R1-6174-length-10548-cov-6_pt1 | contig 10548 bp, 8 predicted proteins | sample MGYA00564406_ERZ1292633 | MGnify/ENA primary metagenome ERZ1292633 (study PRJEB36523, sample SAMEA6512639) | groundwater metagenome | collected 2019-01-08 | study: AquaDiva: Metagenomics assemblies of 32 groundwater samples
ATGGCGGCGGCGCATTCAGTGGCAAAGATCCAACCAAGGTTGACCGCTCAGCCGCTTACATCACGCGCTATCTGGCAAAGAATATTGTCGCGGCGGGCCTTGCCACGCGCTGTACGATCCAGCTTGCTTACGCGATTGGTGTATCAAAGCCGCTTTCGCTTTATGTCGATACGCATGAAACCGGCACTGTCGGCGATGATAAAATCGAAGCCGCAATCATGAGCATCGCAGCACTTGGCGGGCTCACCCCGCGCAGCATTCGCACGCACCTTGGCCTTAACAAACCAATCTATCGTAAAACTTCTGCTTACGGCCATTTCGGGCGCAAGCCAGAGGGCGATTTCTTCCCATGGGAGAGAACCGATCTGATTGACGCATTGAAGGCTGCACTCTAGCCAAAACCGATAGGTGCGCATAAGGAAACTGAATGCGCGCCTATCTTGATCTGATGCAACGAATCCTCGACGAAGGCTTCGAGCAAGCTGACCGTACCGGCGTTGGGACGCTATCGGTCTTTGGCCATCAGATGCGCTTTGATCTGTCAAAGGGCTTTCCACTCGTCACCACCAAAAAACTGCATTTGCGCTCGATCATCGTTGAACTGCTATGGTTCCTGCGCGGCGACACCAACACCGCCTGGCTCAAAGAGAATAAGGTGAGCATCTGGGATGAATGGGCCGATGCGAACGGCGATCTTGGCCCGGTTTACGGCAAGCAGTGGCGCGATTGGCGCGGCGAGAGCGGTATTTCGGTTGATCAAATTGCGCTGCTGATCAATCAGATCAACACCAATCCGGCCTCACGCCGCCAGATTGTAAGCGCATGGAACCCTGCTGAAATTGACAAGATGGCGCTCGCGCCGTGTCACTGCCTCTTTCAAACTTATGTTGCCGACGGCAAGCTTTCGCTCCAGCTTTATCAGCGATCGTGCGATGTCTTTCTCGGCGTCCCTTTCAACATCGCATCCTATGCGCTGCTCACCCACATGCTCGCCGATCAATGCGGGCTTGGGGTTGGCGATTTCGTCTGGACAGGGGGCGACTGCCATCTTTACGCCAACCACTTGGAGCAAGCCCAGCTGCAACTGACACGCGTGCCAAACGCTTTGCCAACACTGGCGCTCAAGCGCCATGCGGCGTCAATCGACACCTATAATTATGAGGATTTCGTCATCGAACACTATAGCGCACATCCCCATATTTCAGCTCCGGTGGCTGTGTGAATCATCCCGAGGTTATATTGATCGTTGCACGCGCGCAAAACGGTGTGATTGGGACGAATGGCCAGTTACCATGGCATATCCCGGCGGATCTGCGCCACTTCAAAACACTCACGCAAGGCGCGCCGATGATCATGGGCCGCAAGACGTTCGAAAGCCTGCCAGGGCTATTACCCGGACGGCGTCACATAGTTTTAACATGCAACGCCGATTGGCGTGAGGAGGGTGCCGAAACAGCGCTCTCCGTGAAGGGCGCGCTTGCACTAGCAAATGCACCGCGTGTGTCGATCATCGGCGGCGCAGAAATATACGCTTTATTTCTGGATCATAGTGATCGGATCGAGATGACTGAAATACACGAAAATTTTACCGGAGATATAGTATTCCCGATGTTGGAAGATAGCATATGGCAGGAAACCAGCCGCATTCCACATTTAGCCGAGGCCAATCGCCCCGCCTATGATTTTGTTAGTTATCAACGACGATTAGGGAAAGAATGACAAACATTGGTCTGACATCTTATCCGTTTGTTAGACCAGCCTCGCAGGCACGCCGCCTCGGGTTTGGTATCATCATATTGCTGTTTCTGTGCCTTGTCACCGCACCCTTTTATGTCAATCTAGTTGCTAGAGACACGCCCGACGTAACGCAGGGCGTAATCTCGTTCAAGAATATGGACGCACTCAGTCGCCCGGTCGAACTTAAAGGCAATTGGGCCTTCATTTGGCGCTCAGGTGCTGGAAACAAAGCCTCAAACACCTCAAAGCCGGCCTTCATTCGCGTGCCCGGCAAGTGGAGCGATGACAGAGCACAGAACGAAGGTGGGTTTCCGGCTCAAGGCTTGGGATCATATCGGCTCTTGATCAAAGGATTACATCCCGGCGGATACCGCCTCTATGTGCCGGTGGGCTATAATGCTACGCAGGTTTCGATCAACGGCGCGATAGTGTCGCGCCACGGTACGCTAGGCCAGAACGCCGCGACCACATCCTATGAGGCGCGTTCGCACGAGGTGTTTTTCAGTGCGGACGGGCGCGATATCACGCTGGCCATTGATATTGTTGCCTTTCTTCACCGCGATAATGGCCTAGAAACACCCCCCGTTCTAGGGCCTCCGCTTACCATGCAATATTGGACAGCACTCCAATGGGGGCAGGAGTTTCTATTCCATACGACATTGGTTTTGCTCGGCACCTTCGGCCTTGGCGTATTTCTGTTCCGCCGGTCAGATAAGCCATCACTTTATCTGGCGATCAGCAGTTTTCTGTTTCTGGTGCCGTCAGCCATTCAGGGCTTTGACAACATCTTTCTCATGGCATTTCCAGGTTTCAGCTTCGGTCAGATGCTGGCAGCGCATTATATCTCGACGACCCTGTCGCTTGGTTTTTTCCTAGCCTATGCCCACGCGCTCTTTCCGAACGAAAGCCCCGAACGTGCGTACAGGATCATGCTGAGCATATTTGCCGTTCAAGCCGCCATCCAATGCGCCGGATTTCTGATTGGCGGAACATTGCTCGCGTCACGGGTTAATATCGGGCTGATGTTCGTGATGCAGTTGGTGTTTCTCTACATTTTTGTGGTTCTTGTGCGTGCTGTCAGGAACAACCGCGACGGCGCGATGATTTTCCTTTTGGGAATGGCGGTATTTTTCCTGTCGATTACCATGCTCGCGGTCGTCGCCTACGGGATCATGCCAAGTGACAAGCTAATCGGTTATGATTTGACCGGCTATGGTATTTTGATCCTGCTATTTTCACATATCATTGTTCTTGCCGAGCGTTGGTCAGCAGCAATTTACGAAGCCGAACAAATGAACGACGATTTGCGGCAGTTGCTCGACGTCAACCTTGCAATCACCAGCGAAATGCAACTCGAATCACTACTGCGCAAGATTGTCGGGGTCACCACAAAGCTCCTCCATGCGGATCGCTCGTCGCTTTTTCTCTATGATGGAAAACGCAACGAACTCTGGTCGGTCGTCGCCGAAGGTGTCAACAGCCATCAGATTCGCTTCTCGGCAGATCAGGGTCTGGCTGGCCATGCCCTGATGAACGGTGAGGTCATCAATACATCTGATGCCTATGATGATCCTCGCTTTATCCATGCGATGGATGTCGAAACTGGCTACCGCAGCCGTAGCGTTCTGAGCATGCCAATACTTGCGCGCGACGGGCGCAAACTTGGAGTGATGCAGGCGCTCAACCGACAGAATGCGACCCGGTTTTCCTCCGAAGATATTTCCAAAATGGGTGCCTTCGCCGCACAAGCCGCAATCGCGATCGATAATGCCACTCTGTTTTCGCAAATCGTTGAATCGCGCAATTATAATGAGGGCATATTGCGATCCATGTCAGCGGGCGTGATCACGCTCGACCGCGAAGGGCAAGTCATCAAGGTAAACGATGCCGCAGCATCGATGTTCGGGGTCAGTGCAGAAATCGCGCAGACCACCGATTTGCGCGCATTTTTAACCTCAAACAATCCACAATCGATTGTCGAAATTGACGAAGTGCGCGACAGTGGCGAATCAAAGACATTCCTCGATATCGATCTGACGACGCTGACGGGGGGAACCCTTTCGGCTAACGTCTCGATTGTGCCGCTGATCAATGACGGCGAACGCCAGGGCGTGCTGATCCTGATCGAAGATATTACACAAGGCAAAAGGCTTGAAGGCGCGATGCGGCGCTTCATGACGCAAAATGTTGTCGATCAAGTGCTAGGCCATGAGAATGATTTGCTGTTTGGCGCGGCGTGCGAAGCGAGTGTCATGTTTGCCGACATCCGTAACTTTACCGCGATGGCCGAACAACTTTCACCGCGTGAAGCCGTCGACATGCTCAACGAAATTTTCACTGAACTGTTCGAATCGGTCGCTGCGTTTGACGGAATGCTCGATAAATTTATCGGCGACGCTTTGATGGCTGTTTACGGTGCCCCGATATCAGGCACGCACGACGCGGCGAATGCCGTTGCCAGCGCGATCCAGATGCAAAGCCTTATTGCCGGAATCAACGCCCGCAGGCGCGAAGATGCGCTTGAAGACATCCGCCTCGGCATTGGCATTGCCAGCGGCGAAGTCATCGCGGGCACCATCGGTTCGCCAAAGCGGATGGACTATACCGTAATCGGTGACAGTGTGAATCTCGCCGCGCGCCTCGAAAACTCGACCAAATATTATCACACCGATATCATCATCTGCGAAAAAACAGCGGCTGGATTGAGCAGCAACATCCTCACTCGCGAACTGGACCTTATTCGGGTGCGCGGGCGGCAAACACCCTCTAAAATTTATCAAATTTTGCCTAGGCAGGATGGTGATCTCACCCTCCAGACGGCGCTTGTTGCAACTTACGATGTGGGGCGAAAGCATCTGGCAAAGCGGGAATGGGCGAAAGCCGTCAAGGCATTTACAGACGCGCTTGCAATAGCGCCTGACGATCACCCATCGGCAATCATGCTCGAACGCGCGAAGATACTTCTCGAAACGCCTAATCCTGATTGGGACGGCGTTTGGCATTCGCGCCGTGGGCTAGTGCGGGGGTGCTTCGAATAGAATCGTCCTCGTCACAGGCCTTGTTTGTGAAACCCCGGTTCGTGATTGAAAGTGGCGCAATGTGATGATTGCGTCACGCCTACCGCTTTCCTATAGCGAAGCCTTATGGAGCGGCTCGATGGTAGCGCGGCAATGCCGCCCAAATATTGCGGGGGCATCGTTGCGCTTGGCAATTTTGACGGCTTTCACGGCGGACATCAGGCGGTGGTAGGCCGCGCCATTGCAATGGCGAAGTCGAAAGGCGTGCCTGCATTGGTGGCAACCTTTGATCCACACCCTGTGCGCTATTTCAAACCCGATACCCCACCCTTTCGGCTGACCAGCCTTGAACAGCGCCAGCGCCTGTTCGCCGCAGCCGGGGCCGATGCGATGATCGTATTTCCTTTCAACACCGCCCTCGCGGCGCTTAGCGCCGACGCATTTGTAGCGCAGCGACTGGCTGGCATTGGCGGCGTAGTGACCGGAGAAGATTTCACCTTCGGCAATCGAAAAAGCGGTAATGTTGGCGTGCTTGCCGAGCTTGGCGCGCGCTACAGCTTTGTCACACAAGCCGTTGGTGCGATTGCCGAAGACGGGGAAGTAATATCATCAAGCCGCATCCGCCGCGCACTGGTGGAGGGTGATTGTGCCACGGCCACTCGCCTGCTCACCCGCCCCTACACGATTGAAGGCGTTGTCCAACACGGTGCCAAGCTTGGCCGCACGATTGGCTATCCAACCGCCAATGTTGACTTGGGCAGCTATCTCCGCCCGCGCTACGGCATTTATGCGGTACGTATACGCTTGGCCGATGGCCGCGTGATTGACGGCGCGGCCAATCTCGGCATCCGGCCAAGCTTTGATCCACCCAAAGAATTGCTAGAGGCCTATCTCTTTGATTTTGATGAATCGCTTTACGATCAGACGATCGCGGTTGAACTTATCGCCTTCCTTCGCCCCGAAGCCAAGTTTGATACGCTTGAGGCGCTCACCGCGCAGATGGACAAGGATTGCGCCGAGGCGCGGCGGCTGCTCTCGGCATAAGCCGACTTACCTCCGGGCGAGTTGCATTTGCCCGCGCGCCAAGCTTCGCCAGAGCCATTCTAGCGGGCCGTAGCGATAGCGATCAAGCCAAGGTTTTGACCAAAACAGCATAATCGCCCACACTACAGGCACGACCAAATACGCTTGCCAACGCGACATTTGGCCAAACAAGCCAAAGCCGTATCCGTAAAACAGCGTAGTCATCAATATCGATGTTCCGAGGTAATTCGTGAACGCGGCCTGGCCAACAGCGCTAATGCGCGCCACTAGGGCGCTACTCGCAAACCGCTTTACAAGAAACACCGCAAGTGCCGCGTGGCCGATCATCACGGCGATATGAAATGGCAATGACCAAACCATCATATTACCCATCATCACAAGTGGATCAAAACCGCTCACCCATCCCCACAACGCCAATGCCATCTGTCCGGGAATACCCAAAAGGTAGGCGATCCGCATCGTTTTCATATAGCGCGCATCATCCCAATCCCCGGTCAAAAAACCATTGCGGAAAAACATCATGCCGAGCGCCATCAGCCCGAGCATTTCAAGCGCACCCATGAAAAAGCTGACGATCGGAAGAAATAACTCTTCGGTCAATTGGTTCCAGACAATGTCCAGATAACCGCTCCGGTGCAGCGCGAGACTGCTCGCGTTGGCTTCAGAAACGCCGCCGCCAAATTCGACTGTAAACTGGGCAAATGCTTTGACCAATTTAGGATCAGCACCCGGCTGCATAGCGATTGCCTTAAGCACCCACAGCCCGGCCATCATAGCGCCAACCAGCACAAAGCTAAGCGATAGCAACCAGATCGCGATACGGCGAAGCTGCGCCTCGTCTTTGTGCAACAAGCCCATCCCGATCAAGCCGCACAGCGCGTACAGCGTCAAAATGTCGCCAAACCAGATGAGATAATAATGGACGAGACCAAAAAGCAGCAGCCAAATCATCCGCCACCTATGCACCGCTTTACCATCACCATTCGCGGCTTCGGCGCGCTGATAGACGAGCAGCATCGATGCGCCAAACAGCACCGAAAATAGCCCGCGCATTTTGCCATCAACCAATACCGACATGATCGCCCAGCTGATCACATCGGGCGAGCTGGTTCCGCCGTAAGCCGCAGGGCTGAAATAGGCAGCATCGGGCATCGCAAACGAGATAATGTTCATCAGGAGAATGCCCATAACCGCGATCCCGCGAATGGCATCAAGCGTCAGATAACGGATGTTTGTAATAGTTAAATCCAACTCGAAATTTGATCCAGCGGCTTCTTGATCGTGGCGTGAACCGGGATACGGGCATCCGCCGTTGGATGGCCGACGACAACGATCATAATCGGCTTTTCATCCTTTGGGCGTTTGCAGAGCGTATTGAGGAAACGCATCGGATTGGGTGTGTGGGTGAGCGTTGCCAGCCCCGCCGCATGGAGGGCCGTGAGCAGCAGCCCCGTCGCGATGCCGACGCTTTCAGTCACATAATAATTCTGCCGTGCGTCGCCGGGATACAGCCCGCCCTTGCGCTGGCCGAAGATCGCGATCAGCCACGGCGCATGTTCAAGGTAAAGCTTATCCGCATCAGTGCCGAGCGGCGCGAGCGCTTCGATCCATTCCGCACCCGCTTTGCCGCTATAAAATTCGCGTTCTTCTTCTTCGGCGGCGATCCGCACCCGGCGTTTGGCGTCTGGCGAACCAATCACCGTGAAATGCCACGGCTGATGATTCGCCCCGCTGGGCGCTGTACCTGCGGCCAAAATCGCCGATTCAATAATAGCACGCGGCACGGGCGCATCGCCGATCTGGCGGCAGGTTCGGCGAGACCGGATATGTTCGTAAAATGCGAGCGCCGCCGCTGCCCGCTCATCATCGGTCATCGCAGGATAAGGCGCCCACGGCAGTGTTTCATGATCAATCATCGTGCATTTTTCCGTATCATCAGTTTCAGGCCAGACCATATCGCATCGACCGCACAGGCTTTTACATCGACAAGCGGCGTTGCTGGCAGAATCACCGCGCGGATGGTGTCTTCGGTAATATCAGTATCAACCTTTGAGGCCTTCTTGGGCCATGACACCCAGATAAACCCTGCGGGCCTTAGCAACGGGAGGAGCATGGCAAGCTTTGCCGCCATACCGGCGCGGCGCGTAACGAAAATATGCGCGGCATCAAGCCCGGATTCGGGCGCGGCACATTCAAACAGTGCGACGTCACCAATCTCCGCGCGCACGCTCTCCGGCATCGCATCAAACCAGACCCGCATCCCATCCTTAAGCGAAAGCTTCTTCGCGAGCGGGGTTCCCGAATATCCTGCACTGGCCATGATGCAGCCTGCCACGGCGCTTGACGCGCGGCAAGCCTGTGGCAAGACTAGCAATCATGACGCCAGCCAGACTGACCGCCGATCAGGCCCTCGCCCGATTGATCGATGGCAATCACCGCTATGTTGCTGATGATCCGATATCAGGCGATATTTCGCGCAGCCGCCGCCTTGAGGTCGCGCGCGAACAATTTCCCTTTGCCACGCTCGTTGGCTGTTCGGATAGCCGCGTTGGGCCAGAGCAATTGTTCGGGGTTGGTCTCGGCGATCTGTTCATCGTGCGCACGGCGGGCAATAATGTTGGCACCAACGGCATGGGGTCGATCGAGTTTTCGGTGGCGCAGCTCGGGGTGCCGCTTGTTGTAGTGCTCGGCCATGAACGGTGCGGCGCGGTCGGCGCGGCAGTCAAGATCGTCACCGATGATCTCCAGCTTTCGGGCAGCATGGGCAAAATGGTTGAGCCCATCATCCCCGCTGTCCTCCACGCCCAGCGCAGCCTACCCGAATACGGCGATCTGCTCGACGCATCAGTGCGCGAAAATGTCCGGCGCATGGTCAAACGCCTGCGCACCGCATCCGAACCCATGCTGATGGAACCGCAAGCGACCGGACGATTAAAAGTGGTCGGCGCTTATTATGATTTGGATACGGGCACGGTTGATTTTTTTGATCGGCCTTAAGCGGTTTTGCCCATCAGCGTAGGGAAGAAGCCTTCGTGAGCCGTGCGCAGGGTGTCGAGTTTAAACCCTGCAATTGTACCTTGATCATTCGTGCGACCAATTCCAATTGCGCTAGGTATTTTTGTGCCAGATGCGACAGTAATAATATACCTGCCTTGGCTTTCACCAAATGCATCGATGGTATCCATCATATCGTAGTAGGCCCCTATGTTTCCCGCGAGCGCCATCTCGACCATGGCAACTAAAACGCCTCCGTCGGAAACGTCATGCACAGCAGTCGCAACGCCATCGGCGATCAAGCGGCGCACGAGCTCTCCAGCTTCGCGTTCGGCGTCCAAATCGACTCGGGGTGGCGCACCATCTTCACGCCCCAGTATCTCGCGAAGCCACAGCGATTGGCCAAAGTTCTCGTGGCCCTTGCCAATTAGCAAGATATCCTGATGTGGAGCCTTAAACCCAATCGTCGCGCTTTTGCTCCAATCGTCGAGCAGGCCAATCGCGCCGATTGCTGGCGTCGGCAAAATCGCACTTCCCCCACCCGTCGCCTTGCTCTCGTTGTAGAGTGACACATTACCACTCACTATAGGCATATCGAGCGCGATGCAGGCCGCGCTCATACCTTCAAGACAGCCGACGATTTGCGCCATAATCTCTGGCCGCTGGGGGTTCCCGAAATTGAGGCAGTTGGTGATCGCGAGCGGCTTTGCGCCGACTGCACACAGGTTGCGATAGGCCTCGGCGACCGCTTGCTTGCCACCCTCAACCGGATCGGCATAGCAATAGCGCGGGCTGCAATCGGTCGTCATCGCCAAGCCCTTGTTGGTGCCATAAACGCGCACAACCGCCGCATCACCGCCGGGGCGCTGAACCGTGTCAGCCCCAACCATATGGTCATATTGCTCCCAAATCCACCGCCGCGATGCGATGTCGGGCGAGGCCATCAGCTTGAGGATATCCGCACCAATATCGGTCGATTCTGGAATATCCCCGAGCGGCTTAACCTGCGCCCATGCCTTATATTCGTCCTGGCTCATATAGGGCCGATCATAGAGCGGCGCATCATCGGCAAGTGGGCCGAGCGGAATATCGCAGACCGTCTCCCCGTTCCACTTGAGCACCATATGGCCGGTTTCGGTAACAGTCCCGATCACCGCGAAATCAAGTTCCCATTTCTTGAAAATGCCTTCCGCAAAATCCTCACGCCCCGGCTTGAGCACCATGAGCATCCGCTCTTGGCTTTCCGAAAGCATCATTTCATACGGCGTCATCCCCGTCTCGCGGCACGGCACTTTGTTCATATCAAGTTCGATACCAACGCCGCCCTTGCTCGCCATTTCAACGCTAGAGCTGGTGAGGCCAGCCGCCCCCATATCCTGAATCGCGACAATCGCGTCCGACGCCATAAGCTCAAGACAGGCCTCAATCAGCAATTTCTCAGTGAAGGGATCGCCAACCTGAACGGTGGGGCGTTTTTCTTCGGTATCGTCAGAGAAATCAGCACTCGCCATCGTCGCGCCGTGGATGCCGTCACGCCCGGTTTTGGAACCAACATAGACGATTGAATTGCCAATGCCCGAAGCGGCTGAGTAGAAAATCTTGTCAGTCTCCGCAACGCCGACAGTCATCGCGTTGACAAGGATATTGCCATCATAGGCCTTGTGGAAATTGACCTCGCCGCCCACCGTCGGCACGCCAACACAGTTGCCATAGCCGCCGATGCCGCGCACCACGCCGTCAATCAAATGCCGCATTT
>ERZ1292633.6175-Hain-H41-02um-R1-6175-length-10548-cov-4_pt1 | contig 10548 bp, 7 predicted proteins | sample MGYA00564406_ERZ1292633 | MGnify/ENA primary metagenome ERZ1292633 (study PRJEB36523, sample SAMEA6512639) | groundwater metagenome | collected 2019-01-08 | study: AquaDiva: Metagenomics assemblies of 32 groundwater samples
GGAAACACTTCTGCCGCCGGAAACTTTCGCCAGATCCGCAAGCTCGCGATACGGTGAGACTGGTTTGCCGCGAAAAAGATGATCGCCGAGACCGAGCAAAACCATCTCTCCCTCTGCGAAGGACTTCGTTTGAAACACCGCGTGGCCGTAGCCTTCCTGCTGGTGCTGCACCGCAAAGCTCACGCGCTTGGAGAAGTTGCGCATCTGTTCGGCTTCGCGGAGTAGTGCGGGATATTTTTCCAATCGCTTGAGATAGGCGTCGTCTGGCCCGCGCAGATAACGGCGCACCATTTCCTCCTCGCCGGGTTGGACGATGATGCAGATCTCTTCGATGCCCGCCGCTTCGAGCTCGAGCAGGTGATAATGAAACAGTGCGCGCGCGATGCCGTCCGGGCCGACCACGGGAAACAATTCCTTCTTCACCGCGTGTGACGCGGGGAAGTGGCGCGTGCCGAGTCCGGCGATGGGGATGACGGCTTTGCGCACGGTCGTCATATCAAGCGGTGAACCGTTGCCAGCCAGTCGCACCGAACGCGTAACGTCGCGCGCCGAATTCCATCGCGCCGGGCGACGTGCCCTCGAAGATGTCCGGCATCTGACCGATGCGGCGCGAGTATTCCGTGGCGATTTCGGGGATGTGTTTGGCGAGTGCTTCGAGTTTACCGAACACGGCTACGGTGCCACCTGTGCCGCCGCCGGTGATCTTCGCGCCGTAGAGTCCGGCTTTCACGCCACGTTCGCGCACGGCCTCCACGAGGAAATCCACTTCTTCGGTCGAGAGATGGCAGTTGTTCTTGTAGCTGTCGTGCGCGCCGAACATGCATTCACCCGCAGTGATGAGCGCCGTCTCGTCACCGCTTTTGGCGGCGCGGAGCGCGTCCATGAATTTCAAAACCCGCTCGTTCTCGCCAATCGGATGACGGGTCGGGCCCGCGACGCAATACGTGGCATCGGGCGAAATCTTGGTGACGTCGTCGTCGTGGGTCTGATGCTGCTTCAGAAACGCTGAGCCAAGGATCTCCGCCGGCAGAATCTTTTCGTAGTCGGCGCGGAATTGTTCCAGCGAAAGTTCGGTCAGATAGGTGAGCGGGGGCTGCCCCGCTTTGGCGCGGATTTCGTTGATGATCTTTTTACCCATGAAGGCACCGATGCGCGTGTCTTTGTAGGGATTGCCCGCGACGCTGTGGCGCACCATGGAGTTGATGCCGACAAAACCAGTGCCGGGCGGAATCTCCATTTCGCCTTTCACTTCACCGGGGCGACAGAGGATATGCGTGAGGCAACCTTGCCGGCCGCTGGTGATGGCCGTTTGATCCATGATGCCACAGGGTGCGCCGACCACGTGGTTCTCGGCCATCTGTCCGAGTTGCGCGATGCGCGATGGTGAGAGGTTTAGACCGAGATAGGAGTTCAAACAACTCAACGTGCCAATCTCAACGGCGGCGGAACTGCCGATGCCGACATTCATCGGAATGGCGCTGAGCAAAAGCAGATTGAAACCGTAGGGCAGTTTGACCGGCTCTTCCTTGAGCAGCGTGAAGATGCTGCCGACGATGTAAGAAGCCCAGTTCGCCAGCGGGTTGGCCTGACAAAAAGCGCGGACCTCGGCGTAGCTCGCCAGTCCGTCGCCGGACTTGAAGCCATCGAGAGGCAAGCGCGTTTCGATGGGCAATGCCTTGAGCCCGGCTTGCATGGTGCGGATGCGCAACGTGCGATCGGTGCGGGCTTGTAATCCCATCAAAACACCGCGCCCGAGCACGGCTTCGCAGACGTTTGCGCCGGAATAGTCCGCGATGCCACCCATGACATCGAGCCGGGCCGGAACGCGCGTGGCCCAGATTTCTCCGGCGGTAAAAAAGCTCGCGAGTCCGGAAGCGTCGCTGTTCGGTTTGTTCAACAGGCGTTCGAGTTCCTGCAGTTCGAAGGGCACAGTGTCTGAGTTCATTATGATGGCGCGAAACAAATCGTCGGAGCGCGGGTGGAATCTGCCATGCTGAGTTCAGGTGGTCACGCCGGAAAAATTGGGCCTGATCCTTACGCTCACTCGCGAACAGGAGCGCGGGGGCTGTCTGGGAATTTGCCTGCCGCGTCCGATCAAAAGCGCCGCTTCGGGATTTGGAAGGTGGAGGGTGGCGTGGGCTTGGCGGTGGGGAGTGGTGTTCCAGAGTTGAGGCTGGGGGCGGCGTAATCGGGAAGACCCTGCGGGTTGGCGGGCGCGCCAACAAGTCCGGCGGATTTGGAAAAGGAATTGACCGGGGCGGCAGAACTGGCGGGTTTATACCCGTTGTAACTGGTTCTAGCAGCGGCGGGAGCGGCTGAGGATCGGGCCGGGGTGATTCCGTAATTTCCACTTTGCATCGGACTGCCAGCACGTGATGGGCTGGGGCTCTCCAGCAAACGCTTGAAATTCTCGAGCCGGGTTTCTTTGGGCTCGCGGGCATTGGAGAAAGAGGAATTGGGGCGATTTGCTGAATTGCGATCATTCTGATCCAGCAGCGAGCGGTCTCCGAAAATATTTTCCGGCGCAGTCATGGCGTTGTTGGGTGAACCGAACGGGCGGAGTCTGTTGTCGGTTGAACGGCGCGTGATGTCAGGGGCGGCAGGCGTGGCAAAGGGGTTGAGATTGTTCCGATTCAACGGGTCCTTGGAATCCAGACCCGTGCTGTCGAGGGCTGAACTGGCCGGGCGATTTGTCAGCGCCCGATCCATCCGGTCGTAATAGCGGTCAATGGAGCTTTTCGATTTGCGTCCATATGGATCAAGCGCGCCGTCGTCAAATTTGTAGAGATCGTCATCGGTTTCGCCCTGATGAAGTTTTGGTTCGAGAAATATCTCTTCGGCGCGTTCATTAAGGACGTCCTTGTACGACTTTCTTTTCACATCAGGCTGAGGTGGCTGGGGCCGTACTACTGGATAATAACCACCACTGGGTTTGCCCGAATCAAAAAGATCAAACGGTTTCTTGAGGTTGGATTCCATTTCCAGAAAGGGCGAGGAAGGCGTGCGGAGTTCGTTGAGGTTGGAGGAAACCGTGTCCGCTTTCGGTGCGGAAAAAATGATGGTGGTGCCGCGCGACCGGGCCGGAGTCTCAGCGCAAAGGAGTGACCCGCTGTTGAGAATGAGCAGCGCGATGAATCCCAGCCTGAAATTGATACGCCAAACAGTCTTCATCACGGGCATGTTACCGTGGCCTGTGGGAATCGTCAAAGGGAGCTTTGGCGCTAATCCGCGCCCACCAGCGCCATGTCGCGGGTGTAATAGAGGATGCGACCGCAGTTGATGCAGGTGACAATTTCCTGGTTGGCCTGACAGGCGACGAGGGTTTGCGTGGGCAATTTCATGTGGCAACCACCGCAGACTCCGTGGTTGACGCCGACCAAGACGTTCTCACCCTTGCTCTTGACGAGGCGTTCATAGCGACCCCGCGCAACATCCTCAACGGCGGCGGCCAGGGCCTCGCGGTTGCTCTGCAACTCGGCGAGCTCTTTCTGCAAATTCTTTTCGCGTTCACCCAACTGCGCGACCAATCCTTCCGCGTGCTTTTTCGCTTCGTCAGCTTCCCGGGTGAGGCGGACGATCTCTTTCTGCGCGACTTCTGCCTGCTCCATCAATCCGATCTCCTGATCTTCGATCTTGGTGATGTCGGCCTTGCACGTCTCGATTTCGTGGGCCAAAGCTTTGTATTCCTCGTTCTTGCGCGTCTGGAGTTGCTGGTTGGCGTACTTCGCGATCTGTTCTTGCTTGGCGTTCACATCGAGTTCGAGGCGCTTGCGCTCGGATTCAATCTGCTTCGCACGCAACTTGCCCGCGTCGAGGGCGGCCTGGGTGGAAGCGGTTCTTCCTTTGAGCGTCTGGCGTTCGGGTTCGATGTGCGCCAACTCGGCTTGCAAGTGGCGGATTTTGCGGTCGCGATCCTGCAGGATGAGGAGTTTTTCAATGGCTTCGAGCATCACAAGCAGGCTAGCGACGATGGGGGAGCAAGTCAATTCAGGCGCAGGAAATCAAGTGCGCATGGGCAGCGGCCTGATTATCTACGGAGTCCCGACTGGCGCGGGTGCGGGCGGCTCTTTACCCGAAAAGAATTCACTCAACCATTTCAGTGCGGCCCGCAATCCGATCGGACGCACATCCGTCAGCCCGTAGATCTTCACGAGCTCCTCCTCGTGGTTGCGATACCGGGGCGGCAACAGCAGTGCGGTCCGGTTGTCATCGCCGTGGAGTTTCACAATCTCGGAATTCACCAGGCCTTTGCCGACGGCGTATTGTCCTTCCGGCAAAACCATGATGCGCGGCGACAGAAACAACCACGGGCGATATTTAAGGACCAGATTACCTTTGTCGTCACGGCCCAATGTTCCGTAAGTGCGGGCGGGAACTTTATTGATGCGGCGCCCGAGGAACATCCGGTTTAAGGCAGGGTTCGGTTTGAAACGCTTGCTGCGGAAGGTGAAAAAGTCCCAGAGATAAACGGTGCCGAAATGCGACAACCGGAAAGACCAGCCAGCAATCAGGTAAGAAAACAAAATGAGGAACAACGCCCACGCCGCGCCCACCCAGGGATTTGCCAGAGCCGAAGCGGCTACGGTGCCGAGCAAGGCGAGGCGAACTCCTTTGAGCGCCGCGTCCACCGTGGTGAAAGGGCTGAGGATGATGAGGACATTGATGGCGTTCGACGCCAGGAACACGAAGAAGAACGCGATCATGGAGATGGGAATGACGATGAGGTTGTAAAGCCACGACAGTTCCACGGTGGCAAAACCCATCGAACTCAACATCGCCTGTGGTGCGCCCGAGTCCTTGGTCATCATCATTAGGAAGGGCACGATGGCCCCGGTCGCCACCAACCCGCTGATCTTGTTCTCAAAGGCTTCGATGATATCGAATGGTTTTTTCACCGCCGTGGGCAAAGCGTTTCCCGCCGTGTCCTTGATAAAACAAACCGCCACGATCAGCAAACCCGGCACCCAAAACCACCACTGCGCGAACCACGGCAGGTTGGCCTTTTGATCTTCGGGCGCTTTGCACCAGAGATAGCAACCATAAGCGCTCGAACCCAGCAACGGCGAAATGGCGATGCCGGTCAACAGGGAGATTTGTTGGGCGATGGCCGCCCCGGGAGCTTTGGTCGGTGCGGTCGGTGCCGGTGCGGTTTCCGCCCAAGAAGACAAAGTGCTCAAACCCAGCAGCACGGCGATGAGAACAGGGAAGCTCTTCTTCATGCCCGGCATCATTGACTTTTTATCCGATGCTGTAAAGCGGGGGCTTGGTATAAGCTTTGGAAATTTTTGGAATCCCCTGCCACTTGGGGAGACACCGGCGCGCAAAGTCATTGATTGATTCCAACCAGTGCTGTGGCACAACCAAAGAAGTGCCGTCGCACCTCGACCTGAAAGCCGGCGTCCCGAAAGATAGGAGCCACCCGTTCGCACGAACCAAACGCCTGCGTATAGATGCCGAGCATCCGATAACATTCGATGTCACCGAGCAGCAGCCGGCCGATCTGGGGAATCAACGCGGAGACATACCAACGATAGAGCGGTCCCAGAACCCAGCCCTGCGCACTGGAAATCTCGAACAATGAGAAGCGTCCGCCGGGTTTCAGAATTCGTTTGAGCTCCTGCGCAAAGGCCGCGAGGGACTCATCCGAAAGCGTTTTCAGACCAAACGCGCCAACGACACAATCAATGGATTGCGCCGCCAAGGCCGTCTGGGTGGCGTTTTCCTCGCGGACGTCAATCGGCAGCGAACTGCCCCGGCTGCGCCGTCGTTGGCGCTGGACCATGATGGGTGAGAAATCCACCGCGATAATTTTTGAAACCGCGCGGTGGCGCAGATAAGGCCAGCATTCCCCGCTGCCCGCCATCATGTCACAGACCACCGCGTCCGGTTGAATCTGCGCGTGGCGGACGCATTGGTAACGCCACAGTTCGCAGAAACCAAAAGAGGACAGCCGATTGACCAGATCGTAGGTCGGCCCCATCCGGTCGAACATTTTGGCGACGTAAGCATCGTCGTATTGGGGCGCATCCATTTTCTCAGGAGCGGAGGCTCAAATCTTCACTTTGAATTTTTCCCCCTTCTTCAACGAGAGCACAAACGCGGCGAGCAGTTGGGGGATTTGTTCGAGGTCTTTCAAGCTCACGACTTCGACCGGCGAGTGCATGTAGCGATTCGGCAAACTGATCAATGCGCTGGCGATGCCGCCGCGTGTCCAGAAAATCACGTCGGTGTCGGTGCCGCTGGTGTTGGACATCGCTTCGTGCTGGAGGGAAATTTTCTTCGCCTTCGCTACTTGTTCCAAGCGGGCGACGACATCGGGATGATTGCAACCGCCGTGGGTGATGGCGGGCCCGCTGCCAATCCGCGTATCGCCGTGCTGTGTTTTACTTACAGTCGGATAATCCGTGGCATGCGTCACATCCACCACGAGCGCAATGTCCGGCTTGAGTGAATACGCAATCTGTCGCGCGCCGAGCAAACCGACCTCTTCCTGCACATTGGACACGGCGCAAACCTCCGCATTGATCTTCGCGCCGGATTCCTTCAGCAAACGCAACGCTTCCGCCACGGCAAACGTGCCGATCCGGTTGTCGAAGGCCCGCGCCACCGCGAGGTCGCCCCGCAAAATGTCGAATTCATCCACAAGCGTGATCGGGTCGCCGATGCGCACGAGTTTTTCCGCGTCGGTGCGTTTGCTGACGCCGATGTCTATGAAGATTTCATGAATCTTCGGCAGCTTCGCTTCGCCATCACGGCTGGTGAGATGCGGGGCCACATTGCCGACGACGCCTTTGACCGGGCCTTTGCGCGTGTGGATGACGATGCGTTGCGCCTTGGTGATGGCGGCATCCACGCCACCCATGCGGCGGACATAGATGTAGCCGTTGTCGTCAATGTAATTGACGGCCATCGCGATTTCGTCCGCGTGCCCGGCGAGCATGATGCGCGGGCCACCGCCTTTGTTGAGCACGGCGACACAGTTGCCGTAGGCGTCGGAGAAGGTTTCATCGGCGAATTTTCCGGCGTAATCGAGCCACACGCGTTGGCCGCGGGTTTCGTGACCGACGGGGCTGGGGGTGTTGACGAGAGTTTTGAGAAAGTTAAGTGATGCGGCGCGCATGGCGGGAGGATGACAAAGGCGGGGCGGCGAGTCGAGCATGCGTGGAGGTTCAACCTGCGGATACTTTGGCCAGCGCAAGCCAATGGCGCGTGGATAGTTGCGCCGCGCCTTCAACGAATTCCGGTCCAGCGGGTCTAATCGCGGTGGGTCGGAGTAATGTTTTGATACACACCGGGCAAAAACCGCACATAAAAGCCGGCAAATCAACCGATTCTTGTCCCGCAGGCTGCTGGCACATATCCTGTTGTTCTGTTTTGGCTTTGGAGCAAGGTACGGTAGGATTTTAGGGTTTCCTGTCGTTGGGGCCGTAAAAACCGAACTGTCGTGCGTGAGAAAAAGTCGAAGAAACTGAATCCGGAATGTTAAATCGTTCGAGTCAAATATTGCTTGGTGAGATGGCCGCTGCCGTTTGTGAGTCATGAATAACGCGGCTGCCATCATCCGTTCGTTGATCATCTACGGGCTGTGCCTGCCGCTGGCGATCTATCTAGGTTACAAGCTCGCTTTGACCCCTTCCTGGAGTCGCGGCGATTATGCATTTGTCATACTGGTGGTGGCGTTGCCGTTGGTTCCCATCCTTTTGAAATGGCATCACCTGTTCCTTGTGTTGAGTTGGAACATGAGCATGGTGCTGTTTTTCGTGCAAGGCTCGCCTTATTTGTGGATGGCGATGACGGCGTTGAGCCTCGGCTTGACGGTTTTGCAGCACATCCTCAAGCGGGACGTGAAGTTTGCCGCAGTTTCTTCGGTGACGTGGTCATTGATATTTCTAGCCTTGGTCATTCTGATCACGGCCAAACTTACTGGTGGGATCGGACTTGCAGCCTTCGGCGGGGAGGCGGTTGGCGGGAAACGTTACATCCAGTTGCTCTGCGCCATCGCGGGATATTTTGCCATTACCAGTCACCGGATCGAACCGGGCAAGGGTGGAATCTATACGGCACTCTATTTTCTGGGAGCATTGACCATGATCGTTGGCAGCTTGGCCCCTTGGGTGCCCGGTGGGCTGCGCGTGATCTTTGCGCTCTTCCCGGTCGAGAGCTTTGCCGTAATGCAAGGCGATGATACGCCAACGGAGTTTACCCGGCTGTACGGAGTCACCACGGCGGCGGTTGGATTGATGTGCTTTATTCTGGCGCGATATGGGATCGGGGGGATTTTGCCCTTTGGTGAGCGGTGGCGGTTTCTGCCGTTACAGTTCCAGGGAGGGTTCGGGATCAACCAACCGTGGCGGATTTGGGTGGTTTTGAATATCATGGTCGTGGCGCTTATGGGCGGATATCGGTCGGTCCCCATCACCTTGGCGCTACTCTGTATCTTCCTGTTCTTCTTTGAGGGTTTGCATCGGACGCGCATCTTCCCGGTGGTTTTGCTGCTGGCAGTTCTGGCCTGTGCGATTGTGATTCCGTTCGTGGATCGAATGCCCTTCACCATACAGCGCTCGCTGAGCTTTCTTCCGATTGAGGTCAGTCCCTTGGCCAGAGAGAATGCGGACACTTCCTCCGAATGGCGGGTTAAAATCTGGCGCGAAGTCATTCCTACCATTCCGCAATACCTACTGGTAGGCAAGGGTTACGCCATTGACGCCAAAGAGCAGGAAATGGAAGCCAACCTTGCTGAATTCAAGCAGGACACCCAGGGTGAAGGGGCCATGCGCGCTTCGGATTATCATAATGGGCCGCTGTCACTCATCATTCCTTTGGGGATTTTTGGCACCATCGGCTTTCTTTGGTTCATGGCGGCGGCCTTTCGCGTGCTGCTGAACAATTACCGGCATGGCGACCCGCTCAATCATCGGGTCAACACTTTCTTGCTGGCCTATTTTGTAACCAAGGCACTTTTCTTTTTTGTGATTTATGGCTCTTTCCAGAACGATCTCGCCATGTTCACGGGCATGGTGGCGTTAAGTGCTGCGATCAATGGGGGCATGTGTAAACCGGCGCCAGTCACCAAGACCAATCCGGCTTACGTTCCTTTTCGATTGCCCAAGCCGCTCCGCGCTTAACCGCCGCTCCCGCCGCCACATTTTTTGTGGGATTGGTGTGACCGTTCCCCCTTTGACCAAGTTTTGCGGTTGAGTTTGGGATATCGGTGCTATTCAATGAGTCGCCCAGTGAACATCATCCCCGCCAATTCCTAAACGCATGGTCGCTCTTTGGATTTTTTTCTGCGCATTCTTCAATTGCGTGGGCTGGGGATTATCCGCCCTCCACGGATTGAACGAAACCGGATATGCCGTGGCGTTGCTGCTGGCCGTGGCGGGGGTGTGGTGGTGGCGGGAACCATTGGGCCTTGCCGGAATCTGCGGCGGGAAATGGCATCGCATCCGGCGGCGGACGAAACGTTTTTTTCCGGCGGCATTCTTCATCCTTTCTTTGCTTGTGGCTGTGAGTGGTTTGTTGCACGCGCCTTCCAACTACGATGGGCTGGCCTATCGGATGCCGCGCATCCTACATTGGTTGGCTGAGGGACAATGGCACTGGATCCATACGGACTTTGAACGGTTGAACACCCGCGCAACCGGTTATGAGTGGATCGCCACGCCCATCCTGCTGTTCACCCACTCGATCCGTCCGGTGTTCTTGATCGGGCTGGTCAGCTTTCTGTTGCTGCCGGGACTGGTGTTCAGTCTGTTCACGCGGCTGGGGATCAACCGGCGGGTGGCATGGCATTGGATGTGGCTGGCACCGACCGGGTATTGCTTCGTGTTGCAGGCGGGGGGCATCGGCAACGATGTCTATGGTGCGACGTTAGCCTTGGCGGCATTTGATTTTTCTCTCCGGGCTCGCGCTTCGGGAAAATTCCGCGACCTCGTTCTGGCATTTCTGGCGGTAGGTCTCTTGACCGGGGCCAAGACCAGCAACATTCCGCTCGTGTTTCCGTGTGCCGTAGCGTTGCTGCCGTGCTGGCGGGTATTGTTGGTGCGACCACTGGCGACTGCTGGCGTAATCATCGTGGCGGCGGCGGCTTCTTTTCTGCCGATGGCCATGTTGAACTACCGGCAATGTGGCGATTGGACCGGGGCCAAAGCGGAAGAGGTCATGCTGACGCGGGGTGATCCCCGGGTGACGATTCCCGGAAACACCGTGATTCTGACGTTGCAAAATTTTGTGCCCCCGGTTTTTCCGATGGCGAAAAAGTGGAACGAGTTCGCACCCCGATTGTGGCCAGGCTCGTTTGGACAAAAGATGAAGGACACCTTTGAGGCGAGCGGAGCGAATCTGGCGTTGCCGGAATTGCAGAACGAGGAGGGGGCGGGATTTGGTTTTGGCACAAGCTTGCTTGCGGTGATTTCCCTGGTGGCGGGCTGGTGGCTGGGGCGGGGGCGGAAGTCACTTCCAGAAATTGATTCCCAGCAACGGACGAACCGGTGGTTGCGAGCGACGCCGTTGGTCGCGGCGTTCGGTTATTTCTACAAGGCCACCATC
>ERZ1292633.6182-Hain-H41-02um-R1-6182-length-10542-cov-4_pt1 | contig 10542 bp, 4 predicted proteins | sample MGYA00564406_ERZ1292633 | MGnify/ENA primary metagenome ERZ1292633 (study PRJEB36523, sample SAMEA6512639) | groundwater metagenome | collected 2019-01-08 | study: AquaDiva: Metagenomics assemblies of 32 groundwater samples
CGTATCAATACCGCCTGTTCGATATTCCAAATACGCTTTGGGCCGTTGCGCTTTGCTTCGTCCTCGACGATTTGCGCTATTACTGGCTCCACCGCATCGCGCATGAACGCCGCCTCTTTTGGGCGACGCATGTCGTTCATCACTCCTCCCAGCACTATAATCTCTCGACCGCGCTGCGGCAGACATGGACCGGCGACATTATCAACGGCATCATCTTCAAGACGCCGCTGGTGCTGCTCGGGTTTCATCCGGCGATGCTGGCTTTCGTTTTCGGCATCAATCTCATCTATCAATTCTGGATTCACACCGAATTGATCAACCGGATGGGGCCGTTTGAAATCCTCTTCAACACGCCGAGCCATCACCGCGTCCATCACGCGACGAACCCGAAATATCTCGATGCGAATTACGCCGGCGTCTTTATCATCTGGGACAAGATGTTCGGCACCTTCGTGCGGGAAGACGACGCCGAAAGGCCGCGCTACGGGATCGTGAAAAACCTCGGCACGTTCAATCCCTTCGTCATCGCCTTCAACGAATGGTTCGGCATGTTCAAGGATCTTTCCTCCGCTCGCTCGCTTCGCGACATCGCCGGTTACACCTTGGGGCCCCCGGGCTGGTCTCCGGACGGCTCGCGCATGACGTCAGCGAAGCTGAAACAGCGCTGGGCGGCGCTCCGGCCTCAAGAGGCTTTGCCGGCGGAATAAGGCAAAAGCGCCTCACTCGGCCCGGTTTTGCCCCATTCGCCCGAAGAATTCCTTTAATCGATCCTGATGGGGCCGCTTTGGCCCGTCATTCTCTCTCCATCGAAGGTCATCGAGGGAGATGGGTCATGGTTTTGGGATTTTTCCAGAAGTTTGCGTTTTCGGGCTTTGCCGCCTCGATCGCCGCCGGCGCGAGCCTCGTCTCCGGCGCCTCGGTCGCGCCTCAGCCGGCTTATGGTTTAGCAGCCGCAAAGCTCGAAGCCGCCGCCGCAGCGAACAACGCTGCGCACATCTTTGACCGGGCCGATCTCGACAATAACGGCATTCTCGATCGCGACGAATACGAAATTCTCGCTGTCGTCACCGCAGAACTTGCCCAGTTGAACGGTTTCATCGCAATAGATGCAGGGCGCGGCTTAGAAACGGTCGCCATCGCTCGCGCCGTTGATGGGTCGCTCGATGAAGCGAGTAAAGCGCGCATCGAAGACCGGGCGGGGCGTGAGTTTCGTCTGTTTGCGGGCGACGACGAGCGGCTTGCTTCCGACGAGTTTGTGACCGCGCAGCTCGAGTTGTTTCTGGCGACCGACGCGGACCGCAACGGCGTCCTTGCCGGCGCTGAGTTGAAATCATACGCCAATTCGCAATCAAAACTCGCGACGTTAAATAGCTGAGCTTCAGCCGTCGCGGCTTCGCTGTAGGGCAAGGCGTCTGCTGGTCATCCGTCCCTCGTGTGTCCGTGTTGCGGTTTGCGGATCGGATTTGCAGATCCCTCGGCGTTACTGCCGGCCCGCGTAATAAATCCTGTACACCCGGCGGATCAGCCACGCAGCAATCAAACTGAAGGCGACGATCAGCGCCGCGAGCATCGAGAGGAAGTTATCGCCAGTCATCTCGTACCAGCTGATCGCACCGCGAAAGACAAAACTTTGCAGCACGAAGAGCGGAAACAGCAAAATGCCGATGCAGGAGACGAGATCGACCGCTAATCGCACGGCGCGTGCGGGCCGGATCGCCTCGGTGAACGGCCGGAACGCCGCAATGACGACGAGCGCAATCCCTGCGTAAAAGAAGGCGGTGAAGAGGGAAATGTTCTTTGGAAACTCAAACCAGAGACTGCCCTCGCCGAGCGCCAGCGAAGCGGCGAGGGCGCCGGCGATCATCGTCGCGCCAAGGGCTGCGAACGCGTTGAGCTTTGCCCCCGCGTCGAGCCTGGATTGGATTGTTTGCCCTATCGCGGCGCCAAAGAGCGAAATCGCGCCCATTTGCAGGAGGCTCCACCGCCCGACGAGTATGTCGTTGGCGAGGGTTTCCTCGCCTTTCGCTTGCGCCGGAAGCGTCGCGGCGAAATAGGCGTAAACTCCATAAAGGGCGATCGCGGCAAACATGAGCGCGATGCGGCTCTTTAACCCCTTGCCGACACGCCCGATCCACAATGGCAGGGAAGCGGTCGCGACAAGAAAGTAGATGAACGGCCCATAAAAATTTTCAGCGATGCTGGTGAGGGTAAGCGGCTGCTTTGCGATGACGGCGCCTGCGGTCTCAAAGAGGCCATTGACGATAACGCCGAAGGAGAGAAGCGCGATCGCGATCATGATATTGCGATCGAAAGACGGCCGGCTCTTTTGATATTGCCGCGCGTGAAAGACGACGAGGCCCATGCCGAACATGAAGGCGAGCGTCGGCGTGCCGAGACTGAAGAACAAGGCGAGAAATCCGGCGACCGGTCCGTCGTCCAGACCAAATCTCGCAAGATAAGGCGGCGCCCAGTGCGAGCCGATCATGCAGAGCAGCACGACGCCCTTCATGAAATTCGACGCTTCGCTGAAAATCGCGACTTCAGTCTTGCGGGGAGGGGCGATATCGCCCTCCGGCGCCGCGCGGCCGCCGCCGGAATTGTCCTGCGCCAGTTCACGAATGGTTTTGCCGTCGAAAACGCCATGGGCGAGGACCGGCGCAAGCCCCGCCCTTTCAAGGTTGAGCGCAACCGTCACGGCCGTGAGTGAATCCCCGCCGATGTCGTAAAAGCTTTCGTCGAGATTGACGTCGTCGCGGCCAAGGGCTTCCCGCCAGACAGCGAGGATTTTCTGTTCAAGATCGGCGCCGGCGTCCGCAGCTTTTTCATGAAGCGTACGTCGCGCGATTTCGTGGATCGACAGCCCGTCGAGCATCCCCCGGGCGATCGCCGCCGGAACGCCAGCCGCCTCCATCTTCGGGATCAGCGCTTCAGCCGCGTGAAGATCGCCGCCAAGATCGAAGAAACCGTCCTGCGGCGAGATCGTGCGCCCGCCGAGCGCTTCCCGCCACAGGCTGACCAGTTTTGCGTCGAGATCGGACGTCGCTGATGCGGCAGCCGGCGCCGCGACATTGGCGGGCGCCTCCGCCAGAAATTGTTCGGCGATGGCGGCGCGCTTCAGCTTGCCGGTCTGCGTGCGGGAGAAATCGTCAACGCGAGCGATTTTAATCGCGCCGGCGGCGTTGATGCCGAGTGCGGCCGTCGCGGCGATCGCAGCGGTTCGCACGGCCTCCTCTGATATTTTCGATGAGGTGCGCAGCGCGACCAGCAGGCCGTCGCCGCGCATCGCGTCGGGTAGGCGCGCGACGGCGATGTCCTCGGCGCCGGCGCCGAGCGCCGCCGTCAATTCGCGCTCCAGCAGATCCGGATTGATCTTGACGCCGCCGCAATTGATGAGATCGTCAAGCCGGCCTTCAAAATAAAGATATCCGTAGCGGATCGAGCCTGCGTCATTGGTCGTCAGCCAGCCATCGGCGTCGGTTATGCGCAAGGGGCCGTTCGGAGTGATTTCAAACTCGGCGACATGCGGGCCGCGGATCATGATGCGCCCGGCGGCATCGGTCTTGATCTCGACGGGGCTCGCCGCTCTGCCGACCGAGGAGAGTGCGTCGCCCTCGGTCTCGTGAATGCTGAGAAACGTTGTGCGCGAGGCTTCGGTGAGCCCGTAATGCTGCACGATGACCGCGTTCGTAAAGAGCGCCTTTAACGCTTCCTTTTCAGGGCGCGTCATCAGCTGGCTGCCGATTTCGATCCAGCGCAGCCGTTCGCGCTCCGGCCCCAGGAGGTCGGCGTTCTGCATCAACACGCGCCATAAGGTCGGCACAGCCGAGACGGCGTTGATCTCGCCGCGCTTTAGCATCTGCGCAATCTCTGACGGCGCAAATCCGTTCTGCGGCAGGAAAAACTCGCCGCCGGCGGCCGAGACCGCCCTCGCGCGCGCAAGGCCAAACGAATAGGTGACCGGAACGCCGACATATTCGCGAATGCCGCCATCGACCGCCATCACCGCATTCAGCCGGCGGATCGTATTGGAGATGGCGCCGCGCGACAGCGCGATCGCTTTGGGCTCGCCGGTTGTTCCCGACGTAAAGAGGATCTGCGCGATGGCGTCGCCGTCATCCGGGGTAAACCGTAGCCGCGCCCAGCCTTTTTCTTCGCTGGGCGTTGCAAAATCCGTAACGCCGAAGCCTTGCAGCCTTGTGCGATCTGCGTCTGACCGGAAGGTCGCGGCCGTCACGCCGTCCGCGAACAGCGAGAAAGTTCGCCGCACAAAATCGATCGAATTGACGGCGGCCATGCCTGCTGTCTTCGTTTCAAGAATTGGGGCGGCGGGCATGTCTTAATTCCACGCGATGGGCGTGCGCGCAGGCGTTGCATGGCGCGTCGCCATCGCGACGTGAAGTTTGCGCGCGCCTTTGAACGGGCGGCGCCCATGCGCGTGGCGCATATTGTCGACGATGAACACGTCGCCGGGCCGCCAGGGAACGCCATAGGCGCCTTTGTCGAACGCCGCATTGACGCGCCGGACGATCTCGGCCGAAATCGGCGAGCCGTCGCCGAAAAACGCGTTGCGCGGGAGGAAATCCTTGCCGAAAAGCTGGGTCAGCTGCGCCTCGGCGCCGGGCGGAAGGTTCGCCGGATGAAAGAGGTTCGACTGGTTGAAATATAACGGCGCGCCGCTCTCGCTCGCAACGCATCCTTGCGCCGCGTGACGCGTCTGCAGCACATCATTGGCGAGCCAGTTGATTTCCATGCCGGCGTCGCGCGCGATGCGCTCGACCTCATCGCGGCTGTCGGTCTGATAGGCCTTGCGCCACGGGATATCGACGCCCGCATGGTGGGTGCGCTGATAGATGACGCCTTTGGACGCAAACTGCTCGACAACATCGCCGATTTCCGCGGTCGCCGCATCGACATTTGAAATCGTCGTCTCGCCGCCTTCTTCTGCGACAATGATCGCGTGAAATGCGACAAGGCGCGGCCAGCTTTTCATATAGCTCATCTCGCTGTGGAGCGAGATCGAGCGGGCGGACGCGTATTCGGTTGCGGTGAAAGTCTTTTTCGAGACGCCCGATCGCGGCGTCGACCAATAGGCGTCATCGAGAAGCTCAAGATCGAGCGCGGCGAGAACCCGCTCGGCCGTTTCCGCCGCCTCGGCGCGAAAGCCGCGCAGCAAAACGCCGCCCTTCGCCTCCACGCCCTCGGCGATGCGCGCGCGGTTCGCGGCCGCCCATTCTTCGACCGCTTGGCCGGCGCCTTCAATCACCTCGACCATATCTGTCAGCTGCGCCATGAAGCCCCCGTCCCCGCATTCCCCCGCCGGGCCAAGCAGCGATTGCCGCCCAAAGCCGCCGACCGGAACGCCCACCCGCTGCAAATTTCGTGCAATCGGAAAGCGCCCAGTTAACGGAGGCCTGCCCGCCAGCGCAACTGCGAAAAAGACGCATGGGGTACGGACGAAGCCGGAATTTTCAACAATATTAGTTAATGGGGGTGAAGCGAGTTAACTTGACCGGTGAGGTTTAGAGTGCGGTGGCGAAGTGGCAAAACCTTAGAGAGCTCTGAAGGTGATTGAGATTAAAACTGGTAACAAGACAGGCAGGTTAAGCGGCGTCTCTGCAGACATCTCTCAAAACCCCTCACCCGCTCGCTACGCTCGCTGGCCTCTCCCGAGGGAGAGGCGAAGAAAGATACGGCGGTCCTTGCCTCTCCCTCGGGAGAGGCCAGCATCGCGAAGCGATGCGGGTGAGGGGGTGAACTTTCGTTTGGGACATGCGCCTATTGATCGCGCCATGTCCTAAATCAAGCAAATATCCTAAATCCTTATCCTGAGGAGCATTCCGCAGGAATGCGTCTCGAAGGATGGGCTGCGCGAATCCGGTTTCCACTTTCTAAAGCGAGGCAAAGACCGCTTTTGCGATCATCGCCGCTTCGGTTCTGTTTTCCGCGCCCAATTTCTGAAAAATCCGGCTCATGTGCCATTTGACGGTGTTTTCTGAAATCTGAAGCTCTTCGCAAATCCGGCGGTTTTTGGCGCCAGTTGTCAAAAGCCGGAGCACTTCGATTTCTTTCGGCGTCAGTTCGTCGAGAACGACGCGCTTGGCGGCGTCATTGACGCCGATACCCTCGATACGCTCGGCGCTCGCGCCGGGCAGACTCTCGATGAAAAGCTTCAGCTCGATGTCGTTGGTTTCAGCCCCGCACAAGTTGATGAGATCGATCGCGCGCGGCCCGCTATCGAGCAGCGTACGAACAAAGCGCGAAGGCTTGGCGATCTGCAGCGCTTTCAGCATCGATGCGTTCGCCTTCTCGACTTGCCCGGCGCTCGCGAGCGCGATGGCGCATTTGGCCAGAACGAGAACGTGCCAGCGGATCCGGTTAAACTTCAGCGTGACGGCCGCGAGCTTCTGGTAGATTTCGACCGCTTTGCGCGGCTGCGCTGTGGCGAGGAGAATTTCAGAGGAATAAAGATCGCGCCAGAACGCTTTTCCGTCCCAGTGGCGCTCATTTTCGGCCGGCGCGCTGGACCATAGGGCCTGCGCGTCAGCGTGAATTTCAACTGCGGCTGACAGCGTGCCGAAATTAAGCTCGTGCATCAGGGCCGTGTACCGCACATGGAGATAGATCAGATCGTTGCCGATTTCCCGCGCGTAGGTTGTTGCGTCATGGAGCGCCGCGCGCGCTTCTGCGGGCGAATTGCGCCGGTTGATCAAGCGGTATCTGGTGACGAGACCGCTCGCATAAATTTCCGGCTCGCAGCAAAAACGGCAGTCTGCGAGAATCTTTGCAAAGCTTTGCTCGTCGATCGGGTCGTTCACCTCGTAACGCAGGACCGTTGCATACAATCTTGCGATCGACGTCGTCAGAGAATTCTCGCCGAGTTCTGAAGTCGCATGCTGGGTGGCGGCCGCGAAGTGCCGCTGCGCCGCTGTCGTCGTTCCGTCCGAGAGAGAGACCATCCCCTTGAACGACTCGGCGAAGACCACCCCGAAGACCGAACCTGCTGAGAGATGGAGATCCCTCGCGATCGTCAGCGCCGCTCGCGCTTTAGAATTGTCGCCCAAGGTGAAATAGGCGTAACCGATGACGTTGTGCAAAGAGGCGGCGAAGGTCGGCCTGATCGGCTGCTTTCGTTCGAGGATCATCGACCCCGCCTCGATAACGCCGGTCATATCGCCAGCGCGAAATCTGATCAGCGCCTCGGTGACGTCAAGCTCCGCGAGAAGCGTTGCAAATTCCTGCTTCGTTTTGAAATGGCCGACCGCGTTCAGCGTGTCGACGACCTGGCGGCATTTGTCATATTGAAGGCGCAGCGCTTCGATCGGCTGACGCATGTGCGCGCTGACCTGGCAGAGATACAACAACACTTGCGGGCGCGTGAGGGTTATCTTGGAAGGAAGTCGGCTGATCCACGTCGTAAGCTCAATCGCCGAGCCCCGGTTGAACAATCCCATCGCGTGCGCTTCGATGAGATCGCTGGCGCGATCGAACCCTCCGGCGCGAATGGCGTATTCAATCGCTTCGGCGATCAGCGACCGCTTTTCGAACCAAAGCGACGCCACATATTCGGGCGCATCCTCGGTCCCCGCGCGGTTTTCAAGCCGCAGATCTGAAAGAAACTCCTGCACGAGATGGTGATATCGCCGCCATTTTCCTTCTCCCTCGAGGGAGATCAGGAAAAATCCGCCGCCTTCAAGATAGTCGAAGATTTGACGGGCCTCATCGACGGCGACGCCCGCGACTTCTGCGGCGAGCGCGTCGTTAAAGCGGTCAAGCGCACTCGTGCGGATGAGGAAATGGCGGACATTCGGCGGGAGAAAATTGAGGATTTCCGATTTGAAATATTGCGCGACCTCGTTCGAGTATCCAGACGCTGCAACTGCGCTCGACGGAGACTCGACGAGCCGCGTCCGCATCAGCGCGAGCTGCAGCCCCGCGACCCACCCTTCCGTATCCCGGTGTAGCTGTTCAACCGTTTGCAAAGCGGCGTCCGTCTCGTCGATCTGGAAGAACTGCGCCGTTTCCGAGCGGTTGAAAGCAAGCTCGCGCCAGGTGAGATCGACGAGACGGTTTTCGACTTTCAGCGCTTCCATGGGGAGTCGCGGCGCAACGCGCGAGGCGATGAATATTTTAAGATTAGGCGGCTGGCGGCGCACGATCTCCTGAAGAAGTTTCGCAGGCTCCCCCTCGGCGGCGAACTGATAATCGTCGATGAAGAGCTTGATCTCCCGCCGGCTCGCTTCAATGCCCTTCGCGAGCAAGGATGCCGTCTGCGCAAGGTTTGAAAGTCCGTGCGTGCTGACCTGCAGGCAGACCTCGCTCGCGATCTCCGGATCAAGCGCGCTAAAGCCGTGCGCAAAGAGGCTCCACAGCTCCTCGACATTGGCGTCGCGCTCTTCAAGCGCGATCCAGATGCGATCGCCTGCGAGCTCCGCCTCGTCATAGAGCTGCCTCAGCAGCGTGCTTTTCCCGCAGCCGGCGCCGGCGACGATGACGACGATCGCGTTCGCGGGCGCGTTCTTGATCCGCTGGATGCAGTGCGAGCGAAAGACGTTATTCTCGCGGAGCGCGGGCGGCGCGTATTGCAGCGCCCGATTCGCCGACTGCTGCGCCATACCTTTGCTGCTCATCCGCCCGGCCGCCGCGATACTAACATGTTGATATAAATAGAAAAAACATAAACCATACTAAGGTATGGGGAGGGGCCGGTCAACCGGTGGGATGGTGGTCGTTTGAGGGGCGCGCTGACCGCGCCTTAACGAGGAGGGCAAAGAATAATGAAAAAGGGTTTATGGGGCAGGCGACATAGCCTCGCCGCCGCGCTGCTGGGTGGGACGTCGATGGCGACCGGCCTCGTGGCCCCGGCGCTCGCGCAAGACGGCGGACGTCTCGACGAAATCATCGTCACCGCGCAAAAGCGCGAACAGGGCGCCAATGACGTCGGCATCACGCTGAACGCATTCACCGGAGATCAGCTCGAAGAGCGCGGCGTTTTGAGCGCTGAAGACATTGCGCTGTACACGCCAGGCCTCACGGTCAATGAAACGGCCGCGACGGGCGTTCCGTTGTACACCATTCGCGGCGTCGGCTTTCAGGATTATTCAACCGCCGCGTCATCGACCGTTGGTCTCTATTTCGACGAAGTCGCTATTCCGTACACGGTGATGAGCCGCGGCGTGTTGTTCGACGTCGATCGGGTCGAAGTTCTTAAAGGCCCGCAGGGCGATCTTTACGGGCGCAATACGACAGCCGGCCAGATCAATTTCGTCAGCAAGAAGCCGACTGACGAGCTCGAAGCCGGCGCATCGTTCGGTTACGGCAGTTTTCAAACTGTTGACGTCGACATGTTTGTCAGCGGCCCGATCTCCGACAGCGTGCGCGGGCGCCTCGCGTTCACAACAACGCAGTCCGGCGAAGGCTGGCAAAAAAGCCTGACACGGGACGATGAACTTGGGAAGAAAGACGTCTTCGCAGTGCGCGGCATGCTTGAATTCGACCTTGGGTCTTCGGCCGATCTTCTGCTGCGCGCACAATATGTGAAGGACAAGTCCGACAATAAAGCGAATACCGCTTATGACGGCCGGATTATCGGCGTGACGGAATTCGCACTGCCCTATGCGCAATTGCTGCCGTATGTCGGCACCGGCCTCGCGCCGTGGTATTCGACGGGCGATAATCGCGCGGCGGACTGGACGAACAGCTATACGGACCCGAACGGCGTCGTTTACAATTTGCGCCCGCGCCGGGATAACGACCTGGTCAGCCTTTCCGCCAAGCTTAACTGGAACCTGACGGAAAGCGTGGCCCTCACCGCCATCTCCGGCTACGACCAGTTCGACCGCGAAGAAGCGAATGACTGGGACGGCTCCTTTGCGAACGATTCGAGCAACATCAACACGTCCGACATCGAAGTCTTCTCTCAAGAAGTTCGTTTGACGGGAGAGTCTGAATCCCTGAACTGGGTCGCCGGCCTTTATTATTCCGACGACTCCGTTGACGAGTTCTACAATTACTTCATGTCGGATTCGATGTTCGGGAATGGCGGCGTCGCTTTCGGCGTTCCGCCCTTCCAGTTCTCGCCAATCTTCCAGCTGCACACGAAGTATCAGCAAGAGACGACGTCGAAGGCGGCCTTCCTTCACGCCGAATACAACATCACGCCGAAATTCCGCTTTACGGGCGGCGTTCGCTATACGGACGAAAAACGTTCATGGTCGGGGTGCACCTTCGACGCCGGCGAGGGATCGCTTTCAGGCTTCCTGAACTTCGCGTTCGGCACGACGCTCGCGCCTGGCGAATGCGGCACGATCGATGACGATCCGGCGTCACCCAATTACATTTTCGGCGTCATCGGCGGACCGAATGTCAACGACGCGTTCCATGTTTACAACGAAACCATCCACGCCAAAAAATGGATGTACAAGATCGGCGCCGACTACAGGTTGACGGACGACGTGCTCGCCTACGCGATGTATTCGCACGGCTTCAAGTCGGGCGGCTTCAACGGCGCCAACGCCAACACCACGCAGCAATTGCATAGCTACA
>ERZ1292633.6183-Hain-H41-02um-R1-6183-length-10538-cov-4_pt1 | contig 10538 bp, 10 predicted proteins | sample MGYA00564406_ERZ1292633 | MGnify/ENA primary metagenome ERZ1292633 (study PRJEB36523, sample SAMEA6512639) | groundwater metagenome | collected 2019-01-08 | study: AquaDiva: Metagenomics assemblies of 32 groundwater samples
CGCCCGAAGCCACGATGGTGTCGAAGGCCGCCCTGCGGGCGCCTTTGCCCCGCATCAGGTATTCGAGCTTGAGTGCGAGTTCGCGCTCGGTTGCCCCCGGTTTGATAGAGTGCTTCAGTTCCTGGAACGAATCTTCCGCCCTGCGGATTGCCAGGCGGATATATGCGAGTTCCTGGCGGTCCTTGCGAAGCCTGAGCTCACGGACCAGGTCACGATGCTCCCTGGCCCGGAGTCCGATTTTTTTCAACTTCTTCAGCGTCTCGATCGTGAGCGAGGACTCATCAAACCAGAGCGTATCCACGCCCATGCGGTCGGCTGTTTTGCGGAGCGCGGAAAAAAAATCCTTCTTTTGAATAAGAATCGTCGCACCGCTGGACTCCCGGCGTGACTGAAGCTGGTACCGGAAATCCGTAATCAGGCAGGGCTTTCCCGAGGCGACCAAAAGCGAACCGGCCGACCCGGTGAAACCCGTGAGGTAGCGGACGTCTTCACGCCGCGTTACGAGCAGCGACCCGACGCCCTCAGTCTTCATGAGTTGCTTGAGACGCAGGATACGGTTTAGTTCAGGTCTTTTATTCATTTTCTCTTTCCGCCGTCCGCGCCAAGCGCGGCGGCGGCCCGGAGCGCGAGAAGGTAACTGTCCGGACCGAAGCCCGCGATCTGCCCGACCGCGACGCCGGATATGTAGGAGTGTTTCCTGAACTCCTCCCGCTTGTAGATATTGGAGATGTGCGTCTCGACCGTGGGGATGCCGGTCGACGAAATCGCGTCGCGGAGCGCGACGCTCGTATGCGTGTAGGCCCCGGGGTTGATCACGATCGCCTGGAATACGCCCATGGCATCCTGTATTTTCTGCACCAGCTCGCCTTCGTGGTTCGACTGGAAGAAGGACACCTCCACGCCGAGTTCCCCGGCGAGCGCGGCAACCCGCCTGTTGATGTCATCCAGCGTGAAGGACCCGTAGATATCGGGTTCGCGCTTGCCGAGCAGATTCAGATTCGGGCCGTTGATGACCAGGATCTTCATAAAACCCCCATAGAAAATAAAAAACTGCCTGAGGCAGTTTGAGATATTGACAAAAAAAGGCAAAGGCTGCCTTTTTTCAGAACTCCTTCAGCAGATTGGGGACCGACATCCGCAGCAGAAACCTCCCCTTGCCGAAATTGCCCTCCGGCTTGATGATGAGCGCGAAAAAGTACTCATCGTTCAACCTGCGGAGCATGATCATGGCCTTGTCCGCGATGACCGTGACTTCCCTCGTGGAGCCCATCTGCACGGCCTGCGAGCCCTTTTCGATCTCCTTGAGGAGCGCCGAGTACTCGACGGTCATGGACTGGAGATCCAGTTCGCTGCTCACGGTGTACTCTTCCACCGGGATGCCGTCAAGACCGACAATGAAGGCGCCGAGCGCCCCTTCCGTACCGTCGACCACTTCTTTCATGATGTCGGAAAAGGGCATTTATTTCTCCTTCTCAATGTTTTTCAGCCAATGTTCCAGGCGCTCGATCGTCTCTTGCCGGGTTGCCGCAGGCCGCTTCGGCGCCGCATGTACTAGTTCTTTCTTCTCCTCTTGAAGCCCGGCGTCCGGCGCAATATACTCCTGCGGTTCGAAATCAGTGTAGAGAGGCTTGCCCCGGGCGGTTTCCCGGGCCGACGGCGGCAGGGAAATGTCGTAGGACTTTTCATCGACGGCTATCTCTTCCGCGATCGCCTTGGTTTCTTCCGCGGGTGCCTCTCCCGTTGGTCCGTACTCACCGGGCTCGGTGAAGATGTTCTGTTCTTCGCTTTCACCGGCCTGCATCGTTGCCGGCTTCGCTTCCTCCGGTTCTACCAGCACTTCTGCATCAATGGTGATCTCTTCTGGTTCTCTCTCCTCCGGGGAAGCTAATCTTTCGGGTTCGGAAATTACGTTCGATCCGGTTGTTTCGTCTAAAGCCGCGGTCGCTGCGCCTTCCGACGCGACAGGCGCGGCTGCCGCCTCGGACATGGCTTTCACCCGGTCTAATTTGTCCTTTAATCCCCGGCTGTTCGGATGGTCGGCATACATCCGCTCGTAGATGTCGATTGCCTTTTCAAAAAAACCCTGGGCAACATAAAGATCGGCAAGCGTATTGGTCGTAAAATCATCCGATTGGTCGATCGCTTGTACGCCTGCAGTTTCCGGTTCAGGAGACGTCTCCGGCAGTTCATCGTCAAGCGGTTCAACATAAAGGACCTCTTCAGGCTCTTCATGTTCAAGCGGCATCGATTGTGAGGCAAGCACCTTGATCGCCTGTGCAGGTTCCGGTTCGGATTTGGATTCCGGTGCTGGCGCCGTCATCGTCTCAGGCACCGTTAACTCTTCATGCACCGACGGAGCGGGTGCGGCGGCCTGGTCTTTCGGCTGAGAAAATGGCCTTTCTTCGGGTTTATTTGACGGCTCTGAGGAAGGCTTTGTCTTCTGTTGCTGAAGCCTCGGCCTGACATCAACCCCGGATTCTACGTCCGAGACAAACGACGCAAAGTCCTTATCGCCGGGGTTGAGCGCGAGCGCATTTTTATAATATTTGAGCGCCTCGGATCGATTGTCCTGCAGCGCGTAAAGATCTCCGAGCTTTCTCTGGGCGAGCAGATTGTCGGGGACTGCCTTCACTACCTCTTCAAATTCCTTCTGAGCGCCGGACAAATCGCCCTTCTCCATCAGCAGTCTGCCGAGAAAAGTTTTTGCCGTAACGTACCCTGGATTGTGCTCAAGCCCCTCCAAAAGCACATGGACCGCCATCTCAAGGTCCCCGGCTTTTTTATACTCCTCCGCAAGCGGTACAAAAAGCTTTGACTTGGGGTCCTTGGAAATCCGCTCCGTTAACTTGGCTATTTCGGAGGAGCCTTTATCCATGGATTTTTCTTGTGATATCAAATCGATGCGAAAAAATTTTACCAAAAACAGGGGTTAAAAGTCAAGGTAATACTTGATCCAGGCGCAGAAATGGTGCTTTTTTACAGCGAAAGTGGGATTGAATACCTCATTTTTCGTTTTGACGGGAGGAGAAAGTAAATAAGTGAATGCATTTGTCGGCATCGACTCATTCACGAAGAAAGTACGGATTCCAGCGCTACAATGCCGGTTTTGATAAGCATGACGGCCTGAGAAAACATTATTCGTTGGCCGCCGGCATGAAACAAAAATCGCTTGACAATCTGCCCCTTACTCTGCTATTTTATCGTCCTGTTGCATTGAGCCGCCCGCCATGCCGAGGTAGCTCAGTTGGTAGAGCAGAGGCCTGAAAAGCCTCGTGTCCGCAGTTCAATTCTGCGCCTCGGCACCATTTCTTACAATTCCTTTTGTAACCACAGATTAACACGGACACTTTTTTTAAAATCCGCATTCCTCAATCGTTCATTCCTTGTCAAACAACCCCAACTGCAGCATCTTCTCTCCGGGGAACGGGACCGGGTAGGCCCCGTCGAAGCAGGCCGCGCAATAGTTCATGCGGTGCGGCACGACCTTCTGGATCCCGTCCATGCTGATATAACCCAGCGTATCCGCCGTGATGTACTTTCTGATTTCCTCGATGCTGTGCGTGGAGGCGATGAGTTCCTGTCGCGTGGGCGTGTCGATGCCGTAGAAACAGGGAAAGGACGTGGGCGGCGAGCTGATGCGCATGTGGATCTCCGCCGCGCCGGCGTTCCGGATCATCTTGATGATCTTCTTGCTTGTCGTGCCGCGCACAATGGAGTCGTCTACCACGATGACGCGCTTGCCCTTGAGCGCGTCTTTGACGGGGTTCAGCTTGATTTTGACGCCGAAGTGCCTGATGCTCTGGCGCGGCTCGATGAAGGTGCGGCCGATGTAATGGTTTCTGATGAGTCCCGTGTCAAAGGGAATCCCCGCCTCTTCGGCGTACCCCAGGGCCGCAGGCACGCCGGAGTCCGGCACCGGGATTACCACATCAGCATCGACACCGGTCTCGCGCGCAAGCTGCCGGCCGAAATTCTTCCGGATGGTATACACGTTCTGGCCGAAGACCATGCTGTCGGGCCGGGCAAAATAGATGAACTCGAAGATGCAGTGGGACGGTTCCGCGGGTTTAAGCGGGAATGTCGAGCGGATACCTTTGCTGCTGATGATAACCATTTCACCCGGCGCGATATCGCGGATATACGTGGCTTCGATCAGGTCAAAAGCGCAGGTCTCGGATGCGACCACGTAGCCCCCGTCGAGCTCCGCGAGCGACAGCGGCCGGAACCCGTTCGGATCGCGCACGGCAATAAGCTCCTCCTCGGTAATAATGAGCAGGCTGTAGGAACCCTGAACGTGACTGAGGGCATCCACGATCCGCTCATGGAGCGTTGCCATGCGAGACTGGGCAATGAGGTGGATGATCACCTCGCTGTCCATGGTCGAGGTAAATATGGAGCCGTAAGCCTCCAGTTCGTCCTTGAGAAGGCCGGCGTTCACGAGATTGCCGTTGTGGGCGATGGCAAGGCCCCCGAGCGCGAAGTTAACGAGTATAGGCTGAATATTGATCGCGATGCTGTCGCCGGTGGTCGAATACCGGTTGTGTCCGATGGCCATGTGGCCCGGCAGCTTCTTGATCCTGTCCTCGGTAAAGATGTCGGCCACCAGTCCCATGGCCTTCTGCGCATAAAGCTGCTTCCCGTCGGACGAGACGATCCCGGCGGACTCCTGTCCGCGGTGCTGGAGCGCGTAGAGCCCGAGATAGGTAAGGTTCGCCGCGTCGGGATGGCCGAAGATCCCGAACACGCCGCATTCTTCATGGAACTTGTCAAACATAGTGATTACACCTTCTTTTTGGTAAAGACCCGTTTAAAAATATAATCGACCTTCTTGAGCGTATGCGAAAGGTCGAAGCAGTCGTCTATCTCTCCGGCGGTCATAGTGGCGCGAATGTCCTGATCGTTCTTCAGGCGCAGCTTGAAATCGCCGCCCTGTTTCCATACCTCCATGGCGTTCCGCTGCACATAGGAATACGCGGTCTCGCGCGTGACTCCCTTGCCCACGAGCGCAAGCATCACGGTCTCCGAGTGGAAGAGCCCCTTTGAGATTTCCATGTTCCGCCGCATGTTCCCGGGGTAGACGAACAGTTTCTCGACGAGACTGTTGAACCGCATGAGCATATAGTCGATGAGGATGGTGCTGTCGGGAATGATGATGCGCTCAACGGAGGAATGACTGATGTCCCGTTCGTGCCACAGTGCGATGTTTTCCATGGCCGCGAGGGAGTTCGCCCGGACGACACGGGCAAGGCCCGAGAGGTTCTCGGCGGAGATGGGGTTCCGCTTATGCGGCATGGCGGAGGAACCCTTCTGCCCCTCGGAGAAGAACTCCTCCGCTTCGAGCACCTCGGTCCGCTGCAGGTGGCGGAGTTCAACGGAAAATTTCTCGATCGATGATGCGATCAGTGCGAGCGTTGACAGGAACTCCGCATGCCGGTCGCGTTGGACAATCTGGGTCGCGACGGGCTCGGGCTTGAGTCCCAGCTTTCGGCAGACATGGGATTCCACGGAAGGATCGATGTTCGCGAAGGTCCCCACGGCACCCGAAACCTTGCCGACGCTAATCACGTCGCGCGCGCGGACCATGCGATCGAGTGCACGCCGCATCTCTTCATACCAGAGGGCCATTTTGAGCCCGAACGTGACCGGTTCGGCATGGACGCCGTGGGAACGGCCGATCATGACCGTTTTTTTATGCTGTATGGCTTTCTTCTTAAGCGTTTTGAGGACGGTTTGGATATCGTTGATGATAATGTCCGATGCCTTGCGCATGAGCAAGGCGAGCGAGGTATCGAGCACGTCAGAGGAGGTGAGCCCCAGGTGGATGTAGCGCGAATCGGGACCGACATGCTCCCCGACGGCGGTCAGAAAGGCGATGACGTCGTGTTTCACGACCTTTTCGAGCGCGTCGATCCGCTTGACGTTGAAGTCCGCCTTCTTCTTGATGTTCGCGAGCGCCTTCGCCGGAATCAGGCCCAGCTTCGCGTTCGCTTCGCAGGCGAGCAGTTCCACCTCGAGCCATGCGCGGTATCTGTTCTCCGGTTGCCAAAGGCCGGACATTTCCGGCCTGCTGTAGCGAGGGATCATGTTTTCTCCTGCTTCGCTTCGAGAATTGCAAATTGCAAAGTGCAAAATGCAAATTGATCGGGCAGAATTTACAGCCTTCGATCATAACTTTGCAATTTACAATCTGCATTTTGCATTTTACATTGACTGCGGCCGAAGGCCGCGCTATGTCTTCGCCAGCCGGGAAAGCTGTTCGTATGCCGCATTGTCCGGCGCGAGCACAGACACAGCCAGGCTGCGATCCCCTGTCCCCTCCGACAACCCCTCCCGCAGCGCGGAAAAACCGTCATCCAGCGAGCAGTCCCGCGGCTGGAGATATTCGAACGCCGCGCGCGAGACGCCCGCTCCCGCCACGCCGGCCGCCGTCGTCCGTGCCACGCTCCGCAAGGTCGATAGGGAAAAGCCTGCTTTCGGGCCCAGGCCGACCATAAATATCTTCGGCGCGGGGACCTTCCCCCGGGCGGTCAGCAGCGCAACCTCGCCGAGCGAGCCGCGCAGTCTGTTCTCGATCACGAGACTGGAAAGAGCGCCGCAGAGGAGCCAGTCGAGCTGGCCCGCCAGTCCTTTGAGCGGCCTCACGTCCTCGAAAAAGCCGACAACGAGCGCATCGCTCTCGACTTTTTTTATGTCCTGAAGAATGACGTTCACCATCAACCCGGGCATTCCTGCACTACTCTTCAATCCTTCCTTCGTCCAGTTTTCCCGTCAACCTGGCAACACGGTCGAGAATGCCGTTTACAAACGCGCCTGACTCGTCGGTGCCGAATTTTTTCGCGATTTCGATGGCTTCATTGATTGTTACGCTGGTAGGGATGTCCAACCGGTAGAGAATTTCATAAATTGCCATCCTGAGCACATTGCGGTCGACCACGGCCATGCGGTCGAGGCTCCAGTTCTTTGCGCACTGATGGATCAGCTCATTGATTTTGGGAAGGTGTTTGTAGGTCCCCTTGACGATCTCTTCCGCAAAGCCCTTGACTTCTTCGTCCGGGTCATATTCAGCCCAAAAATGCTTCAGAACGGCGGCCGAAGGCTTCGCTTTTCCGATATCGAGCTGGAACAGTATCTGGAGCGCGTGCTCCCTCGCCTTTCGTCTTTTCATAACTTTGTATCTGACCGCCGTCGTTCCGTAAGCATCGGACCCTATGCCATCTGCTTCATGACGTTGGCCATCTCGATGGCGGAGAGCGCCGCATCCCAGCCCTTGTTGCCGCTCTTGGTCCCGGCCCGCTCGATCGCCTGTTCGATGGTGTCGGTGGTCAGTACGCCGAAGATGACGGGGGAGCCCGTTTCCATGGATACCGCCGCCACGCCCTTGCTCACTTCCGCGCTCACGTACTCGAAATGCGGGGTTGCTCCCCGAATCACCGCGCCGAGGCAGATGATGGCGTCATATTTCCTGGCCTGGGCCAGCATCTTCGCCGCGAGGGGTATCTCGTAGGCCCCGGGGACTTTCACGATCTCAATGTCGTTTTCCGCGACGCCGTGGCGCTGCAAACCGTCGAGAGCGCCCTCTACAAGCCTGCTTGTAATGAAATCATTAAACCGCGCAGCAACGATCCCGATCTTGAGACCTTTACCGCTCAGATCGCCCTGTATGATTTTCGGCATCGTGTCCTCCTGACAAATTTCGGATTTCGGATTGCGGATTTCGGATTTGTTTTTTCATTCCGCATTCCGCTTGCACCCGGCGCTTACGAGTGCGTTGCGCGAGTGCGGGGTGCAATCGGCATTCCGCAATAGCTACACTTTTTCCAGTAAATGCCCAAGCTTGTTTTTCTTCACCTTGAGGTAGTGGATGTTCTTCGCATGCGGATGCATCTCGATGGGCACGCGCGCCACCACGGCCAAGCCATAACCTTCAAGCCCGACGATCTTTTTCGGGTTGTTCGTGAGAAGCTTGATCTTGCGCACGCCGAGATCGCGCAAAATCTGGGCACCCACGCCGTAGTCCCGGAGGTCCGCCTTGAACCCGAGCGCGAGGTTCGCCTCTACCGTGTCCTTGCCCTTGTCCTGGAGTTCATAGGCCTTGAGCTTGCCTTCGATGCCGATGCCACGTCCCTCCTGACGCATGTAGAGGATAACGCCTTTGCCTTCTTCATCGATCATCTGCATGGCGTTGTGCAACTGGTCGCCGCAATCGCAGCGCATCGAGCCGAAGACATCACCCGTCAGGCACTCGGAATGGACCCGCACCATGACATCATCATCGGGATGGATATCGCCTTTCACCAGTGCAATGTGGTTCTGGCAGTCGATGTCGTTCGCGTAGAGAATTGCCGTAAACTCGTTGCCGTACGAGGTCGGGAGCTTCGTCACCGCCACGCGGCGGACGAGGGATTCTTTCTTGACGCGGTAGGCGATGAGGTCCTTGACGGTCACGATCTTCATCTTGTGCGTCTTGGCGAATTCCACAAGCTGCGGCACGCGCGACATGGTGCCGTCGTCGTTCATGATCTCGCAGATCACGCCCGCTGGCGTCAGACCGGCAAGCCTCGCCAGGTCCACCGAGCCCTCGGTCTGGCCGGCGCGCTGCAGAACGCCGCCCGGCTTCGCCCGGAGAGGAAAAACGTGTCCGGGCCGAGCCAGATCCTCGGGGCCCGCCTTGGGGCTGATGGCGGTCTTGATCGTCGTTGCGCGGTCGGCCGCGGAGATGCCGGTGGTCACGCCCTTCTTCGCTTCGATGGAGATTGTGAATGCCGTACCGAACGAGGAGGTATTGTCCGTGGTCATCATGGGAAGCTGCAGGTGCGCCACGCGCTCCGGCGTGAGCGAAAGACAGATGAGGCCGCGGCCGTGTTTGGCCATGAAATTGATGGCCTCGGGCGTCACCATCTCAGCCGCCATCGTGAGGTCGCCCTCGTTCTCACGGTCCTCGTCGTCGACGAGGATGACCATCCTGCCCTTTTTTATGTCATCAATTGCTTCTTCAATCGTATTGAACTTCATGAAAATCACCTCATTTTGGATCAAGGCAATCACGCCTCAGCGTGACCGTTTCCGAATACTTTACGTCCCGCCCGGGCGGGACTCGCTCCCAATTACGCAAATCCTGAACTCTTCAACAGTTCCAGTGTTACTCCGCCTTCCACCCTTCCGGACAGAAGCCGCTCAACGTATTTCCCGATGATGTCCGCTTCAAGGTTTACGCCGTCGCCGGCGGATTTAAACCCCAGAGTGGTAAGCTTTGCAGTATGGGGAATCATGGCGACGGAAAAACCCGTTTTATCAACGTCAGCGACCGTAAGGGAGATGCCGTCAATGGCGATGGAGCCCTTCTTGATGACGTAGCGAAGAACGTTTTCGGGAGCATCGAAGAACATCCGCCAGCCGTTCCCCTCTTCACGCTTTTCCCGGATGCGTCCCACCGCGTCGACGTGGCCGCTCACGAGGTGTCCGCCGATCCGGGCGGAAAGCTGGAGCGCCCTCTCCAGGTTCACCTTCGCGCCTGTTTTCAGTTCGCCGAGGTTCGTGACCTTGAGAGTTTCAACCGCCACATCAGCTGAAAATTCGCTTTTGCTTATTTCGACGACCGTAAGACAGACGCCGTTCACGCAGATGCTGTCCCCGAGCGCCGTGCCGCCGAGCACTGTGGAAGCGGAAATAGTAAGACGGGCCGCTCCCGCGTCGCGCCTGAGCGCCTTCACGCTTCCTAATTCTTCAACGATTCCGGTGAACATGAGATAAAAGATAACCTCGTCGATGCCGGGAAATAATCGCCTGCCCGGCGCCAGGAACAGGGCCTGCTTCACCGAAGACAAGAACCTGATAAAAAAGCCTTTTTTTATGAAAATTGTCCTGATAGAACCTGCTTACGTTAACAAGGACGATGACTTGGTATAATAACTGCGACCGGCTTTATTGTCAAGAATATTGTGGAGAAAGAAGGGTTTGGAACGTAGACCAGAGGACAGAGAACAAAGTTCGAATTCAAAGCCTGCCCCCGACTGCTTTAATCCGGAAAACGGCAGTTGAACGCAGATGAACGCAGATTACGCAGATAAAACAAAACATTTTGATTGGACGCAACTCACCTGTTGGGTGATTATTTTTTGAGGTCTTCAATCAATTTTTATTCTTGCTTTATCTGCGTCGCTTAGAAGCGCCTACTTTTGGTTATCCGATTTTATCTGCGTCCCAATTGCTCTTTTTAGGTTAATCGGGTGTTCGCGGTACAGAGTCCACGGATCCTCTAACACCCTCCCCTTCAAGGGAAGGCTTGGGTGGGGATGGGTCGATTTTAGGATGAGCTCATACATGGACAAGGTAGTCCCGTTCGTTCACGAGCTGCGTCTTCTTCGCCAGATCGTCGACGAGCTCGATTTTCCCACTGATCCTGAGCGTTTTACTGAAGTCCGGAGAGAAATAACAAAGCTCGATCATGGGGTTTGTGGAGCCCCCTCCGGCAGGAGCCGGAGGCTCACCTCAACAGCGCGACCTCCCGGAACTGCTTTCTCGCGACGCCTTGTTCTTCA
>ERZ1292633.6184-Hain-H41-02um-R1-6184-length-10536-cov-4_pt1 | contig 10536 bp, 9 predicted proteins | sample MGYA00564406_ERZ1292633 | MGnify/ENA primary metagenome ERZ1292633 (study PRJEB36523, sample SAMEA6512639) | groundwater metagenome | collected 2019-01-08 | study: AquaDiva: Metagenomics assemblies of 32 groundwater samples
ATTTTGCTTCCTCATTTCTGGCAATAATTACAACTGAGACTTTTTTATTCATAAACTAATGCCGAAAACCTTTTTTAGATTCCCCACAGTTTTATGCTTTACACATTATCGTTAGTAAAGTTTTAATACTTCATTTTTTTCTAAAAATTTCTGAAAAAAAATTCACTTTAGTCATTTAATTACTTCAAATAGCTTTTTAGAAATAAAAAACTGCGCTTAAAAATTAAAGTGCGAATTTATGCGTATAGAAAATGAAACAAAATCGGCTTCAGAGATAAAAAACCCGCCATTTCTGCAAATCGAAGACCACCATAAACTTATTACCGAGATTGAAAAATACGGTAGGATTTTTTCGTTTTCTGAAAATCTTCTTTTTAATCTGCCATCTCGATTTATTTTCAACGACATTAAAAACAAACTGAAAGCAGGCTTTGAACGCTGGATTTTCGGCACCCGCGAACTGCGTATTTACGTTTTTCCATTCACAAATCTGGAAAAACTTCCGAAGATTAAAAAATTCAAGAAAAATTCAATCGAAGATTTACTACTTTATAAACAAACAAGCCTCTCCCAACCGACACGCAAAAGTTTTCTAAAACGCGCAGAAAAACGCTTTGCCAAAGGAATGAGCGTTTACACCTTTGTTGAAGACAATGATTTGCAGGCATATATGTGGCTCGATCCGAATCCGCAAGCGTATTATGGAAGCGGCGTAGATCAGGAAATTGCCGCTGTCCCTAACTCGATTTATGTGCAGGATGCCTATACAAATCCTTTTGCACGGTCGAAAGGCATCGGACAAGCCGGATTTTGCCAACTCGCCCACGATGCAGTCAAAATCAACGGCAAAGAAAGCCTTTATCTGGCTGTTTTCAGCACAAACGCCGCTTCGCGCCACGGAGTAGAAAAACTCGGAGCATTACACAAAACAAGCTATTTCTGCAAAACTCGCTTCGGCATCAGAAAAACGTGGAAAGTAGAACTCGAATAATCAAATAATTCGATAGAAAATAAAAGGTGTTAAGTCGGAAAAACTTAGCACCTTTTTATTGTCCAAAATTTCGGGTTACTTTAATTCGCTTTTCTATTCCGCAACCAATTTCTTCTTAAATTCTGCAATTTTGTAGCAAATTCACTCGGCAATAAATTTTTCGACGAATCACGCATAAAAATCCAGGAATCTTCAAAAAACTGATTAACCAAAGCGAGAAAATTCGGACGATTAAGTTTAATTGTGACCAGATTTTCCTGAGCATTTGACCAATCGAATTTGTAAGTTTCTTCGCCGCGTAGAAAATCATAAGTCATGTTTCCGCGTAAAATTGCGGCACGAATAGAGAGTCCGATCAAAACCATCCCGACGCTCATATTTGCCCAATCCAAATCGTAGCCTGCATTGTAATAATAAAAAGTTTTGCCGTTATCAAGCCCGTAAACGCTTGCCCGACATTCGCCTTCAGCCCAAATTTCATCAAAACGGATCAAATCCTTTTCAGCCAGATTTTCGACGACCGAGCGATGAAAATCCATTAATTGCGGCAATCCTGTCGCTTCCGAACCGCCGTCTTTTTCCCAGCGTTTTTCGTGTAAAAACGCAAATCTTTCAAATGCCGCCGAGATTTCTTCTTTCGCCGTTACAGAACGAAATTCAAAGCCTTCTACTTTTTCGAGTTTTTTCAAACGCCGCTTAAAATTATCCTTGCGTTTGCTCTGACTCAAAATACTTTCCCAACCTGATTCAAGTTTGATTTGCGGGCAAACTGAAGAGTTTACGGCTTTGAAACGAAAAGACTTACCTAATCTGCAAAGATTTTCGAGAATTGAAATCGTTTCCGAATTTTGTCCCAAATTTTCCAGATTTATCGAATCAAAACTTTTTTCATTTTTTAGAAATTCAAAAATCTCTATCCAAATTTCCGCTTTGTTTTCGTCTTTCGCAATCAGGTCTAAATAATCTGCACCGCCAATTTCTTCTCCTAAAAAACCGAGCTGGCGAAACTTTAAACCAAAAACTTTTTTAGTTTGCAGGCAAAGAGGCAAAATCCCGATAAGTTCACCGTGCCTAAAAGCTTTCAAAAGATAAATTTCACGATTCGGAGCGAGTTTTTCAAACCAAGCCGAAATCCATTCATACGACAAAAAAGGGACGCAATTGGTTTGTCTGAAAAGATTTGCCCAATCCTTATAGATTTCTAAAAATGCAGTTTTACCCACGGATTTTTTGATTTGAATCTGATTCATTATTTTTCTGTATTTTCCTGCTTTTGCTGTTTGATTTTGCGTATTTTTTGCACAATTTCAAACTTCCAAAAGTTCAGAAATTTGCCGTAAATGCCTTTTTGAAAAATGTAAAAAGCCGCGTGTTCCCTCTCGCCGGAAGCAAAAAGTTTTTTGTTGTAGTTTGACGGACTGAGCATATCCAGTTCGGTCGAATTTTGCCGCATACATTCGCTCAAAACTTCCTTGAAAAGAACATTTCCTGGCGAAAATTTCGCGTAGCTTTCATCAAAAGACATTTTCCAACCGATTGTCCGTTTTTCATCAAAACCGATGCTTAAATACATTGCGATTGTCTTGCCGTCGAGTTTTAATTCGTGAATAAACAACACATTTTTGTCCGCACATTCACAGGCAAAATCTTCGTGTAATTTGGCAATCCGCTCATCAGAATTAACGTCTGTTCCCGCACGGGCTTTCCAGCTTTTTGCTTCGAGAGCGAAATATTTTTCAATTAATTCCTTGGAAAAACCTTGAGTTAGGCAAAATTCGACTTTACCTATTTCCTGCAAATGACGCAGATTTTTACTCAAAAGTTTGCGGCGATTTTTTGATAAACCTTTGAAATAATTTTCGATTAGTTTGGCTTTTTCTTCACCTTCCGGAAGCGAAACAAAAGGTGCGGAATCCATTTCCCAAACACCCGTTTTGTAATTTTCACCTTCAGCGATTTTCAGCAAATCCGCCAGCCAACTGTTTTGATAAGTCAACCGAGTTTCAAAAAAGTTCCACCCTTTTTGCCGTTTCAATTCCTGCCAAATCGTTCCTAAAATATTGTCTTTTTCGCTTTCATCCGCCGTATGAATCAAATCAAAACGCTGTGATTGCAAATTAAAGATTGAAGCAAGTTTGACGACCGGAACACCGTGAAGCGAATCCTTTTTCTTCACCAGCGGCAAAACAGCTTTCAGTTTTCCGTTTTTTCTGACCGTGACGAGCAAAATTTCTTTTTCAAAATTTTTGACGAATGAACGAAACCATTCGGGACGAAAAAATGGCTCATTGCTCACACCTTCTTCGCACAAATCGGTCCATTCAGCGGAAATTTTCTCAATGATTTCCAAACCGCCGATAAGTGTTTCAGCCGTTAAAAAAGATTCGGAAACTGCTGTTTTTTCAGACTTCCCAACAAAGTCTGTATTAGTATTTTTTAATAAAATTGCGTTTGAAGTCATTAGTTAATTTGAAATCACAAAATTGTTCGGCACTTCTCTTTTCAATTCAAAAGTTTGCTTTGCCAAACTCTTTCCCTGACTGAAAACTTCTATTTCATAAACGCCGAAAAAGCCCCGAAATTCAGCATTTTTTGCATTTTTTACATCAATTTTGAGATTTGTCCGCCATTTGCGGTTAATTAGTTCATCAAGCACTGCAAAATTCGGTTTCGTCTGATTTTGTTCATTAATCAACCCGATTCCCGGAAGCCAAGCCCGAATATCATCAAATCCCCATTGCACAATAGCTTCTACGTTCTTATTGCCAAACGCGATCGTGTAAAATTCGCGGTAAAACTCAGCTTGTTTTTCGTCTGTCCAAATGCCCGAACGATAATTTCCTAAAATCCTTTCGTAAATTTTGCGGTTGTCGTAATTCTTCGTTTGCGTGCTGAATTCGGAAATTTGTATCGGTTTTCCTATAGAAGCGTAACGGTCGAGTTTTTCGGCAACGTCGGCAGGCGAATACCATTCGCGGTTGGCGTGGGATTGAATGCCAACAATATCAATTGGGGTTTGTTTCTTATTGAGTTCGGAAATCAAAGCTAAATATTTATCATTATTGTAATTATTTGCCGAAACCGAACCAAAAACACCGTAATCATTGAGCATTAGACGATTTTTAGGCGAAAGTTTTTTGGCTTGATAGAAAGCAGTTTCAACGTAAGAATTGCTTAAGGTGTTGGCAAAAACATCAGGCTCAGGCGAAAGCGATTCGTTGACGAGTTCGACATCGTTTGCCGTCTCAGAATATTTTTCAAAGTATGATTTGATTCTATTGTTGAGTGCTGTTTGCAATTCTGGCTTGTTTTTTGGCAACCAGCTCGGCGTTCCTGCCTGATTCGTTCCCCATAGAATCGGGGCGGTTTGAATTCGCCAGCCATTGCGTTTTGCCATCGCAACTTCTTTGTCGAAATTTGTCCAATAATGCTCGCCGCGTTTATTTTCGGTAACGTCCCAATATGTTCCGATAACCGCGTAATTAAAAAGCTGTTTGAAGTATTTTTCGTAAAGTGCGGTCTGTTCGGAAGTTAAGCCGTCAATTTTGAGGTAACAACCGAACTTGAAATCGTGCGAAATTTGCCTGATTTTTATTGATAAATCCTTCTGTTTGAAGTTTTGCAGATTGATACGGGCATTGCCTTTGCGGACTTTTTCGATATTTTGTTCGGCTTCGAGCAAGGCAATCCGGCTTTTTTCGGTAACAGTCGAATTACTTTCGCTCCTGACCGAAAAAGCACAATTTGCACAAAAAAGAAGCAATAACGAGATGTTTAGGGCAAACCAATACTTCATAGTTTAACCAAACCGCATCTGCTCATTTGGCGGCATTAATTCTTGTTTACTCAAATCTTTAATTCCCAAAAACTGTAAAGCAATCATTAAAACATAGTGCGGATTTGTCGTGGCATAGCGTTTCCACAAACGCTTCGGCTCCTGAACAAGTCGATAAAACCATTCTAGTCCGCGTTTTTGCAAAAATTCGGGAGCTTGCGAAAGTGTTCCGGCGTGAAAATCGAATGCCGCCCCAACTGCCATCAGAGGCATCGAAATCAAACTACGATTTTCAAAGGCAAAAATTTCCTGTCGCGGACAGCCCAAGCCGACCAAAACGATTGATGCACCGCTTTCTTTGATCGTTTCGGCGATTTCAATCTGTTCAGCTTCAGTAACTTGGCGAAATTTCGACGGCTGACTTCCTGCAATTTTCAGTTTCGGAAACTTTTTACAAAGATTTTCGCTAAACTTCTGCAAAACATCTGGCTGGCTTCCGTATAAATAAATTGACAAACCTTCTTGGGCAGCACGTTCGCAAACTTTTAACGTCAAAGTCGGACCGTAAACACGATCGTTTAATTCGGTTTTATGCAAATAATTCAAAGCCCAACGAACCGGCTGACCATCTGGAACAACCAAATCAAGATTATTCAAACGATACCGATGAGTTTTATCGGTAACGCCTGTCATAACGCCGTGAACTGCCAACGCACTTACCGCAAACGGAAGTTTTTCCTTAGCGGCAACGATGATTTTTTCAACCGCCGCTTCGTAATCAACAGCGTTAATGCCGATACCGAGAATATTTTTTCTACCAAAATCAATCATATTGAATATCTTTATTAGCCGCAGATGGACGCAAAATAAGACAAAAGTATCTGTCTTAATCCGCGTTTATCTGCGAAATCTGCGGCTAAAATATCTTAAAAACTAAGCCGCAATAGCGAATTTCTTCGTTTCTGAATTGTATTTTTCCTGCGTTGCTTCGACGATTTCCTTGATGATATTTCGCAGATCGTGTTCGTATTTCCAGTTCGGGAAATCATTTTGGAATTTGCGAACGTCGCTAATCCACCAAATATGGTCGCCTTCGCGGTTTTGTTCGGAAAGGCTGAAAGAAAGTTTTTTGCCCGCAAATTCTTCGGCGATTTCGATGGCTTCAAGCACCGAACAATTTGAATGACGGCTTCCGCCGATATTGTAAACCGCTCCTGCTTTCGGATTTTGGTAGAATTCCCAGAAACAATTAACGAGATCGTTTGAATGGATGTTGTCGCGGACTTGTTTGCCCTTGTAGCCGAAAATCGTGTAATGCTTTCCGTAAACGATACATTTAACTAAATATGCCAAAAATCCGTGTAATTCCGCTCCTGAATGTGCAGGTCCGGTCAGGCATCCGCCACGAAAAGTTCCGGTTTTGATGCCGAAATAACGTCCGTATTCTTGAGCCATCACGTCTGCGGCAACTTTGCTAGCACCAAAAACACTGTGTTTTGAATTATCAATTGACATTGTTTCATCAATTCCGTGTTCAAAATAAGAATGATTTTCGTCAACTTCCCAGCGTTTTTCTTTTTCAACGAGCGGTAAAACATTCGGCGTATCGCCATAAACTTTATTGGTCGAAGTAAAAATAAACGGTGCATCAGGACAGAATTTGCGTGTAGCTTCCAGTAAATTCAACGTTCCGAGTGCATTTACGCCGAAATCGGTAATCGGTTCTTTCGCCGCCCAATCGTGGCTCGGCTGTGCCGCCGTGTGAATCACGATCTCGATGTCTTTGCCGTATTTGTTAAAAAGATTGTTGATTTCCGCTTCATTGCGGATGTCTGTGGAGTAATGTGTGAAATTCGGTAAAGTTTTTGTCAGTTGATTTGTGTTCCATTCAACCGAACCGTCTTTGCCGAAAAAATATTCACGCATATTGTTGTCAATTCCGACAACATCAAAACCTTTAGCATGAAAAAACTTGGTCGCTTCGCTTCCGATAAGACCGGAACTTCCGGTCACAATTGCAATACTCATAATCTTATAAGTCCTTTAGTAAAAGTATTTTATGACTTATTAAAGATTTAAAAAGAGTTAATTTCCACAAAATTAGAGAAGAAAAGTTATTTCGTGAAGGATTGAAGAAAAAGCCCAAATCTTTTCGACCGGATATTGGTATAAAAATGAAAATGCGGCTACTCCTGAGCCAATTCCAAACCTTAATTTGGCAACTTGCGAGGAGAATTTTCCGCCAACTCCGCGTGTGGATTCTTCACAAAGGCAAGTTCTGCCCAGAATGAATAAATCTTCGCCGCTTTTGTTGATGCGTTTATCAGTGGTAACAGCAAATTTATAACCCGCTTTGATGATTTGTTCACGCACTTCTTGGTTATATTTTCCGTTTGGATAGGCGAATGAATAAACAGGCTTTCCGAGTTTTTCTTCAAGGATTTTTTTACTTTCAAAGATTTCTCTGATAAAAGTCTGCTCATTTTCAAGCGGTAAAACGGGATGTGTTGCAGTATGATTTCCAAAATTGATTCCGTTTTTGCTCATTTCGCTAACTTGTTCCCAATTCAGCAAACGATATTCTTTAGGATATTCAGTGATTGAAAGTGCATTTTCCAGCTCTGAAATAATTATGTCGCGTTGTTCGGTCGGCAAATAAACGATTTTGTCGCACAAATCCAAAGCATCTGAGAATTCAGTTTTTTCGTTAGTTAATCCCGCTTTCAGAAAAATATTTTCGAGCGGCAGAGCTTTTTCAATCGCATTTTTTGCCAGCCAAAAGGCTTTATCGTGAGATAGCGGCTCGTCTTTTCCAATCATTGTCGTCGGCAAAAATATCGTTGCGGGCAGATTGAATTCGCGTAAAACCGGAAAGGCTTCTTCGTAATTGTCTAAATAGCCGTCGTCGAAGGTGATTACGGCTTTCGGCAAATGCGAATATTCACCGCTTTCAAGAAATTGAGCAGCTTCTTCAAGACTGACAACCTCAAAATTTTCTTTCAAAATTCTGCAATGTTCACGAAAAGTTTCTTTTGAGACGACCAACCCGTAAATCGAATTTTCTTCGGCTTTTTCGATGTTGGCAACGACGCGGTGATAGCCGATTATCGTTACCGAATTTTGCGAAGGTGTGCGGAAAACCTGTGCCAATGCAGCAACAGATTTAACGCTTCTTCTAAACAATAATTGGGGGGAAACCATAGTTTAATTTCTTTTTACTAATTTGAATAAACTCTCTTTCAGTTTTTCTGTATAAATGTCAAAATCAAGCTCTTTTCCAACTTTTTCTTGTGCTTTTTTGCCCATTTTTATTCGCAAATCTTGATTTTCGATCAAAACCGAAAGTTTTTCGGCGAGTTTTTCAATGTTTGCAGGTTCAACCAAAAATCCTTCTTCAGTTTCTTCTATCAATTCGGGAATTCCGCCGACAGTCGTTGAAACGGTCGGCAAACCTGCTGCCATTGCTTCAATTACAGACATCGGCATTGCTTCGGCATAAGTCGGAAGCACAAAAATATCCGCCTTTTCAAAAAACTCGATTCTGTCATTCAATGAAACTGCACCAATAAATTCAATAAAATTTTCGATTCCGATTTTTTTGCAATATTTTTCCAAATTTTCGCTGCCGAAACCTAAAAAAGAAACGCGAAAATCAGAATGTTTTTTGGCAATCATCTTGATTACATCAGCCAAATCCGTTTCGCCTTTCAGTTTTCCCATCGCTCCAATGAAAAGCAGTCTGACAATGCCTTTTCTTTCCGCCAAACGATTCGGGGAAAAAGCAAAAGGCTTTGTATCAATTGCATTAACGATAATTTCAATTTCATTTTTCGGGGCAAGTTTTTGTAATTTATTTGCTGAATCTTTTGAAACGGCAATCAATTTATCGCTTCGGCTAATCGCCCAGGAAATATATTTTCTACCCAAACTTCTTTGCTTTTCGAGATATTCTTCAACGTCGCCGGCGTGGAAATGGGCACCCGTTTTTTTGCCGAACATTTTTGCTAAAACCACAAAAAATGATTCGCGGTAAAGGCTTGCATTACTGCCGATATGAACGTAAACGAGGGAGGGATTTTTCGTGATAACTTGTGCTAAAAATTGCAAAACTGCTTTGATTGCAAAAATTAATTTATCAAAACGCTGAAAATCTTCGGCTTGTGATTCGATGTATTCAATCGCAAAATCTTCCTTTAAATCGGAATTTAGAATTTCACCAATCAAAGTAGAAATTCCGCCGCGAGTTTTCGTCAAACTCATTCCGACCATTAAAGTTTTTGTTTGTATTTTTGAGATTACGCGGGGTTTTGTCCCAACTCCAATCCTTCCGAGCGTTCTTTCCGTTTCCATTTCACTTGCCTATGTCTTAAATAAATCTCGAAAAGGCATCTATTTCCAGATAAAACCGCAAACTATAAGCAAACAAGTAAAAGAAAAAGTGGCAGTGTGCCAAACTTTGAAGTTAAGAGTCTTGTGTGAAAAATATCCGATTTCGACCAAAGCCATCGAAAGCAGCGAAAGAAACTGTGTTGTAGCTGCTCCAACTGCTCCGTATTTCGGAATCAAAATCATTCCAACCAAAGCACAAACCAATACGCCGACAGCATTTGCAATCAAATCAACGTGCTGAGAATTTGTTGCTACGAGTCCACGTCCAATTATCATTACGGCACAAAACGGCACGACCGTTAAAGCTAAAATATTCAAACTCGAAGCACTTGCAACGTAATTTTCACCAAACAAAATTCTCAAAACGAATTCTGAAAAGAAAGGAGCAAGCAATGAAGCAAGAGTAGCTAAAAGCAATAAATTCTTAATTACTTTAGATAAAAACGCACCAAGTTTGTCGTTTTCTTTATTCGCCAAAAGCGGTTGAATCACGCCTGCATATCCCGCCATCAGAATCATCACAGGAATAAAAAAACGCGATGCAACACCGTATTTCGCTGATTCTACTTCGGTGCTGAAACGCCCTAAAAGCATGGTTACTATTTGCCAATTGAGCGATGCCAAAATTGTAATTCCTGCAAAGGTCGGGGCGGCTTTGAGAAGTTTGCGGAAAATTTCGCGGTCGAAAACCTTTAAATTTGAAAGTTTTAAGTTTGCCAAAAAGTAAACCGTAATCGAAACAAATCTGACGAACACAAACGACGCACAAATTACCGGCAGGCTGAAACCGTAAAAAATCAGAGCAATTGGGATTATCGTCCGCAAAAGATTTTCGAGCGTATTAACAATAGCAATAAGGCGTGCCTTGCCGAAAGAAATCGAAACAGCTTCAGCACAGGTTATCGCTCCTGTCGGAATCATTGCGAGCGATAAAACGAGAGTCGAAATCCAAACTTCATTCGACGTGCTGAAAATAAATCCCGAAATCGTCATTAAAACGGCACAAATTATTCCCCAAACAAATAATGAGATCGTTGATGTGCTGATAAATTTTTCAGCTTCCGTTTTGTTGTTTTCGCCTAAACGACGTGAAATTTCGTTGACGATAAACGGCGAAAGTCCGAGCGAGCAAATCGTAAAAAACAGCATATAAAGGCTCATCACGACCGTAAATCTGCCCATTTCTTCAGGCTCACGCCAGCGTGCCATAAAGACCCAAACGGCAACGCTATTGGCGATGCTGACCGCACCTGACCAAGCCATCCACAAAACATTTTGGATGATTTTGGATTTTGGATTTTGGATTTTGGATTCTGTTGACATTATTTTGAAATCGAATTTCTGCGGCAGCTACTCAAAGCCATTACAAAACCGAGAAGCA
>ERZ1292633.6188-Hain-H41-02um-R1-6188-length-10534-cov-4_pt1 | contig 10534 bp, 8 predicted proteins | sample MGYA00564406_ERZ1292633 | MGnify/ENA primary metagenome ERZ1292633 (study PRJEB36523, sample SAMEA6512639) | groundwater metagenome | collected 2019-01-08 | study: AquaDiva: Metagenomics assemblies of 32 groundwater samples
AGGCATGAGTTTAACCCGGCACTTAATATTTCACGGGATGTCCGTCCGAAGCACCTACTTTTCCCGTAAACCTCCTCCGCAACTGAAAAGCCATTTTGAGCGATACGATTTTACCCGATTTGAAGACTGCCTTGCCGCAACTAAAGAACAGGATTATGTCATCATTTCTGCAGTACAGGCTTCTGGAGTATCGGGTGCGAGGCAGAGTCCTACCGCCTCAATTCTCCCAAATTTGGAAATTCACGCGGGACTATTGGAAGCATGCTGTCAAAATCGGGTGGAAAAAGTAGTCTGGATCAGCAGTTCCTCTGTCTATCAGGAAGCCTTTTATCCCATTCGCGAAGATCAAATGGATTTGAATCAACCGCCTTATGAACTCTACCAGGGCATCGGATGGGTCTACCGATACCTTGAACAATTGGCTAAATGTTATTACCAGAAACGAGGATTACAAATTGGCGTTATTCGGACCTCTAATATTTATGGGCCTTATGACCGGTTTGATGATGAAAAATCCCATGTCATCCCAGCTCTGATTAAACGTGCTCTGGCCAAAGAAGATCCTTTTGTTGTCTGGGGCAATGGTGATTCCATCAGGGACTTTGTCTATGTTGAAGACCTGGTGGAGGGAGTTTGTAAGGTATTAGAGAGATATTGTATTGCTGATCCGATTAATATAAGTAACGGCACCCCAGTCAGTATCAAAGAACTGGTCAGGGTAATTATGGACATTTGTGATCACCAGGTTTCTCCCCAATATGATCCAGCCAAGCCTACCGCTGTCCCGTATCGGGTATTGGATAACACGAAAGCAGGCACGATTTTAGGCAGGATTGACAAAACTCCGTTGGAAAAAGGAATTCAAAAGACTGTAGAATGGTATACATCAAACTTATCCAGGGAATAAATTATACAATAGATTTTTAGACAGGATTACAGGATATGCAAAATTATTCCTTTGATAAAGCGGGATAAATCCTGCTTTATCCTATCCCTCCTGTCAAAAAAAAGCTTTGGTTGCGTATTTAATAATTGGGGCTCTCAGTTGCTGCCAAAGTCGGTTCTTACAAGTGGAGGATTATACTATGGAAGATTTTTATGCGGATAGATTAGTGCTGGTTGCTGGTGGAACAGGGTTTATTGGAAGCCATATAGTAGATAAACTTCTCGAGCGCGGTGCTAAAGTTCGCATTCCTATACATATGCGAAAACTGGATAATAATGACCCCAATATTGAAATATTAACGGCAGATTTAACTACGCAAGAAGATTGCCTCAGAGCAGTAGAGGGGGTTGATTATGTTTTTCACGCTGCAGGAGCTGTAGGTTCTGCTGCTGTAAAGGGTAATAAAGTAATGCAAACTATGACTATTAATCTTATCCTTACGGCTCAAATACTTCAGGCCGCGTGCGCATCAGATGTAAAAAGGTTTTTACTCTTTAGTAGCACTACAGGGTATCCGGCGGTTGATTATCCGGTAAAAGAAGATGAAATGTGGAACGGCCCTGTTTTTCCAGGATATTTCGGTTATGGATGGATGAAGCGCTATATTGAGAAACTAGGAGAGTTTGTATATGGCCAATCTGCAATGAAGGTGGCCATTATACGCCCCACAGCTATCTATGGAAGTAGAGATAATTTTGATCCAGCATCGTGCCATGTTATACCTGCTTTGATACGCAGAGCTATAGAAAAAGGAAATCCCTACGTGGTATGGGGAAGCGGCGAGGTAATACGAGATTTTCTTCATGTAAAGGATCTTGCAAGGGCGTGCCTCCTGATGGTTGAAAAACATGCAGACTGTGATCCTATTAACATTGGTAGCGGTCAAGCGATTACGATTAAGGAGGTTGTAAAACAAATACTTCGGGCGGTTGGGTATGAAAATGTGCGGGTAGTATACGATACTTCTAAGCCTACCGCATTACCTATTAGAATAGTGGATACTAAGAAAGCCAGGTCAGTTATAGGTTTTGAACCGGAAATAATGTTAGAGGAAGGTATTAGAGAAACTGTAGAGTGGTATAAATCAAATTTGTTGTAGAAATTATGAGATAATGTCACTGCTATCCGGAAAAGCCATAGAAGTGATCGTGTAATATGTTGATATTAATATACAAATATGCAATTTAATATAAATCGGCATATGGTTTTTGATGATCCCAAATTCAAGTGTTGGAAACGGCGTATCGAAGCGAATGGGAATATCCTTAAGAATATTGAGGTGTTGGCAACTATTTCCAGAGATCAAAACAATCTCCTTGTCGCATTTCTGGATTGCCGTCTGCTCACTCCGGAAGGAATAGAAATTCCAAGGTATATTGCGATTCGTGGGGAAAGTGTTGTTATTGTTCCCATGTTTACGTGTCCTGAAAATAAAGAGATTTATACATTGATGGTTAAACAACACCGGATTGGCGATGGTGATTATAATATAGAATTTCCAGCGGGTAGTACGAATTCAATGGAAGATGATTTGAAAGTAATAGCTCTCCGAGAACTCCAAGAGGAGCTTCACATCAATGTGTCTCCCGAGGAACTGAGACCTTTAGCTTCCGGGCCGATTAGCATCAATTCGGGTTTATCAGATGATAGAGTTTATTTTTTTTATTTTGAAAGAAAAGTACCTTTGGCGTTTTTGAAAGAAATGGACGGTCGAAAGACCGGATGTCCTGAGGATTACGAATATATTTGCATAAAGCTCCTTAAAATGTCGGAAGTCTCTAATATATTAAACTCCTCTGCCCTAATAGGCGTGAAATTGTTGGAACGGGCATTAAATAGAGTATTTTAATCGGCATATTTAATTTTTCTTTAAGGCTGATATGCTGGCAATTGCTTTTAGATGCCCAATAACTCCTCTAAAGGAGCTTCTATTGGGCGATCAAACTCATAATCTTTCACCACTTCTTCTTTTAATTAGGTGAATTTCTGGGTTAATTCTGGCTTTGGTAAATTTCCAATTACATGATACAAAGCTAATTCAGCGATTTTAAATGATTTAAACCCATAGGATTTTCTCACAGTGAGTTTTGCCTTGATTATAAAAAAGATATCTTCAAAGAAAATTAAGAAGTTTGTGAAGATGTGAAGATAAGAACATCTGTAAGGAAGATAATAAAAGAACTCCCTGAAATTTTAAGAAAAGAAGATGAGGTAAATACGGCAATATTTAAAACTGGATTTTAGGAATAAATGATAGCTAAAAAGTATGCAATCTTGACAACTTCTGAGGTCTCTTTCTGGAGCGATTTTGGAAACTGCCTTAACAGGGAATTTGTAAAAAACGGCGCTATTTTTTTCGACTATGAGGACATATATTTAAAACACGGTAAAAGGGGAGCGGAAAATTTTATTAAAAGGATTTTAGAACAAAATGACATAAAAGTAGTTATTTATCATCCAGACTCAAGTTCTTTTCATTTCAGCCTGGATTTTTTTGAAGACCTTCACAAAAAGTTTTTTACTGTGTTTATGGTTGGTGATACAGATCACTTCTTCAACATCAAGGATATATATTATGCACAATGTATGGATTTGGTAGTGGTATTTGATTGCCTTTCCAGGTACAGGTTCAGGCGTTACGGAATTGATGCCATATCCTTCAATGGCTCTTATGACAAAGAAAAATATTTTAAAATAGATTCCTTAAAAAAAAATATTGCCGTTTCATTTGTAGGCGACATTGCAAATAAGATCAATAGGAAAACTTACATTGACTATGTTGCGAAACATGGGATATTTGTAGAAACTTTTGGAACAGGGTCTAAAACCGGAAAGGTTTCTCACGAAAAAGTAGTAGAAATATATAACAGTTCAAAGATAAACCTGAATTTTGCAGGGCTCTTAACGAAAAACCCTTTCATAAAAGAACCTAATATTAATCTCAGGCTTAGGCAAATAAAAGGAAAAAATAATGAGGTTTCGATGTGCGGCTCCTTTGTATTAAGCGAGTATGCTCCCGGCACAGAGGAGATGTTTGAAATTGGTAAAGAGATAGATGTATTTCATGATGAAGAAGAGATGGTTGAAAAAATACGATACTACCTCGTGCATGAGGCTGAAAGGGAGGAAATTGCAAAAAACGGTTATGCCAGGTCTTTGAAAGACTATGAAAACAGTAGGGCGTTTCCAAGATTGATAGGCCAAATAGAAGAAAAAAGAAGAACAAAAACAAAAAGGCATAATGAGGTTTATACCGATAACCATTTCATCAGAAATTATTCTACTTTTCGAGTTTTGTTAATTACAAATTTTATTAAATCTAAGAAATGGAGTTTTTTGTTTGAAGAGGTTTTGATACTCCTGAAGAATAGAAAAATCAATTTCAAAAAGGCATTAGGTTATTTCATTTACAATATGTTTCCTTTTCTTTCAAGGGTAAGGGTTAATTTAAAAAATTATCTTAGGTTCCGCAATATTTTATGACATTGAAAATTGAAAGAGACAGCAAACTAAAAGCAAGCACCAATATGGTAATTGTACAGCTTGGGCTTTATGCTTTGCCCATAATTGCAATGCCGTATATCGTTAAAACAGTTGGTGTTGAAAACTGCGGTAAATATTTCTTTTTCCAGTCTATCATGGGTCTTCTTAATTATATTGTAGACTATGGCTTTGCCCAAAGCGGGGTAAGACATATCGCGGCAAGCAAAACACTCAGGACCATCAACTTCGAATATTCTCAAATATTCTGGGTAAAGTTTTTTACCTTTTTAGTAGCTGTCTTTATAGGATTACTACTATTTTTCTTTGATAAATTCTCAGGGGAAAAGATTTTGTTTTCCTGTTCTTTTTTATGGCTCGTTGTTGGTCTTCTTGATACTTTCTTTGTGTACCAGGGAATTGAAAAGTTAAAGGATTACGTAAATATAAACTTGATAAGCAGCCTCGTTACTTTTGTTTTGCTTTTCCTTATTATCAGAAACGAGGACGACTATATTTATCTTCCGGTGGTTTATTTGGCGCCAAGAGTTTTGGCTTCTTTTTTCTTGATTTACCTGTTATACCACAGGTTTAATATCGCTCCGTCTTATTTTGTCACTTCAATGATTATTAAAAAATTCAAAAAGAGCTTCAGCGTTTTTGTTACTAGTATTTTCAGCGTAATATACTCAAAATCACCGATAGTGCTTTTAGGCTTCATTTCTGGAAATTTATATGTTGGATATTACTCACTTGCAGACCAATTATTCTCTGCATATTCCAATATCCAGGGAAGGGTTTCATCCGTTTATCAACCGCAAATTGCCCATGGCCTTAAAAATAATTATCATGATGGAATTTTGAAGGCAAAAGAAGCACTAATGGTAATTTCGATTCTGGCAATAGCTGGCCTTGTGTTTACTCAAACTTTCGCATATGACATCCTTTTCCTCCTGTACAAAAAGAATGCGGAATTTTCTCAACTGGCACTAAAGCTTCTTTCATTTAATTTTGTAATAATTCAAATAAACTCCCTCCTTGCAGTACAAATTTTAATATCTTTTCATAAGGAAAAGGATTTGTTGAAACCTTCCTGTTTTGCAGCCATTATAAGTATTTTCGCAGGTAGTGTGTTAATCTATTATTTTCAACATATTGGAGCCGCAATCTCTGTTGTGCTTATTGAAAGTTTCATTTTTTTGTGTCTCTTCTTTAAGACATTAAGATATAATTTTAAACTATTTAGCGGTGATTTTCTCAAAAGGATGTTTTATTATTCAATGAGTGTTTTCGCCATCGCAACTATTTTAAAATATTTATGTCTCTCTGTCGAAATTCACATATATATAAAATTTCCTATTGTTGTGCTTTTTTATGGCCTATCGATTTTGCCGGTGATCAAAATGTTAAAGATGGTTGATTTTAAGGAAAGAAAAATACTCATTTAAGATAAAACAATGCTTATTAATACTAAAACTTCACAAATATTGTGTCTGAATGTTCATAAAAAAGATAAAGATAAACAAAATGATTTTGCGGATTTTAAAGAGAATTACTAATTAAATCATTTAAGAACGCTGATTCAGTAAAATGACAAAGATTTTATTATTGAACATTCCTTCCGGCCCTTTCCCATCAGATTATCCTCCCGTTGCAATTTCAAGAGTATTTGAAGGTATTGATCCTTCTTTGAATTGTGATATTTCATTTTTTAACTTAGATTATTACCGGCCTTCTGAAGAGGAAATAAAAAATAGAATACAAACCTATTCACCACAAATAATAGGTATTAGCGCTATATTGACCCCTGCTTACGCTTACGTAAAAGAGTTGTCAAATTTCATTCGAAAGAACTTTCCCAAAGTTGTTCAGGTTTTGGGGGGGCAAATGGCGGTGATATCAAATATAATTCTTTTAAAAACAAAGATTGACTTTTGTGTTGTTGGTGAATCAGAACCTATTTTTAGTAATTTAATTCGTAGGCTCCAGGAAGATACCTTTAAACCTAAGAATATGGAGAATTATACGGACATAAAAGGTCTGGTTTTATTGAAGGGTAACAACCCTTATTTTACTGGTTATGAAAAAGAGGATTTCCATAATGGCATGAGACAGTTTAATTATAAATTAATATCAAGATTCACTAGTTTGGAAAATTATATTCATAAAATTGATGGACAATATTTCGAAGTTAGACTTATCAATAGTGACATGAGCGACTTTTTAAATTTAATTTATCAAAATAACCGAAATAAAAACATGGCTACCGTATTTGCAAGCAAAGGATGTGTAAACAAATGCAGTTTTTGTCATAGATTTTTTAAAGGCTATAGAGTTAACGTTGTTGATGAGGTTATCGATTATATAGAAAATATGAAAAAAGACTTGAATGTAGGAATGGTTATGTTTGCAGAAGAAAACTTTGGGACACATATCAGGGCAACTTCAAAACTAATGGAATATTTTAAAACCAGTGGCCTCAACTGGGGCGCCGGCGCTGTAAGAGTTAAAACGGTTAATGAACAAATAATTAAGGAGTGGCAAGAAGCTGGATGCGTTCACATAAATTTTGGCATTGAATCATTATCACAGAAGATGCTTGATGTTATGGAAAAGAGATCCACTGTGGAGGAAAACTTAAACGCAATTAGACTGTGCTATAAGCATGGTGTTGTTACTATTCCGGGACTGGTGATTGGAATGCCGGGCGAAACGGAAGAAACATTAGAGGAGACTATACATAACCTGGCCTCTGTTATTCCGGATGATATAAAAGTTACATTTGAAATATATATTAATTATGTCCAGGCTATACCAGGCACGCCAATATATGAATATGCAAGGCGAATAGGTCTTATTGGGCCTACTCTTGAAGACGAAGAAAAATATATAGAAAGTCTTTATGACGTAGATGCAAATGATTTAAGACATTTTTTAAATTTTACTGATTACGAAAAAGAAGAATTAGTATATTGGAAATATTATATTACATTAGAATTGATTGCAGCCTATATAAAGAAGCATGGATACATTAAAGTTTTTAAGTATAAAAAAACAAGGGTTTACAGAATAGGATTAATTTATAAGCTTTTACCAAGAAATATAAGAAAGTTTTTACTGAAAAATCTGATGATTGTTAAATACTTTGGAATTGGTAAATTGATACATGTTTACAAAAAAAAGAATTTGTCGCAAAATACTAAAAAATTTAAAGATGTTAATCGTTCTATAAGAAAAATAATACAAGAACTTCCTGTAACTTTAAGAGAGGATGAAGTTAGCACAGCAATCTTTAAGAGAGGGCATTAGATAGAAGGTTAATGAAAAAAACGATTATCTATTCGGTTTTTTTGTTAGTAATGTTAATTGGTATGCGTTATTTTTATGGCTTACTTAACATCAACATCATACTAAAATTGCCGGATATTATTGTCATTAATACCTATGTACTTAACTCCTAATGCTATCGCGTAAAGCTTAATAGTATGATTGCTTATGTACAAAATAATTGTTTTCTTGGATTTCTACGCTAAAACATTGCCATAACTTTTAAAAACAAGCACTTATAATAATAGTTAATTTTAAAAAAAGAGAAATAGTTTTATAATTGTTTTTTTGAACATGGATAACCCTTATAAGAATAGACATATCCTTTACCTGAATCACCATAAGAAAGATTCAAGTAAAATGAATGACTTTGCGGACTATAATTATAAAATTGTATCCAGTTATTTTCGAAATAATTCAATTTTTTATTTTTATGAATTTATTATTTCTAACGGTTTAAAAAAAACGGAATGCTATATTGAAGAGCTTATAAAAAAAAATAAAATTTCTATCATATTTTATTCCCCTAATGGAACCAATTACGAATTATCTATTGAGTTTTTTAAAAGAATGAGAGACGTGCTAAATGTAAAAGCGGTTCTTTGGGTTTTGGATGATGAATTGATTTTTGATACGCTAACAAAATATTATGCACAGGCATTTAATGCCGTTGTTACCTGTGATTATTATGCAACGTTTGCCTACCAAAAATTAGGCATACCTGCCTTTTATTATTTTTCAAATTACTCTAAAGAAGATTTTTATCCTATTTCACTGGATAAAGACATTGATGTGAGTTTTATAGGTGATTGCACCAAAAATGACAGAGTTGAATATATAAAATATTTGAAAAAGAATGACATAAGTGTGGAAACATATGGAGAAGGTTCTGAAAATGGTTTTGTCGCTAAAGAAGATATGTCAAAAATATTTTCAAGAAGCAAAATAAACCTAAACTTTACAAAGGTAAACCTGATATCTACAAACACATGGTTTTTGGAAGATAATAATCTTACAAACATAATTCGACAAAACAAGGGACGCCCTATGGAGTTAGCTCTGACAAATTCATTTTGTCTTAGCGAATATTCTTCTTCACTTGACATTACTTTTGAGATAGGGAAAGATTTAGATGTGTTTTATAATAAAGAGGATTTATTGTTAAAGGTTAGGGCTTATCTTGAAAACGAAACTTTGCGCTTAGATATGGCAAATAATGCCTATAAAAAAGCAGTGACGCTTTATGAAGTGGATATATTTATGCCTAAACTATTAGATAAACTTTGTGAAACTATATTTAGTTATAATTATCCTCAAAGAAGCTCCATGATATATAAGGACAATATATTTAGAATAAAACATATTCAACAATTGACTATTATGATGTTCTACCAATTGTCAAAATTAAAAACTATGTCTGCTTTTGAAACCTCATTCCACTTAATTCAGTATGGTTTTATTGTTTTTCTTATTTCTTTTTTTAAAGGTGTAAAGATTGTTTTGTCTCTGTCGTTTTTAAAGCTTAAGAGAATAAAAAAAGATATCTAAGGAATTACTATGCTTTTCAAACTTAAGGAATTCTATAAAAAGGAAAAGTTTCACCCTTCATTTGTATCTATATTTATAAATCCGTCATACATAATTAGAAAAGGCTTGTTCAGGGGAGTGAGTTCTAACGCAAAATACATGAAAGGGATAATGCTTGATTTTGGATGCGGATGTAAACCATATAAAAATTTATTAAACGTACAAGAATACATCGGCTTAGATATAAAAGAAAGTGGTCATGATCATACAAAAGAGCGTATAAATGTATTCTATGATGGGAAAAAGATACCATTCGGTGATAATCATTTTGACGCCGTATTCTCGTCAGAGGTATTCGAGCATATTTTTAATCTTGATGAGATACTTAATGAGTTGCACCGAGTTATGAAACCCGGCGCAAACATCCTTATTACAGTTCCATTCGTTTGGGATGAACACGAAATACCTTATGACTTTGCCAGATATACATCGTATGGGATTAAATACCTGCTTGAGAGCAAGGGTTTTCAGATAATTAAAATAGAAAAAACAACTAATTATATGGAAACAATTTTTCAAATGTGGAACACTTACATAAGTCAATATGTTCTACCTTCTACTCCATGCCTGAAAATAATTTTAAATCCTTTGTTCATTGCTCCCACGACTATGCTTGGAATACTATTGTCTAAGATATTGCCTGATAATCGGAATTTATATCACAATAATATAGTTGTGGCCAAAAAGTTAGAATGAAAGTTATTTATCATGAAAATGTAAAAATATTCATTTTCCTGAATATCAGGCGTCCCGTTCTACATATGTTTTCTGACCTTTGCTTTTATAGCAAGTGTCCAATAGTAAAATTGGTGATGCCGGTACGTGGGCAAAATACTACTATTTGACTTATCGCTAATAAAATGCATACTTTGAATTTCTTCTATTCTATATTTTAAATACTTTGTCATTTTTGGGCCTTTGTGGCTATAAATATTTCAGGCTAAGCATTTGAAAAAATTATTACTCATAAATGACTTTGAAGAAGGCGGCGGCGGCGAGGAAGTTTTCTGGGCGACTCAGGAATTATTAAGTGAAAAGTTTATTGTTAAAACTTTTATTGGATGCGAAAAACATTTAAAGCCCATAAATCATTTCTCGTATATTTACTCAGTAAAAAATCAAGGAAGTTCGTTTCCCCGTATTTATTCTTTTAAAAACTATGTTAAACATTTATATATAAACAAAGCATTAAAT
>ERZ1292633.6190-Hain-H41-02um-R1-6190-length-10531-cov-4_pt1 | contig 10531 bp, 10 predicted proteins | sample MGYA00564406_ERZ1292633 | MGnify/ENA primary metagenome ERZ1292633 (study PRJEB36523, sample SAMEA6512639) | groundwater metagenome | collected 2019-01-08 | study: AquaDiva: Metagenomics assemblies of 32 groundwater samples
CATGGCCCATGCGCTTACCTGCGGGAGCAGAGGCTCCCGCGATAAAGACGGCCACGGGCTTTTTGAATTCTTTTTTGATGTAGTCAGCAGCCTCTTCTTCAGCGGTTCCGCCAATTTCACCAATCATGATCACAGCGTCGGTATCTTTATCTGCATTAAAAAGTTTTAGGACGTCGATGAAGTTTGTTCCGTTCACCGGATCACCACCAATGCCAACGCAAGTTGATTGACCAAGGCCTAAAGCCGTAAGTTGACCAACAGCTTCGTAAGTTAGGGTTCCAGATCTGGATAAAACTCCAATACGACCGGCTTTGTGAATATGGCCGGGCATAATTCCAATTTTGCATTGATCGGGAGTTATTACACCCGGACAATTTGGACCGATTAAACGGGTACGCTTACCTTGCATGTATTTTTTTACAGTAACCATATCTAAAACCGGGATGCCCTCAGTAATACAAATGACTAAATCTAAATCTGCATCAACAGCTTCCATAATAGAGTCTGCTGCAAACGCCGGTGGCACAAAAATCATCGAAACATTACAACCAGTTTTTGCTTTGGCCTCTTTAACGGTATTAAAAACCGGAATACCAAGGTGGCTTGTGCCGCCCTTCCCTGGGGTTACGCCGCCCACCATTTGTGTTCCGTAGGCTTTACATTGCTCTGAGTGAAAAGAACCTTGTGCGCCGGTTAAACCTTGGCAGATAACTTTTGTATTTTTATCAATTAAAATAGCCATTTTTATTTTCCTTTGATCGCAGCAGTAATTTTTTTAGCTGCATCAGTTAAGTCATTTGCGGGAATAATATTTAGTCCGCTGTCAGCAAGGATTTTTTTACCGAGCTCTACGTTGGTTCCTTCTAAACGAACCACAAGTGGAACCTTTAATCCCACTTCTTTAGAAGCGGCAATAACACCTTCTGCTATGACGTCGCATTTCATAATGCCGCCGAAAATATTAACTAAAATTCCCTTAACGTTTGGGTCTTTTAAAATTATTTTAAAAGCGTTGGTTACTTTTTCTTTATTAGCGCCGCCACCTACATCTAAAAAGTTCGCCGGAGAGGCTCCGTGTAATTTAATAATATCTAAAGTGGCCATCGCTAGGCCCGCGCCATTAACTAAACAACCGATATTTCCCTCTAACTTAATAAAGGCCAGATCAAACTTCGACGCTTCGATTTCAGCAGGATCTTCTTCGTTCAGATCGCGTAATTCAAGTATTTGCGGCTGACGATAAAGTGCATTGGAATCAAAATTCATTTTTGCATCCAAACAAATAACATCGCCTTCTTTTGTTACAACGAGCGGGTTAATTTCTGCAATAGAACAGTCGCCTTTTATAAAGGCCTCATATAAACCCTTCATAAACTTAGTAGCTTTGCCAACTAGTTCTGGTTTTATGCCAATGGCAAAAGCCAGTTCGCGCGCCTGCCAAGCTCCTAAACCAGTTGTGGGATCAATATCAATTTTTTTAATGGCATTGGGGTTATGTTCTGCGACGTCCTCAATATCCATTCCGCCTTCTGATGAAGCCATCATCGCAACACGACCGGTGGCGCGGTCAATTAAACAGGCCACATAGTATTCTTTTTCGATATTACAACCGGCTTCGATAAAAACTTTTTGAACAACTTTTCCTTCGGGGCCGGTTTGATGAGTTATTAAAGTCATACCCAGAATTTTTGAAGCTAATGTGTGAACTTCATCTAAAGATTTTGCAACTTTAACTCCGCCGCCTTTGCCGCGTCCGCCGGCGTGAATTTGGGCCTTAACGACCCAAACGCTACCACCAATTTGTTTTGCCGCTGTAACTGCCTCATCAGGAGAGTGAGCGATTTGTCCTTTTAGCGTAGCAACGCCGAATTTTTTAAGAACGTCTTTAGCCTGGTACTCATGAATATTCATAGTTTTCCGATCTATTGAACAGTTTTTAAAAGAGCAACAAGAGAGCGTACCGCCTCAACCGATTTATCAAACTCTGCTTTTTCGTCAGCATTCATTTTAAAATCAATGATGCCTTCCATGCCGGCGCCGCCTAATTTACAAAGAACGCCAACCATTAAATTATCTTTTACGCCGAACTCGCCATTAAGCTCAACAGCAACAGGCAATACGCGTTTTTGATCTTTTAAAATCGCTTCGGCCATTTCAATAGCTCCGCGCGAAGGCGCATAATATGCCGAACCGGTTTTTAAGTGCCCGCCGATTTCAGCTCCGGCTTGTTTGGTTCTTGCAACAAGAGCATTAATTTTTTCAATTGAGAGCAAATCAATAAGTGGAGTTGTACCAACAGCAGCTGTTCTTACAACTGGCATCATGGCATCGCCATGATTTCCAAGAACCACGCCGGTTACATCTTTAACTGATACATTCAGTTCTTCAGCAATAAAAGCTCTGAATCTTGCAGAGTCTAATGCGCCGCCCATGCCAATGACTCTTTCGCGCGGAAAGCCCAATTGTTGTTTTGCATATACGGCCATAACGTCCATTGGGTTACAAACCACAATAACTACAGATTGTGGCGCATGTTGTTTGATTCCAGCACAAACATCTTTAACGATTTTGGCGTTGATACCAACAAGTTCATCACGACTCATTCCAGGTTTTCTAGGCATTCCGGCTGTGATAATAACAACGTCCGCATCTTTGATATCGGCATAGTTTGAAGTGCCTTTTATTTTTGTATCAAAATTTTCAATTGGGGCTGATTGCGCCAAATCTAATGATTTTCCAATGGCGACACCTTCATTTACATCTAGTAAAACAACATCTCCCAGTTCTTTTTGGGCCGCCCAGTGTGCGGTTGTTGATCCAACAAATCCTGCGCCAATAACTGCGATTTTTTTTCTTTTGTGAGCCATGGAGATCTCCTTATGATTTTAGTAAAAAATGACTGTGAATAATACCTATCTGTTTAGACGTTTTAAGCAAAAAGCTCAATTGTTAAATAGCGAACCAAATTACTCGACTAGTACTTAGTCTAAAAAATAAGCTAAAAAATAAGCCGAAAAACCAAGGCCCCAAATATTTTAAATAAATCAGAGTTTGTGATCATTCTTGTGCATAAGCTCAAAACATGTTCTCATGATGACATGGGCCTTAATATATCAAAAAAATTTCTGGCTATGAGTTTTGTAGTTTGCGTTGCCTCACCGAGTCTTTGGGCACAAACAGATTTGGAACTGGAGCTTGAGCTTGGGGCTCAGTCCGCGTCAGGAGATGTGACCGCGACAGTAGATACAGCCGCGCCACCAGAGGCAACAAGTGAGTTATCTAACGAGTTAGACAGCGATTTTATTGTTGAAACACCAAGTGAAGTTGCCAGCGAGGCAACCAGTACAATGAGAATAGATACTGAAGAAGAGGTGGAGTATGACTCCGTCGAACAAGAGTACGCGCTCAATGGATACTCTATTGGCGCCCTGTTGTTTAATCATAATTACAATGTTAAAGCTAATGTATTAGTTAATAGCGTGCCAGTTGATATATCCTTAAAAAGCGCAGACTTTCGAAGTGCGGGCATAATGGCACGTTACGCTGTTTTACCATACGATAAAGTCGGAGCCGATGTTAATATTTCATTAGCCTCGTCGATGAATCATACTAGCCTGGAGTTCTCTTCTATTACGACTTTGCGAGCTGAGCTCAACTTGGGCTATGCGTTTAGAATGGGAAATTCAGCTTCAGTATATTTTTTGGCTGGCGCAGGGTACGAAGTTACAAAAGGTACAGACATCAATGACATTTTAGTTCCTGGCGGTGGAGCCTTTCAATTAGGCGGGGGAATAGGTTTTGCAGAAAAACTAGATTTTGAATTTATTTATTCTTATGTAAGCCATGCCGTTAACGATAAGTTTTTTGAATCAGTTGCCGCGGCCGCTATAGCTGGTGGCGCGACCAGCGTAAGTTACAATTCAAAAGGGTCTGCCGTTGTTTCAAATGTGCTTTTGGGCCGCGTAACGTATAATTATTAATAGTCTAATCGTGGGAAATAATTAGCGCGTTTTGTTGTAGGAGCTGTCGTATCATAAGTGCCGAGAAGCCCCAAATTTAAGAAGTCATCTGCATCCCACGCATCATTACACAGATAGCCGATATTCGCGATGGCAGTACAATTGGTGCCGGGCTCCGGGTCTCCACCGCGGTCTGGAACCGCAGTGACTCCAAGACTTGAAATATACGCCAAATAATCCGGATAAGTATCCCAGTCTCTGACAAAAACTCGTATTCGATGTAAAATCTCAAAAGCCTCATCCAAACATTGAAATTCGAACGAGTTTTGAGCTGAACCTATTGGAGAGCCGCTTCTGTCATCGATAGGTGCAATAAAATAGGGTGCTGTGCTAGTGACAGCACTCACAAAGCCATCATGCGTGTGATTTGCAGGATATGTGGCGGAGCCACCGTAGTAATTGGCGGCATGTATGTTGTTGGCAACGCCCAAACTGAGTGCTGATGAAACAACTTGTTTATCATTAACTCCGTTTTCAGTATATCCTAGCAGATTAAAAGGCAGGCCATTTTTGCCATAGGCAGTCCAATCTGTTTTTCCCGCACCACCGATACAAGCTTTATAGTCGCCACCCCACTCAGCGGAGGTGTTTGTTGTTGTTAATGTTATTCCGCCAGCGCTTGCGGTTTTGTCATCACTAATTGTGAGATTAAGAGTATAGTTACCAAAACAACAGTTGGGTTTATCTATTGCTGTGCCGTCATAGACGCATTTAAACGAGGCAGCCGTTGGGCTCAGATCAGGAGTAACTTCTACTGGGGCCACGCACTCAGCGGGAGTCGGGGTGCCATTTCCATCTATATCACAGGCATAAGTTACGGTGCTAAGGTCACCAGAAGCGTTATAAACTTTATTTATTTGGGCTATTATCGAGCTCGGGCCTGTGCCCACTTCATAATTATAAAACCAGTGAGGAGCGCGTCTTAGATAGCGACACATACCTCCGGGTGGAACATTGTATCTTAGGTCTAAATTTTTTGCATAAAGATCGCCCTCTGGAACTTCAACATAACAGGTGATGTCTTTATTTGCCGTAGAATCAAGGCTAACTCCGCAAGCATCATTAAACCCAGTGCTTGCGTGAACGTGTGCAATGGCATCAACAGAGGTTTCTACACCTACATAAAAGTTAGTTGCGTTATCTAAAAGGCCATTTGAGGTTCCTGGTAAAACGGGCGTTTGTGGCGGCGCTGGCGGCGTTGAAGGGGGAACGGTTATCGAGCCAAATCCTGATTCGCTAAGTTTGCTTCCGTTGCAACCTAGGTTGAATATTAAAAACGAAAACAGAGCTAAAAGATGTGCCAGGAACCAGGATTTATTTTTTATACTAATTCTCATACTAACCTCATCAATAAAATTGATAACCAATCTAAACTAAAAGCGAATCTACTTATAATATCGACAGACTTGGGCGATAAGTTTAATAAAAACACGCCTGAAATTAAGAAAGGATATAAGTCGTGCTTTTCTCATTTTGAGAAAGCCATTTTTGCCTAGACTTGTGTGCAGCTCAGCAAAGTCGATACAAATACTTCTTTCTTGCCATAAGGAGCCGAGATATATCTATAGATAGGGAGACAACATGAATTTTACAACAAAGCTAACTCTTGTTATCGGTTTAGTAGTTTCGATGTCGGTTTTTGCGCAAACAAGTGAAATGAACAGCACAGACGGCGGCGGGGCGGAATCATTTTTCTCGAAAAACCAGAAATTCGATGATGAAGGTATTGAGCTCTACAACTCTAATCTGGATCTTAAGCGCCATAAAAAAATCGGTGCTGGTATCTCGGTTGGAGGAGCTGGCGGCGCCCTAGGTCTAAATTCAGAACTGAATCTGGATGCTGAAAATGCTCTGGTTGTCGGTTTGGGAACTGGACCAAACTACGGATCTTTTAATTTGCTCTACAAACGTAACCTAGAAAGCAACTATTTATCGCCTTATGGGAAGCTCGGGTACTCGAAATGGTTCAGCGCTTCGAAGAATACATCATCTGTTGGCAGCTCGGATATTCTCAGGCAAATTTTTTCCGAGCAAGATTTAAAATCTGGAAAATTTGATACGGATTTTATGGTGACCTCTTTAGGCGCTGAATATAATCAGCTTGAAGGAGAGTATTCGGGTGTTAATTTTTACGGCGAGCTCGTCATATTGACTGAAATTAAAAGCGCAAAAGTGGTGCCCACAGGCGCTATTGGCATAACCTATTTCTATTAGAGATTTCATATAGTTATAAAATAAAAAACAGCTATGCAGGAATAAAAAAACCCTAGGTTTTAAGGCCTAGGGTTTTCGAAAGCTTTCGCTTTACATAGTTGAAAGCCGAAGCTTTACAAAACTAACTACTTCTTTTTCTTTTTAGTAGCTTTTTTTGCAGTTTTTTTAGCTTTCTTTACTACTTTTTTCGCTTTTTTCTTAGCCATGTGTTGCTCCTATCCTGAGTGACTCTATTTCTAAAGCCACAGTTGTTGTTGTTTTCGACTTTTCAGTCTTCCTTAATAAAATTGTTAATAATTCGACAAGCTTCGTCAACTCTTTTTTTTCTTGCATCGATTTTGCAGCCATTATTTTCAATTATTCTCAAATTGGAGGCCGTAATGATGGTTCAATTATTAGTTTCGGTGTTCGGAATTGTGTTCGTACATCGAAACTTGTCGCTACTTGAGAAAATAAATGTGGTTTCTGGACCAAAATTGAATTTATTTTTCTATTTACTGCAGCTGCCGTTCTATTTCTATCTGTTTTTCAAAGAACTTTTTGTGTTTGTCTTTATTTACATCGGCATATTTCTTATAACATTTATACTTTTTGATAAAATAATTGATATTTTTAAAGAAAAAAGCTTCGAAGGGCTGCATATTTACATTATTGAAAGAATTATTTTGCAAATAAGGGCCGGAAAGTCCGCGCAAGTCAGCACAAAAAACGTTTTTGATGATCTAACAGCCTGGCAAAAAGCTATATTTAGTCATTTGAATAAGATTTTTGAACCCGAAAATCAAAAACAATCAGAGTCCTCATCAATTACAGCGGCTCATTCTTATTATTTTGATGAACTAAAAATAGTTATGTGTTCAACGGGTAATGTAATTGAACAGCTCAAATCCTATCAAAAAGCATTACGTCTGCAAAACAATCTTCGACATAAGTCAAGACAGGCCATACAGCAGACAAAGGCGCAGGCGCTGGTGTCGTTTTTAATTTATGTCTGCTTTGTCATGCTTGGCTGTGTGTATTTAAAACTTGAATTGATTTCGGTCACTATGTTGGTTTCGCTTCTATTGTTTTGTACGGGGCAGGTTTTGATTTTTAAACTTGGAGGCAAAATAAAATGGAAAACATAGCACCTCCGCTAGTTTTGTTGTGGGAAGCAAAAAGAGCCTTAGAAAAAGGGCAGGGAGTTCGTGTCGGCATTAAAAGCTATCTTAAACGTGGAGCGGCATGTGTTTTCAGGCACCAGGTTGAAATTTGGTGGGCAGCACAAAATAACTCGCAGATTTTATATGACAAGTCGTCATTAAGCCCTGCAAGACGTTATCTTTTAGAGGTTCTTGAGGCGGGCCTAAAGGGTCACGGAATATTACAGGCGCTTTATGGTCTAGAGAGTGAGCTTATTTTAAGCTGTGAAGATGAAATACAAAACCATATATCAAGACTGCCGCTTTTGGCGCTGATTCCGTTGATGTTTTTGATTTTTCCTGCACTGATGTTGCTGCTGATCGTGCCATTGCTTAAGCTGCTTCAATTTTAAAAGTAGAAGGTAAAAGCAAGTGGTAAAAGTCAGTTGCAAAAGTAAGGCGCAAAAGATATTTTTAGGTGTCTTAATCAGAGGTCTCTACTTATAAGGTTCTAAAGGGGGAATAATGTTGTTAAACACTTCGCGCGCAGCCAGTGCATCTAATAACGTACAAAAACTGGTAGCAGAGCTATCTAAAAGCAAGCCAGACATCGCGATAATAAAAAAAAATACCGATAGCCTGGGTATTCCATATAATCCGGATTTAATAGTATTAATGTCAGAGGTTCTGGTCTATTTATCAAAAAGTGCCCGCGCTCATAAAACCCAATTGGGGACTTTGAAAGAAAACTAACATGGAAAAACTAGCATGAGCTCTGAAATTTATAACAGTATTCTAGCAACTATCGGCAATACTCCACTGGTAAGATTGAACAAAATCACAAAAGAGTCACCACATCAGTTTTTTGCAAAAATTGAATATTTTAATCCTGCGGGATCAGTTAAAGACCGGATTGGTCTAGCAATGATTGAAGCCGCAGAAAAACGCGGCCAATTAAAACCTGGAGGCACTATTGTTGAGGCCACAGCTGGCAACACAGGCCTGGGTTTAGCTCTGGCGGCGGCGGTAAAAGGTTACAAATGTATTTTTGTTTTGCCAGAAAAAATGTCGGAAGAAAAAAGAGCCATGCTAAGAGCTTATGGCGCGCGTGTTGTGATGACTCCGGTTGGAGTTGCTCCTGATGATCCACGAAGCCATTATTCAGTAGCAAAAAAAATTGCTGAAAGTCTTGATAATTGTTTTTATGCCAATCAATTTCACAATCCTGATAATTTTGAAATTCATTATAATGTAACGGGGCCTGAGATCTGGCTGCAAACGGGTGGAGATATTGATGCCTTTGTAGCAGGCGTAGGAACCGGCGGCACTCTTTCCGGTGTTGCGAAGTTCTTAAAAGAAAAGAATCCGAATATTAAAATAATTTGTGCAGACCCCGTGGGGAGTATTTTGTCAGACCTGTTTTACCATGGAAAAGTTATTGAGCCCGTAGGATCTTGGAAGGTAGAGGGTGTCGGCGAAGATATGTTACCTGAAAACTGCCATTTAAAACGTTATGATGATTTTGTAAAAGTTAATGATCAGGATGCTTTTGATATGACAAGAAGGCTGGTCAGTGAAGAGGGGCTATGCGTTGGGCCATCAAGCGCCTTAATTCTAGTGGCCGCGATGAAGTATGCACAGTCACAATCTAAATCAACTAAAGCGTTAAAAATTGTAGTTTTAATGCCGGATTCCGGAAAGGCGTATTTATCTAAAGCATTTAACGATAAATGGCTCGTTGAAAACGCTTTGATGACGGATCAAAAACTTAAAGCGGCATTTAATATAGAAACATCCGCGGCAGAAGAGTTAAAAAGATTGAATTTGCTGTAGGCCAGTTAAATCTTAAAATGAAAGAGGTCTTTATATGTCGTTTGAATCTTCAAAAAATAATATGAAATTTTCAACCCGCGCCATTCATGCGGGTCAGCGCCCAGATCCCACAACAGGCGCCATCATGACTCCCGTTTATTTAACATCTACATATGTACAAGAATCGCCAGGCGTGCATAAAGGTTGGGAGTACTCAAGAACTCACAACCCCACACGCAAGGCTTATGAGGATTGTGTAGCTAATCTTGAAAGTGGAAAATACGGATTTGCTTTTGCATCCGGTTGCGCGGCAGCGACCACAGTTATGCATTTGTTAAAACAGGGCGATCACGTAGTGGCTTTTGATGATATGTACGGCGGCACGTTCAGATTGTTTGACAAAGTTTTACGACATAATGGCCTTGAATTCACATTTACAGATTTAACTTTTACCGAAAATTTCTCAAAAGCTATTAAACCAAATACTAAAATGGTTTGGTTAGAAACTCCGACCAATCCCACATTAAAACTAACTGATATTGCTGCTATTGCAGAAATTGCTCGGAAAAAAAATATTTTAGTTGTTGTTGATAATACATTTATGTCGCCGTATTTTCAAAGACCTCTCGAGCTCGGTGCCGACATCGTCGTTCATTCAGCTACAAAATATATCGGCGGGCACAGTGATGTAGTCGGTGGTGTTGCCGTTACGAATGATGCAAAAATCGCAGAAAAAATTTCTTTTTTGAGCAATTCCATGGGTGGAATTCAGGGCGCATTCGACTCATTTTTGGCATTGCGAAGTTTAAAAACTTTACCGATTAGAATGAAAGCGCATGCCGAAAATGCAATGAAGATAGCTCTATTTCTTGAAGCTCATCCGCAGGTTGAAAAAGTTGTTTATCCCGGATTGAAGTCGCACTTTCAACATGCGCTCGCACAAAAGCAGATGTCTGGCTTTGGCGGAATGATTACATTTTTTATTAAGGGTGGACTAGCAGCTTCAAGAAAATTTTTAGAATCAGTACAGGTTTTTGCACTGGCAGAGTCCTTGGGCGGTGTTGAGTCCTTAGTTGAGCATCCTGCTATTATGACACATGCCTCAGTTCCAGCAGAACAGCGCAAAATATTGGGTATTGATGATTCTTTAATCAGGCTATCAGTGGGTATTGAAGATATCGAGGATCTTTTAGCTGACCTAAAACAGGCATTTGAACAGGTTAAGACTTTATAAAAGTTGACTAAACTGGGTGTTGTCGCTAATTTTCAGAGTTGAATTTTTGTCTGGCTTGGTAGCTCAGTTGGTAGAGCAGAGGATTGAAAATCCTTGTGTCGGCGGTTCAATTCCGTCCCGAGCCACCATTA
>ERZ1292633.6191-Hain-H41-02um-R1-6191-length-10530-cov-29_pt1 | contig 10530 bp, 10 predicted proteins | sample MGYA00564406_ERZ1292633 | MGnify/ENA primary metagenome ERZ1292633 (study PRJEB36523, sample SAMEA6512639) | groundwater metagenome | collected 2019-01-08 | study: AquaDiva: Metagenomics assemblies of 32 groundwater samples
AATCGTTTCGCTGCTTAGTTTGCAGCGAAATACTTTTTACGAGGGCATCATTATTGGACGCAGATAAAATCTGATTACATGATTAAAGACTATAAAAGATTTTTAAATCATGCCAATCTGCGTGAATCAGCGTCCCGTTAAAATCCTAATACCTTCAGCACTGCACCCATCTCCGCATCTACTGTCACAGGCTGTTCAGAAATCTTTATGGCGTTGTCCGGGTCTTTGAGACCGTGCCCTGTCAGGGTGCAGACGATGGAATCACCTTCCTTGAAAAAACCCTTATCGTTAAGCTTAATGACCCCGGCAATAGAGGCCGCTGAGGCTGGTTCGCAGAATACACCTTCAAGGGCCGCCACCGTCTTGTATGCTGAGAGTATCTCTTCATCGGATACCATGCCTATAACTCCCCCGGATTCATCCCTGGCTGCAACAGCCCCTTCCCATGAGGCTGGATTCCCGATCCTTATGGCAGTGGCTATAGTTTCAGGCTTCTCTACCCTGTGCCCCCTTACTATCGGGGCAGCCCCTTCAGCCTGAAACCCTATCATCCTTGGCAGGCTCTTTGTTATCCCGTATTCTTTATATTCCTTATACCCCTTCCAGTAGGCGGTGATATTCCCGGCATTCCCAACAGGCAATGCATGGAATGTCGGCGCATATCCAAGGGCGTCGCATACCTCAAAGGCTGCGGTTTTCTGTCCCTCGATCCTGTATGGGTTCAGGGAATTCACAAGTGTTATCGGATGGTTCTTTGAGACCTCCCTGACTATCTTAAGGGCCTCGTCAAATCCCCCTCTCACCTGTATTACCTTGGCGCCATGCATCATGGGCTGAGAGAGCTTTCCAAGGGCTATCTTTCCTTCCGGGATAAGAACACAGGCCTTAATTCCGGCCCTGGCTGAGTAAGCGGCAGCCGCAGCCGATGTATTCCCAGTGGAAGCGCATATAACAGCCTTAGAACCCTCTTCAAGAGCCCTTGATACAGCGGCAGTCATCCCCCTGTCCTTAAAAGAACCGGTCGGGTTAAGCCCTTCATACTTCAGGAACAGCCTTATCGAAGGATTAATGGCATCCCTCAGCCTCTTTGCCTCTATAAGCGGCGTATCCCCCTCATTCAAAGTAACAATATACCTGTCATCCTTAAGCGGCAGGTACTTCTGGTACTCCTTTACAATCCCACGCCAGGCCATAATAAATCCGCTCCCCGATATCTCTAAGTAACTGCGATGCCAGATTTTTACACAATTGGAGCTCCTTTGTCAAACATAAAAAGCCGGAGGACAATTCACCTCTTTCATATTTTCAATATTAAATCCATCAATCATCGGTAATAACAATTTGATTATTAGAAAAGTTAGATTATAATGACGACAGTTGCGTTTCAGGAGAATCTATGCGGGGTGCCATGTCTATTTTGAAGGACTTCTTTGCAACACGATGGAGGGGGACCAGCAAGGGTTCTCCCAGGCTTACCGAAAAGGCCCGTGCCGGTGGCTGAGCGGCGAAACTAAGTCCGGGAGACTTAGAGGAGATTCTTAAAGGCCTGCAGCTGGAAAAACACCCAGACCTTCTTCTTGGGGTAGAGAACTGGGCGGATGCGGCGATCTATCGCCTTACGCCTGAGATAGCGCTCGTCCAGACCCTGGATTTCTTTACCGCCATCGTGAACGACCCTTACGACTTCGGGAGGATCGCTGCCGCAAATTCCCTAAGCGACGTTTACGCCATGGGCGGAAGGCCGTTAACCGCCATGAACATCTGCTGCTTTCCGGTAAAAAAGATGGACAAGTCTGTCTTCCGCGATATTCTGAGAGGGGGAGCAGAGGTTATACATCAGTCAGGAGCAGTTTTGGCAGGGGGGCACAGCGTGGAGGACTCGGAATTGAAGTACGGCCTTTCCATAACAGGAGTAGTTCATCCTGAGCGATTTTTATCCAATGAAGGCGCCAAGCCTGGTGATAACCTGATTCTGACTAAACCACTGGGCACCGGCATCCTCTCAGCAGCCCTTAGAAGCAGGAAGCTGGATGAAAAAACGACCAAAAAGATCACGGCAGTGATGGCTGAGTTGAACAAGGGTGCGGCTGAGGCAATGATGGAGGTAGGGGTGAGCTCCGTCACTGATATAACTGGATTCGGGCTTATTGGCCATGCACTTGTGATGGCCAAGGCCAGCAAGGTTGGCATGCACCTGTATGCCGGCAAGGTGCCCATTATCCCAGAGGCCTTAACCTTTGCATCGCGGGGCTTCGTTCCTGCGGGAAGCAAACGCAACCGTCAATTCTGTTCAAAGCACGTTGATGTCGCCGCCGGAGTGGATCCTTTACTGATTGACGTCCTGGCAGATGCCCAGACTTCGGGAGGGCTCCTTATATCCGTTCCGGAAAATAAGGCCGCGATGCTGGTTCAAAGACTTAAGGATAAGAATACACCTGCGGCAAGCGTCATCGGAGAAGTGATGAGCGAGCCGACAGGTGTTATCAAGGTGAGTCAATAAAGGAGTCTACGATCGCGCGTCTACATCCGAAGAGCTATGCTATAATAAAATGCGTTATCACTATTAGTGAAAGAGGAGGCTTTGATGCAGACTTACTATTCACCAGAAGACCTTTCCAAATTCCCGACCATCGGTGAAGGAGCGCCTGAACTCTGGAAGAAGTTCTCCGAGTGGTACGGGGCGGTATTTTCCGAAGGGGCGCTCACAGAAAGGGAAAAGGCGCTGATTGCCCTCGCTGTGGCCCATGCAGTCCAGTGCCCCTATTGCATAGACGCCTATACTCAGACCTGCCTTGAAAAAGGCTCCAACAAGGAGCAGATGACCGAGGCAGTGCATGTGGCGGCAGCGATCAGGGGCGGGGCGTCTCTGGTGCATGGCGTTCAGATGAAGAATGTGATTGAAAAGATTTCGATGTAAAACATAAAAGCTTCAATCGGCCACGGATTGACACGTATAAAACAAACATCTGATAAAGACAACCCGTTCTTTTTGTATGTCTTTTAACTATCTGTGTAAATCTGTGTCCATCTGCGGCTAAATTCTTTTGGGTTTTAAAGGTGAAGTGAAAAATGCAACTCAAACCATTTGATAAGACAATAGCCGAGAGTAACCTGTACCCTCTCACATCTACAGGGATCAATACATTGCAGGTCAATGTCGGAAGACTCTGTAACCAGGCCTGTCGTCACTGCCATGTTGAGGCCGGACCTAACAGGAAAGAGGTGATGTCAAAAGAGACAATGGAGTTATGCATAGACATACTTAGAAACAGCGATATTGCAACTGTTGACATAACAGGCGGGGCGCCGGAGATGAACCCGAACTTCATCTGGTTTGTTGAAGAGTGCGTGAAACTTGGGCGGCATGTCATGGTCAGGTCAAATCTGACTTTACTGACTGAACCTGGATACGAGGATATGCCGGGGTTCTTTGCAGAAAACCAGGTTGAGTTAATAGCGTCTCTCCCGTACTACATGGAGCAGAACACTGATTCCCAGAGGGGGAAAGGTGTATTTCAGAAGTCCGTAGCAGCCCTGAAAAAACTGAATGCCCTTGGATACGGCATCGAAGGTTGCGGGCTGATTTTAAACCTTGTATTCAATCCCGGAGGCGCATTCCTTCCGCCTTCTCAGAAGGCCCTTGAGGCCGACTACAAGAGGGAGATGCAGAAGAGGTACGGCATATCATTTAACAACCTCTTCACCATAACAAACCTTCCTGTAGGGAGGTTCCTTGCCTATTTGAACTCATCGGGGAACTTCGAGATGTATATGGGTAAACTTGTTGCCTCATATAATCCGTCGGCAGCAATCAACGTCATGTGCAGGAACATCCTTTCAGTGGGATGTGAAGGTACACTGTACGACTGCGACTTTAACCAGATGTTGGGTCTGTCAGTAAATCACGGCGCACCGTCGCACCTGAGGGAGTTTGATATTTCTATGTTATCAAAAAGGCAGATTGTGACCGGGATTCACTGCTACGGATGCACAGCAGGGGCAGGGTCAAGCTGCGGGGGAGCAACGACATAATTTAACCAACCGATCCTGTTAATGGCAGATATACCTTAAATGTCGTACCATTTCCTGCCTCGCTGAATACGTTAACACAGCCGTTATGCTGCTTTATAATCCCATACACTATTGAAAGCCCGAGCCCAGTCCCTTTCCCAATCTCCTTGGTGGTAAAGAAAGGCTCGAATAACCTCTCCTTCTTTTCTTCATCCATCCCTGTCCCAGTGTCCGTAACGTTGATAAGGGCGTATGCTCCAGGCTTCCCGTAACCATAAGGCCTTACAAATTCCTCATCCAACTCCGCACGGCAGGTCTCGATGGTAAGAATCCCTCCTTCAGGCATCGCATCCCTGGCATTGGTCGCAAGGTTTATCAGGACATGCTCTATCTGTGTTGCATCTGCCATTACTGTCAAAGCTTCCTGCGCAAGTTTTATCCGTAGCTCCACATCTTTCCTCAGGGCCTTTAATAAAAACCCTTCCGCTATCTTCACTATCTGGTTAAGGTCCACTGTTACAGGTTCCATCTTCCGCCTGCTGCTGAATGTAAGCAGGTCCTGCACCAGATTGGCGCCCTTATCAGCCGCGGAGATAATCCGTTCCACATTGACTTTTAACGGGTCGTCCGCCCCCATCTCATCTTCCAGAATCCTCGCAAATCCTTTTACAACCATGAGTACATTGCTGAAATCATGGGCGATGCCGCCTGCGAGCTGGCCTACAGCCTCCATCTTTTGGACATGAATAAGCTGTTCCTCCAACCTCCTCCTTTTGGCCTTTTCGTCTGCCTCCCTCAAGGCCCTGTTTATTGACGTTGCAAGCTTTGAAAGCCTGTTTTTGAGGACATAATCCGTTGCACCCCTTTTCAGTGTTTCAACCGCATACTCTTCTCCAAGGGCGCCGGAAACGAATATGAAAGGTATATCCGGGCACTTTCTCTTTGCTATCTCAAGGGCAGAAAAGCCATCAAATGATGGGAGGGAATAGTCAGCCAGGATCAGGTCAAAGCTGAATTTTTCAATGGAAGAAATGAACACGTCGCGAGTATCAACCAGTGCAATATCGCAAACCACACCTTCAGACGAAAGCGTTGCATGGACAAGCTCGGCATCATTTTTATCATCTTCAAGATGGAGTATCCTGATTGGTGAGTTCAAAACAACCCCCTATTTATTTCTCCTTACGCTTCTTCCTATCGGCGGCTCATTGACGACAGCCCAGAAGGCCCCTATCTGCTTGACAGCCTGCACAAACTGCTGGAAATCTACAGGCTTAACCACATAGGCGTTCACTCCAAGATTGTAACACTCAGCCAGGTCAGTGTCTTCGCGGGAAGATGTCAGGACAACTACCGGGATATCCCTGAGTTGCTCATCACCCTTTATCTGCCTGAGAACCTCCAGACCATTTACCTTCGGAAGCTTGAGGTCCAGGAGCACTACGGCAGGGTCCCCGGCAAACCTCATCTTGTAATCACCCCGACAATAGAGATAATCTAGGGCTTCTTCTCCGTCGTGGACCACAACCACCTCATTGGCAAGGTTATATTCACCCAGGGCCACAAGGGCCAACTCCTGGTCGTGGGGGTCGTCCTCAACAAACAGGATGCGTCTAAGTTCAGCCATGATCTACCCTCCGTGATCTGGGAAGTGAAAAATAAAATGTGGCGCCTTCGTTTAATGCGCCCTCGGCCCAAGTACTCCCTCCGTGCCGATGTATGATCCTGCGAACGTTGGCAAGCCCTATCCCCGTCCCTTCAAACTCATCGCGGCGGTGAAGGCGCTGAAACACACCAAAAAGCTTGTCCTGATATTTCATGTCAAACCCTACGCCGTTGTCTTTGACAAAGACCACTACATCTTCATTGTCGTCAGTATAACCTATCTCGACCTCTGCCTTCTCCTTTTTGCTGGTATATTTTACCGCATTTGATATCAGGTTTACCAGCACAAGTTTCAGCATGGCCTGATCGCCTAATACAGTGGGCAAAGAACCTATCCTCCAGGTGATACTGCGCCCTTCCATGTCTTTATGCAGATCATGGATGACCTCTTTTACGAACTGGTCGAGATTTACAACCGTCTTCTTCATCTCGGAGCGCCCTGCCCTTGAAAAGGCCAATAGGTCGTCAATAAGCACCCCCATCCGCTTGGCCGAGTCGGAAATGGTCTTGAGGTACCTGTTTCCGGTCTCATCCAAAGCTGAGGTGGAGCTCTTCTGCAATAGCTCCACGTATCCCACGACATGCCGGAGGGGCGCCCGGAGGTCATGGGAAACTGAGTAGCTGAAGGCCTCCAGCTCTTTGTTGGCCGCCGCAAGCTCTGCCGTACGCTCCACAACCCTCTGCTCCAGTTCCGTATTGAGCTTGCGGATCTCCTCCTCGGCCTTCTTCCTCTCCGTGATGTCCTGGACGGTTCCTACTGATCTAAGAGGCCTACCTTCCTTATCGTAAAATGTTTCACACTGCTCATGGACATATTTGATGCGACCGTCCGGGAGCAAAAGTCTATGATCAATAGAATAGGGGGTCCTGGTCTTTACGGAATTTGTGTAGGCGTCACTCACCATCACCCGGTCTTCGGGATGGATAGCATCCAGAAATGCCTCGTAAGAGGCGCCAAATTTTGTTGGATCAATCTCGAAGATGCGATATATCTCATCCGACCATATTAGTACATTAGTGACAAGGTCCAACTCCCAGTTCCCGACATGGGCTATCCTCTGGGCCTCGGAAAGCCCGGCCTCGCTATTCCTCAAGCTTTCTGTGCCGGCGTCAAGTTCACGGGCCATGCGATTGAAGGATTCGGATAGCGTCCCGATCTCATCTCCGCTCTGGACCGGTATTGTTACCTTTAAGTTCCCGCGGGCAATCTCTTTCGCGGCATTTGAAGCACGGTTAAGAGGAGCTATCACAGCCTTTTGAAATATAAAGAAGAGTACGCCGATAAGTCCTGATACGGCAACAAACAAGGTTATCGCGCCCTTCTTTATCTGGATTAACGGAGCATCTATCTCGCTTTTGTCTACTTCGACCAGGATGGTCCATTTTAATGACGGGATGCACATTGACGAGCCGATAACATCTACCCCTCGATAGTCCTTGTAAAATCCCGTCATCTCCGTGTTTGATTTCAGGCACGCCTCGACTGGAGGAGTCTCCACCTTCTGCTTCAATACCGCTTTCTTTATGAATCTCGATTTGGTGATCATCAGCTTGTCGCTATCTACAACATATGCCTCCATAGTGCGAAGCATCCCTTTAGTCGTGGTTATGGCCCCCATTTCCCGAAAAAAATCGCCGCTTATGACCCTGCCGAGTTCGTCAAGGGAGATGAAGCTCGCGATGACGCCGATGGGCTCTCCGGTATCGCGGTCCTTCAGAGGCGACGCCGCGGAAATAGTGAGCAGGTCTTCAAATCCCGGTATGTTATCGGTAATCATCTTGCCTTTTTTGATATTAATGAAAAACTGCTCCCCTGTTACGTCTTTCCCTATCGACGAAGGGTCTGTGGAGGCGGCGACGATCCCGTTTAAGGTGATTATATAAATGGAGTGTATGGTCTTGTCTAAGGGAAGTTTGTTCCTGACGAGATGTTCGTTAAGGAGAACGACTGCCTTATTCTCCCCCTTGACTATCCTGACCAACTGGTCGCTGATGAATCCGTCGCTGGAAAAGTCCTGCACCCTTCTCCGATTCATCTCCAGAAACTGGTATATGACCTTTTCAAACTCTTCAGCTATCACTGTAAAGTTATTAAAGATAAGCTTTTCCAGATTCTCCTTGTTTGATTTGTATCCGGCAAAGATAGTGATCACTACGGGAAGGAATACGGCTATTACCGCAAGGAACGCCTTGCGGGACAGGGATATGTTCTTTACATACTTCAGAGCAGACCTTCCTCAATCCTTATAAAGACCGTCTTTTCATGGACTACCGGAAGTCTGTCTATCTCATCAAGGGCCTTCCTGACATCTTGTTCTTTAGCCTCATGGGTCATCATGACAATTGGGACTGAGCCGCCGACCTGCCTACCCTTCTGGATCATGGAGGAGATGCTAATGTTGTTCTCACCCAGTATCCCAGATATCTTTGAGAGGACTCCTGGCTTGTCCATGGCAGAGAATCTTATGTAGTAATGGTTTACCGTCTCGGAGATGTCCTTTACCTTTGCATCTTTTATGCACCCTTCACTGCATCCGAGAGGCGGAACCCTCTGATGGCTTTTCTTGATAATGTTTCTTGCTATGTCTGCAATGTCGCTTACAACAGCGCTCCCTGTAGGCATCATCCCTGCCCCCCGGCCATAGAACATGGTGGAGCCAACGGCGTCGCCGGTGACATATATGGCGTTAAAGACACCGTCCACATTGGCCAACATGGCGCTCTCCTTCAACATCGTGGGATGCACCCTGGCCTCTATCTTCCCTTTATCATCCTTAGTTATGGCAAGGAGCTTTATCCTGTACCCAAACTCCCTTGCAAACTCAATATCCAGCGGGGTTATCTTTGATATCCCTTCAGTATATATGTCCTCAAACCTTATCCTTACGCCGTATGCCAGAGAAATAAGGACCGCCAGCTTGTGGGCCGCATCAACTCCTTCAACATCGAAGGTCGGGTCTGCCTCTGCATAACCTTTTTCCTGGGCCTTTTTCAGGACATCTCCAAACTTCTTCCCCTCCGCTGTCATCTTTGTAAGTATATAGTTGGTGGTTCCGTTCACTATCCCGTATATAGATTCGATCCTGTTGGCCACAAGACCCTCTTTCAAAGACCTGATTATCGGGATGCCGCCTCCAACTGATGCCTCAAACCCAATGTCAACGCCCTTCCTGTATGCAGCCCTGAATATTTCATCCCCATGTACCGCAAGTAGCGCCTTGTTTGCGGTCACCACATGCTTCCCTTTATCTATGGCCTTCAGAATAAATTCCTTTGCATAACCGTAACCGCCAATAAGCTCAACGACTATATCTATCTCAGGGTCCTTAAGTATCTCATTTGCGTCCTTTGTAAGGATGGCCGGATCAACATTTATCTCCCTCTGCTTCTCTATATCGTGATCAGCAATCTTTTTAATAACGATGGGAATACCTACTCTCTCCTCAATTAACAAAGAGTTTTCAATGAGTATCTTTGCAGTACCGGTTCCCACTGTCCCAAAACCTACAATCCCAACGTTTATCTTCTTCATATCGCGGCAAACACTCCTGATTATCTAAATTTTATACCAAGTTGCTTTCAAACATCTACTATTGAGTCTAATGAAAGCTTACTTGGTATTATACCTGAGCATTCAAAAGTCTTTATTTGAATGCGAATTGGTATCAATGAGTCGATTCTTGCACATCGGAAGGTTTTTTGTCAACATGATCAGGCCTCATAGCAGAATACATCTCAACCCTGTTCCTTCCATTGTTCTTTGCACGATAAAGGGCCTCATCTGCCATGGCTATGAGCTTATCAATGTCCGTCAAGTTGTCGCCGGCCAACGCTGAACACCCTGCGCTTACTGTTACAAAAATGGCCATAGATTCATCCAACTGGATTTTCATTTCATCGATTCTCTTTCTGAACCTTTCGGCAGCGCCGAAGGCCGCAGCTTCATCGGCCTTAAAGAGGCACATCACAAACTCTTCTCCACCAAATCTCGCCAGTAGCTCACCTTCCCGTTTGTTCTTCAGCATCGTTTCCGCGACTTTTTTCAGGACCAAATCACCAGCCTGGTGGCCATATGTGTCATTGATCTTTTTAAAGAAGTCTATGTCTATCATCAGGCAGGCTATCGAGAGGTCGTTCCTCTTGGCAAGGGCAACTATTGTCCTGGCTGTATCAAAAAAGTGCCTCCTGTTTGGAAGTCCGGTCAGCTCATCGGTTGTGGCAATCCATTCCAGCAATACATTCCTGGCCTTCAGCTCCTCCTGAAGCCTATACATCTTGACAAGGGCTCTTATCCTTGCTATGAGTTCGTCTTTATCAAAAGGTTTGATCACATAGTCACTGGCCCCAATGTTAAACCCCTTTACTTTATCGGAAAACTCCTGCTTGTTGGCCGTGAGCATGATTACAGGGACATCAGAGCCCTTCTCCATTGCCCTTATTGCAGCTACCAGTTTACTCCCGTCTATTACAGGCATCACAACATCAGTAATAATGAAGGTCACCTTGTTTGAGACGAACAATCTTAAGGCCTCAGCTCCGTCGCCAGCCTCAATAATATTGGGAAAGAGGCCGGATTCGACGACAGCGTCCTTTACAACGGCACGGAAATAGGGAGAATCATCGACAATAAGGATGGTCTGCTCGGACATACTGCTTCATCTCCTCTTTTATAAAATCGAAATCGTTATAAATGAACAGGTGAGGTGGCACAACGTTCGGCTGGAAACAATCTCCTCATAACTAAGCGAATAGGGACTACTTTTACATATATAAAACCCATTTGTCAACAGCACACACAAAGCTGGGTCTACGACAAATAAATAGGTAACATTGACATTCTCTTTTTTTTGGCCT
>ERZ1292633.6192-Hain-H41-02um-R1-6192-length-10529-cov-5_pt1 | contig 10529 bp, 4 predicted proteins | sample MGYA00564406_ERZ1292633 | MGnify/ENA primary metagenome ERZ1292633 (study PRJEB36523, sample SAMEA6512639) | groundwater metagenome | collected 2019-01-08 | study: AquaDiva: Metagenomics assemblies of 32 groundwater samples
TTTTTAAAAAAATTTCCTAAAAATTTGAAATTTTCTACTCGAAAGAGTATTCGGCAACAGACCCATAATATTACCAAAAAATATATGACTGACAAAAGAAATTCTGAAAAATCATCTTCTTCAACTTATAATGCTGAATCTATTGTAATACTTGAAGGATTAGAACCTGTACGCAAAAGACCTGGAATGTATATTGGATCAACTTCAGCTACTGGCTTACATCATTTAATTTGGGAAGTCGTTGACAATGGCATTGATGAAGCTATGGCTGGGTTTGCAACAGAAATTAGCACAACCTTATTAAAAGATGGGTTAGTTGAAGTAATAGATAATGGACGCGGTATTCCTGTTGACATTCACAAAACAACAAAAGTCTCTGCGTTAGAAACAGTTTTAACAAAATTACATGCTGGCGGAAAATTTGGAGAAGGTGGCGGATACAAAGTTTCTGGAGGTTTACACGGTGTTGGTGTTTCAGTTGTTAATGCTTTAAGCGAATATTTAAAAGCAGAAATATACCGTGAAGGCAAAGTTTGGATGCAAGAATACCAAAGAGGGAAACCACAAGACAGAGCCAAACCAGTCGGTAATACCAAAAAAACAGGCACAACAATAACCTTTAAAGCTGATCCACAAATTTTTGAAGAATTAGAATATAACTGGGGAAAAATTTTAGACCGTTTACGACAACAAGCTTATTTAACAAAAGGAATTATTATTAAATTAGCTGACAAAAGAGCAGAGCACCGCGCCAAAAATTATACTTTTTACTTTGAAGGCGGAATTAAGGCTTATGTAAAATCTTTAAACCAAAATAGCGCTGTTAAAAATGAAACTATTTTTTATGTTGAAAAAGAAATTAATGACACAAAAATTGAAGTCTCTTTACAATATAACGATGGTTTTAACGAAACTACTTTAGCTTTTGCTAATAATATTATAAATCCAGATGGCGGAACGCATATGGTTGGCTTTCGCACGGCATTGACCAGAACATTAAATAACTATGCTCGCAATCAAAAACTACTCAAAGAAAAAGAAGAAAATTTAACAGGAGAAGATGTTCGAGAAGGTTTAACGGCAATTATTAGCGTTAAATTAACTAATCCTCAATTTGAAGGACAAACTAAAGGCAAATTAGGTAATGCTGAAATAAAAACTTATGTAGAACAAATTTTCGGCGATAGCTTTAATACTTTTTTAGAAGAACATCCAAAAGAAGCTGAGGCTATTATTAGCAAATGTTGTTTATCTGCTCAAGCTAGAATCGCAGCTAGAACTGCCAGAGCTTCTATTTTAAGAAAAGGCGCATTAGAAGGAATGACTTTGCCTGGCAAGTTAGCAGATTGCTCTAGTCGCAAACCTGAAGAAAGCGAGCTTTATATTGTTGAGGGAGATTCTGCTGGTGGCTCAGCCAAACAAGGTCGCAATCGCAGATTTCAAGCAATATTACCTTTACGCGGAAAAATTTTAAATGTTGAACGAGCAAGATTAGATAAGATGTTAGCTAATAATGAAATTAAAAATTTAGTAATCGCCTTAGGCACCAATATTGATGATCAATTTGATTTATCAAAATTACGATATCACCGTATTATTATTATGACCGATGCTGATGTTGATGGCGCTCATATCAGGACTCTACTTTTAACATTATTTTTCAGACATTTTGGTCCAATGGTTCTAAACGGGAACCTCTACGTTGCGCAACCGCCTCTTTATCAATTAAAAAAAGGAACAACAATAAAATATGCCTATACTGACGAAGAAAAAGAAAATATCATCAAAGAAATGGGCGGAATAACTGAAGAAATTATTGAAACTACCGAAGAAGAAGAATCGGAAATAACAGAAAACTCATCATTCGAAGACTCAATAGATGAAGAAGCAACAGAAGAAATAAACAAAACTGAAACAAAGCAAACAAAAACAAAAGCTCCTAGTCGCATTATGATTCAACGCTACAAAGGTTTAGGAGAAATGAATCCTACGCAACTTTGGGAAACAACAATGAATCCTGCAACTCGTGTTATGAAACAAGTTAATGTTGAAGACGCTGTTGCTGCCAATGAAATTTTTGAAATATTAATGGGCGGAGATGTAGCTCCTCGCAAACATTTTATTCAAACTCACGCTAAAAAAGTAGAAAATTTGGATATATAATATTACAATTAAAACTATTTTTTCTCTTTTATTTTATCTCTTACTTCTCTTATAAATTCCTCTTTACCAACTTCTCTAGTAGTTTTCTCTCCCCTGTCACGCACAGACAATTTATCAGATCCAATTTCTCTGTCTCCAATTACCAACATATAAGGAGCTTTTTCAGCAACAGCTTTTCTTATTTTATTTCCAACTGTTTCATCTAATTCATCAACTTCTACTCTAATATCATTTTGTTTAAATTCAATAGCTAGTTTTTTACAAAATTCAATATGAGTTGCGCCAACAGAAATTATTTTAACTTGCACAGGCGACAACCAAATAGGAAAAGCCCCTGCATAATGTTCAATTAAAATTCCAGTAAATCTTTCAATACTTCCAAAAATAGCAGCGTGAATCATAACAGGCGTTTTCTTTTTTCCATCATTATCTATGTATTCTATTTTAAATCTTTGTGGCAATTGAAAATCAAGTTGAATTGTTGCTAATTGCCAAGATCGCCCAAGAGAATCTTTAATATTAATATCAATTTTTGGTCCATAAAATGCCCCATCTTTTTCTTTAATATCATATTTAATATTTTCATTTTTTAACGCATTTTCTAAATCTTTTTCTGCTTCATCCCAATCTTTAATTTCCCCCATTGAATCTTCTGGTCGAGTAGAAAGATAAAATTTTGGTTCAATTTTAAAATAAGAGAAATATTCTTTAGCCATTTTAAGAAGTGTTGCAATTTCCTTTTCTATTTGATTTTTAATAAGAAAAATATGAGAATCATCCTGCGTAATATGACGAACTCTAAAAAGTCCATTAAGCTCTCCTGATTTTTCATTACGCATTACTCTTCCAATTTCTGTATAACGAATAGGCAATTCTTTATAAGATCTTTGTTTTTCTTGATAAATTTTTATATTAAATGGGCAATCCATTGGTTTAATTACATATGTTTCACTTTCCGTTTCAAAATGAAACATACTATCTTGATAATGATCCCAATGTCCAGAAATTTCCCAAAGAATTTGTTTAGCTAAAATTGGAGTTTGAATTTCTTCATAATTATATTTTTTTCGTAATTTTTTTCCAAGCGCTTCTAACTCATTCCAAATAATCATTCCTTTTGGGTGCCAAAAACACGCCCCAGGAGCTTCAGAATGAAAAGAAAATAAATCTAATTCTTTACCTATTTTTTTATGATCTCGTTTTTCAGCCTCCTCTATCATCTTCAAATAATTATCAAGTTCTGTTTTATTATTAAACGCCAATCCATAAATTCTAATCAACATTTTATTTTTCTCATCGCCACGCCAATAAGCGCCAGCTAATTTCTCCAATTTAAAACTATTTAATTGTACTTGCCCGCTAGATTTAATATGAGGACCACGGCACAAATCTTCAAACTCTCCTAATTTATAATAACTTACTGTTGTTTCACCTTGCTTTTTAAATTCGCCTATTAATTCTTGTTTATAAATTTGTCCATTTTTTTCCTCTCGCGCCAAAGCTTCATCAATTGTCATCTCTAATTTTTCAAACAACAAATTAGCCTTAATAATTTTTTTCATCTCATCTTCTATTTTTAATAAATCACTTTCACTAATTTTCATTTCACCATAATCTATATCATAATAAAAACCATTATCAACGGCTGGCCCAATAGCAAATTTTGCCTTAGGATATAATTTAAAAATCGCTTTTGCCATTATATGCGACAAAGAATGACGAATTATCTCTAATTTACTACTTTTTTCTTCTGACATAAATTTTATCTAATTTACTTTGTTATAAATTTTATCTAATTTGATATTATAACAAAATCAGACTATTTGCAATGCAACTAGCCTGATGGGTCTGTTGCCGAATACGGTATTCGACAACAGACCCCTGATTCTTAAAATACACAACTCAACAAATCTACCTTTTTACTTCTACTTTTATCCTATCAACTAAATTAGGTACTTTTTTAATAAATGATGGAGAGAATTTTATTTCATAACCTGCTATTTCTGGAATACTACCTAAATATTGATTTAATTGTTCGTTAGTTAAGCCCAACAATTTTTTTCTATCAATGATCTCTGCGTTTTTCTTTAAAACCATTTTACCTGTAAAAGAAATATTAGTAATTGCAGTGCCTTGCTTTAAATCAAAACTACTTAAATGATAAACAATATTTTTTTTACTAAAATTTGCCAATTCCTTATCATTAGGCAAGTCAGACGCTAACTTTTGTTTTGCTAACTGAAAAACTTTTTCATCAGCAAAAGCTACCACGGTTACCATAGCTTTTATGCTTAAAGTAAACTCTTTTTTTTCATCTCCAACTTTACTATCCAATTGTTGAGCAATAGAATTGTTATCTATTTCATAAATTACCTGATCATAATCTTTAAAATCATTATTAACCTGCTCTTTTGTTTTAGCTATTAAAACTATTTTTAAATCATTTACGGCCTGATCAATATCACTTTGCTGAATAGTTGTTTTAACCTTTTCTTTATACTCCATTGCCACGGCGCTTTTACCATAAATTTTATCTTGCATTCCTGCCCACAATCCTGGAATAGTAAACTTAGTAGGACCAATAGCCATTTCTCTGCTAGGCTCATCTGCATAAACTTCAGCTTCAACTTGCCCACCAGCAGGCGCAATAACTGTATTTTTTATTCTAAATAATTTATTATCAGAGCTAAGTAATCTAGTGGTAGCCATCAACGGCTGATCTTTATTATAATCATTAACAATCGTTACTTTTCCAATAACTTCTTGTCCCAAAACTTCTTTATTACTTGCCTGATATGTTTTAGACTCTTTTACTTCAACCTGTTTTACCATCCCTAAAATTACGCTACTATTTAAAACAGGATTTTTTTGTTGATCATAAACATCCAATGTCAAACTATTACTGGCATCTTCTTGATTAGGAATTAAAACGATTGACACATTAACAAATAAAAAATAAAAAATTATTGCAACTAATAATATTGTTAAAAATATAAAACTGACAGCAATTTTTTTATAAATATTAATTGGCTTATTTTTTTTACTATCATTAATTTTAGTAGCATGCGATAATTTACCATGAGATGCAATAGGATGAGAAATTATTTTATCATCAAAAATATCCTCTAGCTCATCTTTTACTTCACTAGAAATAGCGCTCCTTTGTTTTATAACAGCATTAGGCTTTATTTTTTCAACAACTTCAATAGAATCTTCCTCTAAAAACTGCTCCGCTTCTGGTGAAACTATTTTATTAAAATTTCTAACATGAATTACTTTACTCTTACTTTTTAACTTTTCGCTTTTTACTTTTGCCTTTTCACTTTTAACTTCCAATTTTTGACTTTTAACTTTTGACTTTTCGCTTTTGACTTTTGACTTTTTAGACTTTCCTAATTTTTTAACTACAATTTTTTTAACTGTAGCTTTAGATAACTGGCTAGCCTCCTCCATATTTTTAAAATTAAAAATTAATTTTCTTAATAATTTTATTTTACCAATTTTTATTTTTTCTGTCCAATTATTTTAATGGGTCTGTCGCCGGATACTCTTTCGAGTATAAAATTTCAAATTTTTAGGAAATTTTTTTAAAAAGTTTTAAGGGAATATAGTTATATTAGCGAAAAAGTTTTTGACAAAATTTACAAAAATTTGGAATTTTATACCGAATACGGTATTCGGCGACAGACCCTTAATAGCTCAATAAACTATTAATAGCTTTAATTAAAGACTGGTCATAAATAACTGCAAAATCTGTTTCTATTAGATCAAATTTATTTGGTAAAGTTTGAGATTTAATTTTGAAATAGACTTTTTTATCACCATTATATTTAATTAACAAATCCTTTAGCTTTGTTAAAATTGCTGGATTTATTTTACTATCTAACAAAACATATAATTTATTTTTATCAAATTGTAAATAATTTGCATTTACTTTATTAACAAGATTTTCTTGTTTAATAATTGTTGTGGCTAAAACTTGAGTTGAAGCTTTAGCTAAAACCGAAGTTGCTGCTGAACGTTTTTCAAATGATTTATCAGGAATACTAACATCAGCATCCTTAATAAATTTATCTATTTTTTCCGCAGCATTATCAATAACTACTTCAACAACACGATTGCATAGAAATTTTACCTGCTGATCCTTGTTTGATAATTTACCCTGACAAATAACAACCTTACCTTCTTGCCAAATATCAACATTTTCTTTTAATAAACTAGGAAAAACCAAAGATTCAATAACGCCAGTTGAATCTTCAATCTTTACAAAAAGCATTGGTTCATTAGAACGAGTAATTATTTTTTGAATTTTAATAATGATTCCAGCAATAATAATTTGACGAGCAGATAAATTCTTTCCCATTTTAGCAATAGGCAAAATTAAATCTCTATTAATCAAAGATTCATATTCCAAAAAAGGATGTCCAGTAATATACAACCCTAGTAATTCTTTTTCCCAAGTTAATTTTTCCGATTGTTTAACAGGCTCAGCGCTTTCTAATTTTATTTTATTATTTAAAAGACTAGGAATTTCACCAAATAGACTTGCTTGTCCATTGTTTTTTATTTTACTGGTTTCACGATTAAATTCCAACATACTTTCAACATTTTTCAAAAGCTGACCACGTTCACCAAATTGATCAAGACCACCGCACTTAATCAAACTTTCCAATGATTTTTTATTCAAATCTTTATCACAAATTCTTTCCAAAAAATCAGACAAATCTTTAAATACTCCATTATTTTTACGCTCCTCAATTATTACTTCAGCAATATGATCGCCAATATTTTTAACAGCTTTTAATCCAAACCGTATAGTCTTCGGCATTCCTGTTTCTAAAGCTACCGCTGTAAAAGATTCAAAAGACTGATTAATATCAGGCGATAAAACATCTATCCCCATATGACGACATTCCTCAATCTCAATAGCAATACGATCAATATTTTGCTGATCAGCAGTTAACAACGCTGCCATAAATTCTGTCGGCCATTTAGATTTTAAATAAGCTGTTTGATAACCAATTAAAGCATAACAAGCTGCGTGACTACGATTAAAACCATAACCAGCAAAAGGTTCAATAAAAGAAAAAATCTTTTCTGCTAATTGGCTAGCAATACCATTTTTTACACATCCATCAATAAACTTTTCTTTTTGTTCAGCAAGCAATTTTACAATTTTTTTACCGACAGCTTTTCGCAAAACATCAGCTTCTGTCATAGTAAAACCAGCCAAATCTCGAACAATCTGCATTACTTGCTCTTGATAAATAGCCACGCCATAAGTCTTTATTAAAATTGGCTCAAGCTTAACATGCAAATAAATAGGTTTTTTCTTTTCGTGCTTTCCTGCAATATAATCAGGAATCCATTCCATCGGACCTGGACGATAAAGCGCAACCATAGCAATAATATCCTCAAATTCTGTTGGCTTTAACTCATGCAAATAACGTTTCATCCCACTAGATTCGAATTGAAAAACACCAGTAGTTTCACCTTTCTGAAATAATTTATAAGTTGGTTTGTCATCCAATGGGATTTTATTAACATCAATTTCTAAACTTCTAGTATTTTTAATAATTTTAATTGCAGACTCAATAATAGTTAAATTTTTCAAACCCAAAAAATCCATTTTTAATAACCCCAAATCTTCAACAGGATGAAGCGAATATTGAGAAACAATAGTTCTGTCTGATGACGAGGCGTACTGCAAAGGCACATACTCTGTTAAAGGATCTTTTGTAATAATTACCCCACAGGCATGAGTAGAAGCATGTCGCGCAACACCTTCCAAACGTTTTGCGTAATTAATAATTTTTTTAGCAGCATCTTCATTTTTATAAATATTTTTAAACTCCGTTGCCTCTTCTAGCGCTTGATCTATTTTACACAACGGCGGAATCATCTTAGCTAGTTTGTCACAATAATCATACGGATAGTTAAGAACTCTACCAACATCTCTTACAGCAGCTCTGGCAGCCATAGTACCAAAAGTAATAATTTGAGCTACATGATCTTTGCCATATTTTTCTTCAACATAACGAATAACTTCTTCACGTCTAATATCGGCAAAATCCATATCAATATCAGGCATAGAAACTCTGTCAGGATTAAGAAAACGTTCAAACAATAAATCATATTTTAAAGGATCTATATTCGTAATATTTACCAAATAACAAACTAGCGAACCTGCTGCTGAACCACGACCAGGACCAACAACGATCTTGCTATTTTTTGCCCAATTAACAAAATCTGCAACTATTAAAAAATACGAAGACCAACCCATTTTTCTAATAACAGACAATTCATAATCCATTCGTTGTCTAATAACTTCTTCAACATGTTGATAGTCACAACCATAACGCTCTATCAGTCCCCTTTTACTCCATTCTGTCAAAAAACTATCACAATCATAACCATCTGGAACAGAAAAATAAGGCAATTGTATTTCATTTAATTTAATTTCCAAATTACATTGCTCAGCAATTTTTACTGTATTAGAAATCGCCTCAGGAGTGTCTTTAAAAATTTCGAACATTTCTTTACTACTACGAAAAGCAAAATTTTCACCAACCATAGTTAAACGATCTCTGTCTTCTTTTTTCTTTTTAGTTTGCAAACACAATAAAATATCCTGCGCTTCATCATCATCTTTATCTAAATAATGAACATCATTTGTAGCTACTAACGGAATGTCTAACTTTTTACTAAATTCTATTAATCGCTGATTAACATTAATTTGCTCAGGATAATTTGGATGATGCTGTAATTCTAAATAAAAATTATCACTACCAAAAAGTTCCTTATACTCCAATAATCTTTTTTCACATTTATCTAATTTGTTAGCCTGTATCAATCTTGGTATTTCACCTGCCAAACAAGCTGTCAAAGCTATTAATCCGTCTTTATATTTAGTCAAAATTTCCCAATCAATTCTAGGTTTATAATAAAAACCTTCGAGATGAGCAAGCGTTGTTAATTTTATTAAATTTTTATAGCCAACAATATCTTTGGCTAAGAGTATCAAATGATAGTTTCTTTCTTCTGTTCTACTGTTTTTTTCTAAACGAGAACCTGATGTTAAATACATTTCCACTCCAATAATCGGCTTAATCCCGGCTTTTTTGCATTTTTGATAAAATTCAATAACCCCATACATTGTGCCATGATCAGTTAAAACAGCGCAAGTTGCGCCATCTTCTTTTGCAGTTTGCACCAAATCATCGGGCTTAATTAAACCATCTAAAAGTGAATAATGAGAATGAGTATGCAAATGAACAAATTTCATAATTTATAGTTTGTATTTTATATTTTTTTCAACTTAGCAACCATTTCTGCTAGTTCTTCTTCACTATAAAAAGTAATAACAATCTGTCCGCCTTTACCTTTTCGCTTAACTTCAGCTCTTGTGCTAAAAAATTCTCTAAAAACAAACTCTTTGTCTTTATCAGCATAATTAATTTTAATTCTAGCCTGTTTAGTTCCTCCCATATGCCGTGTTTCTAAAGAAGTATCTTCAATTGTTAAATTATTATGCAATATTTTTTTAAATAAAATTAATTGTTTTACTTCACTATCTAAACCAACAATTACTTTTGCATGACCTTCAGAAATTTTTCCTTCCATCAAAGCTTGCTGAATTTCTTCTGGAAGATAAAGTAGCCGCAATGCATTTGCTATCGCTGGCCTAGATTTATTAACTCGTGAAGCCACTTCTTCCTGACTTAAATTAAATTCATCAATTAACTTACGATAAGCCAAAGCCATTTCAATTGAATTAAGATTTTCTCGCTGTACATTTTCTATCAAAGCAATTTCCAATTTTTCTTGTTCATCAACTTGCCTAATAATAACTGGCACGCTAGCCAAATTTAATATTTTAGCAGATCGCAAACGACGTTCACCAGCAATTAACTCATAACCATCATCCTTTTTTGTAACAATTAAAGGCTGGATAATTCCATACTGTCTAATAGATTCAACCAATTCCTGCAACTCCTGTTCAGCAAAATTTTTTCTAGGCTGCAATGGATTAACTTTGATTTCAACAGGTTTTATATTAAAAATTCTATTTTTATCTAATTCTGTTGTCAATTCAACTACTGCATCACCAGAAGAAATAGCAATTTTTTTTACTTTTTTCGGAATAAGAGAGCTTAATCCACGACCAAGACCATTGTTCATATTATTATAATTAAAAAGTTATTTTATTATCGCTTTTAGTGGGTCTGTCACCGAATACCGTATTCTGCAACAAATTCAGTATAACAAATTTTTTTATTTTTTTCTATGTTTTTCATATAAAGGGTCTGTTGCCGAATACTCTTTCGAGTAGAAAATTTCAAATTTTTAGGAAATTTTTTCAAAAA
>ERZ1292633.6194-Hain-H41-02um-R1-6194-length-10526-cov-19_pt1 | contig 10526 bp, 12 predicted proteins | sample MGYA00564406_ERZ1292633 | MGnify/ENA primary metagenome ERZ1292633 (study PRJEB36523, sample SAMEA6512639) | groundwater metagenome | collected 2019-01-08 | study: AquaDiva: Metagenomics assemblies of 32 groundwater samples
CATCCTTCACCTTTGAAGAAAGCATCATTGCGAGCGCTTTGTTTTTTTGTTTTTTATTGATCTTGAGGGAATAATTCCGATCGTTGCGGGGACCAAAACTAACGCCGCCGCCCTTCCATAACGGAGACCTAATGGATCCGTGTCGCGCGCGCCCGGTGCCTTTTTGCCGCCACGGCTTCTTCCCGCCTCCGGAAACTTCGCTTCGGTCTTTCGTATGAGCAATAACTTTGCGCGCATTACCAAGCTGCACCCGCATTACCTGATGCACCACACTGTTTTTAAACGGCACGCAAAATACACGATCAGGAAGATCGTACGTTCCCAGCTTTTCTCCTTGTTGATTGTATACCGCTGTTTCCATGCAAATGTATTATGCCTTGATCTCAAGCAATGTTCCCCGTCTTCCGGGAACGGCTCCTGTTACCGCTAATATATTATGTTCCGCGTCGATCTTTGCAACCGTAAGCCCTTTCACCGTTTTTCTCTCCCCACCCATTCTCCCCGCCATACGCGTCCCTTTCAGCACCCGTTGCGGCCATGTCGATCCGATGGATCCCGGTTCGCGCTCACTGTGTTTTTGCCCGTGCGATGCTCTGCCGCCCCCGAAATGATGGCGCTTCACAACGCCTTGAAATCCTTTTCCTTTGCTTATGCCGGAAACGCGTATCGCGTCCCCTTCCGCGAACATAGACACACCAATTGCATCCCCCACCTTCTTATCTGTCGTTTCTTGTACGCGATATTCTTTCAATACGGCAAACATGCCGAGATCGCGCGCATGCCCTTTTTCAGGTTTATTTGTTTTATTTTTCTTGCCAAACCCGAGCTGTACCGCGGCGTATCCATCACACTCCTTTGTGCGAATCTGGGTAACAACGCACGGTGGTACGTCAATAAGCGTCACCGCAATAGCGGCGCCCTTGTCGTCGAATATCTGTGTCATCCCGATTTTACTTCCCAATAAAAACTTCATAATTTTTTCACGAAAAATGGGCTTTCATGTTAGCCCATTGTCACGACTCGGCTATCGCCTCGCTGGACTGCTGTTTGTTGCCAATCGCTACGCTCTTGGACAAACAGGGAGCCACGACTACGCTATCGCCTCGCTGGACTGCTGTTTGTTGCCAATCGCTACGCTCTTGGACAAACAGGGAGCATAAAAACTCAGACTCAATACTACGCTTCAGTTGTAATGGCAAATGCTTCTCATTTACATTACACATCGTTCCGCGACACCAAAGTGGCGCGGAAGCATGTATAATCTAAACCATCTTGATTTCGATGTCTACCCCTGCAGGCAGGTTTAAATTCGTAAGAGCATCGATGGTTTTCGGGGTTGGCTCGCCGATGTCGATCAGGCGCTTATGCACGCGCATCTCAAAATGCTCACCCGAGCTTTTGTGTACGAACGTCGAACGATTCACCGCGTACTTTTTGATCTCGGTCGGCAAGGGAATTGGCCCAAATACCGAAACGCCCTGCCGTTCAGCCGCCTCCACGATCTGGCGCGCGCTGTTATCGATGATCTTATTATCGTACGCTTTGATCTTGATCCTTAATTTTTGCGCGACCGCTTCTTTTACTGCCATACCCCGTATGTGATGCTTACGCGATGATCGAAATCACCACGCCCGCACCAACTGTCTTACCGCCTTCGCGGATCGCAAACCGCTGCTTTTCTTCAAGCGCGATCGGCGCAATTAATTTAACCTTGACTTTCACCGTGTCTCCCGGCATTACCATTTCAGCGCCCTCCGGCAGAGTCACATCGCCCGTTACGTCCGTGGTCCTGATGTAAAATTGCGGCTTATATCCTTTGAAGAACGGCGTGTGCCTTCCTCCCTCTTCTTTCGTAAGCACATACACCTCTGCTTCAAATTCGGTATGCGGAGTAACCGAACCCGGCTTCACGATAACCTGGCCGCGCTCTACGTCTTCTTTCTTAACGCCGCGAAGCAACACGCCCGCGTTATCGCCGGCCATCGCTTCATCAAGCGATTTATTGAACATTTCAATACCGGTGATCACCGTTTTCATGTTTGGACGCAAACCGACGATCTCCACTTCATCGTTCACTTTTCCCCGTCCGCGCTCTACTCTTCCCGTTACCACGGTACCGCGGCCTTCAATAGAGAAGATATCTTCGATCGGCATCAAGAACGGCTTATCGAGATCGCGCACAGGATCCGGGATATACTCATCCATGGTCTGTACGAGTTGAACCACCTTCTTTACCCACTCGTCATCTTTTGAAGTTGCTTGGAGCGCCTTAAGACCGGAACCGCGGATGATCGGCGTATTCGCTCCGTCATATTTATACTTCGTGAGAAGCTCTCTGATCTCCTCTTCCACGAGATCAATAAGTTCAGGATCATCAACCATATCGATCTTATTGAGGAATACGATCAATCGCGGCACGCCTACTTGGTGCGCGAGCAAAATGTGTTCGCGAGTCTGGGGCATCGGACCGTCTGATGCCGCCACAACCAACACCGCGCCGTCCATCTGCGCCGCTCCGGTAATCATGTTTTTAATATAGTCCGCATGGCCCGGCGCATCGATATGCGCATAATGCCGCTTGTCTGATTCATACTCAGAATGATGCAGCGCGATCGTAATACCGCGCGCTTTTTCTTCCGGTGCCGCATCGATCTGGTCGATGCTCTCCAGTCTTACCTTATGCCCTGTAAGGTTGAGAGAGTGGAGAATTGCCGCGGTCAACGTGGTCTTCCCGTGGTCGACATGACCGATGGTTCCGACGTTCACATGCGGTTTTGTACGCTCAAATTTCTCTGCCATAGATTATTTAATTAATAAGTTATAATAAATACAAAAAGCCCTAAAAACGAATAGAGGCATTGTAAGGAAAGATACGGGTTTCGTCAACCCCTCGGGTAAACTCAGGGTTGGCCCAGATAATGCTGAGCGCAGTCGAAGCGTCCCCCCCCTAAAACGGCAAATCCTCCAAATGGATACCTCTTTCTCTGGCGTTTTCCGTAAAAGGCGTTTTTTCTTCCTGTTCTCGGTCAAGCGAATTGAGGAGCACCCTGACCTCTTCTTCCTCCACACCCACACAATCATGCGGTGATGCGCCCATATCGTAATCGATCAATTTCTGGATAACAGTCGCGTCATCAAGCTGTTGCTGGCGCGGATCTGCCCACATGCGCACCCCCTCGATCTTTTTTGCCTTCATGCTTTCCTTATACTCCTCAAACGGCACGACAACATACGCGGGCTTTCCGTCCTCCATCACCACCACGCCTTTCGTGATCGACTTTAGTATCTTGGAAATGTCATCGTACATATCCGTAGTTTATTTTATCTTTCCCGCAATAATGTCTTCCGCGATATTCTTCGGAACCTCGTCATAATGCGAAAATTCCATGGAAAACGAAGCTCTTCCTTCCGTCATGGAGCGGATTTGCGTAGAATACCCGAACATTTTTGCCAAAGGCACCATCGCAGTAATGACCTTGATGTTGCCGCGGTCATCAATGCTTTCTATTTTTCCGCGTTTTGAATTCAGATCCCCTGTCACATCGCCCATGAATTGCGGAGGGGTTATTGCCACCACCTTCATGATCGGCTCTAAGATAACCGGATCAGCGCGCCGTACGCACTCCTGAAACGCCATGGAACCCGCGATCTTGAACGCGGCCTCGGACGAATCGACTTCATGATATGAACCGTCATAAATAATCGCTCTGACGTCCTTAATCGGATATCCGGCAAGCACGCCTTTATCAAGCGCTTCTTTCACGCCCTTCTCAACTGCAGGTACAAACTCCTGAGGAACCACGCCTCCCTTCAGCTCGCTTTCAAATTCAAATCCTGCGCCTCGTTCTCGGGGCTCTACGCGCAAGCGCACATGGCCATACTGACCTCTTCCGCCGCTTTGCTTGATATACTTCCCTTCCGCTTCAGCCATCTTTCTGATGGTTTCCCGATAGGCCACCTGCGGCGTGCCCACGTTCGCGCTCACACCGAACTCGCGGAACATACGGTCCACAATGATCTCTAAGTGAAGCTCGCCCATGCCAGAAATAATGGTTTCCGCGGTTTCTTGGTCAACGCGGATACGGAAAGTCGGATCCTCTTCGCCAAGCCGGCGAAGCGCAAGACCCATTTTCTCCTGATCTGCTTTTGTTTTTGGCTCAATACGGATCGAAATAACCGGCTCGGGAAAAGTAATGCGCTCCAAAATAATCGGATTGTCCTCATCGCACAGCGTATCGCCGGTGGTGGTGCCTTTCAACCCGACCGCGGCGGCGATCTCTCCCGCAAAGATCTGGTCTACTTCTTCACGCTGGTTTGCATGCAGGCGAAGAATGCGGCTGATGCGCTCTTTTTCTCCTTTTGTAGAATTATATACGTATGACCCTTTGGTAAGCGTTCCGGAATAAATACGGAAGAACGCAAGCGAACCCACGAATGGATCGGTCGCGATCTTAAACGCAAGCGCCGAAAACGGCTCCGCATCGTTTGGACTTCGTGTGATTTCCTGTTCGGTATTAGGATCAATGCCGGTCACCGAACCGCGGTCAAGCGGCGACGGTAAATAATCAATGACCGCATCAAGCACCAATTGTACTCCTTTATTTTTAAGCGCCGTACCGCACAACACGGGATTGATAGTTCCCGCAATGGTCAGCCGCCTGATTATTACCTTAAGCTCGGCAACAGAAAACACTTCCCCTGCAAGATATTTTTCCATGACCGCGTCGTCTGCCGATTCCGATGCAATGATATCGATCATTTCCTCGCGATATTTTTTTGCGCGTTCTTTTTCCGCATCGGGAATTTCCTGTATAATAGTAAGAACCTCTCCGTGGTCGCCCGAAAACGTAATGAATTTTTCCGTAAGCAGATCGATCACGCCTGCAAAATTTTCTTCTTCGCCGACAGGGATCTGGGTAGGTACCGCTTTAGGGTTCAGCCGCTCCCGAATGGATGCAATGTCCTTTTCCCATCGCGCACCGGTGCGATCGAGCTTATTGATAAAACAAATGCGCGGCACTTTATATTTGTCCGCCTGATGCCATACGGTTTCCGACTGCGGCTCCACGCCCGCTACCCCGTCAAACACCACAACGCCTCCGTCAAGCACGCGGAGCGAGCGCTCCACTTCAACGGTAAAGTCAACGTGTCCCGGCGTATCGATCAAATTGATGCGGTGCTCAAACTCTTTATTTCCTTTTTGATACGTGGGGATCCAAAAACAGGTCGTTGCCGCCGCGGTGATAGTGATCCCGCGCTCTCGTTCTTGTTCCATCCAATCCATGACCGCGGCGCCCTCATGCACTTCGCCGATCTTATGCGAAACGCCCGTGTAAAAAAGAACGCGCTCAGACACCGTGGTCTTCCCCGCGTCAATGTGCGCAATGATGCCGATATCTCGTACCTTTTCTAGCGGATATGCTCGTGACATAAATAAGTTAAAAGTCTGTAAAGTCTATAAAGTCCTTAAAGCTAAAAGTAAAATCCTCCCCGCTTTACAGGCTTTGCGGCTGTTTTTTACCAGCTGAAATGCGCAAATGCCTTATTGGCTTCTGCCATTCTATGAGTGTCCATCTTCTTCTTCACGGCGGCGCCTTCATTCTTTGCCGCGAGCATGATCTCCTCTGCAAGCTTTAATGCCATCGGCTTTCCTTTCTTCGCGGTTGCCGCGGCAATAAGCCAACGAAACGCAAGCGCCAGTCGGCGCTCTCCCCGCACTTCGCGAGGAACCTGATAATTCGCTCCGCCCATTCTTTTTGACTTCAGCTCCACGAGCGGAGAAATATTTCTGATCGCCGTATCAAAAAACTCCATGGGATCCTTTTTTGTTGTTTCTTTTATATTTTCAAGCGCGCCATAAACAACCTTCTCGGCAATCGTCTTTTTGCCCGCTTTCATCACAATATTGATGAATTTCGCAACCACCGGATTGTTATACAGATAATCCGGCTCTATTTCCCTTTTATATTTTTGTTTTTTCCTCATTTTTTCCTTATTTCCTTATTATGCTTTTTTTGCCACCTTCGCTCCGTACTTTGATCTCCCTCGTTTCCTGTTTTCAACGCCGGACGCATCAAGTACGCCGCGCACCACATGATAGCGCACGCCCGGAAGGTCTTTCACTCTTCCGCCGCGGATAACCACCACCGAGTGTTCTTGCAGGCTGTGCCCTTCTCCGCCGATATATGCCGTTACTTCCTGTCCGTTGGTCAACCGCACTCTCGCAACCTTTCGAAGCGCTGAGTTCGGTTTCTTCGGCGTAATGGTTTTTACCACGATACACACTCCCCGCTTGAACGGAGAATTATAATCCTTCGGCCTGTTTTGAATAACGTTAAAGCTCGTCCCCAATGCAGGAGACTTTGATTTGCCTGAAACCTTCTTTCTTCGATTTCGCACCAATTGATTAATAGTCGGCATAGGTTTCTTATAATAAAGCGCGCAATGCGCGCATATAAAAAGTATCAAATCTACATGGAAAAGTCAACCCCGTTACAATCTTATATGAGGAATTCTCTCTCAATGTACATAAGCCGTAAGGCGGCTTCGCCTTGGCGCTCTATAAAAAGAAAGTCATCGACGAGATTGTAATGGGGGTCAACCCCGCCTCAAAAAAGAAATTAAAATGAGGTACCCGAAAATAGGCGGAAAAGAACTCCAATGATGGGCGTAAGAAATTGAAAACCGAAGAAAATAAAAACAAGAAGGATAAGCATGCCGTTCTGCTCCAAAAACCGTTCTATTGCCGCATGCTTGTTCCCCAGCACGGCAAACAGCAGTTTTGACCCGTCCAGCGGAGGGATGGGCACGAGGTTGAACACTCCAAGCAATATATTGATGTATATAATGATCGAAAGCGCCATCGCAAACGCATCAGGAAGGGATATGGTGCGCAACACCATGCCAAGCACGAACGCGACGGAAAAATTCGCAATCGGTCCTGCTATAGCAATATACGCCGCGCCGCGCTTTGGGTCGCGCAAAAATAAGGGGTTATACGGTACCGGCTTCGCCCAACCGAACAGGAAATTTCCCCCGCTTCCAAAATAGGTCATTAGCGGAAATAAAAAAGAGCCGAATACCTCAAGATGCTTGAGCGGGTTAAGCGTCAGCCGGCCGAGATTTTTTGCGGTAGGATCGCCGAGATAATTTGCCATCGCGCCGTGCGATACCTCATGGATCACCGCAGAGAAGATAAGTACCGTTATTTGAAATAGCGCAAGTTGAAAATCCATAATGTCCTACTATACCAAACTCTTGCCTTATGTGAAAGAGTATGCTACACTCCAGCCGTAAAGTTTTTATACAAATCTATGCCACGATCATGTAATGTGTGCGGAAAAACATCAGCATTATCTACCGTTCTCAGAAAACTGAGAGGTAAATTCAACCCGACCTGCAAACAACGCAAATACCCGAACATCCAGTGGGCGGTCATCAACAGCGCCCGCGTTCGCGCATGCACGCAATGCATCAGGACATCGAACAAAGCAACTAAATAATATTCTTCTCACAACCCCCGCCTATGGCGGGGGTTGTGTTTTAGTGGCATAATGACAACATTATTTTACGGGCCATCGTATAGTGGTAGTACGCAAGGCTGGGGGTCTTGTAGTCTGGGTCCGATTCCCAGTGGCCCGACCATTCGACTTCGGCCTTCAATAAACTCAGGCCTCCGCTCATGGTCTTCGACCGGTTTCATTTGAATAAATCACTTAAATCGCTAAAAGAAGTCGAATGCCCTGAGCTTGTCGAAGGGACATTTTTCAAAACAAAATAAAACAGCATGGCATCTCAAAAACAAAATTCTCCGTCCGCCACAACGGCGAATCAGAGAATTTCTGGCTCTGCATGCGGGAGGCTCGGACTTAAGCTAGCGTCCACGTGGGTACCCGCAGATATGAATTCCGGACGAACCAGCAATTCACATCAATGTAAGGTTCCCAAGAACAATTATTTGACCTTAAGTCGTTGCCTGCCCCTGTAGAGCTATTAGCATTATACTCCTTCTTTTAAGGAAAAGCAAGTAAAACATCTTACTCACTTTGCATTACAAAGCGTCAGATTCGAGGCGCGCCGAGCATTGAAGCTGAACCCTGCTATGCTATCGCTTCGCTGGACTGCTGTTTGTTACCAATCACTTCGCTCTTGGACAAACAGGGAGGCTGTACTGTGCAGTACAGCGAAGCAAGACGCGGAGGCGGAACGAAGAAGATGATGTTTTGTAATGTAAAGTTACTCGTGGAGGGTCAATTTCGTATAGCTGGGAGTGTGTTTTACGAGCTCTTCGGGCTTGAACCAAATAGCGATCTCCACAACCGCCTCTTCGGGCGTTGCGGACGCGTGGATAAGGTTAAATACGCCTATTTTTCTTTCATCGGCAAACCGATATGAGATATGCGCGTAGTCGCCGCGGATGGTTCCCGGGGCGGCGGATTTCGGTTCGGTAGCGCCGATCATTTTGCGCACCACTTCAACACCATCAATGCCTTCAAGCACCATCGCCACGATGGGCCCCGAAGTGAGCATCTCGATCATCATCGTGCGCACGTGTTCCCCGCGGCGCTTTGCGAGGTCTTCGGTGTAGTGCTGGGAAGCCGTATCTTTTTCAGACACGAGTAATTTCATACCGACCATCTTCATGCCCACCCGCTCAAACCGCGTAAGGATCTCACCGACGATACCGCGATCAAGCGCATCGGGCTTTAAAATAACAAGTGTTCGTTCGTTTGTTTTTGGCATACTATTTTTATTAATGCTCGAAAAATAGCACATCGCAAGCGAAAGTACAAGCCACGCCAGAGTGAACCAAGTCGGTCCCAAAATTTCGCATATGCGAAATTTTGGGACATCGCATGCCACTGCACCGATCGTTATCAATACTCAGTTGTAACGCTGATGCGCTCGCCGTCGGTATATACCGCGATCCTTCCCTGCGTATCGGTACGATACAGCGGAACGCCTCTCAGCCGCGCGAGTGTATCCTGGTGCGGGTGTCCGTATTTGTTTTTTGCGCCGACCGACACCACCGCAAGCGCGGGTGTCGTTTTTTCCAAAAACAGCCGTGATGTGGATGTCTTTGACCCATGATGGCTTACTTTGAGCACATCGATATCAATATTCTCTCCGGAATGTATCAATGCGGCTTCCTCCTGCATACCCGCATCACCCATAAAAAGAAATGTCTTTTCTCCAAACCGCAGGCGCGCCGCGACAGACGTGTCGTTCACATCAGCGGGCGCATCTTTTCCCGCCACTTCGCTTACCGGAAACAGCACATCCATTTCCGCCCCATCATCAAACCGGATATTCTCGCCTGCTTGCGCGAGTATCACGCGCGCGCCTTCTTTTTCTACCGCTTTTTTAAACTCCTCATACGTACGCGTATGATAATTCACGCCGGTCAAGAGCACGTTCGCCACATCATACCGGCGCAACACCTCAAGAAGGCCAAACATATGATCTTCCTGCGGGTGCGTGAGCACGATAAGGTCAATGCTTCTGTCCCAAAACGACATGACGCTTCCAAGCTCCGAAACCACGCGCGCATCCGGCCCGCCGTCAATCAATATCTGATGCCGCTGTGGCGTTTCTATAAAAATCGCATCACCCTGCCCTATATCAAGTGCATACACAGAAAGAAAGTCGCGCGATGCGCCGGCAACCGCAAAAACCCACACGGATATCGCAGTAAAAACAAGGAAGAAAAAATAATATCGTTTATGCATTAGTTTTATCGCCAGCCACCCCCAACACCTCTCCTTTTAATCCTCTCACGCCCCTTTTCATAGACAATAATGAAGGGCTACGCTCCCTGTTTGTCCAAGATCCGCCAACTGGCGGAGATTGGCACACAAACAGCAGTCCAGCGGAGCGATAGCGTAGTCGTGGCTTCCGTTAAGATAAAAAGAAGAGGAGTTGGAATGGCTGATGATGTCTCATTAATTATCATAGCGAAATAAGCGCGTGCGGAAGCAATGCAAAATATTCAATAACATGAAGCTGATACGCGGTGATGACCCAGAGCGGATACGCGAATATTTTTGCGAGAAGCGGCGCGATAAACCCGGCGGTGCCGGTCAGGAACCCAAACAACATCGCAAACGGCATAAGCGGAAGCACAAGCACATTAACGAGCGGTGCGACGAGCGAAACCTGCCCGAACTGATACGCAAGAAGCGGGAGTACCGCGATCTGCGCGGAAATGGTAGCAACAAACGCTTCTTTCCATTTCAAAAATTCGGGTACGCGCGCCATTTTATTTTGCACATACGGCGCAATGTATGCGAGCCCCAGCACCGCCAAAAACGAAAGCTGAAAACCGATATCAAATAACAGCACGCGGGGATTAACCACAATCATTATAAATGCGGCAAACACGATAACGATAAGCGGCGCGCTCTGTCTTCCGAAGTGGCGCGCCAGCAGAAGCGCACTACCCATGATCGCCGCGCGCACTATCGATGGCGATGCGCCCGTCATCAGCACAAAGAGTATGATGCTTATCACGGAAAGCGCGGTGATCA